>Ga0126371_10002582_pt1 | contig 15605 bp, 11 predicted proteins | sample PanSoiMetaPlot_4_FD_110145 | JGI IMG/M metagenome (GOLD analysis project Ga0126371, IMG submission 110145) | Tropical forest soil microbial communities from Panama - MetaG Plot_4 | ecosystem: Environmental > Terrestrial > Soil > Tropical forest > Bulk soil | place: Panama | collected 2016-02-17 | reverse complement strand
CCGCCGGAGCCGACGTCGTGCTGCCGATGGTCGACGAAGGCGCCGGACGGCACGTGGCAGACCGCGCAGCTCAGATTCGGATCGTGCGGGAATGGCTTCGAGAACAGCGCCTCGCCGCGGCGCTCGGACTCGCTCGCGGCGTCGGTGAGGCGGCCGCGCGCGCCGAGCCTGGGGTTGGGGAGGAAATCGATCTGCTCGACATAGCCGACGACGGCGTCGAGCAGCGCGGGCGACGGCTCCGGGCCGGCGAACTCGCCGACGATGACGTTGCGCACGAACTCGCGCAGCGACGCGATGCGGCCATCATGGCCGTAGGGCGCGAGGTAGCGCGCGCCGCGCAGGCTCGGGATGCGCACCGGATCGAACACGTGGTTGTCGGCCTTGGGATTGAACAAGGCGCCGGTGGTGTCGAACGTGCCGGGGCGGGTCGACAGGCCGGGAACGAACAGCTTTGCGTTGCTCGCGCCGTTGACGTGGCAGGTGCCGCAGCTGATTCCGGCGCGGCGCGCGACGTCGCCGAGGATCGACGGCGAGTTGAAGGCGAGGTCACCCAGCGCGACCACGTAGGAGGTGCGGTCGCCGCGATATTCGGAGTGCAGGATCTCGTGCGGCACGTAGGCCGCATCCTCGTTGAGCTCGCTGCCTGCCGGCAGCACGGTCTCGTCGCCGTCGACCGGAAACGGCGCCGCGGGCCACGGCAGCAGCATGACGAGGACGATGACCGCTGCCGTGCTCGCGCTTCGTCGCCACAGGCCGATGCTCGCCATGATGCGGGTTCTCATCCGTCGTTCAAACGCAGTTGCACGGGCCGGGGTGGCGCCCCGGCCCGTGCATTCATATCAGACCGTTTACACCGTGCGTTCAGTGCTGTCAGTCCTGATCGTCGTCGCCGTTATGGCCGGAGGACACGACCGCGCCGGTGCTCGGATCGAGGATCAGCTTGTGGTCGTCGCCATCGCCGTTGCGGTCGAAGTCGAACATGTTCTCGATCGTGCCCGCGATGGTGTCGAACGAGCCGCCCGGCTGGATGCGCTCGCCGGACAGCCAGTTGTCCTCGATGAACCTGAGGACCGAGGCCTGGTCGGTCAGCGTGTGGTCGATGTGGTTGCGCTTGGCGAACGGCGAGATCACCAGCAGCGGCTGGCGGGTGCCGTAGCCGCAGCGGCCCCAGGCCGGTTGGTTGCCCGCGTTGCCGTTGAGCGACGACACCGGTCGGCCTTGCTGCAGGCCCATGTTGCAGACGCCCGGAGCGTTGAGCACGTCGAGGGCGGGGTTGGCCGACGAGTTCACGATCGGCGGCATCTGGTGATCGTACCAGCCGTCCGAGTCGTCATACAGGATGACGATCGCGGTGTTCTTCCAGAACTTGCTCTGCTGTACGGCGTTGACCGTCTTCACGATGAAGTGCTGCTCGTCGATCGGGTTCGAGTAGCCCCCATGGCCGTCCTGGAACGCGGGCGCCTTGAGGAACGTCACCGCCGGCAGAATGCCCGCATTGAGCGCCGCAAAGAAGTCGTTCGAGTCGTACTGATGGTTCGCCGGATCGGGCGTGGTGGTGTTCGGGATGTTGCTCTGCCCGATCGCCGCGATCGAGCTCGGCCGCGCGTGGTTCGGGTTGCGCGTCGAGGCGTAGTACTGGAACGGCTGGTGATGCGGGATGTAGTCCGTCGAGGTGAACGGGAAGTGCGGCTGGGTCGGCGGCGTGAGCCGCAAGCAGCCGGTGGTGCCGTTCGCATTGACGGTCTGCAGGTTGAAGCCACCCTCGAACCAGCCCCAGGTGATGCCGCGCTGGTTGAGCAGGTCGCCGACGTTGCGACCCGCCATGGTGACCTGATCGATCGTCGGATTGGAGCAGACGTCCTGCTCCGGATCGGCGTCGCCGATCATGGTGAGGTTGCTCGCCGTCTTGTGGGAGTCGCCGAACGCCTCATGGGTCGAATGCAGCAGGGTGGGCGGGGTGGTGGAGGTGTCCAGCACCCGCGTGGTGCTGGCAAAACCGTTGGTCTGGCCGGCGATCAGGTTGATGGCGCCCGGCGTGGACGGTCCGAACTGGGTGGAGTAGCTGTTGTCGTTCAGCGCGTAGTGCTGGGCGTAGTTCCACAGCGCCGTGACCGTGTTGCCGTCGAAGTAGCCCATCACCAGCCCCTTGGTGAGTACAGCGGCCGGCGGCGGCAGCGGGCTGTTGTTGGGGGGGCCACCGGTGGTGCCGACCCACGCCGGGAAGCCGTCCATGTGGCCGTTGTTGTAGGCGGCCTGCTCCGGCATCTCGTTGTGGCCCTGGTCGGCGGTCTCGGCCTGGCTGGGCGACAGGCGGAATGGATTGGCGGCGTCCGTGCCGTTCTGCCGCCCGTTGTTGGGCGCGACCGGCGCCATGGGATTGCTGTTCGGATTGTGGTTGATGAGGTCCACGCCGACGAGCGGGGTGAATCCGTTGTTGACGTCGAGCGGGGTGAGTAGGTTGTTGTTGACCGGCGTGTGGCGTTTGGCCTTGAACGGCGTCTCGCCCGGATTGTTCTGCGCGTTCGGATAGGTGCCGAAATAGTGGTCGTATGAAATGTTTTCCTGGAAGATGACGATCAGATGCTTGATCGGAGTCCTGGTGACGGCCTGATCGTCGCGGTCGCGGTCGTCGGCAAGCGCGGTCACCGTCGCGGTGGCAAACGCCGCGGCGAGACAACCAGTTATGACTGGGTGTTTCATGAAAGTCGCTCCTGATGATGAAACAGGATGGTGGAGGGACCACCAAGGGGTTGGCATCAGGAGGCTAGGCGGCGAATGTAACAGTTGGGGCAAGGGTGTATGTCAGTTCTGTGAACGCGCGGGCTTTTCCACTTCTCTGCGATCTCTGCTGCGCATGCCGGCGGGTCGTCGAGTACCGTGAGATGCTCGGCCGACGCTCGTGCAAATCGGGAACCCGCGCGGAGGCGCGACGGCGCGTACGCCAGCAGCCCCTTGGGTGCTCGGATCGCGTCGCCCCGAGCTTGCGGGCCCGGCCCGAAATGGCGCGAGAGGCGCCGCATACCTGAGCGCCGGCGAAGGTATCGGCTCTGCCAAAGGCCGCCACTGCCGCGGTTTTTTCCCGCTACCGCCCTCAAAATGGCGGTATTGGCTCGTTGGATGGCAAGCGGGGAGAGTGGAAAAACCGCGACAATCGACGCGCCGACGAAAGCCTGATGGGCTTGTGACAGCATGGCTGGGGGGCCGTTGCTTGCGACCGCGCCGCGCGGATTTCACGCTGCAGAACCCCGAGTTGGACGACCGTAGCTTCCGCAGTGCGGGGGGACGTGCCATGTACGATTCGAAGAAGCTCGACCTCATCGAGGACCCCAAAGCCGCGTCTCTCGCGGCGGCCATGGCCCCGTGGTTCCCGGGCAGCAGTATCGTCGCCGCCTGGTGGCGCAGGTTCGCGAGGGACGTGGTCAAACCCTACCGGCCCGAGCTGCACTACATGCGCGGCCCCGGTCCGAAGTGGCGCGAGAAGCACGGCTCGCGCGCGCGCTGAGATCGGGCTGATCCGGCTGCCTGCCGGGTGCAATGCACCGAAGCGGCCACAACCTGTCGCACCACCGTAATCGAATTGTCGTAGTCGGGCACTGGGCGCCGGCAGTCGGCGGACGGAGCCTCAATTGCGCAGGTCATGCTTGGCTTTTGCGGTGGCCGCGCTCTTCTCGGCGTCGCCGGCGTCGGCTCAGTATTCAGTGGTCATCGCGGCATGCCGATTGGACGCCAAGGGCGTCTGCGCCGGCGCGGTGCCGGAAGGAGGCCAGTTCGCCGCGTGCATCGAGAGGAATTTCCAGATGCTTGCCGAGCCGTGCAAGGCCGCGCTCGTCCGGTTGGATGCCGTGCGGGACGCCTGCATGGCCGATCTCCAGCAGCAATGTCCCGGCACCAGGCCCGGCGCGGGTCGCCTCCTGTTGTGCGTCAAGGCGCACTACGCGGCGCTGAGCCGGTCCTGCCGGGATGCGATCGGTCACGCGGCCGAGCGCAATCTGCGCTCACATTGAGCCGGCCGCTGACGCGCGCTACGTCGCGTCCGCCTGCCGCATGCACTCGAACAGCGTCACGTGCGGATGCCGCAGCAGCGGCAGGAGCGCGGCGCCGGCCAGCATGCCGCCGATATGCGCCCAGTAGGCGACGCCGTCCTGGGTGTGCACCGCCACGTTCCACACCTGTGACAGCGCGAACAGGCCGATCACCCAATAGGCGGACAGCGCGACCGGAATGACCAGAAGCAGCACCTCGACCTTGGCGCAGGGGCGGATCATCACATAGGCGGCGACCACGCCCGAGATCGCGCCCGAGGCGCCGACGGCGGGCACGGTCGAATGCGGGCTCGACAGGAAATAGGCGCTGTCGCTGGCGAAGCTGCAGGCGACATAGAACGCGAGATAGCGCACGTGGCCGAGCGCATCCTCGACATTGTCGCCGAAGATCATCAGGAACAGCATGTTGCCGAGCAGGTGATCCCAGCCGAGATGGACGAACATGTCGGTGAAGGGCGTGAGCAGGATGGGAATCGCGTGCGTGTTGGCGACATCGCCGCGCAGGATCGCGGGCGTGAAGCCGAAGGTCTGCACGAGCGCGTCCTGGCCCGCCTCGGGCACCGCGAACTCGGCGATGAACACGGCGACGTTGAGAAGGACCAGGCCCCAGGTCACGTAAGGCTGCGACACGCGCTTGCGCGCCCGTTCGTCGTAAAGCGGCAGGACCATGCTGTCCCTTTGCGCGTGATCTCATCCGAAACTTGGTTCCCACCCCCCGGTTCCGGTCCGGGGGCATGCTTTTCCGGCTTCACGCGTGCAGACAGGCGCGCGCCAGGATGGAAACCGTGCCCAGCTAACGTGCCGAACGCGGCCGATACAAGGCGGTACTGCGGGACCGTAGACGCCGGCAGCCGCTTAGTACCGCACATCGCCATCGTTCTTCCGCTACGCTAGGCGGCGGTTGGATTTGGATTCAGGGGATGGGAGGGACGTGATGAGTTACTGCCGATGGTCGTCGATGAACTGGACCTGCGATCTCTACTGCTTCGCCGACATCACCGGGGGCTGGACCACCCATGTTGCGCCTCGTCGCCGCATCGATGCCGTGCCGGACGACCGGCAGGAGGATTTCATTGCGCGCAAGATCAGCCTCGACGAGTACACGCAGCTCCACCGTGAGCAGATGATCGCGCTCGAACGGATTCCGTTCGAGCCGCTGCGCCTGCCGCATGCCGGCGAGACCTTCCACGACTCGTCGCTGGCCGAGTTCAAGCGGCGCCTGCTGGAACTGCGCCAGCTCGGCTATCGGTTCCCCGACGAGGTGATCGACCAGATCGACGCCGAGCTGGGCGAAGAGGCGAAGGTCGAGCGTCGGGTTGAGCCCCATGACGCTCCCTGAACTGGCCTGACGCTTCCGAGGCACCGAAACCCATACGTGCTGCGTCAGTTCGTGGGCGGCAGCGGCGGCACGTGTCTCCTTCGCGCTGACACGTCGATATCTGCAATGTGTTCGGATGTCCGCGCCAGGCGGAGACGTCATATCACGCCGCTTCCAGCCGCCCGTTTGAATGATGTAAGCTGCTGTCGCAGAGCGACCAGTGCCGAAGTCCTGCCAATTAACGCGGCGGCTGTGTCAGATGTCCAGGTCGCAGCTCAATCTTCCCACCCCGCCTTGCGCAGGCCCTCGCACATGTGCTCGTGGTCCTCTGGGCGGGACCATGGAGTGCGTTGACGCACATACATGTCGAAGCTCTTAGGAAAGAGGGTGATCGCCTTTTGCAGGGCTTGCTTGGCCTCATCCAAGCGACCGGCCTGCCCGAGCGCCGCCGCAAGCCAGCGGTTGAGCCACGGGTGATCGGGGTAAGACCGGAGTGCTTCTTTTGCGGCTTCAATAGCGGCATCGTACTCTCGCAAAAAATAGAACGCGGGAACGACATGGGCCAACCGGAGGTACTGTACCGGATCGTATGGATCGAGCCTCATGGCCTTGCGAAGAGCCTCGAGCCCTTCTGGTGGCTGGCCGGAGTATATCAGCGTCGTACCGAGAAGTTGGTAAGCCGTCGCGTAGTTAGGACTGATGGCGAGCGCTTGCCGCGCTTCAGCTAACGCACCCTCCCTATCGCCCTGTCCCAACAGCGCGAAACCGATGCTCTTATGCCCCGTGGCATCCAGCGGATCGAGAGAGATCGCCCTCTTGGCCAACGCGAGAGCTTCGTCCAAGGCATCGGCTATGCTCGTCGTCTGGTACAGCGTACCCCCAAGTTGTATCGCGTGCGCGAGTTCGGCGTGAGCTGACGCGAAGTTCGGATCGATATCAATTGCTCGCCGGAAGAAGCTTTTCGCCGCCTCGTTATCCGCTACGCTGATGCGACCTAAGTGCCAGAGCCCCCTCTGGTAGGCTTCCCACGCCCCCAGACTCTCCGGCGGTTTGCGAACGGTGCGGCGCCGCTCCAATTCCGCCACCGCAGGCTCTATTGCGATCGCAACTGCGTCAGTGATCTCATCCTGCACGGTGAAAATATCGGTCGCGTCGCGGTCGTATCGTTGTGCCCACATATGGTTGCCAGTATCAGCATCGATAAGCTGGGCAGTGATGCGAACGCGGCTACGCCCACTACGCACCCCACCCTCAAGCACATAGCGTACGCCGAGCTCACGCGCGATCTGCTTCACGTCAACGGCCCGCCCCTTGTAGGTGAAGCTAGAGTTCCGGGCGATGACAAAGAGCGATCGGCTGCGGGACAACAGCGTGATTATGTCCTCTACCATGCCGTCGGCGAAATACTCCTGCTGCGGATCGCCGCTCAGGTTCTGGAAGGGCAGGACGGCAACCGATGGCTTGCTTGGCAGCGCCAGCGCTGGCCTCGACCGCGCTGCTCCATCAAACCGCACATGGTAGACGCGCACCGGCCGAGCAATATTCTTAAGCTGCTGCTCGCCTGCGTCGTCGAAGGCAAGATCGAGCTTCCCCCGTGCGTCCTCCTGCACTCGGCCCGAAATGCAAATTCCACCAGGCTCCGCAAGTGCCTCCAGACGCGCCGCTATGTTCACCCCTTCGCCAAAGATGTCGCCACTATCGACGATGATGTCGCCAACATTTACACCAATGCGAAACTCGATCCGCTCAGCCTCCGGGACGCACGAATTACGTTCCGACATGCCGCGCTGAAGCTCGACTGCACAGCGCAATGCGTCAACGACGCTTCCGAACTCTGCCAAAACGCCATCGCCGGTGCTTTTGACGATCCGTCCTCGATGTTCGTCGATTTTGGGGTCGACGAGCCCACTCCGGTGGGCTTTCAACTGGGCAAGCGTACCCTCTTCGTCGGCGCCCATCAGGCGACCGTAGCCAGCGACATCTGCCGCAAGAATGGCCGTGAGCCGTCGCTCCACCCGCTCGGTGGCCATCTGGGACGCCCTACCTACCGAGTTGTCGGGTGAAGTTTATTGTCGAGTGTTGATTATGTCTATCGGCGCGGCAACGCCTTCTTGCGGTCAAAAGCGATCGGATGAGTCCGCGATTGACCGGCGGCCTATGTCTGCAACGCCCGAGAAGCGGACGTGACAGACGGCCTTCGAGTGATCACCGCAGCGCGCATCGCGCACCGCCGGGGGCGCCGCAATGGGTATCGGCCCGATCGCCCGGCCTACGCCAGCCACCCCGCCGCCTTCGTCTCCGCCAGCACGCGGTCGACGATCTCGGGCGCGAGGCCCACATAGGTGGTCGGGTCGAGCAGGGCGCGCAGCTCCTCTCCGCCGAGCGCCTTCTGCGCCTGCGGGTCCGCCGTCAGCGCCTGCTCGAACGTGGTCCCCTGGTCGATGCCGCGCATCGCCACCTCGTAGACCAGCTCGTGCGCGCTCTGCTTGCCGACCTTGTCGGCGAGCGCGAACATCACCCGCTCCGACAACAGGAAACCGCCGAGCGTGTCGAGGTTGCGCCGCATCTTTTCGGCGTGCACCTCGAGGCCGCCGAGCACGTATTTCATCTGCGCCAGGATGGCCCCCGTCATCAGGCAGCATTCGGGCATCGCCTTCCACTCGAGCCGCCAGGTCGAGGCATCGCGCTCGTGCTCGACCACCAGCGCCTCCTGCATCAGCGCGACCGAGGCGCGCAGCGCGCGGCCGACCGCGAGCACGCCCTCGCAGATCACCGGATTGCGCTTGTGCGGCATGGTCGAGGAGCCGACCTTGCCGTGGTCGAACGGCTCCGCCACCTCGTCGATCTCGTTGTGGCTCAGGATGATGATCTCGTGCGCGATCTTGGCGAGCGCGCCGCCGACGATGCCGAGCGCGCTCGCGTAGTCGGCGAGGCGGTCGCGCGCCACCTGCCAGGCGATGTCGGCTAAGGCCAGCCCGAGCCGCGCCGTCACGCGCCTCTCCAGCTCGAACGCCTGCGCGCCGAACGAGGCCTGCGTGCCGACCGCGCCGGTCATGCCGCTGACGAAGTTGCGCTCGGCGGACCGTGCCAGGCGATCGTGGTTGCGATGCGCCTCGGCGAGCCAGATCGCGCATTTGTGGCCGAACGTGATCGGTAGCGCCTGGACGCCGTGGGTGCGGCCGGCCATCGGCGTCGCGCGGTGCGCCTCGGCGAGGCGATAGAGCTCGCGCCCGACCGCCTTGAGATCGCGCAGCAAAATCGCGTGCGCCTCCTCGAGCTGGAGCACCATGCCGGTGTCGAGCACGTCCTGGGTGGTAGGGCCGAAATGCAGGTACTCGCCGTGCCCGCTGGCGCACGCCGCCTGCAGCGCGCGCAGCGCCGGCACCAGCGGATGCTTGATGCGGCGGATCTCCGCCGCCACGGCGGCGAGGTCGACGTTGGCGACCCTGGCCTTGGCGGCGATCTCGTCGGCGGCGGCCTTGGGGACGATGCCGAGGTCGGCCTGCGCGAGCGCGAGCGCCGCCTCGTAGTCGAACCATTTCTGCACGCGGTTCTCGTCGCTGAAGATCGCGCGCAGCTCGTCGGTGCCCCACACGTGGCCGAGCAGGAGGGAGTCGAAGACGCCGGTCGGCATGGGAATTTCCTTATGAGGGGATCAGATCGGGGAAGTGGATTGTAGCCCGGCTGGAGCGGAGCGACAGCCGGGACGGCTGCCCCGCATTTCGCTCCGCTCGATGCGGGCTACAGGCGGGTCAGTTGCTCACCTCGATGGCGCGCAGCCCGGCGGCGTCGAGGTCGTGCGCGAGCCGCTCGACGATGTCCTTGGCCGGGATCAGGCGCCCGAGCTCGCCGCGGGCGTCGTCGCGCCAGGCCGGGCGCAGGCCGACGAGAAGCCGCAAGGCGTGCTGCTGGCGGACGCGGTCGCCGCTGTGCCAGGCGACGAGCGCGCGGGCGACGAGCCCGTGCGGGTAGGCATCGTTGGCCATCTGATCGGCGTGAAAGCCCGCCTCGGCGAAGTGGCCGCCGACATAGTTTCCCAGAAACAGGTAGAAATGATGCCACGAGGGACGCACCGTGCCGAACTCGGCGGACTGCGCCAGGATCTTCAGGCCGCGGTCTATCTCTCCCGCCGTCACCAGCCGGCCGCCGTATTCTCCCAGGATGATCAGGTCGTACTGGTTGAGCGCGATCGCGCGCTCGAGCGCGGCGAACGCCTCCTTGATTTCGGCGCGGCTGAACAGAACGCTGCTCAACACCTGGTAGGCGCGCGCGCTCGCCGGGCTGAGCTCGATCCCGTGCCGGGCGAGCGCAAGCGCCTGGTCGAGCGCACGGGCGTCGGCCGCATCGGGGCCGAAGCCGTAGAGAAACTCGCGATTGAGCACCACCGCGAGATAGGAGAAGCCGTCGGCAAAGCCCTTGTCGATCGCGGTGAGGCGTTCGAGGCACGCGCGCGCGGCCGTGTGCTCGGCGAGGTCGAAGGAGCGGAACGAATCCGCGGCCAGCAGCAGACAGCGCGCACGCGGATCGCCGCCCGTATTCGCCAGGTACTTGTTGTGCTCGCGCGAGCGCACGATGCCGAACGGCTGGAGCAGCGACGAGGCGAGCTCCAGCACCAGGGCGTTTTCCGCCGCCGCGCGGGCCTGCCCGGCGGCGATCCGGTCGAACGTCCGGGACCAGGCCTCGACGCCTTCGGCCACGTCCCGCAACCGGAAGCTCACCGTCGCGCCGCCGTCGCCGTGGTACTCGACGAGGCTGCTCAGCGCGTAGTCGGCCATCTGGCCCGGCTGCAGCTCCGACGTGACGTTGATCGAATCGAAACGCGAAAACGCATCGATGAGCTTCGCCCGCAGTGCGGCCGACGCGAGCGACTGGGCGCCGGGCGTGCCCGCCGCGTCGAACCTATTCACCAGCAGCGTCGGCATTCCGTTGCCGCGCATCGCCGCGACTGCGTCGTCGCGCGCCGGCAGCGACTCGGCCACCAGCGGACGATTCGAGCCGCCGCGCCAGAGGGAAACCGCCGCCAGCACGGCCGCCGCGACGAGCAGCGCCGCAGCGCCGATCCGGGGCGACGGCGGCGCGTCGCGCCATCCGCGCATCCACCCGGCGAAGCGGCGCGGCGCCTCGGTCGTCTGCGTACGAGAGGGCAGTCGCCGGCTGAACGCCGGCACATAGCCGCCGAGCGGGATCTCGATGAGCACGTCGTCGCCGGCGCCCGGCCCGGAATAATAGCGCGCCAGCGCGCGGCGAAGCCGCGTCGCTTCCACCCGCACGATCGGATCGAGCTGCGGGTCGAAGCTCGCGGCGCGCCGCAGCACCTCGACGGCGATCACATAGCCCTTGAGCCGGTCGCTCTTGCCGTTGAGCGCCGCCTCGACGATGAAGCTCAGGAACGAGACCAGCTGGGGCGAATTGTTGAAGACGTCGCTCGCCGTGATCCGCGTCAGCTCGGCACGGATCTCGTCCGCAGTCGGATCGGTGCTCGCCACAGTCGCTGCCGACGTCATGTGTCGCACCTCGGCGGCAGCAGCCAGATCAGCCGCGTGCCGCCGCCCGAGCCGCAGGCCGCCGCTGCGGATCCGCCGGCTCGCGCATTACGCCTTGCACGTCACCAAAAGAGGCCGATCGAGGAAGGGCACCACGATTTCGTTTCAGTGCCCCCTTACTGAAAGACCGCGGTCCTTGCCGCGCCAGATAAAGGTACCATGTAACAAATTTGCGCCCTTCGGGCGAGTCTCGAACGCGCCGGACGCAGATGACGGCAGCATCAACGCGCGCGCTCTTGCTCGGCTCGAGCCGCGGTGCGAGGCCTCGACGACGCCGCGGAGTTGCGTCACCCGCGAGGCGATCCGGCCAAGTGTTCTTGGCTCATTTTTCAGAATACTTTGGACCGTTTGAGTATATTGTCGCTGATTTACTTACGAACTCAAGTGGCCTTTAGAAACATTTTAATAATGCCATGCGAATGTCGGGGCCTCCGGCCGCGCGAACGCAAGCCTCCCACCGCACGATCGTGCGGCCGGCTATCTTCACCGGCGGCCGCCGCCGATCGCGACGGCGGCGGCCGCCGGAGCGCGCCCCCTTATTGGCAGCAGAGGGAGGTGTGGATCCGCCGCAACTCCGCCACGGCCTCGAGCGCGTCGCTGATCCGCCGCTCGAGCATCGCGATCTGCTCGATGCACTTCTGCCGCGTCAGTCGCAGCGCCTGGCGCGAGGCGCGGCCGTTCCTGGCGTCGATCATCTGGGCAATCTCCGCCAGCGTGAACCCGAGCCGCTGTCCCTTGAGGATGAGCGCGAGGTGCTGCTGATCCATCGGGCCGTACACGCGGGCCCCATGGTCGCGGGTCGGGCTGAGCAGTCCCTTGGTTTCGTAAAAGCGCAGCGCACGCGGCGTGACATCGAACTGCTCCGCCATCTCGCGGATCGAAAGGATGCTGGGCGCGGAAACGGGAGCGGGCGTCTCGACGTCGATCCACACGACGTCGGTGTCGTCGAATGCAGGGACCTGAAGAACGCTGGATTTCATAATGACGTGCCTCGGTTGAGCATAGGGCGGCGCAGTTGCCGGTGACGCACGGTCAATTGGGGTGTCGCAGGTTCCCGGGGAAGAAAAATACCGCGCAGCGCCGGCCAGATTACGGTTATCTGGCGCAATGGACGCGTTTCGCGACCTTGACGCAGCGGCAGGGGCTGCTGGAGTCTGGACCCGACCGGCTCTAGACTCCCTCGCCGCCGGCCATCGAGCGCCGGTTGTCGTCAGGAATAGAGGGAGGTCTCGCCATGGATCGACGCAGCTTCATTGCATCAGCGGCGAGTGCCGGCGCGAGCCTCGCAACCGCGGGCTCGGCACTTGCGAAGGAGGAGGGGGCCATGACCAAGCGTTTCGCCGAGCAGCGCTGGGCGCTCGACAACATCATCCGCGCCAACGGCATCGACTGGGATCAGCCGCGCTCGCTCTATCTGTCGGCGCCGTGCGGCGTCGAGGCAAACGCGGATTTCGCGGCGATCCGGGCCCGCGTGCAGAAGATGGCGGACATCGGCCCGGCGTTCGAGCAGACCGCCAAGCGCCGCGAAGCCAATGCGCGCGCCGCCGAGGCCGACGGCCGTACCGTGACGGCGCGCGACAACTGGTTCATGGCGGCGATCCACTACGGCGCCGCCGAATGGCCCTACGACGACTCGGGCGCCAAGCATGTCGAGTTGCACAAGAAGAAGCGCGAGTGCTACGCCAATTTCGCCCGGCTCGCCGACCACGAGGTCGAGGCGGTGTCGATCCCGTTCAAGGGCAAATCGATCCCCGGCTGGTTCCACCTTCCGCCCGGCTACGCCAGCGGCAGGCTGCCGGTGGTGATCTCCATTCCGGGCATGGACAGCTTCAAGGAGACGGGCGTCGCGCTCGCCAACGACCACTGGCTGGCGCGCGGCCTCGCCGTTCTCACGATCGACGGGCCGGGCCAGTACGAAAGCCCGCTCCTGGGCGTCTATGTCTCGATGGAGAACTGGATCGCCGCCGGGCCCGCGGTGGTCGACTGGCTGATCGCGCGGCCCGAGATCGACGCCAAGCGCATCGGCGTGTCCGGCAGGAGCTTCGGCTCGTTCTTCGGCACCATCGTGGCGGCGAACGAGCCCCGCATCGCGGCGACGGCGGTGAGCGCGACATGCCTCGAGCCGGGCTGCCACACGATCTTCGAGGAGGCCTCGCCGACCTTCAAGAAGCGCTTCATGTGGATGTCGAATTTCACCGACGAGGCGAAGTTCGACGAGTTCGTCAAGACGCTCACCTGGGAAGGCCACGTCGAGAAGATCAGGAGTCCCTACCTGGTGGTCGCCGGCGAGGCGGACGAGCTATCTCCGCTCGAGCACACCGAGCGCATGATCAATGCCATGACGGCGCCGCGCCAGCTGGTGATCTATGCCGACAGCCGGCATTCGGTCGGCAACGTGCCGGCCACCAATCTCGGGCCGTTCCCGTCGGTCCTGATCGCCGACTGGATGGCGGCGCGCCTCGCGGGCAAGCCGCTCACCAGCGAGCGCTGGCTCGTGCAGGCGACCGGGCAGGTGGTGAAGACGCCGCTGACGGCGTCGTAACTCGTAGGGTGGGTTACGCCGCTTCGCGGCTTACCCACCCTACTTTTCGGGATCGTACTTTAGTGCGCCAGGTGGAGCGGCACGGCCACCCACTGATGGACGCCGAGGGTGGTGCAGCCGCTCGTCTGCGAGAAGTTCAGGTTGGTGCTGCCGTCGGTGGTGAAGGTGTTGACCACGAACTTGGTGCACTTCGCATTGTTGCTCGCGCCGCTGCCGTGGAAGGTCACATTCGAGCGCGGCAGGTAGACCACGCCATCGGCGTTGAAGATCGCGCCGGGCCCCCAGCTGTCGCCGACGCCCCAGACATTGTCGACGCCGTTGGTCAGGATCGGGTCCTGATAGACCGAGACGCCCTGCCACGGATTGTTCGGATCGGTCGACGGCGAGACCGACAGGGTGCCGCTGTGTCCCTTGCCGTTGGGGAAGTTGATCGCGCTCGGGACCGTATTGTTCCCGGTCAGGATGATCGTGGCGCGCACCGTGCTCACGTCGGCGTCGTTGCCGATGTTGAGGTTGCCGTTTTCGACGACGATGACCGTATCGCTGGTCGGCGCGGCGCCGGTGATCGAGCCGGTGCCGGTGAGCGTCAGGTCGCCGCACACGTGATACTCGGTGCCGTAGCTCCGGGTCACAGTGATCAGCCCGGCGGGCGGCTGCACGGCGCTGCCATCCCAGGTCACGCCGTTCGAGGCCATGCCCGAGCACCTGAACGTGATGTTGTTGGCCGCGAGGTCCCAGTAGATATCCGGCACCACCAGCGCGCGCGCTTGAGCGTTGCTGCAGTTGCTGACGGTCCCGGCCGCGATCGAGGCCGTTGCGTTGCCGCTGTGGCCGTTGCAGTTCATGCTGCTGTTGGAGCGGATGCCGCATCCGGACAGCGACAGGACCGGGGCGCCGTCGAGCGTCAATGAAACGTCCGATGTCGGCTGGGCGTGGTCGAGCGTCAGGATGCAGGAGTTCTCGGTGCCGCTGCCTGGCGCCACGGTCGAGGTCGTGCTGACGGCGATCGACGAGATCGCGAGGGCGTTCATGACGCTGGTCGGCACCGACCCGGTCACGGTCGCGGTGTAGTTGCCGTTGCCGTCGACCGCGAAGCTCGGCGGGTTGACCGTCGCGCCGGTCGTGTGCGGGCTGCCGTTGAACACATTGAGCGCGACCTGGGTCCAATTGCCCGATGCGTCCTTCGCGCCGGCGAGCAGCGCGGAGTCGAGCTGCGCCTGCAGCTGCGTCCGCACGGCAGCGGCGTGCGAGTAGTCGACGGCGGCGCCTACGGCCGCCAGGAGCGGTATGGCGAGCAGGGCGAACAGCGGCAAGACCGAGCCCTGGACGTTGTCGATGAACTGAAGGCGAATGCACTTCCGATTGGTGCGCGTCATGAGGAGACCCCGCGTGCGAACGAGGCCGCTACTGTGCCAACTCCGGATTTGCGAAGTTCCAACGCGACTGCCGAAACCGCGGGGGTGCGGTCAACGAGGTGTTAACCTACCGCTAGTGTCCCGATTCCGAAGTTCGCAAGCATTCGCAGCGACCTCTGAGCGAACTTCGGAATCGAAAGGACACTAGCAACGCTATGATTCTAGTGCCGCTTTTGAACCCGAAGTTCGCAACCGTGCCCGCCGAGAAATCGTGCGAACTTCGGGTTCGCGGCACTAGCGGACGCCGCACGGTGCCGGCGGCGGCCTCCACCCTCCGATCGGAACCCGCGGGCGCTACAACGCCGCGAGATATTTCGCGATCGCGTCGCGCTCCTCCGCGGTCAGCATCTTCATCAGCGCCGTCATGTCGGCGCTGTTGGTGCGCTTGTCGTCGGCGAAGCTGCGCATCGCGCCGACCAAGTACTCGTAGCTCTGCCCGGCGAGCCGCGGCGCCGGCAGGCCGCCTTCGAAGTTCGGCTGATGGCAGATGCGGCAGACGGCGATCTTCTGCTCGGGCGGCGCGGCCGGCGCCGGTCCGGCCGACGCCTGCTTGGCCGGCCACGGCTTGGCGGTGAAGTATGTCGCGACCTTGCGCCATTCCTCGGGCTTGATCATGTTGGCGAACGGCGACATCACCGGGCTGGCGCGATCCTCGCCGCGGTAATCGTGCAGCTGCTTGGTCATGTATGCGGTCGTCTGGCCCCAGATGATCGGAATGGACTTGTCGTTCGGCTGGCCGTTCTG
>Ga0126371_10002581_pt1 | contig 15609 bp, 12 predicted proteins | sample PanSoiMetaPlot_4_FD_110145 | JGI IMG/M metagenome (GOLD analysis project Ga0126371, IMG submission 110145) | Tropical forest soil microbial communities from Panama - MetaG Plot_4 | ecosystem: Environmental > Terrestrial > Soil > Tropical forest > Bulk soil | place: Panama | collected 2016-02-17 | reverse complement strand
GTAGGGCAACAGCACCACGGGCGCGTGGATGCGCTGCGAGAGCCAGTCCGCCGCCTTGGGGTCGTTGTAGGCGTTACGCAATATCATCTTCGGCGGCGTCGCCGCGAGCTTCGTCACCAGCTCACTGAGGTACCCGGCGCTCGGGGGCACGCCGGGCTTGGGTTCGATGGCGGCAATTTCTTTCAGGCCGAGCCAATTGCACAGGTAGACCTGATCGCGGTGAATCACGACGACACCCACTCCTTTGAGCGGCGCCGCCTTCGCTTCCCACTGCGTGGTGGCCTGCTGCCAGCGCTTCTGAAATTCCTCGCCGCGCGCGCTGTAGAAGGCCGCGTTGGCGGAGTCGAGTATCACGAGACGGGCGGTGAGCGCCTTCGCGATGATTGCGATGTTGCGCGGGTCCAGTGTCACGTGAGGATTACCCAGCGGATGGATGTCTCCCATCGAGCGATCGACCGCCGACGGTACCTCCAGCAGGTGCACGAGCGGTGCGGCCTCGAAGTATCCGGGGCTGCCGGGCTGGATCCTGGTGTTGCCCGAATCCTGCAGCAGCACCGGCATCCAGCCGATCTCGAGGTCGGCGCCCGTCGCCACCACCAGATCGGCGGTGCGCGCCCGTGCCACGAGGCTGGGCTTCGCGTCGACGCGGTGCACGTCCTGGAACGCGCTGGTAGCCGTGTAGACGTTGACCTTGTCGCCAGCCAGCTCAGTGACCAGGTCCGCCCAGTCGGGAGTGGTTGCGAGCACTTTGAGAGCCGCCTGCGCCGGCAGAGCGCCGGCGCAGAGCACGAGGGCTGCGAGAATGCCTGGAATGCGAGTGTGTCTGGACATGATGAAGAGTCCTAGAATTTGTGGGCGCCGTGCGCGCCGATTGCGAAGATGTATTGCAGCAGGAGCTGCTGATCGCGCTCATGCGCTCGAGCCTCATCCCATGCGTATTGCGCCCGCAGCCGTGAGAACTCGCTCAGGCTCCAGTCGACCATGACGGTCGTGCGCTCGGGCGTCGCCGACAGAAGTGAAGTGAAGTCTGCCTGGGGCAGGATGCCGGAGCTGACGAGTCCGATGCCCGGTGTCCCGGAACGCATCGAGTCGTAGCGCAACCCCATCCGCCAGCGCTGGACGAACTCGTATACACCCTGCACGTACCAGCCCGACTGCGCGGTGCTGTAGACACCCGCGAGGTTCTGTCCGGTGACATCGAAGGCGAGCTGCCCGTCTTCGGTGCGGCGCAGGTATTCGCCCTGCAGCTTGAGCTGATGGTGAGTGGGATCGCCGTGCGGGGCCCATTTGAGCGTGCCGTCGACGATCCAGGTACGTGAGGTGCCCGTAAATGCGTTGGTGACCGGAGCCCCAAACTGATCCACATCGGCGTAGGTCCGGTCGGCGGCATGGGCATCGAGCCACGACCCGCCCACGCGCCAGCTGGTGGAGTCGCCCACGTCGCCTCCCAGGTGCGCAAACAGCGCATCGCTTCCCAGGGAGTTCGAATTCCGCTGAGTACCCGGGAAGCTGCGGCCGCTGCCGGCTTCCGCGCCGAGCTCGATGAAGTAGTCGGTGGGCGCCAGCCAGCGGATCTGCACGCCGTCCTGCGCCAGCTGGCCGCCGAAGAACACCTGGTAGACCAGCGGTTGGTCGACGAAGTCCCAGTTGTGCGAGTGAACCTCGTTCAGATACCCGGTCCCGGAGAAGAACCGCCCTCCCTTGATCGTGAAGCCGTTGTTGAGCGCCAGCGTTTTGAAGTACGCCTCCTCGATGTCGATGCTGTTGTCACCCTGGATCGCGGCCGTGAGGTTGGCGAAAAAGTACGGATCGACGTTCGATGAGACCGTCAGCTCCGATTCGTCGAGATTGAAGCCGCGCTCGCCGGGACCCTCGCCCTGCGGAGGCGGAATGAAGCCTGCAACGCGATAGGTCGCGGGATCCTGGGAGAGGCTCGCGTAGTTGCCGGTGAGGATCACCGAGATCGCCGGGTTGAAGGCCGTTGCGCTGCTGCTCTTCGGGGGCGCTGCGACCGGTGCCGGTTCCGGGAATGCCGGTGGCGGCGCCGTTGCTGCGGCCTGGCCTACGGGTACCGCACCCTCGCTGGGAGCGGCTGCAGCAGGTGCGGCTCCCGGCGGGGTCGTCTGCGCAGACGCACCGGCGCTCTCCAACCGCCGGATCCGCGCCTCCAGCGACTGCACGCGCGCGTTGTAGTCGGCCTTGAGCGCCTCGATCTCGGCTCGTAAGGTCGCCACATCATCGGTGGGCGCGGCCTGACCGGCGTGGGGCCACAGCATGCAGATAACTACGAATGCCCCTGCAATGGGCGTGAGCTTCGCCATGAATCGCCTCTCCTTGTCCGTCGATCACGCGGCAGGCGTGGCCTGCACGCGGCCGGAATAGTCATCCGTCAGACGAGGATTGGCGGAGCGCGCGCGCGAAAGGCGTGTTGAAAGGATTGCCCGACGCGGGGGGCAACCGGAGGGTGATAAACGGGGCCGGGTTGCACCCGCGCGAGGACGAAGGAGTGGCTCGTGCCGCCCGCCGCCGAGAGCAATGGAGCAAACAGCAGGCAATTCCCGCAGAACTCACCGGACCGAGCGGGTGCGCTCGGCGCGCTCAGGTGGGAGTACCCATGCACCACGGCGCCGGTTTGAGCGAAGACGAGCGCCAGCGCGAGCAGCATGCCGAGTCTCGCGGCATGCCGGCGCTCGCGCAGGGTCTGGGCCGGCCTCATCGAGAAAGTATAGCTTGGGCAAGGATTGACCGCGATGACGGAAGTAATCTAGAAGTTGGTCGGGCCAGGTGGCCCGGATCGTGGAGAACCAACCGTGATCGGTCGGCGCCGATTGGAGTCTCGAACCCGCGTCGCCGGCACCGCCTCAGCCTCCCTCGCTGCGGCGGTGCTGTGCAGTAGTCCGGTCCGGGGCGGTTCCGGAACCGTGGACTGGGCCACGTACAACGGCGGGCCTGCGCAAACCCACTACTCGCGGCTGCAACAGATCAATCGCGCCAACGTCAGTCACCTTGCGCTCGCGTGGCGCTTCGATACCGGCGAAGCCGGCGGCATGTCGACCAACCCGCTGATCATCGAGGGCACTCTCTATGGCGTTACACCATCGCAGAAGATCATCGCTCTCGATGCTGCTACGGGGAGTCTTCGATGGAAATTCGAATCGGGGATCCCGGGCTCGCAGCCCAATCGCGGACTGGCGTACTGGGCAAGCGGGCGCGATGAGCGACTCCTCGTAGGAGTAATGAATTACCTCTACGCCCTCGATGTGCGCACGGGCATGCCGATCGATACCTTTGGAGTGCATGGGCGCGTGGACCTGAGGGAAGGGCTCGGCCGCCTCCCCGTCGAGGCTCAATGGATTGCACTGACGACTCCCGGCGCCGTGTACCGGGATCTCATCATCGTTGGCGGGCGTGAGCCTGAAGTCCTGCCTTCTCCGCCGGGCGACATACGCGCCTTCGATATCCGCACCGGCCGGCTACGCTGGTCCTTTCACACCATCCCGCATCCAGGCGAGGTGGGGTATGACACCTGGCCGCGAGAGGCCTGGCTCACCAGCGGCTCGGCGAACAACTGGTCCGGAATGGCGCTGGACGCCGAGCGTGGCATCGTCTTCGCTGCGACCGGTCCAGCGGCGGACTACTACGGCGCCAACCGTCTTGGCGACAACCTGTTTGGCAACTGTCTGCTGGCGCTCGATGCGAACACCGGCAGGCGGCTGTGGCATTTCCAGGCCGTCAGGCACGATCTGTGGGATCGCGACCTTCCGGCTCCGCCGACACTGCTGACGGTGACCCGCGATCACCGCAGAGTCGACGCCGTGGCACAGGTAACCAAGCAGGGCTTTGTGTTCCTGTTCGATCGCGTGACCGGCCGGCCACTCTTCCCGATCGTCGAACACGAGGTGCCCTCGAGCGAAGTGCCCGGAGAGATCGCCGCGCGCTACCAACCCTTTCCGACCCTGCCGGCTCCTTTTGCCCGCCAGGAGCTCACGGAGAACACGCTCACGGACAGAACCACCGCCGCGCATGACTTTGCAGTCGGGCAATTCCGCACGTTCGCGAGCGGTTCCGGACCGTTCGTTCCGCTCGCTCTGGGCAGGCCTACCGTCGTGTTCCCGGGATTTGACGGCGGAGCCGAGTGGGGCGGTCCCGCGGTCGATCCGACCGGCGTGCTGTACGTGAATTCCAACGACGTAGCCTGGACCGGAAGCCTGATCAGGCTCGAGTCAGGTGAGGGAAGCGCCTCCGCGATCTATCAGTCTCACTGCGCCGCCTGCCACGGAGCTGACCGGAGCGGTTCCCCGCCCGTCTTTCCGTCCTTGATCGACGTCGGCGCGCGACTGAACGCCGAACGCATGGAGGAGACGATTCGATCGGGCAGGGGCCGCATGCCGGGCTTTCCGGCCATTCCTGTCGAGGCCCTGCATCGCCTGGTCGACTACGTTCGCACCGGGGTCGAGCCGTTGGCAGCGGATGCTCGAGTCGGCCGGGCAAAGGATGTGACCGGCCCGGAAGGGAGCGCGGCGGTGCAGGGCGCCTATGTGTTCACCGGCTACAAGAAATTCCTCGACCCCGATGGATATCCCGCGGTAGCTCCTCCCTGGGGCACGTTGAGCGCGATCAATCTCAACAGCGGCCAGTATCTCTGGCGGATCCCTCTCGGGGAATATCCCGAATTGACCGAAAAGGGTCTGGCGCAGACTGGGACCGAAAACTACGGTGGCCCGATCGTTACTGCCGGAGGGGTCCTTCTCATCGGCGCGACACTCTACGATCAGAAGTTTCGCGCCTTTGACAGCGCGACCGGCAAGTTACTGTGGAGCGCGAGGCTGCCCTTTGCCGGAGTTGCAACACCCGCAACCTACATGGTTGCCGGGCGACAGTATGTAGTGATCGCCACGAGCAATGCGCGGAATCCGCAGGGGCCACAGGGCAGTGCCTACCTGGCGTTTGCACTGCCGACCAACAGGCGTGAGTGACATTCGTCGGCAAAGATCAGCACGATCGAGCTCAGGGCGTGTGCACCGTTGGTTGCACCTCAGTCCAGGCCGGATTCTCGCAGTCCCTCACCCGACGCAGCACTGCGTCATTGACGGACGAGTCCTGAACGTCGGCGTTCGCCTGCCGGATCGCCGACGCCAGAGGATAGGAGTCGAGGGCGGGAATCCGCGGCAGCATGTAGCGCTGGAGCCTGTGGAGCGCGCGCTCGAGCTTCGCCAGCCGCTGGAGCAACTCGGCGCTCGTTTCGATCCACTGCGCGCGCAACGCGGGCTCGCCGACACCAGCAGCCTCGCTGGACGCGGAAATCATGTGCTGCTGCACCGTGATCTCCGTCCTCAGCACCTCCGCGCAGTACATCGAGCGCAGCTCCTCCTCGCTCGGAGCCTGCTGTGCGATCGCTCCGCACGGTACGACGCACAGGCCTGCCAGCAGCAGCGCGCCGCAAGCCCCCGGCCATCTTTCCCTCGTCCGCATGGCTCATCCCCGCCCGGCGCTCGCCGGCGCGCCCGTCTGACTCCGATTCGACCCTTTGCGCGTGTTTGTGGTTCGATTGGTGGTGCTTTCAGGCCTCCAATGGTATCTGCGGACGCGCTGTCCGGTACCAACGGGTCAGTGGCCAGCAGGGCGCGTGCGGGGCCGGCGCTTCAGGCGCGCTGCTGATACTCCGCCATCGAGATGATGCGCCGCGTGCGGGTATCCCACAGGATGCACTGCAGCGCACCCAGAACGTCGCGCAACCTCAGGCGCCTCACGTCCGGGAACAGGTGCTGGTATTCGGCGTGACACTCGGCGAGGCGGTAGTTCGGAATGCCCGCCGAGATGTGGTGGACGTGATGGTAGCCGATGCTCACGGTGAACCAGTCGAGCCACCACGGCAGCATCAGAAAGCTCGTGCCTTCGATCGCTCCGGTATCGATGTCCCAGTGCTCGCTGCCGCTCGCGTAGGAGTGCTCGAAGTTGTGCTGCACCGTGAATAGCACGATGCCCACTGCGCCGGCGATCGATACGCTGAGAACATAGATGGAGAAGAACCGTGCCGGCCCGCACGCCCAGCACATCAACACCCAGATGCTGAGCAGTGCGAGGTTGTTCCAGAGCATGTGCCGGTACTCTCGCCACGAGTTCCAATAGCGCGTGCGGTAACTCGCGGCGTGCGCTTGCAGCGGGACCCGCGGCTGCGCCAGCTTCTGCCTCACGGTGTGGACCAGCAGGCCGATACTTCCTTTCAACCAGGTAAACCGCGGGTTGAAGATCAGATAGATGAATCCCGCGAGCGGGGCGGCCCGGACGCTGCACTTGATGCGGTATATGCGCTGCCGCGCGTAGGTGAGCGCGGCGTATTCATCCACCGACAGCGTCGTGTAAGGCCCCCGGTATTTGTCCCAGTTGCCGTTGTGTGCGTGGTGATAATTGTGATGCTGCGCCCACACGTACTGCGGCATTCCCGAGAGTACGCCGAGGAGAAATCCAACTGCGCGATTGAGCCCGCGGCTGCGGAACAGGCTCCCGTGCCCGCAGTCGTGCATCAGCCCGAAGATGCGCACGGTGAAGAGGATGATGAGCAGCAGCGGAAGGGCGGTGAGCCAGGGCGACGTGGCGGCGCACCAGATGGCAGCCCACCACAGGAGCGCGAACGGCACCAGGGTCGTCATGACCTGCGTCAGTCCCTTGATGTCATCCGACCTGGCGTAGCGACCGATCATGGCGCACTTCTGGCGCCCGAAATTCTCGCGCGACACCACGATAGAGACCTACCCCGCTCCTGATCCTGTTCTTTCTGGCTGTTTACCGTCGGGTTCTGCCCGTGCGGCAACGCGGCAGTATGCTGCAGGCGCGCTTTCGGGTGCTACCTATTTCTCAAAAGTGTGATCCGCCGCAGGCACACGGATCCGCCTCCCCACGTCTCAGGGCGTTCCCGCCGCCAGCCTGTGCGCGGTGGCGATCAGTGGGTGAGACGGATCGAGGTTTTGCTCGAGATGCGGGATCGCTTCCCTGGCGCTCGCCTGCGCGGCATCCCGTTTGCCCTGCGCCAGCTGCACCTGCGACCGCCACACGAGGGCTTCCCCGATCGCTGCGGATGACTGCGGGTCGACCGCATCCTGCCGTGCCCGCGCCACTGCGGCTTCGGCGTGCTGTACCGCCGCCGGATATTGCACGAGCTTGTATTCGGCCTGGGATCGCACGAGCAGCAGCCGTGAGCGCTTCGGCATGGGACTCACCGACGGCCAGAAGGCGGACCTCATTGCCTTTCCGAACTCGCTGTAACGATAATCCGGAGGGATGTCAGCCCGTTCGATCTGCCGTGCATTTCTCCCGGCGTTGCTCGCGGGTATCGCTCCCTGCGCGCCCGCGCCTGCGGACCCGAGCCTCCAGATCTACTTCATCGACGTCGAGGGAGGCCAGTCGACTCTCGTCGTCACGCCCGACCGGCACACTCTCCTGATCGATGCGGGGTGGGCCGGCGACGGCTCGGGCTTCCACGTCGGTGACCCGCATCAGGCGCGCGACGCGAACCGGATCGTCGCAGCGGCTCGCGATGCCGGCGTCGGGCGGATCGACTTTCTCCTCATTACCCACTTCCACGTGGATCACGACGGCGGCGTCAGTGAGCTGGCGCAGCTGCTGCCCATTCGGGTCTTCGTCGATCACGGCTCGCCGAGCGAGGATGCCGGGAAAAACAGTCCCGAGACCGCGGATGGATTTGCCGCGTACATGAAGGTTCGCAGCAGCGCGGCGGGGCACATTGAGCCTGTCCCCGGGGACCGCCTGCCTCTCGATGACGTCGAGGCGACCGTGGTGAACTCCGCGGGAGCTACGCTCGCGCGGCCGCAGCCGGGCGCGGGAGAGAGAAACCCGGTCTGCCAGGATCGGGCGACCGCGGCGCGTGACCCTTACGAGAATCCCCGATCGACCGGGGTGGTGATCCGTTACGGGAAGTTCCGCTTTCTCGACGTCGGTGACCTGAGCGGTGAGCCGCTGTTCAGTCTCGCCTGCCCGAAGAACATGATCGGGCCGGTGGATGCGTATCTGGTCGCCCATCACGGCGGCCCGGACGTGGCCGATCCCGCGACCTTCGCGGCGTTCAGGCCGCGGGTTGCGATCATGAACAACGGTGTGAACAAGGGTGGGGCGCGGACGACCTATCAGGCTCTGCACCAGGTGCCGGGGCTCGAAGACGTCTGGCAGCTCCACCTGTCCGCCGAAGCAGGCGACAGCAATTTTGCCCCGCCCTCGGTCGCCAACCTCGACGAGAGCACCGCCTACTGGATCAAGCTCGTCGCGAAGAAGGACGGCTCTTTCCGCATCCTCAATCCGCGGACCGGCGAGTGGAAGGCGTACGCGGCACGAAACAGATGAGCCGGCGGGCCTGAGCCTCCTGTGGTTCCGCCATCTGGAATTGCCTCGGCGGCGGGCATAGCATTCGCACACTCCACCCAAGGCCGCCCGTCATGACTACACTCACGATCAACGGCAGAGCCCTCGAGGTGAATGCCGCGGCTGACACGCCCCTCCTGTGGGTATTGCGCGACCATCTGTCGATGTCGGGCACCAAGTTCGGCTGCGGAGCAGGCCTGTGCGGCGCGTGTACCGTGCACCTCGACGGGGCGCCGGTGCGCTCGTGCCGCGTCCCGCTTTCTGCGGTGGCGAGCGCGAAGATCACGACCATCGAGGGTATCGGCCACGGCAGGGTCGGCGCCGCGGTGCAGGCGGCGTGGGACAGGATCGACGTACCGCAATGCGGCTACTGTCAGTCGGGCCAGGTGATGGCGGCAACCGCGCTGCTGACGAGGAACCCCCAGCCAACCGATGCGGATATCGACAACGCGATGGTGGGCAACATCTGCCGCTGCGGAACCTATGTGCGGATCCGCGCCGCGATCCACGACGCCGCCAGGAGCCTCAAGGTGTGAAGCCATGAACGCCACACTGAATGCCTCACGCCGTGATTTCCTCAAGGGTTCCGCCGCCGTCGGCGGTGGCCTCATCGTTGGCCTCTATCTGCCGCCGGCAGGCTTCGCCGCCGACCTGAAGCCCATCGCCGCGAACGCCTGGGTGCGGATCGCGCCCGATAACAAGGTGACGCTCATCTGTCACCGCAACGAGATGGGCCAGGACGTGCATACCTCGCTCGCGCTGCTGGTCGCCGAGGAGCTGGGCGTCGATGTCCACGCGGTGGCGATCGAGCAGGCGCCGGTCGACCCCGTGTATATCAACTCGCTGCTCGGCGCCCAGATCACCGGGGGCAGCACCAGCATCCGCGATGCCTGGGTGAAGCTGCGCGAAGCCGGCGCCACCGCGCGCGTGCTGCTGACGACCGCCGCGGCGACGCGCTGGCAGGTTCCCGCGGACGAATGCCGCGCCGAGCATGGCTTTGTGACCCACAAGGGCGGCAAGCGCGCGAGCTACGGCGAGCTCGCAGCGGCCGCAGCCGGACTGCCGGTGCCGCAGAACGTAGCGCTCAAGAAGCCCGCCGACTTCGCCCAGATCGGCAAAGTGCGTCATCGCCTCGACGCGCCCGCCAAGGCGCGCGGTCAGGCCAGGTACGGCCTCGACGTGACGCGCCCGGGCATGGTCTACGCCTCGCTCGAGCAGTGTCCGGTGCTCGGCGGCAAGGTCGCCGCGGTCGATGACAGCAAGGCGCGGGCGGTTCCCGGTGTGCTCGCCGTCGTCAACATCGGCGAGGGCGTCGCCGTGGTCGCCGACCACTACTGGACCGCGAAGACCGCCCGCGACGCTCTCGATATCACCTGGGACTACGGCCCCGCGGCAGAGCTCACCACCGGCAGGATCCACGCCAGTCTCAAGGAGGCGGCGGGCAGGGATGGCGCGACCGTGCGACAGGTGGGCGACGCCGCCGCAACGCTCAAGAGCGCGGCGAAGTCGCTGCGCGCGGAATACCAGCTGCAGCTGCTCGCGCACGCGACGCTCGAGCCGATGAACTGCCTGGCGCTGGTCAGCGGCGAGGGGTGTGATATCTGGACCAGCACGCAGTTTCCCCAGGGCGCTCAGGGCGCCGCGGCCGCGCGCAGCGGCGTCGAGGCGGCCAGGGTACGCATCTGGCCGCAGTTCATCGGCGGCGGTTTTGGACGCAGGCTCGACGTCGACTTCATCGGCCAGGCCGCGGCTATCGCCAAAGCGGTGCCCGGCAGGCCGGTGAAGCTCATCTGGACGCGCGAAGACGACACGACCCACGACTTCTATCGCCCCGCGAGCTACCACACGCTCGCGGGAGGGCTCGACGCCGGCGGGAGGCTCGTCGCCTTCGACTACAAGATGGTCTCCGCCTCGATCACCAACCGCATGTTCCCCGGCGTGGTCAAGAACGACCTCGACCCGTTCATGACCGAAGGCTCGGTCAATCTCACCTACGACATACCGAACGCGCTGCAGCGGGTCGTGATCCAGGAGTATGGACTGCGCCCCGGGTACTGGCGCTCGGTCAGCCACCCGCTCAATGCGTTCGCCATCGAGAGCTTCATGGACGAGCTCGCGCACGCGGCGGGCAGGGACCCCCTCGGGTTCCGCCTCGAGCTTCTCGGCAAGCAGCCGCGCCAGAAGGCGGTGCTCGAGCGCGTCGCGAGCGAGTCGGGTTGGGGCCGCCCGCTGCCGGCCGGCAGCGCGCTCGGGCTGGCGATGATGGAAAGCTACGAGACCTATCAGGCCCTCGTCGCCCGGGTGTCGAAGGCGGAGGGCGGACTCAAGCTCGAGAGTCTCGTCTACGTCGTCGATCCGGGAATCGCGGTGCATCCGGATCAGGTCGTCGCGCAGCTGCAGTCCGGGGCCGTGTCCGGGCTCATCAACACGCTCAGCAGCAAGATCACGCTGAAGGACGGGCGCGTCGAGCAGCGTAACTTCGACAGTTTCCCGCTGCTGCGCATCAACCAGGCGCCGCGCATCGAGGTCATCCTGCTCGAGGGCGGCGACAAGCCAGGCGGCATCGGCGAGGTCGGCGTGCCACTCGTGGCGCCGGCGGTCGCGAATGCCGTCTTCGCGCTCACCGGGAAGCGCGTGCGTTCGCTGCCGCTCGCCGACTCCGATATTCACTTCGTGTAGCCCCGGGACCGTACCGCTGGCGGCAGCGGCAGGGTAGCGTGGGCGTATCGCCCGAGCGGGCCGTTGGGTTAGGCTGCCCGCTGGGGTCTGAAATCGCTTTGGAAGCGGCATGAACAGAACAATCATGATCGTCGCGCTCGCGGCCACTTACTTCGTGTTCGCGATGCTGCTCAACAGCGTAGCGCCGGTCATCCTGCAGTCGATGCTGACCTTTGGCGTCGACAAGGTCGCGACCTCGACGCTGGACGCCTGCAAGGACCTGCCGATCGCGATCACTTCGCTGGCGGCGGCCGCCTACATTCCGCGGCTCGGCTATCGGCGCGCGATGATGCTGGGACTCGGTTTCGTGGCGCTCGCCTGCATGGCGATGCCGCTGATACCGGGTTTCCTCACCACGCGGCTCATGTTCGTCGCGGTCGGCGTCGGCTTTGCGCTCGTCAAGGTCTCGGTGTACTCCTCGATCGGGCTGCTCTCGCCCGAGCCGAAGCGGCACGCGAGCCTCACGAGCCTGCTCGAGGGCCTGTTCATGCTGGGCGTGCTGTCGACCTCGTGGGTCTTCAGCCTGTTCATCGATCGCGCCTCGCCCGGCGACCCGGTCTGGCTGCACGTGTACTGGCTGCTCGCTGCGATCGCCGCGGGGGCGGCGCTGCTGGTCGGCTTCGCGCGGCTCGACGAGTCGGCGATCCACGTCCACGAGGCCGAGGAATCGCCGATCCCCGGGATGCTGAACCTGCTGCGGCACCGCGAGGTCCTGGTATTCCTCGCCGCGGCGTTCCTCTACGTGCTGATCGAGCAACAGGTTCAGACGTGGCTCCCGACCTTCAACCGCGAGGTGCTGCAGCTGCCGGTCACTCTCAGCGTGCAGCTGGCGAGCCTGTATTCCGGCGCGCTGGCCTGCGGGCGGTTGAGCGCGAGCCTCGCGCTGCGCCACATCTACTGGCGCAATCTGCTGGTCGGATGCCTGATCGCCGCGGCGTGCACGCTGCTCTTGTCGGTGCGCACCAGCGGCGCCGGCGCGACCGACTGGGCGAGCCTGCCGCTCGCCGCCTACCTGCCCGCCGTGCTCGGCCTGTTCCTCGCGCCGATCTATCCGACGATCTGCTCCACCATGCTGAGCTCGCTGCCGCTCGAGAAGCATGCGCCCATGACAGGGTTGATCGTGGTGTTCTCGGCGCTCGGTGGAACCTCCGGGTCATTCATCACCGGCCGCATATTCGCCGCCACCGATGGCCGCACCGCGTTCACCCTGGGGCTGGTGCCGATGGCGCTGCTGATCGGCGCCCTGCTGCTGTTCGATCGCACGCTGCGCGCGCGCCCGGCAGCGGCGCAGGCGGCCTGAGTCGCCGCTCAGGTACCGTCTTTCGGAACCGGCGGCGCGGGCCAGGGGTGCTCGGCCTTGTTGCCGAAGATCTCGTCGGGCTCGGCGCGCGCGAGTGTCCAGTCGCCGCGTGCGATCTCGGCCTCGAGCTGACCCGGACCCCAGCCCGAGTGACCCACGAAGATGCGCAGGCCATCCATGGGCTTCTCCCGGTCGAGCAACCGCAGCAGCAGTTCCCGGCTGGCGCTCAGGTACACGCCCTCGCACGCGCGAATCGCATGCTCGGGTTTCCTGCCGGCGCGGAACAGAAACCATACCGACTCGATCTCCACGGGTCCGCCGAAGTACACGCGGTCGTTGAGCTCCGCGAGGCGCTTGCGGTCCGGGAAGAGGCGCGCGACGGTAAGCGGCGTCGGCCTGTTGATGACGACGCCCACCGGGGCGGGGCCGAGATTGTTCATCACCAGCACCACCGAGTCGCCGAAGAACGGATCGCGCAGCTCGCCCCGGGCCTTGATCAGGATTGCCGTCAGCGGCTTGGCATCATCGGCGGACGTCGCGCGCGGCAGCGCACCGAGAGCCAGCAGCACGCCGAGCGCTGCCGCGGCGGCACGGAGCGAAAGTGAGCCCGTTCCCACACGAGCAATCTTACCCGCCGCGGCGGCGGTGAGCGCGCGTGACCGCGGTGCGCTAGGATTCCGAAGAGGAGGCCGATCATGCCCAATACCGTGCGCCTGCATCGGGTGCTCGCCACCAGGCCAGAGAAGATTTATCGAGCGTTCCTCGAGCCGGACGCGCTCGCCAAATGGCTCCCGCCGAACGGCTTCACGTGTACCGTGCATGAGCTCGAGGGCAAGGTCGGCGGCTCGTTTCGGATGTCCTTCAGGAATTTCACCACCGGAGCCAGCCACTCATTCGGCGGCAAGTACCTCGAGCTCGTCCCGGGCGAGCTGGTGAGCTACTCCGACCGTTTCGACGACCCGAATCTGCCCGGGGAGATTCGCGTGACCGTCACGCTCCGGAAGGTCCTGGTCGGCACGGAGGTCACCATCGTCCAGGAAGGACTGCCGGATGTGATTCCGCTCGAGGCCTGCTACCTCGGGTGGCAGGAGTCGCTGCGAAACCTGAGCAGGCTGGTGGAGCCCGAGATCACGAACGGGTAGCGCCTCCTCTGATCAGCGGGTGAGCGGTGTGAGGCTCGCGTGCTCGAGTGCAGAATCGAGCGCCGGCAGATCATGCTGCATGAGCTCCTTCAATTCGGAGTCGACGCCCGACATCTCGCCTTCGAGGGTCGTGAGAGTCTCGAGTTGCGCCTGCGTGGGAGCGAAGTCGGCGCCTCCGGCGACGTCTCCGCCGCCGGTCCCGACCTCGGCGTTGAGCCAGATGAGATCGAGATAGGTGCCATCCGCCTCGACGAAGTACTTGTCGTCGCTGTCGCGCAGCGCGCGCGACACCAGGCGCGATTCGGCCGCCTGCAGCTTCTGGTCGAAGGTCTCGGCCTCCTTCAGCAGCTCGCCCCGCTGCTGCTGCTCGGCGGCGTGCAACTCGCGGTCCGGGGCCGCTGCCGGCTCCTCGTCCTCCTCGTCGCCTTCCTCGGCCAGAACCGCCTCCTGCTTACCATGCGCCCTCGCGGGTCGCAGCATCGTCTCGATGACCTCGAGCTGCTTGCGCAGCCACTCCACCTGGTTGACGGCGTCGGAGACGTGGCTGATGTCGTCGCGGATTCTGAGGAGCGTCTTGACCGAGAGCTGGATGTCGGCCGCCGAAGCCGGCGCGCGCGGATCGCTCACCACGGTGAGCGGCTGGGTAAGGGCTTGGCCGGCAGCCTTGAGGCGCACCGAGTAGCTGCCCGGGGCGACGATCGGACCGACCTCGGCGGGCCTGGAGCCCCAGTGCGTGATCGGCCGCGAATCCTCGTCGCGGAAGCGCGGCTCATTCCAGATGTGCGGGTTGTCGGGCGCGAGCGTGCGCAGCGCCACGACCCGCGGCGACTCGTAGCGCAGGTCCCAGCTCACGCGGTTGATGCCGGCGGTGAGGTCCTTGGCCTCGAGCTTGCGCACCACGTGGCCCTCGGAATCGAGGATCTCGACGTGCACGGGGTCCTTGGGCGCCGTGGTGAGCGAGAAGTTGACGGGCGCCGCGCCGCCCTGCACGAAGCGGTAGGCCTTGCGCGGCTCGTAGAGCACCACCGCCGCATCGGAGCGATGCCGCGCCATCTGCTCGAGCGGCGTCACGTCGTCGAGGATGTAGAGCCCGCGGCCGTAGGTTGACACGACCAGGTCGTGGAATTCCTTCTGCACCACCGCCCAGGTCACCGGCGCGGGCGGCAGGCCGTTCTTCAGGGCGCTCCAGTGACCGCCGTCGTCGAGCGAGTAGTAGAGGCCGTTGCCGGTTCCGGCGAACAGCAGTCCCTGGCAGTTCGGGTCGTCGGTGACGGTGCGCACGTAGGACAGCTGGTGCTTCGGCAGATCGCTGTTGATGCGTTTCCAGCTCTTGCCGAAATCGCTGGTCTTGAAGATGAACGGATCGCGGTTGTCCACCAGGTGATAATCGACGCTGACGTAGGCGGTGGCGGCATCGAAGCTCGAGGGCGCGATGCTGGTGATGACGCCACCCGGGGGAAGGCCGGAGACGTGGCTCGTCACGTTGACCCAGTTCGCCGCCGCGTCCTTCGTGTACCAGATCTGGCCGTCGTTGGTGCCGGCCCAGATGAGGCCCTTCTGAATTTTCGAAGGCGCGATCGCGAACACCACCTCGCCGTAGAACTGTCCGAGGTTGTCGCCGACGATGCCGCCCGACGGGGCGATGTGCGCCGGATCCCGGGTGGAGAGATCCGGGCTGACCACCGACCAGCTGTGGCCGGCGTCGCTGGTCCTGAAGATCACCTGGCAGCCGTAGTAGACCGTGTTGTGATCGAAGGGATCGATCGCGAGCGGCGGCGTCCAGTGGCAGCGGTACTTGGCGGCGTCGGGAGGGTAGTCGAGGGTGTGTTTCCACGGGCTCACCGAGTGCGCTTCACGGTAGCGCGCATCCCAGCGCGTCACCGTGTCGCCGTAGCAGGTCGCCCAGACGACCTGAGGGTCGGCGGGATCGGGAATCGTGAAGCCGGACTCGCAGCCGCCCATGTGCCGGTCCCAGCCTTCCTCTCCGCCGAGGGACACGCTCGGGCCACGCATGTTCCCGTCGTCCTGCATGTGGGTGGAGAAGTAGTAGGGCACCTGGTCATCGACCGCGACGTG
>Ga0126371_10002579_pt1 | contig 15619 bp, 16 predicted proteins | sample PanSoiMetaPlot_4_FD_110145 | JGI IMG/M metagenome (GOLD analysis project Ga0126371, IMG submission 110145) | Tropical forest soil microbial communities from Panama - MetaG Plot_4 | ecosystem: Environmental > Terrestrial > Soil > Tropical forest > Bulk soil | place: Panama | collected 2016-02-17 | reverse complement strand
GATGTCTTTTCGGCGCTGTCATCCTATTTGGGATCGACCTTTGTCAACCAGTTCAACAAATTCGGCCAAGTATTCCAGGTTTACGTTCAGGCAGAATCACAGTTCCGCCTGCAGCCGGACGATCTGCTGAATCTCTATGTGCAGAGTCAGGACAAACAGATGGTCCCGATCGGCGCAGTCGCGCATCTTGGCGAGGAGGTCGGGCCGTCGCTCATCACGCTGTACAATCTCTATCCATCTGCGACGATCATAGGCGCGCCCGCGCGCGGCGTCAGCTCGGGCGAGGCGCTGACGGCTATGGAGGACATCGCAAACAAGACCCTGCCGAACGATGTCGGCTACCAATGGACGGCAATGTCCTTCCAGGAGAAACTGACCGGTAACCAGCTTTATTACCTATTCGGATTATCGGTCCTGCTGGTCTATCTGTGCCTCGCCGGCCAATACGAGAGTTGGATCCTGCCGTTGGCGGTGCTCTCTGCGGTGCCGTTGGCGCTGTTGGGGCCGGTCGTGGCGCTGACCAGTCTTGGGGTAGCCAACAACCTCTACACGCAGATCGGTCTCATTCTGATGATCGCGCTATCGGCCAAAAATGGCATCCTGATCGTCGAGATGGCGCGCGAAGGGCGGGTCGTGCACGGCAAGCCGATCCTCGAAGCCGCTGTCGAAGCCTCGCGCTCGCGGTTCCGGCCAATCTTGATGACCTCGCTTGCGTTCGGGCTGGGTGTCGTGCCATTGGTTCTGGCGACCGGCGCCGGCGCCAACGGCCGCATTTCGCTGGGCCTCAGCGTGCTGAGCGGCATCATCGCGTCGACCTGTCTCGCAGTGTTGTTCGTCCCTTCCTTCTTCGCCGTATTGCAGCGGTTCGACGAGCGCCGAAAGGCGCGCAAGAAAGCCCCGGTTCCCGCCGCTCGCGCCGCGGAGTAAATAGCGCCCGTTCCCGCATTCACCAATCGAGCGATCGATGCAGTTTCAATCAGTGACATGCTTTCCTGTTCGTCCGGTTACAGCTCTTACCTTGCGTGGTGCGGCGAACCAGATCGCCAGGATCGAGATCAGATTGCATGCAGCCGCTATGCAGAACGCAATCCCGTAAGTTCCGGTAACGTCATAAAGCACGCCGGTAATCCATGGTCCGGCCGCGCCTCCTAGGATTGCCGCGAGCATCACCGTACCGAAGATGCTGCCGTAGTGGCGGCCCTCGAAAATCTCGGCGGGGATGGGTCCCATCACCGAGGTGAGGCTGTATCCGAGCGTTCCCTGCGCGACAATCATTGCATAGAGCAATACCGGCGCCGGGGTGCTCTGCAGCCCGATCAGGGCTGCGTAGCAGATGACGAAGCCCAGATTGCCGATCATCCAGACCCATTCACGCCCGATGCGGTCGGATAAATGACCGAGCGCGATCTGACCCGGGATTGCGACAAGGCTGACGAAACCAAGCGCCCAAGCCGCCTGGCTTGGCGCGAAACCGACATCGATCAGATATTTCGTCTGATGGACCTGGACGGCATACCAGGAAAACAGCCCGCAAAAATAACCGGCCGCCAGCCACCAAAATCGCTTGGTGCGGAGCGCTCGTGTGAGCGTCCAATCAACCGCGGCCCAAGCGCGGTCGACGATGTTCGCGGCGTGATGCGACGGCGCATTGCCCGAGACCAATCCGTCAGCACGAAGGCCCATATCCTCGGGCCGATGTTTGAGCAGCAGGTTGAGCGGCCCCAACAGCACGAGCAACAGGACGCCGAGCGAGACGCATGCGGAACGCCATCCCGCCGTCTCGATCAGCCCGCCTAGCCAAGGCAGAATCGTGATCGAGCCGATGCCGACGCCCGAGAACGCGATGCTCAGCGCAAGTCCGCGCCTGCGGACAAACCAGTTCGTCAGATAGATCGACTGCCCGGTATAGGCGAGGCAGTTGACGCCGCCGCCCGCGAGCGCACCCAGCGTTAGGTAGAGCTGCCAGGGCTGACTGACGAGAGCCGTCAGGATCAGGCCCGCTCCCATTGCCAGGACCCCGAGTTCGACGACGATCCGTGGGCCCCGCAGGTCCATCAATCGCCCGACAAAAGGGGTCACGACCGCGGAAACGAGAAAGCCAAACGAGAACGCGCCAGCCGTGAGGCCTGTCTCCCAGCCGAATTCGGCGAGCATCGCCGGGAACAGCAGCGAGAAGGCCGTGCGCGCATTGACGCCCACGGCCATCGTCACGAATGCAACCGCGACCAGGAGCCAGCCGTAGAAGAAGGGTAGGCGGAACCCACCGATCCGGATCGGCCGCGGGCTACCATTCATGGTGGACCAGATTGAGCGGGCTCTCGCCCAGAGCTACCCGGCGAATGTTCTCGGCAATCAGCTTGGCGCGCGCGTCGAGCATTCCCTCGGTCCAGCCCGAGACGTGCGGGGTCATCAGCACGTTCGGCAAATCATGGAAGGGGCGGGTCGCCGGCGGCGTGCGGCCGGCCTCTTGCGGATAGCGATACCAGACATCGAGCGCAGCACCCGCAATCGACCGCTCGGCGAGAGCTTCGTCGAGCGCGTCTTCATCGACGATTTCCGCCCTCGCCACATTGATGAGGAACGCGGTCCGTTTCATCAACCCAAGCCGCCTGCGATCCATAAGGCCGACCGCATCGGGCGTCGCCGGCATCGAAACAAGCACGTAATCGGACCGTCCGATCACCTCCTCGACGGCTTCAGGACCGCCGAGAAGCGCCACGTCGTCTTCGATGGAATGCCGGACGTTTCGGCGCACCGCGCATATCTCCATCCCAAAGGCGCGGGCGCGCCGGGCAACCGCCTGACCGATCCTGCCAAAACCGAGAACTCCAAGGGTCTTCCCGGTAAGTTCGGGCCACACGGGGGGAGGCGCAATGCCGATCGCCCATTGGCTCTGCCAGTCTCCCTTCCGGAGGGCGGCATCGAGACGGATAAAATCCCGGGTCAACGCCAGCATTGCCCCGATCACATATTCGGCAATTCCGTTCTCGTGCCCGTGGACGTTTGCGAGCCAGGCTCCGCCGGGCATCGCGGATCGATCAATCCGGTCGAGGCCTGCGCCTGCCACCTGAACCAGCTTGAGGTGCGCACATGCACGAGCCATCTCGCGGCTCAGCGCCATCGTCACCAACACGTCGACATCGGCGAGCCGCGAAGCGACCGCGGCCTCTTCGGAGACAACAATGTGGCAGGGGATGGTCAGATTTCGGCGTATTGCGGTTTCCAGGCTCGCGGCAAACGTGCCGACAATCCCGATTTTCAGCATGGCTCATCTCTTTTCTGTGGGCGATGCACGATGCTGAAAGCAAGTCGCATGGCGGCTCAATTCCCTTGCAGGGAATTGGATCTAGAAGCCCGCACGCGTATCGTATTGCTCGATGAAGGCTACCGAAACTCGGCGCCGCCGGGGACCGATATTAAACTGCAATGGGTTCGGCCGGCTGCTGAAAGATTGGCGCGGGCGGCGTGGTTTATCGCAACTCGACCTCGCGGTCGCTGCGCGTACAACGCAACGCCATTTGAGCTTTATCGAGTCGGGTCGTGCCGCGCCGAGCCGGGACATGGTTTTGCGCCTCGGCGCAACCCTGTCCCTGCCACTGCGCCAGCAGAATGCATTGCTGCTTGCCGCCGGCTATGCGCCCGCTTGGAGAGAACGCGACTTGTCGACACCGGACCTCGCCGCCGTGAATAGCGCGCTCGACTACATGCTCGCGCAACACGAGCCGTATGCGGCGTTCGTTATCGACCGCTGCTGGAACCTGCTGCGGGCTAATCGCGGTGCGTTGAAGTTGACCGAATTTCTCACCGGCGCGCGATCCTCCACAACGACCTCGGAGCCGGTCAATCTGGCGGTTGCATTGCTGGCGCCTGAGGGTCTGCGTCCTTTGATCGTCAACTGGCGGGAGGTCGCTCTCTACTTCATACGCGGCGTGCAGGCCGATGCTGATGCAGACGGCATCCCGGCGACGGCGGAACTGCTCAATCGCCTGCTTGCGTTGCCCGATGTCGCGGCGGTCTCCGAACTAACGACGCCAGAGGAAAGCCCAAGCCCGGTGTTACCGATCCATTTCCATCATGATGCGACCTCGCTGCGGCTGTTCACGACGATCGCTACACTCGGGACCCCGCGCGACGTCACGCTCGAGGAAATCCGCATCGAGTTCTTCTTTCCAATGGATGAACCGACCGCGCAGGCATTCAGGAGTTGGGCAAGTTAATGCACCTGGCCAATCGCTATCAGGGATAGGGGTAGTAATAGGGCGGCGGGTAATAATTCGTGCTCGCCGCTGCGTAGGCGGCGGAGGTAGCGGCGGCGCCGACCGCCGCACCGGCGGCTGCACCGGCCGCCGCGGCGCCCCATCCGGTGTAGCCGGGGGTCACGACGGTGGTCCCGCCGTAATAGGTCCCGCCGTGGTAATAGGTGCCGCCATGGTAGTCGGCGCCGCCGTAATACGTGCCGCCGGGAGGGCGGTAAGCGGTGCCGCCATAGGGACCGCGAGCCGCAGCGCCGCCGTAGGGGCCGCGGACCGCGGCGGTGCCTGCCGGACCATGGTACGCAGCGCCGCCATAGGGGCCGCGAACCGCCGTCGCACCCATCGGACCGCGATAAGCGGCGCCGCCATAGGCGCCATGGTAGCTCCCCCAGGCGAAAGCGTCGGGCGCCGTCGACGCCGCCAATAGCGCGCCGAGGGCGGCGGCCGTCAACCGTTTCATGACCTGCCTCCCTTCTTCACAGGCGGCGGCGCGGGCGGCGGCTTCAGCGCGACCTGCTCGGCGCCGGCCGGCGGTTGAAAGGCGAATTCCGCATCGGACGGGTGGATATTGAAATTCCAGTCCGAGAACTCGGCGATGAAGTTCGGCTGGCCGGGCAGCGACCGATAGGTGACGATCAGCCGCCGCGGCAAGGATTGCTCATTCTTCGACAGCCACAGTTCGAGTTCGATGCCGGGTGGCTGGGAAAAGAACAGGTGATCGTAAGGGGCGCCGTCGATCGTCACGGTGCTGACGACGCGGCCCGACGTCACACCCGTCAGAAACGCCTTGTTCGGCGCCTCGCTCAAAAAATCGGCGAGCGGGAAATCGACGCCGAGGCGGCCGACCGCTTCCTTCATCATTCCTTCGATCGTGCCTTCCGGCACGGGAACGCTCGCATATTTATTCTGTGTCGCCGAATAGACGAGGGCGGTTTTGCCGTCGAACGCGATCTTCGATGAACCGTCGTCGCCGGTCACCTCGACGAGGAGCCGGTTCGGCCGGTGCACGGTAACCTTCATCGTATGAAAGATGTGCAGCGGCTCGCCGCTGGCATCCGCGTAGACGCGGATCGTCCTCACCTCGAATGAGAACTGCTCCGCCCGCAAGCTTTGCCCCATGCGCAACAGCGCCGCGCTCGCCTCCTCGCTGACCGACGGTTTCGCCGGGCCGGCTGCGTAGGCACCGGCGACGGTGACGAGGATTGCGAACAGCCCTCCGGTAAGAGCGTATCGAAGCTTCACGGAATGGTCTCCTCTGTTTTGCCACTTTGCTCAGTATTCTACTTCGGTCGCCGGCTGACCATGCAGTTTAGGAAATTTGCCGAAACCGTCTATAACGGGCTCTATTGAGGTCAATGATTTTTGTTAACAAATTGATTCAGATCAACCGCGGGCCGACGCGGGCTGTTATCGCCGATCGCAACGGTTTCTGATTGGCCGAGGTTGGAATGCCCTTGAGTTGTCCCCGGCGACATTATCGTATTCCGCGCTCGATCGGCGGGTCACAATCGCGTCTTAGCGGGCTGTCAATGTGGCACGATCGCGCTCACGCATGAAGATGCTGCCGCCGGCGCACGGGCGATCAACGGGCGTGAGGTGATCGCGCCACCAGTCACGTACGCCGTAAAACCTCTGCCAGGAGCATTTGGGCATGGGCCCGACGCGCTATCTTTGGCTGCGGCGAATGCATCTTGCTCGCCGGGCGCTGCGAATGGCCGATCCCGCGGCAGCCAGCGTGACCGAGATAGCAACGAATTACGGCTTCTGGGAATTGGGCCGATTTGCCGTCGCGCATCCGCTGTCCGGACGGCCGCCCCCTCGACGACACTGCGCCGGACGCCCGAAGACCCCCGGCCGCGAAAAATCATCGGTTCGCCCTGGCAGCTTCCTGAATCTGCATAGTCAGAGCCGGTTCACTGTGCCTAGGCTTGCAGCGGCGGTATTCCGGCGCGGGCCTGCGGCGAGAACGGATGCCGAGCAGCGGCACAAGCACTTTTACCGATCCCGACGACTATCAGGCGAGCCTGGACGGAACGCCGCACGATATCCTTCTTGTCAATACTGGGGGCGAATTCAAAGCCCGCGTGACGAGCGCGCGCCTGCATGAGCTTTATCTGGTGCGCAGCGAGGAGGACTTCCCGCGGATCGCCTATGTCTCATTGGCCCCGGCGCTCGCGCTGACCGGAGTGAGCGAGCGGACCCTGCGATCGTGCTGCACCGAGTTTCTCGGCATCAGCCCCGGCCGCTATGTGCTGCTGCGGCGGCTGAAGCAGGCACGTATTGCGCTGCGCGAGGCCGATCCGGCAACGGCGAGCGTCGCGAAAATCGCCCGCGCCTGCGGCTTTACCCAGCTGGGGCGCTTTTCCGTGGTGTACCAGACCATTTTCGGCGAAACCCCTTCGGCCACACTGCGCCGGCTGCCCGGATCGGAGTTGGGCAGCTCACTATTCGCCGAAACTGCATAGCCGGCCGAGAAAGCCGCGGTCTAGCCTCGTGATCCGGGCAAGCTTCGCCCGGTCGAGTTTAGCCATCAGGGAGACAGCCATGATCTTAGATCTGACAGCCGCGGCGCGGGTTATCCCGCTCACCGCCCTCATTCTCGCAGCTTGCGTATCGGAAAAAACGTACGAGCAGCAGACGCAGCAGCTGCAGCGGACGCAAGCCGAGCTTGCCCAAATGCAGCAACAGGACAAGTGGGTCGTTGCCGGCGACCAGCTGTTCCCGGAAGGCGGCTATCAGCTCGGCCCCAATGGGAAACAGGCGTTGAACCAATACGTCCCCAAGCTGCAAGGCCTGCACAACGCCAAAGTCGTCGTCTACGGCTATACCGACAATCTGCCCGTCGGTTCGGCGCTGCAGCGCAGAGGCATCGCCAACAACATCGACCTGTCCTCGAAGCGGGCCGACGACGTCGTCGCGTATTTCACTTCACAAGGCGTCGATCCCAACATCCTCTCAGCCAAGGGGTTCGGCGACACGCATCCGGTCGCCTCGAACGACACGCCTCAGGGCCGCGCGCAAAACCGGCGCATCGAAATCGTGATGGAGGGCCCCGGCGCCTGACGCCCGTGAATACGCTAGTGTACTGATCGAGAAGTTTGAGAGATCAAGTTTCGTTGTCATTGCGAGGAGCGGAGCGACGAAGCAATCTCAATGGGCTGAGTGCGACCGGAACGAGATTGCTGCGCTGCGCTCGCAATGACAACCCTTTTTGATCTCAGCGATTTACACACGACCAAGACGGTAGGAGGAGTCAAAGAAAATGCCAAACTGCAAACCCTCCGGTATTGGCGTGCTGTTGGTGCTGGCGATTCTGTGCTGCCGAGCCCACGCCATGCCGGCCGATGGCGGCAATACGGTGCAGGGCTTTTATGACGTGCTGCTCAGCACGATGAAGAGCGGCCGGACGCTCGATCAAAGCGGACGGTTTGCGCAGCTCGATCCGATCATTCGCCGAACGTTCGACATCCCCGCGATGGCCCGGCTTTCGGTCGGGCCATCCTGGGTCCTGCTGAGCGAAACTCAACGCCAGCGGGTCACCGATAGCTTTGCTCGCTACATCTCGGCAGTCTATGCCGATCGTTTCGACAGTTATGCCGGACAAAAGCTGCAGGTGACCGGCGAGCAGCCCGCCGCAGCCGGGCTCATGGTGAAGAGCCAAATCATCAAGGCGAACGGCGACCCGGTCAATGTCGACTACATGATGCGCCGCAGCGGCGAAACTTGGCTGATTGCCGACATCTATCTCGACGGCGCAATCAGCGAAGTAGCGACTCGGCGCTCGGAGTTCTCCGCGATCCTGACGAATGAAGGCGTCGACGGCCTCGTTGCGGCGCTCAACCGTAAAACCGACGCGCTGATATCTCGTTAATGCGCAATGAAGTAATAAGGCGCCAACAATGCGATCACATAACGACTATAGGAAACGGGCAATCGTGTGGCATCTGCGAGCACTGCCATTGGTTTGCATGATGTTACCGCTCTTGCTGCTCTTCAGCGCTTGCGGCTTCACCTTGGATCGGAATGTTCGGGCATTCAACGCGTGCTTGACGCGCCATCCGGAAGATGCCCCATTATGCGAGGCTCCGCGGCAAGCTTACGAAATCGATTTCCCGACAGTGGCAGCAAGTTCGGCGCCGGGGATACGTCAGTGAAGGAGGAGGTGTTGCACCAGATATTGGCCGACTACACGGCGGCTAATCCGCAGACTAACGGGAGGCACTCATGAAGTTCAGCGTTCTACTCGCCGCCATGGTTGCGGCCGGCACGCTAGTCCATGCTCCACAGAGCCACGCCGCCGCTTGCGCCAACGGGGTCTACCGGGCGGGATGCGCCGGGCCCAATGGGGCGGCGGTCGTCCGCAAACCGGCCCCAACCTACCGTGCCAAACCCTCGGTCTCTTGCGCTAACGGGGTGTACCGGGCGGGCTGCGCCGGGCCGAACGGGGCGGCGGTTGTCCGGAAGCCGTATTAGCAGTATGGCAATCATGGCTCCGGCGGGTATCGACGCTCAAAGCCGCCCCGCTCGCGATTCCTTGGTTCGACTGCACCAATTCCGGCTCGATTGAGGGAGCTTTTGATGCGCGGCCAGCTACACTCGGACATCCGCACCGCTATCGATGCCGGCGTCCCCGCAAGCCATTCCCGGCGCAGCGTCGGGGAACGCGCGGTCGATGAGCTAAAGCGGTTTCTGATTATGTTCATTTATCTGTGGGTGATGTTCGGGCTCTTCGCCTTGCACGAACGGATCGTTCTTCGACAGAGCGGGGCTAGCCTGGCGTCACAGGGCTTCGCAGTGGTCAACGCCTTGGTATTGGCCAAAGTCATGCTGATTGCCGAGGATCTGAAGGTCGGGCATTGGGTGAGGCCGCGCCCCCTGATCTATCCGATTGTCGGTGAATCCTTGATTTTTGCCATTGTGTTTATTTGCTTCCACGTCGTAGAGCACGTGGTCATCGGGCTCTTCAAAGGAGAAACCATCGCCGCGAGTGTGCCCGCGATTGGCGGCGGGGGTCTCGCGGGGCTCGCTTGTGTTGCGGTGATCATGTTTGCAGCGCTGATCCCGTTCTTCGCTTTCAGAAATGTCAGCCGCGAGCTCGGGGAAGGCCAGCTCAATGCGATGCTGTTCGGAACCGGTTCCAAAATTCCAGCTGGCCGGTGACAGTGTGGTCGGCGAGCTTCGGTCGCAAATCACGCCCTCAGAGAGCCCCCGCAGTGACATGGTTTGGATTCCCGGCGGGACCTTCCGCATGGGATCGGACAAGCACTATGCGGAAGAAGCGCCCGTCCATCGGGTCACTGTCGACGGCTTCTGGATTGATCGCACTCCGGTAACCAACCGGCAATTCCGCGAGTTCGTCAGGGCGGCCGGCCATGTGACTTTCGCCGAGATCCCGCCGGATCCGCAGGACTATCCCGGGGCGCTGCCGAGCATGCTCAAGGCCGGCTCCCTGGTTTTCAATCCACCGAAGCATCCGATCGATGACATGAACAACTGGAGCCAATGGTGGATGTTTAAGTTTGGCGCCAATTGGCGGCGGCCCGACGGACCGCGCAGCTCTCTCGCTGGGCTCAATGAGCATCCCGTCGTCCACGTCGCCTACAGCGACGCCTTGGCTTACGCGAACTGGGCGGGTAAGGACTTGCCGACCGAAGCGGAGTGGGAATTTGCAGCTCGCGGCGGGCTCGACGGCGCCGAGTTCGCCTGGGGCAATGAATTCACGCCTGCCGGCAAGCAGATGGCAAACACCTGGCAGGGTGCGTTTCCGCGCGAGAATCTCAAGCTCGATGGATATGAGCGCACCTCGCCGGTGACCGCCTTCCCGCCGAATGGCTACGGCGTCCACGACATGATCGGCAATGTTTGGGAATGGACGAGCGATTGGTACTCTGCGAGACACGGAGCCGACGCCGACAAGCCCTGCTGCATCCCAATAAATCCGCGAGGTGGCCATGAGGAGGCGAGCTACGACCCCTGTCAGCCCGAAATCAAAATTCCCCGCAAGGTGCTGAAGGGCGGTTCCCACCTGTGTGCGCCAAATTACTGCAGACGTTACCGTCCGGCTGCGCGTCACCCGGAGCCGGTGGACACTTCGACCAGCCATGTCAGCTTCCGGTGCGTCGTTCGTCAGACGACGTCGCGATGACTGATGCTCAATATAGGGAGACGATCACACCATGAGCACTGAAGACAACAAGCACCGTTCGCACCTGCCGATCCCCACGCCCGAGCGAACCGGGCTGATCACCTACGACGCGCGGGATCCAGATACCAAATTCCCGCCGATCGAGCAGTTGCGCCCGCCCAAGGGGGCGCCTAACGTGCTGCTCATCCTGATCGACGACGCCGGCTTCGGCTCCAATAGCGCCTTCGGCGGCCCGTGCCAAACGCCGAATCTCGAAAAGCTGGCGGCGGCCGGGCTGAAATTCAACCGCTTCCACACCACCGCCCTCTGCTCCCCGACGCGGGCCGCGCTGCTGACTGGGCGCAATCATCATTCGTGCGGTATGGGCGGCGTCACCGAGATCGCCACCGGCGCCCCCGGCTACAGCTCGGTGCTGCCCAATAACATCTCGCCGCTGGCTCGGACCCTTAAGCTCAACGGCTATTCGACAGCGCAGTTCGGCAAATGCCACGAAGTGCCGGTGTGGGAGACGAGCCCGGTCGGACCGTTCGACGCATGGCCAACGGGTGGCGGCGGGTTCGAGTATTTCTACGGCTTTATCGGCGGCGAGGCGAACCAGTGGTACCCGACGCTGTACGAGGGCACGACGCCGGTCGAGCCGAAGAAGACGCCCGAAGAGGGCTACCACTTCATGGCCGACATGACGGACAAGGCGATGGCGTGGATCGCGCAACAGAAGGCGCTGGCTCCCGACAAGCCGTTCTTCGCCTACTTCGCGCCTGGCGCTACCCACGCGCCGCACCATGTGCCGAAGGAGTGGGCCGACAAGTACAAGGGCAAATTCGACCAGGGTTGGGACAAGCTGCGTGAAGAGACCCTCGCCCGGCAGAAGGCGCTCGGCGTCATCCCGGAGGATTGCCAGCTCACCGCGCGCCACGCGGAGATTCCGGCGTGGGACGAGATGCCGGAGGCGTTAAAGCCGATCCTGCGCCGCCAGATGGAGGTCTATGCGGGGTTCCTGGAGTACACCGACCACCACATCGGCCGCCTGATCGACGGCTTGAAGAAGCTCAATATCCTCGACGATACGCTGATCTTTTACATCACCGGCGACAACGGCGCCTCAGCCGAAGGCACGTTGAACGGCGCCTACAACGAGATGGCCAATTTCAACGGCCTGGCGGCCTTGGAGACCCCGGAATTCCTGATGGAGCGATACGAAAAGCTCGGCGGGCCGGAGTCGTACAACCATTACGCGGTGGGTTGGGCGCACGCGATGAACACGCCTTACCAGTGGACCAAACAGGTCGCCTCGCACTGGGGCGGCACCCGCAACGGCGCCGTCGTGCACTGGCCCAACGGCATCAAGGCCAAGGGCGAAATCCGCTCGCAGTTCCACCATGTCATCGACGTGGCGCCGACGATCCTCGAGGCGGCGGGTCTGCCCGAGCCGATCTCGGTCAACGGGGTACAGCAGCGGCCGATCGAAGGGGTGAGTATGCTGTACTCGTTCGACGACGCCAACGCGGCAGAGCGGCGCGAGACGCAGTACTTCGAAATGTTCGGCAACCGCGGCATCTACCACAAGGGCTGGACCGCAGTGACCAAACACGGCACCCCCTGGGTACTCGTCGGACGGAAGACCGTGCCCCTCGACGACGACGTCTGGGAGCTCTACGACACCACCAAGGACTGGAGTCAGGCCAACGACCTCGCCAAACAGATGCCGGAGAGGCTGCACGAGCTGCAGCGGCTGTGGCTGATCGAGGCGACGCGTTACAACGTATTGCCGATCGACGACCGGGTTATCGAGAAGGTCAATCCGGACACCGCGGGCCGGCCGGTGCTGATCAGAGGGAACACCCAACTGCTGTTCGGCGGTATGGGGCGCTTGTCCGAGAACTGCGTCCTGAACATCAAGAACAAGTCGCACTCCGTCACCGCCGAGATCGAAGTCCCTGAGGCGGGGGCCGAGGGCGTGATCATCGCCCAGGGCGCCAACATCGGTGGCTGGAGCCTCTACGCGAAGAACGGCAAGCTCAAATACTGCTATAACGTGGCCGGGGTGCATTACTTCTACGTTGAAGCCGGACGGGCGTTGCCGGCGGGCGAGCACCAAGTCCGCATGGAGTTTGCTTATGCTGGCGGCGGCCTAGGCAAAGGCGGGCAGGTGACACTGTATGTCGATGGCGAGAAGGTCGGCGAAGGCAGCATCCCGATGACGCAGGCGATGATTTTCTCCGCCGACGACGGCTGCGATATCGGCGAAGACAGCGGCGCCCCGGTCTCGCAGGACTACGGCTCGCGCGGCAATGCGTTCAAGGGAGCGGTCAAAGGGGTCCAGCTCGCCATCGGCGAGGCGGCCGAGAGCTCGGATCACCTTGTCTCGCCCGAAGAGGCCATCCGCATCGCGATGGCACGGCAATAACGTTTACCCTATCTTGGCAAGCGAAACTACAGCGCGAAGATGTTCCACGGGCAAACGCAATGGAGGATGCATCATGCTGAAAAGGACTATCCCGGCCGCGTGCGCCATTTTGCTGCTGTCGGCATCGGGCGGAATGGCGCAGATGCGGCCGGGCGCGCGGGCTGTTCTTCAGGCGTGCAAGCCCGACATCGCGCGCTTCTGCAGCCAGGTGCCGCCCGGCCAAGGGCGCATCAAGGCCTGCATGAAGGAACATCTCCCCGAGCTCTCAGAGCCCTGTAAAGAGGGGCTCTTTCAGGCCTGGCTGAAGCAGTGAGGAGCTGAACCGCGCGAGGGAGCCCCTTCGGTGGGCGAACGAGCGCTCGTTGCCTGCCAACAAAGAAGGAGGACCGCATCTTCGGCAATTTGCGTGGGAGGCAAGCAATGAAGCGAGCAACGGCTCTCTCTATCACCGGTTTGTTAGCGGTATCGCTGGCGCCGGAAGCATTCGCTTGGGGCGCCTATCACGGCGGATTTGGCGGCGCCAGCTATCACGGCGCTTACGGCGGCTCGTTCTCGCGCAGCGGCGGCTCGTGGAGTGCGACGGGTGCGCGCGGCAGCACCGCCTCGGGCGGCGGCGGCTCGTGGAGCGCCAGCGGCTTCCGCGGCGGCAGCGCCTCGGGCGGCGGCGGGTCGTGGAGCGGGCATGGCGCTTACGGGGGCACAGCGTCTGGCGGCGGCGGATCTTGGTCGGCCCACGGGGCGTATGGCGGCACCGCCTATGGGGGCGCCTACGGCGGCTATCACGGGGCCTATTACGGCGGTGCCTACGGCTATCACGGCGGGTCCTATTATGGCGGGACAACCGTCGTTACCCCCGGCTATACGGGTTGGGGAGCGGCCGCGGCCGGCGCAGCGGTCGGCGCCACAACCGCTGCGGCGGCGACTGCCGCCACCGCCAATGCCTATGCGGCGTCGACCTACAACTACTATCCGCCGCCCTATTACCGGCCATATCCCTATTAGAGCCTGACCCAAAGGCCTACGTCACTTTGATCATCATCAACAAAGGGCCGCTTGTCGGCGGGAAGCTCTCTTCGTGCCCCCTTAGCCGTCATTCGAGCCGCGCGTTCGGCGGGAAGCTGTGATTCGTTTCAGCGTTATCGGGTGCCAGAGGCGTGCCAAAAGAGAGCTTGACGGCGGCGATCCGATTACCTGGCCGACGACCTAGCGGCCGATCCCTATAATGTCGCAAGCACCTGATAACCGATCGGATTTCCGCGTTCAGCGCGGGATCGTCAGGGTAGCTTCCCCAGCTCCGCCCGCCTACTGCCGGGAAGCGTAAATGGCCAGGTTGAGTCCGGCTTCACCCTAGCGCTCGCCTGGCCCTAGCAGTAGTAGACACCCACTGCACACCGTCGTGCGGTCCTGCGCGCGACGCCGGCATAACTCATCGGCGTCAGGGGACGGCCGATGATAGCTTCTGCGGTGGAGACAAAGCTGTGCACGCCCGGGATCTCGAATCGCTCGCCGATTTCCAACCAGATGACACAGATGGTTATCGCCAGCAGACCAAAAAAGATGCGCCTTAGCATGATCACTTTGCTCCCTTTCGCGTGAAAAGGCTGGGTATGTCATTGAGCTCGGGGACTTGGTCCGGCGTCAATTTCTTGGCATCGGTGGGGATCGCCAATCTGAAACCATTGGAAGCGACCTCGGCGCCCGTTTTCCACGCCCAAATATCGAGGGTGTATTGCGGTTGCCCTGTGACCTTCTTACTCGTGATGACATAGCGGCAAGGATAGGGGCGGGCTCCCTGCGCGATCCAGATCTGCCAATCGACCTCCTTCGTCCTGAAAGCAAGGTGGTCGCATTCGATGCCATGGATCACACCGGCTCCCAGGTCCTTCACGTCGTTAACCTCCGGCATCAGCTCTTTATAGGGATCGGATATCAGCATATCGGCTCCTGGGACGGGCCTGTGGTATTTGTCCCGCAAGACGTCGACTAGTTGATCGATCGTGCCGGGCGCCTCGACTTGAGTGTACAAGTTGGTGTTCTTGCCCAGCAGCGTCAGCGTTTTCCCATCAAAGACCATCTCGACATTCGCAAATCCGCCTGTGCGCGTCAGGTAAAGCTTATCAGGGCGATTGAGCGTCAATGTGCCGGAACTCGCCAACGCTATTTTTTGCTGTTGTGTGCTGACGAGTTCGAGGCTCACATCATAATCGAACGATATCGCCTTTTGAGAGCCGAGATAGTCCGACATGGCCTTAAGCAGCCTCTTGGCGTCTGCGTCATCGGCACGGCCAGCCGATACAATCGCGGTTCCTGCCATCCCTATCACGGCAAGAACAGTTGCCCATTTCTTTATGGTTGGTGTGACCACCGTAACTGTATACTGCATACACTTCTCCGCTATTTGGCCGAGTCGGATCGCCGGAACCATGTTATTGCTCCGGTTCTTTTTCTCGGCAGGAGACCGGCTCTCCTGGAAGGGAGCCGGTACTCGGGTACAGCGACAAATTCGGCTACTGGAAGCGCTCGTGGGCTGAAGTGCAATCGTCGATCAAAATTATCATCGCGTTGGCGGCCAGAGCGGGGCGCCAAGTCGCCCATCAGGTGCCAGGCTTTGGCCCGCCCGGTGCCCCTTTCCGCTGCCAGACAGCGTCATAGACGCACCTCCCGGTCGTCTGGCCTCTGAGCACATACTGGGGATCTATGTGTCCCGTGAGTGTTTGGCCTGCCGGGCTCTGCATCGTCACGTCGCCTTGCGGAGTTACATATCCCTGATACGTGATGTCGAGCGCTGCGAACCGCGCGACACCATTGTTGATG
>Ga0126371_10002578_pt1 | contig 15632 bp, 8 predicted proteins | sample PanSoiMetaPlot_4_FD_110145 | JGI IMG/M metagenome (GOLD analysis project Ga0126371, IMG submission 110145) | Tropical forest soil microbial communities from Panama - MetaG Plot_4 | ecosystem: Environmental > Terrestrial > Soil > Tropical forest > Bulk soil | place: Panama | collected 2016-02-17 | reverse complement strand
TGAAGTTTCTAATCGCGGAGGGCCTGACGGGTACAATCGCGCGCGAAGGGGCAGAAGCGCAAGCCATCGCGGAGGCTAATTCTTTCAAGGCAAGGGCAAAAACGATCTCAAACTATATTACGAGTTCTTACGATGACATCTGCCGTCAACGCCTCATCAGCCAGCCCACAAAGTTTGCCGCAAACGTGGTAGTGGATTAAGGATCCCTTCTGTGAGACGCGGATTAGGAGGATAGCATTATGAATTTCTCTCCGCCGCATGAGTCGCGTTAATCATCCGGTTATTTGTCAACAGTTTGTAACTATCTGAAAGGCACAAGCTATTACCGTGTATAATACGGTCCAACTTAGGCGCAAGAAGGGAAGAATCTCCTCTTCAAATGCGCCCGGGGTTCCCCTGACGAATTAGATCAACAAACACATAAAACCCCAGGTCGAGTAGCGCCCCAAAACAGGGTCCAAGCAGTTTCCCCAATCGAGACAGCCAATCCGGTGAAAGAGCGTGGCAGAGGTTTGCCGGAGGATAGAGATGTCAGAGTCAACCGCGCCGGTCGAAGTCGGCCAGAAGCACGACAGCACCGCTGTCCGTGCTCTAGTGCGCGTTGCTGCACACTATGGTCTGACCCTTACTCCTCAGCAGATCACCCGCGCGCACCCGTTCGATAGCGCCGAACCTAGCACCGCGGCCCTAATCAAAATGGCCAGCGAAGCTGGTCTTCGCGGCAAGTTGATGCGCATCAAACGCGGAGAGCTAGGCAGACTTGCCCGGTCAGTACCAGCGATCTTGCTGCTTCCGAACGGCAAAGCGGCTCTGATCACTCGAGTACAACAAGCGAAGGGCGCCAGCTTCGCTTTGGTCGAGGAATTTGAAACCGAACGCAGCGTCACCGCGCTCTACGATGAGCCCCGCTTGTTCGAATTCTGGTCCGGAGAAGTACTGCTGCTGCAACTTCGCTGGCGGGTAGTTGGTGCGGAGCGGCCTTTCGGGTTCCGCTGGTTGTTCGACCAGATTCTGATGGAGCGGCGGCTATTTCGCGACATCAGCATTGCCGCCGTTCTGATGAGCCTGTTGGGTCTTTTACCTGCGATCACTTTCATGGTTCTGATTGACCGCGTGCTGGTCAATCACAGCGTCTCAACCTTGAATGTGTTGGGAGTGGTCGTAGTGATTATGATCGGATTCGAAACGGCGTTTGGATATCTCCGACGCTATCTGATCTGGGTCACCACGTCACGGATCGACGCTCGCATCAACCTGTACATCTTCGACAAATTACTGAATCTGCCGATGTCGTTCTTCGAGCGACTTCCAACGGGATTGATCAATGCCAAAATCAGCCAGGTTTGGCATATCCGGCAGTTTCTGGTTCAGGAATTGTTCGGCACGCTTCTGGATAGCTTGACGTTCTTAGTGCTGGTGCCGGCGCTCTTTCTTTTGAATTGGAAGCTGGCAATCATGGTGGTTGTTTTGGCGCTTGCCATTCTGGCTGTTTACATCCTGTTCTTGCCAACGCTCAGCCGGCTCTACGGAAAAGTGGTGGACGCTGAACAGGCAATGGCTTGGCATCAGGTGGAAACCATCTATGGCATAAAGACGGTCAAGTCGTTATCGCTTGATGGCATGAAGCGCAAGCAGCGCGACGAGCGGGTTGCAAACGTGATCGAAGCACATCAGGAGTTCGACCGGATTGCCAATATTCCACAATCGATGGTCACTCCCTTGGAGCGCTTCATTTACAGCGGCAGTTTTTTCTTCGGCTGCTACATGGCTTTGACGGATAACAACGCGACTATGGGCTCGGTGGTTGCTTTTGCGATTCTCGCTGGCCGGGTAGCGCAGCCTATCGTGCAGATGGCGAATGCTCTCCATAGCTTTGAGCAGGCGCGCGGCGCCTTAGCTGAGGTGGCGTCGGTCATGAACGTTCCGCCGGAAGATGGGCGTTCCGGTACGGGTCTAAAGTTGCCGATCTCCGGACGAGTTGTCTTTGAAGATGTGCGGTTCCGCTACAGTGCCGGAGCTCCTTATGCACTAAACGGGGTCTCATTCGAAATCCCCAAGGGCACGATTTTCGGCGTCATGGGGAGAAGCGGTTCTGGGAAAACCACGGTTACACGATTGCTGCAAGGTCTCAATCGCGACTATGAGGGCATGATCAAGATCGATGGAATGGATCTGCGCGAGATTGATCTCGATCACCTTCGTTACAACATCGGCGTTGTGCCACAGGAGAACTTTCTATTTAAGTGCACGATCCGGGACAACATCGCTGCAGCGCGTCCGCGGGCCAGTTTCGACAGAGTCGTACGAGCGGCACAACTGGCAGGCGCCGAGGAATTCATCGAACGACTGCCGAATGGCTATGACACTGTCGTCGAAGAGGGCGCGGCAAATTTCTCGGGTGGACAGCGACAACGGCTTGCGATCGCTCGCGCTCTTCTGGTGGATCCGCCGATTCTGATTCTTGACGAAGCCACCAGTGCCCTCGACGCCGAGAGTGAAGCCATCGTCAATGCGAACTTGATGCGTATTGCGCACGGAAGAACCGTCATCATTATTTCTCATCGCCTCTCTATGCTGGCAATGGCCGACGCGATTTTGGTGCTTGAGAGGGGCAAGTTCTACGCCGTCGGGCACCATCAAGAGCTCTTGGGGAGTTGTGATATCTACCAATCGCTGTGGACACAGCAGAACCGCCACTGGCAGATAGAGGGGCAGGATGCAGTTAGTGAAATCCAGTCAATCCAAGCCGACTAGTCCGACCGAGGCTGCGGTCCGCACCTTCGAGTCCGCAACTGCTGAGGTGCTGGCCAGGCGAGAGGCATGGAAAGAACGTGGCGTCCTCTATGTTCTGGCGGGGATGATTGTCTTCATCATCGGTGTTATTTCTGTGGTGAAGCTCGATCGCATTGTTACGGCGCCTGGGCGGCTTGTACCCGTTGAAGGAGCCATCACGGTTCAGCCATTAGAAAAGGCGATTATTAGTCGCGTTCTCGTGTCCGTTGGTCAGGTAGTAAGAAAAGGACAAGTGCTGGCTACTTGCGACCCGACATTCGTACAGGCGGACCTTCTCCAGATGCAGCAAAAAGTGGCGGATCTTGATGCGCGCCGCCGGAGGATGGAAGCGGAGGAAGAGGGTAAGGAATTTGTTCCCGATCCTTCGAAACCCTACGACCTCTTGCAGTCATCGATCTGGAAACAGCGCAACACCGAATACACCTCTGGCGTGAGCGACTTCGATCAGCGCATTAATAGTCTCGCAGCACAGATCACGGGTCTGCGACAGAACATCGCCGACTATCAATCTCGCTACAAAATAGCCACCGAGACCGAAGATATGTATACCAAGCTGGTGGCAGCGGGTGCAGCGACTCATTTGCAGTTGATTCAGGTGCAGGATCAGAAGCTTGAATCGCGGCGGCAACTGGCTTTGGAACAAAACACCTTGGTCTCTACTGAGCACACATTGGAATCTCTGAAAGAGCAACGCACTGTCTTCATCAAGAAGTGGCACTCTGACAATCTCAGTAGTCTCGTTGGGGATAAAGATCTTCTCGCCCAGGCTCAGGACCAGTACACCAAGTCTTTGAAGCTGAACGAGCTTAATGATATGAAAGCACCCATGGATGCGGTTGTGCTCAAGATTCCGGAATTGTCCGCCGGTGGAGTGGCGATGGATGCCGAGCCGCTTTTCAGCCTGATGCCCGTGGATGCGCCGATCGAAGTAGATGCTCAGATCGATGCTTACGAAAGCGGGTTCGTTAAAGTGGGAGATCCGGTCACCATCAAGTTTGACACCTATAAGTTTCTTGAGCATGGAAGTGCCGAAGGTGTGGTCAAAACGATTAGCGAAGACGCGTTCACGCAAGCCTCAGGTCAGGACACGGTAACAAAGAACATCGACAATCAGACGCGCTCCCCATACTTCGAAACCCGCATCACGATCAAGACTCTTCACTTACACGATGTTCCGAACCATGTTCGACTCGTACCAGGAATGACTTTGCAGGCCGACATCATTGTGGGACGGCGGACGATCATGTGGTATCTGCTCGGCGGAGCCCTTAGATCCGGTGCGGAAGCGATGCATGAGCCGTGATGTGCTTGTGAGAGCAATGAGAAATGGAAAACTTGCGAAAAATGTTCGATCGATGGCGGCGGCGTACTCCTGAGGAGCGCCTTGCCGCAATCGAGGCGGAGCTTGCGGAAGGCTGGTCTTATCCAGCCTATGACCGCCTTCGCGAGATGGCTGACCACGGTAACGCGGGGGCCCAGTACCGTTTAGGCCAATTGTACGAGCAAGCTGAGGGTGTAATTCAGAACCTCGCTGATGCGGTTCACTGGTATACCGTCGCCGCTGAGCAGGGGCATGTGCCGTCACAGACACGTCTAGGTCTGATCTATTTCATCGACCCTCCGAGTGCCGCCACACTGACCGCCGAAGAGTACGAATCAGTGGCGAGAGGTCAGCTTCCTTCCGGAACAATGTTGGAAAAACTTTTTCCGCACGGATTCTCAGTTGCCAAGGATTTTGCTCGGGCGGCGAAATGGAATCGTTTGGCGGCAGCGAGCGGGGTTGCCGAGGCGCAAGCGCGCTATGGTCACCAACTCGCCTTGGGACTGGGCGTTGAACGTGATGTTGCTGAAGGTGAGCATTGGTTCTTGGCGGCGGCTGCGCAAGGCGATTCCGCAGGTCAGGTCGGTTTGGGGATGCTTTACGCGGGCTCCTACGGTACGCCTCCCGACTATCCGCGTGCCGTCGAATGGCTGCGTAAGGCCTCCGAAACAGGCAATGCAGTCGCGCAATACTGGCTCGCGAAGATGATATTGCAAGATGAGGGACTGCCAAGGAATCCGGATGCGGCGGTCGAGCTGCTGAAATCTGCAGTCGCGCAAGAGCATGTTGAAGCAATGTACTTGCTTGGCGTAACGCTGTGGTGCGGTGAAGGCGTCAACAAAGATCTCTCGACTGCGGAAAGCATGTTGCGACGTGCTGCCGGACGCGGCCACCAACAGGCGACGTACGTTCTGGCCAGATTGCTCTTGGAGCGAGAGGGTGATGAAGGTGTCGAGGCCGCAACCTGGTTCAGAAATGCTGCAGAGGCAGGACACACTGGAGCGGCTGCAGCACTCGGCGAACTTTACCTCGCTGGCCATGGTGTGGCAAGAAATCCTGAGGAGGCGGCACGCTGGTTGGAACTTGGCAAAGACCAGACTCGCCCGGAGGCGTTCACCGCCCTTGCCTCTTTGTATGTGGATGGCGTCTCTGTCGAGCAGGACTTCCAGACTGCTGCCAATTGGCTGAATCGTGCAGCGGAACTGGGAAGCGCCGATGCCCACCACAATCTCGGCTCGCTGTATCGCCACGGACTGGGTGTCGCACGGGATCGGGAACGGGCAACGCACTGGTACCGGAAGGCAGCCGAACTCGGCAGTGCTGATGCCGCCTTCCAGCTAGGACTGCTGTATGCCGATGATGGCGACGCTATTCCTGACTACAAGGAAGCCGCATCCTGGTTTTCCCGTGCTGCTGAGGCCAAACACTTACTCGCTCGATACAATCTCGCGTTTCTTCTGATTGAGGGCAAGGCGGGCGAGAGCGATCCTTTCCGCGGCCTTGAAATGCTCGAGGCGGCCGCAGCAGAGGGAAGCGTGCTCGCAGCCGAAGCCCTTTTCAATCTCTATTCCAACGACGAGCACTTCCCCTCCGATCCGCAGCGAGCTGCGAAGTTCCTCGCAAAAGCGGCTGAACTGGGCAGCGCCTCGGTGGCGACCCTTCTGACGAATTGGCACCTCGAGGGAAAGAGTATTCCGTTTGACGGTGAGCTGGCGGTGTCGCGTCTGGAGATAAGTGCACGCGAAGGCGACGTTGAGGCCCAGGCTGCGCTGGGAAGGCTGCTTGCCAGCGGACTGCACGGCGACCCAGATGCGGAAGCAGCGCGCCGGTGGTTCGCAAAAGCGGCCGATGCGGGCGATCCCTACGCGCAAGCGTGGATGGGGGATTGCTGCCGTCTAGGATTGACGGCTGCTCCGGATATGGAAGCTGCCGAAACGTGGTACCGCAAAGCTGCGGCCCAGAATCACGTTGGAGCTCAGCTCCTCCTCGCTGAGGCTCTTGCCAAATATGCACCACCGACGGACGAAACATTTGAAGAGATATTTGGGCTTTGGCTCGCAGCCGCGTCAGCCGGTGACGCGTTGGCCCAACGAAATGTGGCGCAGTGTTATCTGGAGGGTCGCGGGTGCGATGCCAATTCGGTCGCTGCGACGCGTTGGCTGCGAGCCGCTGCCGATCAGGGAGATGCGGAAGCGGAGTATCAACTCGGCCGTTGCTATAAGAAAGGTCAGGGTGTGCGCCGGAATTCCATGGAAGCCCGCTTTTGGCTGGAGAAGGCTTCGGCGCAAGGTCACGCCAGTGCGCATGCTTTGTTAGTTCACGATTAAAGGGTTTTGATCACCGCACCACGGGCGTTCTGAGTTGCAGAAGATAATTCGGAGTTAAGTGAGCGAGATGCCAGGGTCACAAAGAATCGATCTGTATTGCCTCTGTTGGAATGACGAGCGGACGCTCCCTTATTTCTTTCGACACTACGATTCTATCGTCGATCGCTACTTCGTTTACGACAATGGGTCGACCGATGGCTCCATTTCTCTGCTCGACAATCATGGAAGGGTCGAAATTACTCACTTTGATGTTCCCGGAGATTCTTTCGTTGAGGAGGAATGTCGGCTCGGCGATACCATGTGGCGCAATAGTGACGCCGATTGGGTGATCATTACAGATATCGACGAGCACATCTTTCACCCACGCTTGACCCAATACCTGGAGGAATGTCGAGACCAGGGAATCACTGCGGTGCGATCAACCGGATACGAGATGGTCTCCGACAGTTTTCCTATTGAACAAAAACCTCTTTGCGAGATCGTCACGCTGGGAACACGGTCCAGCGGTCACGACAGACTCTGCATCTTTAATCCTAAAGAACTCACCGGGACTAATTTTGGTCCAGGCAGGCACACTGCGGAACCGACCGGAAATGTCGTTTGGCCACCCCATCCACAAGTTCTGCTGCTTCACTTCAAGCAACTTGGCGTGGATTACCCAATTGCGCGGAGCGCAGAGCTGAGTCGAGGCCTGAAGCCGAGAGACGTCACGGAAGGCTGGGGAGTGCACTACTTGTGGAGTTCGGTTGAAATCGTAAAAAACTGGCTAGACGTGCGGACCGCGTCGGGCCCGGTGCCGGGACTGGGGACGTTGAAACATATCGACCCAGCGGATTATTTCAATGAAGAGCGGATTGTGGAGCATTCCGGATTGTTCGATGCCAAGTGGTACCTCGAAGCGTACCCGGATGTCGAGTCTGCGGGTGCCGATCCTCTGATGCACTATTGCAACTACGGCTGGAAGGAGGGGCGCAGACCGAATTTTTACTTTGATCCGGAGTGGTTCTGCGCAAATTATCCCGAGGTGCACACTGCTGAACGAAACCCGCTCTGCGACTACGTGGTGCGTGGCGAGAAAGAGGGAGCGTCGCCGTCTCAGTTGTTTGATGTCGAGTGGTATCGAGGCGCATATGGGATTTCGATGGGGCAAAGTCCGTTGCAGCACTATCTGAGTCAACGAAGCACCGGCCGCTTCAGCCCCCTGCCCGACTTTGACGTTGTTGAGTATTGCCAAACTCATCCCGAAGTACTCGACTCGGGGAATGATCCTTTTGAAAGCTATTGCAAGAGCAACGCAGAACCTGCCGAAGCCTCCGGCGCCGGCTACCACGAGGAGCGCTGATGACCGCCAGCACATCGACCGAGTTGGTTCCCAAAGCCGCAGACATTGCGACCTCTGTGATCGTTCCCGCCAGGTCAGAACCTGCTGCCGCTGCCCGGATTGATTTCGCACGGATTGCGCATGATCAATTCTTCGCATATGGATGGGTGTTGGGGCTGAACAAATCCGTTCAGAGTGCGTCTCTCCAAATCGGGGACACTGAAATCGACCTGGCGACGCAGGCGATCACGATACGTCGTCCCGACATAGCGCAGCACTTTTTCTTGGACATGAAGGACGACGAACATGGCTTCTACGTGCTGGTAGATCTTCCTCGCAAGGTCACAGCTCATGATCATGTTCGACTGTGCACTACACTTCACTCGGGTGAAAAAGCGGAAACGGATTGGGCTCTCTCCGAACACGGTACCCTTCCCGCATCCGACAAGGAGATCTGGGTTGCAGCAATTGGACGTCTCTTGCCATTGTTGCCGAAAGTTGAGGCAAAGCGTCTGGTCCAGTTCGGTTTGAATCTAGGACTTCCCATCGCAGCGGAGCATCTGCCTGCGCTTCCTCCACCTCTGCGATTTTCCATTGAAGCATGTAGTGTTCTTGAAGAGCGGATTCTGTTTGTTTCCGGTTGGATGTCCGACCCCCTCAAAGAGTTGACGCAGGCTCGATTGCGGGTTGGGGATTCGCGGTTTGAGTTGCTTGATCGCGCGATTAGAATTCCCCGTCCGGACATCGCTCCGGACACGCTATTTTATCGGAAGCGGGACCCTGTTCGTGACTTGGGATTTATCCTCGTGCAACCAATAGAGGCGTTGGAGGCAGATGACTGCAACGCCCGATTCACGTTCTCCACCGGAACGGACACCGTTCAGTTGACCCGGCCCCTGAGCCACACTGACGTCCGCCGAGAAGTGTTGTCCTTGTTAAGCACGATGGATCCGCAGTCAGTGCTCGCGTTGATTGAGCGTCTGGCGGATGTCATCAACGAGACAACTGAACTGAAATCTTTGGCAGCGCTGTTTGAGCTGGTCGCGCAGGGAGCTATCGAGCGCCTTCCGACTTCGATCCAGCATGCCAATCCGAGATTTGCTCTCTATCTCGATCAGGTTATTCCGGTTGCCGACAAAGGTATCTTTGTAATCGGCTGGTTCAATGCCGATCCGGATGTTTCAGCACGGGTGATCTGCCACTGCGGGTCAGCAAAATTTGAGATTAGCAAACACTGGCTTCGTCATTTTCGGACAGATGTCACTTCATATTTAGCTGGCCAGGGGATCCATCCCGTCGAGCATCTCCATGGTTTCAGCTGTTATGTACCGCTGTCCAATGGCAAAGAGCCTTACTACCTTTCCGTTGAATCCGATTCTGGACAGGTAAGCAGGATGAGTGTCGCAGTTCCTGCTAGAACTGCTTCAGCAATACAGACCGTGCGGTCTCTGTTGACTTTTTTTAGCGCCGACCAGGGCGATGTCCGGGCCTTGATGGACACGCAGGTGGGGCCTGCGGTTTCTGCTGCATGGGCTGCAAGGCGTAAGCCGTCACAGACCCTTTTCACCAGCAGCTATGGAGCTGGGAGTGCGGATCCTGCTGTTTCACTCATAGTTCCGCTGTACGGGCGGCATGATTTTGCTGAGTACCAGATGGCGCTGTTTGCTGATGACCCCGAGTTTCAGAATCTTGAGTTGATCTATGTGGTTGACGACCCCACGATGTTTTTTGAGTTCAGGTCCTTATGCCCACATTTGTATGGAATCTATCAAGTGCCTTTCATACTGAAATTTGCAGGGGCAAATCTCGGTTTTGCGGGGGCCAACAACTTCGGCGCCGAAACTGCCCGCGGAAAACACCTTTTGCTTCTAAATTCGGACGTCCTGCCCAAGCGCCGGGGATGGGTCGGACAATTGTTACGCGCATACCGTTCTGTGCAGAATCCAGGATTGGTTGGGGCCAAGTTGCTTTATGAGGACGGTAGTGTGCAGCACGCTGGAATGGCCTTCCGGAAGTATGCAGGGTGGGGAGACTTCTGGATAAATGACCACCCACAAAAAGGCCAGAGCCCACTGGGGCTGAACGGCATTCGTGAAGTTGAGAGTGTGACTGCCGCCTGTGCGCTGATCGATGCTTCTCTTTACCGCGAATTGGGAGGACTTTCGGAGGACTATATCATTGGCGATTTCGAGGACTCCGACCTCTGTCTGCGTGCCCGTTCTTTAGGCCGACGCAACCATGTTGCGCTAGACGTGGAGCTCTATCACCTCGAGCGGCAGTCGCAGAATCGGATGAATGACGTTACCTGGCGCACCAATCTTACTCTGTACAACTGCTGGCTCCATAATAGGCGTTGGGCGGGTGTGATTGAGCGGATGCACAACGGAAGTGTTCAGAATGTCCAATCAGGTGCTGGAAAAACGAATGAATAATCTTCGTGTCCTTATCATCTCCCACGGCCATCCAGATTTCAGTCTGGGTGGTGGTGAGATTGCGGCCTACTCTCACTGGGAGGAGCTACGAAAGCGCGGAATAGAAGCGATGCTGGTCTGTCGCGTTGATCGCTCCCCGGAACATGCAGGTGCTCCATTCTTTGCGCGATCCGCAGACGGACTTGAAGTTTTGTTCAGCCCTCCGGGGGTGAACCACTTTCGGCATTCGCAGCCGCAACGGGACGTAGTCTATCGAGATTTCCGGTCGTTACTAGAGCGCTTTCGGCCCTCCGTTGTTCACTTTCATCACTACGCGCATTTAGGTCTCGAATTGATCCGCGAGGTCCGCAAGTATGATGCGAAGGTTCCGATCGTTTTGACGCTGCATGAATTTCTGGCCATCTGCCATGCGCAAGGACAGATGCTCAAATCCAACGGAACTCTCTGTCAGAAAGCCGCTCCGCTCGATTGCCACGTGTGCTTCCCCCATATTTCGCCGCAGGATTTTTTCATGCGAGAAATGTTCGTAAAGTCGTTTCTCAATCTGGCCGACTTGTTCATCTGTCCAAGTCAATTCTTGCGCGATCGTTACATCGCCTGGGGCCTTTCCCCGGAAAGGATGGAGGTTCTCGAAAACGGACAACCGCCTAGCAACGTTCCTGCCGAGACCGCAACCGATATCCAGCACAAGAGGTTTGTCGCGTTAGGTCAGATCTCGCACCGGAAGGGAACCCTTGTCTTGTTGGACGCAGCGCGGCTGTTGCCAAAGAAACTGCGGAAGGAGATCAGAATCGAGATACACGGCTCCATGCAATACGCGGAAAATGACTTCAAAACCCAAATCGAGCAGTCGCTGAAAGGGCTGGAAGAAACAGTTCGCGTTTGCGGCCCTTACCGGCCTCAGGACGTGACTAGTATCATGCGCCGGAACGGTTGGGTGGTCGTACCGTCGATATGGTGGGAAAACTCACCTCTGGTCATCCAGGAGGCGTTTGCCGCGGGTCGTCCCGTAATCTGCAGCGGAATTGGCGGCATGGCGGAGAAGGTTGCTCACGGGGTGAGCGGAATCCACTTTCGTGTCAACAATGCTGCTGATCTGGCAGCACGAATGGAAGAGTGTGCCAAAAGTCCCGACCTCTGGAAACGGCTGTGCTCAGCCCTCCCGCAACCGCCGACGATTCAACAAACCGTTGACCAATTACTACGTTTCTACGACGAGAAGCAAGCAAGTGCGAGACTCTTGAGTCAGGGTCGGACCGGAAAGGAAACCGGAATTTCACGGAACGCAGTCTCGCAGCGCGTCCCCGCTGCCTCCTAATATTTTTCTAAGAAGATCGAATTCACTCACCGACTTACTCAGCAATGAAGGACTGCACGCGGTCTATCAACGCATCGATATTCACCGTCCACCGCCGATGAACTTCCTTGGTGTCGCCGGGATCGGCCTTGCCTATGAAAATGCCGTAGTTCAATTGCAAAGATGCATACATCCCTGTGTAGCTGTAGATCCACTGCGGTTCCGACTGAATATCGATCACCTTGGTGCCTGGATGGCAGAACATGGTGTTGAACAGGCCGGACCCAGATGGCCCGACGATGAGTGAAGCTGAAGAGAACAATTTGATCTGCTCTGACACGGGAAGGTGTTGAGGTTCGATAATGTCGAAGCCCATGGACTGAAGCCGTGCGATCAACTCTGCTTCATTCGCCATAATGCGCGTCGACCATCCTGCCCGATTGAGACCGAATCGCGAAATATATAACTTCCGGCCGCACTGAGGTGTGCCGTACCGCGCCCGCAATTCCGCGTAAACCTCGCAGCTTTCTGGATCAAGGTAAGCGTGCGGATCTCGCAAACAAGGAACGATCGCACGGTCAATCCGAGTCACCGCCTCGACGTCATGTAACTGGATCGTCTCCTTAGGAATGCCGCAGAAGTTGAGCAGATCCATGAATGGTTTCTGAATCGCATAAGCGATGCACGGCATTCCAATCAGACCCAGATCGCGCATTGCCCGTACCTTAGGTACGACACGGAAGAGGAATGATCCGTAACTATAGGGTTCGTCTGAACACAGGACTATAACGTTGCCTTCAACAAGTCGGGACGGCCTTTGCCCGGGATCAAACTGAAAAAAACGCTCAACATCGGTTCGTCGCAATCCCGTTGCTTCATTGGCGAAGGCATCTGCTTTAGAAATTCTCTGTAACTGAATTTGAAAAACCGATGGGTCTGCATAGGCCTCATCGGTGAAAAACCGTCTGTTGGGCGTCAATATCGTTCTGTATCCAACTAGCACGGCGTCGCTGACAACGGCAGTGTAAGCGGGAGGGTAGAGATACTTTGCGACCCCGATCTGTCCCGGAAACAGGCCCACCTCGTCGGGATCGTCTACAAACGTGGCGCCATAACGAGTGAACTCGCGAGTAGATCCTTTACTCTCCAGAATGATTCCGTCGGCTCCATGTTCCAGAAGCCGAGAGCGCTCGATCTGTGGAAGATCAATTGGGTTGGTGAATTCGTAAACGTCCGCCACCGACCCGTGCGCGAATGGGGTAGCTTCCGCTGCCATGTTCTTGTGTTTCCTCCGATCACACTTGAGTAACGGGGCGCGTCGCGGTGATTCTCTCACACTTCACATTGAGCCGGTGAACGCTCGTGGTCGGGTGATCTTACGCTACGATGCCAACCGGGATGATGGAGATACGGGCCTAAACGAATACCTCTGCATCCTTAATATTAGTGGGGCTGTGGATTTGTCCCCGCATCCGGATACGCAGGTCCTGCGCTCACGCGAGGAATGTTCACGCCATGACTGACTTGACCACGTTCGGCATCGGCGATGCCTATGCCCGCATGCTCGAGAAGAAGTCCTGTTGCTCGGTCGAGTTCTACTTCGGCACGGTTGTAAGCTGCGTGGCCAGCGAGCAGAGTAGCCTGCGCTTGAGCCAGTGCTGTCTGGTCCTGCAGGACCATGATTTGGGTCGATGCCCCGATCTTGTACTTCTTCTGTTCGATTTCAAGAGTCTGGCGCGCCAAGTCGACAGCCGCCTGCGCGGCGAAAACGGAGGCCCGATTCTGCTGCACGTCGAACTGCGCATTCCGGACCTCGATGCGAACTTGATTTTCCAATTGTTGGATCTGCAACTGGGCTTGCCTGTATTCGAGCTCGGAGCGCACCTGGGTGGCCTGGGCTGCACGGTTGCGGAGAGGGATATTGAGAGTCAGTGCCACTCCTTTATTGGGGGCGGTAGAGTTCACGAGTTGGCTCAGCGTGTCTCCGTAAGAGATAGGAGTCGCCGCGATGGGAGGCGTTCTCAGGCCGCAGGCTTGCGGAGTGGTAAAGCAAATCGAGAGAATATTCTGATTTCCACCCAAACCTGAGCCTCCGTAGAATGCAGACACGTCCAGTGAAGGCAAAAGAGAATTTCGGACGGCTTTCTTGCTTAAATCGCTGTTGGACAGATTGATGTGCGCTTCTTCAACATCGGGTCGATGTTGAAATGCTTCTCTTACCAGATCCTGAATCGGAATGACCGGTTCTTGGGCGGGTATCTCTAAAGTCGAGATAGGAATCACCTCAGCGTCCGCGAGAACTGGGTCGACAAGAGAACGGCTGATCGCATTCTTCAGAAGCAACTGCGCTCGCTCCAGATTGGTCAGCGCGCTCGTCAGTCCTTGCTGAGCGGTTGCCACAGCGCTTTGCGCCCGGACTACCTCGATCTGGGCTAAACTGCCGATTTCGACTTGCGCTTTGTTGTTGTCCAATGTTTGCTGAGCAAAGGACAACTGTTGCTGTTGTACTTTGACGCTCTCATACGCATATACCAAGTTCCAATACATATTTTCGATAAGGTCGACGGTAGTTGTGACTTGTAACCGGAACGCAACGTCTGTAAGCTCACGGTTGTTCTTCGCGATTTGAATGAAGCGCGTATTCACATCGCGTCCGAAGCCCTGCAGGAGATGTTGTGTCAAATTGAATTGAAAACTGGATGCCAGGGCGGGATTGCGCAGGTTGTCAATGCTATTCGAGGCTAGTCGAGTATTGTTAAAGGTAACGCCCATCTCTGTGCCCCAGTGAAATGCTTGGCTGTAAGTAAAATCGGCGCCAGTTGTATTGTCATTGCTTCCGCAAAGCGCGGTATTGCAGGCCAGGGTGAGATGCTGCATGCGCAGGGCGCCCGTGATGACAGGATCATAACTTGAGGTTTGCGGTCCGCTCCCAAAGGTTGAGGTCACCAAGCCGTTCAATCCGGATCCCGCCCCTCCGGCTCCGCCAGACGTTCCGCCTTGGCCAGGACCAACCTGCGTGGTGCCGACGCCCCCCGATCCAGCTTCACCGCCACTTGCAAACCCGACCGGTCCCGCGGGCGTGTTCTGGACAATTCCAGTATTCACTCCAGAGATGCTTGACCCGGCGAGTGCTTTCCAAATGTCGGTGTCAGCAATGTTGAGGTTGTATCGAAAGACCGCGATATCGAGGTTGTTTTCGAGCGCTAGGGCAACCGCGTCGTTTATGGAGATGTAAAGCTTGCCGTCGTGGAGGAGTTGATCGATACGGGGTGAGTTCGCCATGTCCAGCGGTGCAATCTCTCGAGCGCTGTAAGGGCTGATGGGATTGGGAAAGTGCGACCTCAAATGGCGATACTGGGTCACATCAAATGGCTTCCACGAGGGTGAGGAGATGGCTTGTGCCTCGGGCGCATTCGGCGGAGCCGAGGTAGTCTGCGCCGACGTGATCGTGACAATAATAATAAGGAGCATCGGGAAAACCATCAGGGCCCTTAGGGATTGCGCGAATTTTGTCCAGACTTGCATTGGTCTACTCTCCATCGTAAAGATGCGAACGTTGACTCGACACAGGGGGTGGGATCCGGATTGAAGCTAGATTTCTAACTCTGAAAATCTGGCTCCAACGTGCTGGGGAACAATCGTGGCAGGGGAAACGGAGCTACTCTTCGGGGAATCCAGTCGACCAACAGACCATGGTTCAGCCTGCTCGTTGTGCCGGCACCTACTCACCGGTGCTTTTTGGGCGAGCCGACTTGAAGGAACTCTAATTCAAAGAGAACACATCTCGCGTTTGAGATCAAGTCTGGGGAACATGCCCGAGGTGGCTACTGTAGATTATGGTTGCTATCAGACGTTCCGTCGCGAACCGGAGGATTGCCAGCGTATCGATCAGCGACGACCACGGACGTAGCCCTCAAGACGACGAACGAGCTTTAGCCGTATCATTCCTGCTTAATCACCACCCTAAGAGATTGAAAACATTTAGCACGACACCGCCATCCCTTTTTTCGGGACCAGGGGTCGGAGGTTCAAATCCTCTCTCCCCGACCAATCTTTCAATCTCTTAAATCGCATTCTATCCACATCTTGTTGGACTAGGGGGTCACTCATCCAAAGCCTTTCCTTTTCGTCGTTGTGGAGC
>Ga0126371_10002576_pt1 | contig 15638 bp, 12 predicted proteins | sample PanSoiMetaPlot_4_FD_110145 | JGI IMG/M metagenome (GOLD analysis project Ga0126371, IMG submission 110145) | Tropical forest soil microbial communities from Panama - MetaG Plot_4 | ecosystem: Environmental > Terrestrial > Soil > Tropical forest > Bulk soil | place: Panama | collected 2016-02-17 | reverse complement strand
GCAGGGCCTTGTAACCGGAGCCCGGTGAGGTGTCGCTTAGCGAGGTGTCGTGGAGCCACGGATCAGCCAGAAGGTAGCGGTCGGCGTCGTCTTCGTCGCGGCCATGTTCATGTCGATCATGGACGCCACGATCGTCAACGTCGCGCTGCCGACGATCGGACGTGAATTCCACGTCAGCGCGACCGCGATAGACAGCATCGCGATCTCGTTCCTGGTCAGCCTGGCGGTGTTCATTCCGGCCTCGGGCTGGCTCGGGGACCGGTTCGGTGGCAAGCGGGTGCTGCTGATCGCGATCGTGGTGTTCACCGCTGCGTCCGCGCTCTGTGGCACCGCCACCAGCCTGGGCGAGCTCGTGGCGTTCCGCGTCCTGCAGGGAGCCGGCGGCGGCATGCTGGCGCCGGTCGGCATGGCCATGCTGTACCGCGTGTTCCCGCCCGAGGAGCGGGTCAGGGCCGCGGCGATCCTCACCGTGCCTACCACGCTGGCGCCCGCGCTCGGCCCTTTGCTCGGCGGGCTGCTGACCACCGACCTGTCCTGGCGCTGGGTCTTCTACGTGAACTTGCCGATCGGCGCTGCGGCCTTCTTGTTCGGCGTGCTGTTCGTCCAGGGAAGCCGGCAGCCTCATCCCGGGCGGTTCGACCTGCCAGGGTTCCTGCTCTCTGGGCTTGGGCTCGGGATGACGATGTACGGGGTTTCCGAGGGCCCGGTCGAGGGCTGGCACTCTACTGACGTGCTGGTCACGATCGCGATCGGCGCCGTTCTGCTGGCCGCGATGGTGGTCGTCGAGCTCCGCACGGACGAGCCGATGGTGAACCTGCGGCTTCTCGGCAACCGGCTGTTCCGCTCGAGCAGCGGCGTGATGGTGCTCAGCTCGATAGCGTTCCTCGGCAGTCTTTACGCGATCTCGCTGTACTACCAGGACGGTCGAGGGCTCAGCGCGCTTGGCTCGGGGCTGAGCACTTTCCCTGAGGCACTCGGCGTGATGGCCGGCGCCCAGCTCGCCACGCGCTGGCTGTATCCGATGCTCGGCCCGCGCCGGCACATAACTGGCGGGCTGGTCGGGATAGCGATCTCGATTGGACTGCTCGCGGTGCTCGGGCCAGGAACGAGCCTGTGGTGGGCGCGGCTGCTGATGCTGACTCTGGGCCTGGCCATGGGGCAGGTATTCGTCCCGGTGCAGGCAGCGGCGTTCGCCACGATCACGCCAGCGGCCACGGGCCGGGCATCGACGATGTTCAACGCGGTCCGCCAGCTGGGCGGCGCGGTCGGGGTCGCCGTGCTGACCACCGCGATAGTTGCGGTCGGGCCTGTGCACGTTGCCAACGGTCATCCGGTGGCCAACCTGACCGCCTACCGGATCGCGTTCTTGGTGGCGGCGGCGTTCGCGCTTCTTGGCACGACCTGCTCACTGAGGATCCGAGATGCCGACGCGGCCAGGACGATCCCGCAGCGCAGGGCCCGGCGGGCCGTGCCCAGCCAGCTCGACACCGCCCCAAGCCTCGCTGACTAAGCGCCGGTACCATTCCCAGCCCATGTCATGAAAAAATTACCCGCCGAGCGGGAAACTCTGTGAAGAGCCCGCGCGTAGGGGTCTGGAGTAGGCACCGGATCGAAAGGCGGGCGATATGGCGGATCTTCATATCGAGGAATACGGCAGCGGCGAACCCGCGGTGTTTGTCCATGGCTCGGGGAGCTGGGGGGTGGACACCTTCAGCGCGCAGCGGACGCTGGCCGACGAGTTCCGCGTGCTGCTCGTCGACCGGTGCGGCTACGGGCAAAGCCCGGCGGCTGGGCCGATCGGGTGGCCGACCGACCGGACTAAGGTCGCTGACCTGCTCACCGAGCTTGGCCGCGCGCATCTGGTCGGACATTCAACCGGGGGCACCGTGGCGCTGCTGGCAGCGGCTGACGTTCCGCACGCGGTGCGCTCGCTGACCGTCATCGAACCATCGGTATGGGGCATCGCCAATCCCGCTGACTCGCCGCCGGAATGCGCGGCTGGCGACAAGGAGGTGTGGCGGCGCGGACCCGACCTGACGGCGGAAGAGTTCCTGATAGCGCTCTTCACTTTGGCGGGCGTACCGGACGCCCCTGAGATGGTCGGCACGTGGACTGCCAAGTTCTCCGATGCGGACTGGGCAGGAGCGGACGCCCAGCGGCATGAGGCATGGCCGGGCGATGCGAGGATCGACGTCGGCGCGCTCGCTGAGAGCCCGTTCCCGAAGTCAGTCGTCATCGGGGCGTGGGATCCGGCCGTTCACCCCGCGCTGGCCGCGATCGCCGCATCAAGAAGGCGCCAGGCCGTCGAGGCCGAACACCGAGCCGTGGCACAGCGCATCAAAGCCCGCTTGGTGACATTCAGCCAGTCCGCGCACAACCCGATGTCCGAGGAACCCGACGCGTTCAACGCTCTGCTCCGCGACACCTGGCGCCATGCGCGCGATGAACCAGGTGGCTGAGCGCCCAGCTGGTCAGTTGGCCCGGTTGTTGTCCGGCCACGGCTGGGCGAAGGGGGCCGAGCCGGTCGTGGCGGCCAGGCTTGCTATCCCTGGCTCGAGGAAGGTGCTGCCGTGCGGTCCTGCGATCACGGCCTCGTGCAGGGCGCTGCCCTTGAGCAGCTGTGACCAGCTGAGGAACCAGTAGGTCCAGCCGTTGTCCCAGATGCCACCCCGAGGGCTGCCGACGATGGTGACCGGGTCACCTGGCACCGCCATCTTGTAGTAGAACTCAGCAGCGGCCGGCGGCATGTTCACGCAGCCGTGGCTCACGTTGGCGAAGCCCTGCACGCCCACCGACCAGTACGCGTCGTGCAGGAAGTCGCCGCTGTCGGTGAACGCGACCGACCAGGGCACCTCGAGCGCATACCCAGGTCCCTTCATCAAGACCGGGTTGCCCTTCCCCATGGTCAGGTAGGTCCCGTTTGGTGTGTCGTCGCCCGGCCGTCCCGTGCTGATAGGCCAGTACCTGAGCAGCTTGCCATCGCGGTAGAGCTTCATGTGGTGGGTCGCCGTGCTCGCGACGACGATCAGCGACTGGCCGATGGTGAACTGCTGTGTAAGCGTGTGGTGGCCGTAGACGCCCGGTGCTACCTCGAGGCCGTCCAAGTGCCCGATGAAGCTCACCTTGGTGTCGGCTGGCCAGTACTGCCTGGGCCGGAACGCCAGGGACGTGCTGGTGTCCCAATACCAGACGCCGGTTACCGGCTTGGATGTCGTGATGACAAGCGAGCGCTCGACGGCCGCCCGGTTGGCGATCGGCCGGCTGAACGTCAAGATGATCGGCATGCCCACGCCGACGGTCTGCCGGTAACCCTCAAAGATCTTCGCGCTGAACGTCTGGCTGGGGTTCAGCGTCCTGAATGTGCTCGACTGTCGCACGGTGTGACCAGATGAGTCGACCGCTGTCGCGGTGACTGTGAGGGTGGCGTGCACGGGCAGGGTCCAGTCGCTGTGCCACATCCTGCCTGCCCTGCTAAGAGTTCCGGTGACAGGATCGCCTGTCACCGGGGCGCCGGTGACCGTGACGTTCTTGATGGTGCCCTGGGTGGATGTGACGGTGATCCCGGCTGCCGGGTTGACGTTCTTGCTGCCAGGCGCCGGGGTGATCCTGAGCCAGGAGTCGGCCAGCTTGACGGCACGGGTAGATCCGTGACCCGTGCCCTTCCCGGCCGCTCCGGGGGATGACTGGCACGCCGCGGCAAGCAGCCCGGCTACGCAGAGCGCGGCAATCGCGAGCAATCTCCTGCGCCCTGTCGTTTGATCGATTCGCAGCACGATGCCCCCCACCATGTCGGCTCGGCGCGGCGGTGTTCCCCTTGGCCGTCCCGGGTATGCCCTCGCCGCCGAGTTGCCCAATCCGGCTTTTGCGCGAACTTGGAGAAACCGCGTGAGGCTGATCGGCTAGCCGCGCAGCGAGCGGGCAAGCGAACCGGCGGGAGTAATCAGGAGTAATAGAGCCAAGACGGGGGATCCCATGCCAGGCGATGACGATGTCTTCGATGTAGTCGTGATAGGTGCGGGCCCAGCCGGCGAGATCGCGGCACAGCGGGCGGTAAGGAACGGGCTGACGGCGGCGGTCATTGAGCGCCGCCTGGCGGGCGGCGAATGCCAGCACTACGGGTGCGTCCCTAGCAAGGCGCTGCTGTGGCCGATGGAGCTGGCGGCCGAGGTGAGCCGTATGCCAGGTCTTGAGCTTCGCGGGCCGATCGATCCTGGCCCTGTCCTCGCGCGCCGGGACGTGTTCGTCGATCACCAGGACGATACCCCGCAAGTACGCGCGATCCAGCACATGCCCGCTACGTTCGTCCGGGGCCAGGGACGGCTGGCCGGCGACCGCAGGGTCGAGGTCACAGGGCCGGACAGAGTGATCCGCGCGCTGACCGCGCGGCACGCCGTCGTCGTGGCAACCGGCAGCGACCCGCGTATCCCAGACGTGCCCGGGCTGCGGGCAGCACACCCATGGACGAACCGCGAGGCAACCGACGTCCACGAGGTGCCCAAGCGGCTGGTCGTGATCGGAGGCGGACCCGTCGGGTGCGAGATGTCGCAGGCACTGCACGCACTCGGCGCCGAGGAGACGACCATTCTCGCGAGCGGCGACCGGCTGCTTCCCCGCCATGAGCCGTTCGCCGGCAAACTGGTCGAGAACTCCTTCCGCGAGTCGGGCATTGACGTGCGCCTGAACCACTCGGCCGTCGGTGTCGAGCGCCCGATCGCCGGTGGCCCGGTGACGGTACGCGTCGACGACGGGTCGCTGGTCGAGGCCGATCAGATCTTGGTCGCCGTCGGCCGCAGGCCTAATGTCACCGGAATCGGCCTGGAGAACGCAGGCCTGAGCGAGCGCGACGGCTCGGCGCCGGACGGCGCGATCACCGTGGACGGGAGCATGCGGGCGATCGGGGTGCCAGGCGGCTGGCTGTACGCCGTCGGCGACGTCAACGGCCGGAACCTGCTCACGCACATGGGCAAATACCAGGCCAGGATCTGCGCTGACGTCATCGCCGCCCGCGCTCATGGCGAGCCAGACGATCGGCCCGGCCTGCGCGATGTCGCCGACGACCGCGGCGCACCGCAGGCCATCTTTACCGATCCCCAGGTCTGCGCGGCCGGGCGCACCGAGGCCGCGGCGCGCGCCGACGGCTTCCGCGTCCGCACCGTCGAGTACGACATGGCCAAGGTCGAGGGCGCCGCGCTTTCAGCCGACGGCTACACCGGCCGGGCGAAGGCGGTCGTTGACGAGGCCAGCCGCGTACTACTCGGTTTCACCCTCGTCGGGCCGGCCGTCGTTGATCACCTGCACGCGGCCACCATCGCCGTCACCGCCTCGGTGCCACTCGAACAGCTATGGCACGCGGTACCAGCGTTCCCCACGGTCAGTGAGTTCTGGCTCAACCTGCTCGAGGAGTATGGCCTGTGACGCCGACCTCGCCGGAGCGTCAGGCGCTCATCGCTTTAGCACTTTCAAGTTGCTCAAGCATCAGGGGGTATGTGTCGGTGCTGGCGTCAGTCCCCATGAACGTGTCGAGGTGGCCGTACCCGGGGATGACGTGACGTGTATAAAAACGGGGCCCGTTGGCGCTGACCAGCCACTCGTAGGTCCGCTTGGTGGATTCCGGCAGCCAGGTCTGGTTGAGCTCGCCGGACAAGAAGGTGATTGGCAGTTTGAAGTGCGCCGGGTCCAGGTAGTCGGGCGGGACCGGAGAACCGTAGGCCTTCATGTTTCCCTTGCGGCCGTAGTCGAACATCTGCGCGTGGCCGGCCAGGATCAGTTGGCTGAAGTGCCGCAGCGCAACGATGTTGCACTCCCCGAACTGCGAAGGCAGCGCGTCGTGGGTGGCCTTGTTCATGCGGTGGTGATGATAAAGGTGCCCGTAGGTAAATGTCAGCCGGTGGCAGAAGGTGCTTGAGCATTCGTGGTGGAAGACATCGGTCATCCGCCCGAACGCGAACTGGATCAGAGGCTGGCCGTCGTCGTCGGACGGCGATAGGGACTTGGCCCCCAGTTGCGCGAGCCGGTCGGCCAGGTGTGCCCTGGACTTGAGCGTGCTGGCGGGCGGGACGTTGATATGGAGCCCCACCTGTGATGCGACAAGGCAGCTAACATCGGGCAGCAGGCCCAGGCTCATGGCCATGAACACCACGTTGGAGCCGGCGCAGTGAGCGACCACCTGTACCTTCCTGGCCTTGGTGACCGCCCGCACCTTGCGCACCGCGGCCGGCAGGTCGAGGCGGGCGGCCTCGTCCAGCGTGAATTGGCGCAGGGGGTGGATAATGCTTCCGCGCCAGTCGAGCAGCCAGATGTCGTAGCCGTTGTCGCGCAGGAATTCCACGAAATTCTGCCGCACCGTCGGCAACGTGAACATCGCACTGGACACGGCGACGCCGTGGACCAGCAGGACCGGGCCCTTCTTGCCGCCTTTCACCCTAGTCAGCGTCACCGGGTACTGATCTTCGACCACGACGTCGTAGCTGCCGTCCGTCTTCACGGGCATGGTTTCCCCCTTGTGCGGCGACGTGCCGCCTCACGCGTCCAGCCGGGCTCGGACGAAGACGTCGAAAAGCGTTCCTGCGAAGAAGCCCCCGAACGACGACAGTCCCTTGAGGCTCGCGTAGCCGCTCCTCGCGCCGGTGATGCGCATTGTGGTCAGCTGCCGCGCGAACATCGGAAGATTGAGCTTGAGCACACCGGCAGCCAGGGTCGGCCGGTCTGGGTCGTCGCCATCCACGAGTGAGGTGTGCAAAGTCGTCGTAGAGCCCCAGACATCGAAGTGCCCGTGGTCCCACACCTCCTTGTAGCCCTGCAGGATGAGGAACCGGCCGTCTGGGGCATGGAACGGCAGCGAATACAGCATCTTCCTGCGGTAGAGGCCGTCGGCTTCGGTGAACAAGTTGAACACCCCGCCGACGATGGCCGCGCCCTTCGGGCCGGTGAACCTGTCCACCCAGACCGTGCCGTCGGCCGTGGCGGGGTGGACGGAGTCAGCGAGGAACATGGCAAGATCGGAACTCGCGATCGTCACCTTGAACGAGGCGGAAAGCCCACCGGGCTGCGCCGGGTCTCCGACGCCGTTCGCTGCGGCATCGTCGCTCGTCCCGGCCGGGATCAGGGTTCCGAGCATGGTCTCGGTGAAGCGCATTCCCATCAGCGGGGTGCGCGGCGGCGGTGTCCCGCCCGCTGGGACCGTGATCTGGTCTTCTGGCAACACTACGGGGCCGGCCAGCGCGCGTTCCGGCGCCGACCATTCCTCGTTGTGCGTGATCCGGCGGATGGCTCGCTCGATGCACCGCTCCGTGACCGCGGCGATCGTGTGGGATGGGTTGGCGCCAGTGGCGGTCGGCAGGATCGCGCCGTCGAGCACATGAAGCCCGGGATAGCCGAAGACCTCACCATCCGGGTCGACCACGCCGTCGGCTGGCGACTCGGCCATCAGGCAGCCACCCAGGTTGTGGACCGACACGGGCTGGCCGAGGTACTTCCACGCCGGGCTGGCGACGTAATGACCGCCCAGTTCGCTGGTCACGTCGTCACAGAAGGCCGACTCAAGCACGTACAGCGGCAGGTTGACGGGAACGTCCCAGCGGACCCGTACCTGGTTGACCCCTGGCAGGAACTCGATCACCCCGTTCGCCCGGTCGCGGCCCATGACAAGGAAGACGGCCGCGCGGTCACCATCGTTGATCAGCCGGGAGGTGACTTCCGCCGCCCGTTGACGTGCGGCGCCTGCTACTTCGTCCCACGTCAGCGCGCCACCGGTATGCCAGCGGTCGTCGCGGCTGAGAACCTGAAGCAGGGTCGCGACCTCGGGCGGGCAGCCGCCGTCCTCGAACACGAACCACGTCCGGTCGGTGGCGGACCGGTCGTCGTAGACGATGGCAGTGGTGATCGTCGGGCCCTCGGCCGGCAGATAGGGCTTGGGCTTGGTGTCGAAGGCGAAGGCCAGAAAGTCCCCGTTCGCCGAGTAGCCGTCGCCGAGCCGTTCGGACAAGTGGGGTAGTGCACCGTACTGGTCCCTGCTGCGCAGAAGCAGTTCTGTGGAGTTGACCGCGCCCGCGCAGACGAACACCTCCGGCGCGCTGACTTGCCCGTCCTTCCCAGTGGCGTGGTCGCGGAAGTGGATCGTATAGCCGTCAGGCCCGGCCGCGATGTATCGAGCTTCGCACTGGGTGACAATGCTGGCCCCTTGCTGCTCGGCGACGGCAAGGTAATTCAGGTCCAGGGTGTTCTTCGCGTGGATGTTGCAGCCGATGTCACACTCGCCGCAGTGAATGCACCCGGCTTGCTCGACACCGAACTTGTTGGGCTGGGTGCGGCCCGGGTCACCGAAGTTCACCGCCAGGTTAGGGCGGAAGAACTGCTGGCTCCGGCCTAGGCTGGCGGCGGCCTTCTCGATCAGGACCGTCTTGGGCGGCAGGCCCTTCGGCTGGCTCGCCCTGATCGGGGTGATATCGAGCATGTAGGCGGCGAGATCGTAGTAGGGGTCCAGTTCCGGTCGGCTGTAGCCGTCCGGCCAGCCGTGGTCGAACAGGTCCGCTGGCGGCCGGTACGCGACGTTAGCGTAGACCAGGGATCCTCCACCGTAACCGGCCGCCTGCACCACCAGGACGTCGTTGAGTGGGCGTACGTCGAACAGCCCCTGTTCATCAGTCCACAGCCAGCCGCCCTTGGCGACATCGGACAGGTCGCGCGGGAATGAGCCTGCCTCGTACCGCCGCCCGCGCTCGAGGACCAGGACATCAAGTCCAGCCTGGGCTGTGCGGCATGCTGACACCCCGCCACCGAAGCCGCTCCCGATGACCACAGCATCGTAATTTGCTTTCATGGCACCCCCGCTCCGTTGCCGTACGCAAGCGCGGGCGATTTCTGCATGCTCTTCCAGGCGGCCGCGAGGCTCGCCGCGATCGGGTCAATCACTGACGAGTCGTTCCAGTACCACAGGTGTGCCAGCGGCGTTTTCCGCATCATCGGTGGCCCGACGCCGACCGCGCGGTCCTCGCTGATGGCGGCCGAATACTTCGGGCTGAGACCGCGTAGGGGGTAGGCCACGATATCGTCCCGGTCGTAGAAGTTAACCCATTCGGGCGAAAGCCCGCGATGGTGGTCGGTCAGCGTCCGCACTGGGAATTCGATCGGCTCACCGAAGTCGGGATAGCGCAGCGTCCACAGCGGGATCGGGCAGCCAAGGGTGTATAGGAACGCTAGCGTCTGGCACCGCTCAAGCGGAGTGGCCCGCTGCCGGGAAACCGACGGCCCTGGTGAGCGTTTTAGCCTGCCAGCCTGCCGCTGCTGGTCCCACACGTAGTCGGAGACGATGACGGTACCGAGGCTGTGGGCCACTATGCACAATGGCGCCTCCGGCCCGGCCCGCTTGGCGAGGCGGTGCAGCGCCACGTCGATCTTGGCGTGGATGGCGTCATAGACCCGGCTGTCGCTCGGGGTGACCTGGTACGCCACGGCGTCGCCGACGAAATATGTCACTAGCCACCGCAGGGTCGGGAAGTCCATCTTGGTGATCCCGGGTACCGTGCGCAGCAATCCGGTCGCCGCCAGCGGGGCGAGCGCGAGGGCCGACCCGGCGTCGACCCGCGCGACCCAGCGATCGAGTACCTGGTAATACGACTTGGTGCGGGCATCGAACGTATGCTGAAGAAGGCGATCCTCATGGCCCGCAACGACTGGCACCCAGTAGGCGGGCTCGATGACCAATGCGTTGCTGGCGCCTTCTTGCCCGCCAGTATTCTTAACGAATTCGCGCTGCAGACGGCCGATGGCCGCTGCGCAGTAATTGGGGTCACGTACCTCGACCCCGTGCACGAACAGGACTGCAATCGGAGTTCCCACACTGCTTTCCATTCCCAACGTGAATTTATGGAAAAGCGGCCATGCTAGTGACGTTCCCCCATGCTTCCCCGGCGTGAATCCCTCGCAAACGAGGTGAACGGGTAAGGCCAGGGCAAGCCGAGTCGTTCGGGCCGGCGTCGCTGGCTAAATATCGGGGCCTTACCCCTATGCCGCTTTCTGGCGTGATCGTCTACGGTCGCACTATGAAAGTGGGCAGCGCGAACTTTCGGCTAGGGCGCGCCGTACGTCGGATCATCACGCGCTTCGCATTGGCGGCCTGCCCTCCGCAGGTGGAGCAGGCCGGCCGGACCGAGCGCCTGCTCGGGGAGTTCGAGGCCATGCTCGGCGCGCTGCCTGGCGCCGTCCGGCGACTGATTCCGCTCGCGTTCTTCGTGTTCGATCAGCGCGCCAGGCTCTACCCGCGTGCCCGTGGCCGCCGCTTCACCCGCCTCGACGATCGGACCGCGGACGCGTACCTGCGCATGGTTTTCGCCTCTCGACCTCGTTCTCTGGCCGCGATGCTTCAGCGAATCAAGGGACTCGTGGTCATGTGCTATTACGAGCTGCCTGAGGTGAAGGCAGAGATTGACTACGATCCCGAGGCTTACATCGCCACGGTGTCGCGGCGCCGGCTCGCATCCTACGGACCAGCGATCACGGACGGCGAGGCCGCCGTTCTGGCGGGCATTCGCACCGACGCTGGCGCCGCACCGGCAAGACCGCATAACGATGGGGGAAAATTGCCTGGCCTCATCGAGCAGCATGAGGTGACGTCTGACATCCGCGTAGATTGCGGCGTCGTGATCGTGGGATCGGGTGCCGGAGGCGCGACGATGGCGGCTGAGCTGGCCGAGGCGGGCGTTGATGTCGTCGTGATCGAGGAGGGCGGATATCACCCGACCGAGTCGTTCACCGCCTCGGCCGGGCGGGCGGCCAGGACCCTGTACCGGGATGGCGGCGTCGGTCTGGCGGCCGGCCGGCCGCCGGTGCTGTTCTCTGAGGGACGCTGTGTCGGCGGCTCCACGGTCGTCAACGGCGGCATGTCGTGGCGCACGCCCGCGCACGTGCTGGCGAACTGGGCTCGCGATCAGAACGTGATCGCGATCAGCGAGCCTGACATGGAGCCCTACTTCGCCGAGGTGGAAGGCCGGATATCCGTCGCCCGCCAGGACCCAGAGACGATCGGCACCGACATGCGGCTGCTCAAGGCTGGAGCTGACGCCAAGGGCTGGAAGATCATCCCGAACCTGCGCAACCAGCTGCACTGTGCGGGCAGCAACAACTGCACCAACGGCTGCCCGACCGGGGCCAAGCGGTCCATGCTGGTCACCGCGATTCCGCGGGCATTGCACAAAGGCGCCCGGCTGTATTCCGACTGCCGGGTGGAGCGCATCACCACCGGGCGCGGGGCCGTGACCGGCGTGCACGCACGGTTCATCCGGCCCGGAGGGCGCCCTGGTCCGCGGCTGATCGTGCGGGCCAGAGCCGTGGTGGTGGCTGGCGGCGCGGTCCAGACCCCGGCGCTCATCGCTCGGTCAGGGTTGCGGTCATCGTCGGGGCAGCTAGGCCGGAACCTGACCCTGCATCCGAACGCCAAGGTGATCGCCTTCTTTGACGAGCCGGTACTCGGCTGGCAGGGCGTGCACCAGGCGTACCAGGTACGCGAGTTCGCCGCCGCTGGCATCCTGCTGACCGCGGTCAACCTGGCACCCTCGCTGATCGCGATGACCTTGCCTTGGCACGGCGACCAGCTCGGCGAGCTGATGGCCAGCTACAACCACATGGTCACGGCCGGCTGCCTGATCGAGGACACCAGCTCAGGGCGAGTGCGGCACGTGCCCGGCGTCGGCGCGCAGGTGACCTATCAGATCAGCGACCGCGACGTGGCGCGAGTATTGCGGGGGGTTGAGCTCACAGCCGAGATGATGTTCGCAGCTGGCGCCCGACGAGTCCTGCTGCCCTTGGGCGGCGCGCCGGAGGTAAGGAATCCCGCCGAGCTTGGCGAGCTGCTCGCCCGTCCGGTCGACGCCAGATCGCTTGAGCTGTTCACAGTCCACCTGATGGGCACGGCGCGGATGAGCGAGGACCCCCGGCGCGGAGTCACCGACAGCTTCGGTACCTTCCACGGCGTCCCTGGCCTGTTCGTGGCCGACGCCAGCCTCTTCCCAGGACCAGTCGGGGTCAATCCGATGGAAACCATCCTCGCCTTGTCCGCCAGGAACGCGCGGCACCTCGTCGAGCACAGGAACGACCACGGAATATGAGCCGGCCACTTACGGCAGAAAGGCGCGTCAGACCATGACCACAGTGTCAGCCAGGTACCTCGACATCGCCCAGCGCGCGAAACCCGACCTCGACGCGATATTCGCCGCGGGCGGACCGCCAGACGTCGACGCGCTGGTCGGCTTCGAGTTCCGCGGCTGGAACCAGCCACGCGCAACCGCGCTACTCGGCATCCGCAAGTTCATCAAGGCTTTCTACTCGGGCGGCGACGGGCGGACGTCTGGCTGCAACACCCCGGTTGCCCAGAACGGGCTTGACGGCGAATGGCTGCCGAAGCCAAGCGCTGAGCATCCAAAGCGCTATGCGTTTTTCCAGGTCGATCGCGCCGACCCGGAGGCGGCCGACGAGTCACGGCACCGCGCGGTGCTGCTCGACTACGGCCGGGGCGGCAACCGCAGCTACGACGTCGCCCGGATACTCCGCGACTACCTGGTGCGGGTCGATCCCGGCTCGGACGACCTGTTGCTCGGCAAGGCGTACTTCGTGGTCGGCGGACGCCGCCTGGCCTCCAGCTATTTCCTGATCGAACGCTACGGCCCGCTTCCCGATGCCGACGCGCTGGCCGCCAGGAAGTGGAGAATGCCCCTGTGAGCTTGCAGACCTTCGGCGCCGACGATCTTAAGTACGTCTACAGCGCCCAGCACGAGCCGATCGGCTCGGTCCGCGCTGGTGAGCGCTTCATCGTCGACACCGCTGACTGTTTCACAGGTCGGTACCGCGACCCAGCAGACTTCGGTCCTGAGTCCGCCGCGTGGGTGGATGCCAATCTCAACCCGGTGACTGGGCCGATCAGCGTCGAGGGAGCCGAACCAGGCGGAGCCGTCGAGATCTACATCGAGAGCATCACGGTCACGACGCCCGGCATGGTCGTCATCAGCAGGTGCGCGGCGCTTTCGCCCGTCGACTGGTGGCACGAGGAGGAGTACGCCGTCTCGCTCCCGGTCTCCGGCGGCCGCATCTTTATCCGCGATGACTGGTCGGTGCCCGTCCGGCCGCTCATCGGCTGCCTGGCCACGGCGCCGGCGCGGGAGACCGTGCTGAGCCGCCACGAAGGCAATTCCTATGGCGGGAACATGGACTGCAGCGCGATTACCAGCGGCGCCACCGTCATACTTCCGGTCGAGGTCGCTGGCGGATTTCTGTACTTCGGCGACTGCAAGGCCGCGATGGGCGCTGGCGAGGTGACCTGCTCGCCAGAATGCGGCACCAGGATCATCGCCGCGGCCACGCCCGTGGCGAGGCCGGCGTCAATGCACGCGCCGCGAGTCAGGACCAGCACCCACCTCACCACGATCGTGTCAGGGATATCTCTCGCTGACGCGTGCCGAGATGCGTTCAGGGAACTGAAGCTCTGGCTTACCGATGAATGGCACGTCGATCCTGACGACGCCGCCGTCCTCATGGGAATGGCTGCCGACTGCGGAGTCTGCCAGGTCAGCAACCTGCTGCACACCGCGACCTGCACGATCGCGCTGGATCTCCTGCCTCGCAGGGACTAAGCGCGCCCGGCGCCCGTGGCGACATCGGCGATGTGCTTGATCACCAGCGGAGCCTCGCCGTCAGCCAGCACCTCCGGTGTGATGTAGAAGCTGTCGGCGTCGGCGTGAAGCACGCAGACCCTGGGGTTCCTTTCCCAGAGCCTGGCGATCATCTCATCCCCGCTGAAGCCGACGACGCTACGGTCAATCGTGATGCGGACGCGGGGGATAGGCTGTCCTGCCTCGTTCGGGAAGTCGCGTACCGCGCTGAGACCTGGCACGCTCGATAGCGCCTCGACCCACTCGGCCACCTGCTGCTCCCACTGCCTGGCGACAGCCTCGTGGTCCTGGGCCAGGAAGAGCTCGACCGCTCGCACCAGCCCCGCCATGTCTTCCTTGCCTGCCTTCAGCGCGCGAGCCAGCCGCTGATAGGGAGAGCCGTTCGCCCTCGCCGCGGCGATGAATTCCTCGGTCCCAACCATCAGGCCGCTCGCCTGGGGCCCGCGCAGGCCCTTTCCTCCGCTGAAGATCGCCGCATCAGCCCCCAGGTCACGGGTGTAGTGCCAGAGGTTGGTGTGCGGCGGCAGTTGCGCGGCCGCGTCTACCAGCACAGGTACACCCCGCTCATGCGCGATTCTGACGGTCGTGGCGACGTCCAGGGCTCCGTGCCCGAGATCCGTGCCGTCCACCCATAGCACGAGCGCCGTGCGCTCAGAAATGGCAGCTTCGAGTTCCCAGTCGAAGGTCTGATAGGCGTTGCCGAACTGCACAATCTTTCCCCCGGCCATCTGGACGGCGGGATCGTAAGGGCAGCGATGGACCGTGTGCATGACGACCTCGGTCGCCAGCCCTCTCCCTTCTGGCATCCGAACGATCAGCCGCGGATCGCCTTTCGTGATCGCGCCAAGCGTTCCGAGTACCAGCGCCGCGGCGCATCCCGACGTGATGTACGCGGCGTCATTATTCGTTAGCTTCGCCAGATACGCGCCAGCAGCGGCGTGATACTCGTGCATGTCAATGTAGGCGCCAGATGCGCTGCGCATGGCCTCGACGACCTCATCCGGCATAAGCGACCCGCCGACCAAGGTGAATGCTGCTGCTGCGTTAATGACGCGGCGAACGCCGAGTTGCTCGTAGAAATCCACAAGTCACCAGCCATGACCGCATGAAAGGACCTTGGCCCCAGGGGATCTCGGCCCCGAGGACTGTAGCATTGCACATGGTATGTGGCACAGCATGGCCCGGCAAGAAGGCCGGCTAAGCACCGATGACCGACCGCCGGGCCAGATCCCAGGCGGTCCTATCGGCGCGCGGGTCGTGCGCGCAGACAGCCTGCGTGAGCAGGTGAGGCGCGCGCTCGAGGCCGCCCTGGTGGCCGGAGAGCTCAGAGCAGGCGAAATATACTCGGCGCCCAGCCTCGCGGAGGAGTTCGGCGTGTCCGCCACTCCCGTCAGAGAAGCCATGCTCGACCTGGTGAAAGACGGCTTCGTTGAGACCGTTCGCAACAAGGGCTTCCGCGTCCTCGAGGTTTCCGAGGCCGATCTCGACCAGATCTCCCAGATCCGGCTCATGCTCGAGGTGCCCACCACGGTACGCGCCGCCGCGGTACTCACCCCAGAGAGTTTCGAGCACCTGGCCGACGTCGCCAGCGAAATCACCAGCAGCGCCGGCTCCGGTGACATCATCACCTACCTCGACGCCGACCGCCGATTCCACGTCGAGCTCATCGCAGCGGTCGGAAATCAGCGTCTCACCGAGCTCGTCGACCGCCTCCGCCGCCAGACCCGGCTATCCGGCTTGCACAATCTCGCTCGCACAGGCCGCCTTGTCGCATCCGCCGATGAGCACCACCAGATACTCGCCGCCCTGCGGGCTGGCGACACCGATGCCATAACACGCCTGATGAACGCTCACATCGCCCATACGCGCGGCCTGTGGGCTGGCCGCGACGAAGACTCCTGAGCCGATCTCATAGCGCGCTTTCCGGAAGCACCTGTCCGCCGTCGATGATCAGCGTCTGGCCGGTGATATAGGCGGCTT
>Ga0126371_10002574_pt1 | contig 15643 bp, 23 predicted proteins | sample PanSoiMetaPlot_4_FD_110145 | JGI IMG/M metagenome (GOLD analysis project Ga0126371, IMG submission 110145) | Tropical forest soil microbial communities from Panama - MetaG Plot_4 | ecosystem: Environmental > Terrestrial > Soil > Tropical forest > Bulk soil | place: Panama | collected 2016-02-17 | reverse complement strand
CTCTGAAGGGCGGCGGAAATGAAGAACCCGCGCCCCTCGGGAGTGACCCAGGGACGCGGGCGGCAACTGAATGGACGATTAGAGCGGCTACGGGCGAACGTGCGCGTGTTGCTGCACGCTCAGTCGAAGATCATGGGCATCACCGGAGTTTGGCTTGAAGGTCGGGTGACCTCGTCCGGCAACTCGCCTCGAAGAAATGCGACCTTCGCAGCTTTCGCCTCCTCAAGGACCGCTAAGAGCGCATCCGAAGGCATTGCGCGGGGCATATTCGATGGCCTCTCCCGGTGCCGAAGATCGACATCGAACCCCTCATCGAACAGACGGAAATCAAGAAGGTGGACGTCCGGCCCGACGCGGTCTGGGCCGCATGAGGCATCTGCAGAGACGCTGCAATCGCCGACTGTCCACCACCAGCCAGGCAATTCACGTTCGAACTTTTCGACGGCCTCGAAAAGCGTCATTCCGGTTTCCGATTGGGATTGTGTACGCATGGGTTCTCCTTGGCGGCCCTGGGGCCTGCCGGTTGAATGGTTCGCTTATGTGTTGGGAAAGCGCTGACCGGGCCTTCAGGCGACCCAGCCAGCGCATTGGCAAAAAGGGGATGCCCCTAGGACTCAATTAGGGAGTCAGGGGTTTGTTGACTTCAGCTGGGAGCTACCCACCCAGCGGCGAGGGTGCAAAATCGCTCCACGGACTCCCTTTAGGGCTCTGCGGAGCTTTTCGTCATCCGTGTCGTTCTGACGTGTTGTGGTCTGGCGTCCTTAAGGGAAGCCTCGGGCTTCTCCGGAGGGCTGAGGATCGGCAGATAGCGAGCGGCGAGCTTCTCAGCGAAGCGCCGGGCGAGAGCTTCGCCAGACGCGTTGGATTGAGACGGCTCATAGCGAGCCGCCCTGTTCTTGCGTGCCATCAGGGTTCCTTGAGTTTGGGGAAAGGCCGGGCGGCCGAGCGGGCGCGCCTCGGTGTTGTGGTGTCTTGGTTATGATATAAGTCTTTGATATATCATTCAAATCTCAATATTTAGTGTGGTCAGAATTGCGTAGTGTTGCGGTCTGCGCGGCAGCGTTTCTTTCTGGAAGAGTGATGCTCGAGCGCAATATTAGTGTAATTCCAATGGTGTAATGCTTGTATTGTATTCAAAAAACGGCGTAGTGTTTGTCCCCCAGTAGACCAGTTGGACTTCATGCATGCCATCACCTTGCCGGGACCTGAAGTGCCGCGCCTACCATCTGACAGCGAACGAATTCCGTCGCCTGGGCGGCGAGGAGTGGTCACACGGGTTCCAAATCAAGCTGGGGCTGCGCGCGAAGGCTCTGTACGTGGAGCTGTACGGCAAGCCACCTCGGCGCGTTCGCTCCAACCGGCTCGTGCGCGAGTGGCGCAACAAGGTCGGCAAGTTTCCGTGTGGCATCCTTGAGCAAGTGTATCGGCAGCTTAAGGCCGAAGGCGTCACCTGAGCCGCAGACGGCGTTCGCCGCAAGCTCACCTGGGCCGGTCACCACTTCGGCTCGGGTCGGTACGCCATCTCGGCAACTACCTTGGTCGCATCGCCCCGATGGCGGTACTTCCCTATCAGGACGCCGTCTTCCTCTTCGGATGTCGAATGCACACGATAGAGCTGCCACATCTTTTCCGGTGTCGGAGAGGCTCGGTAGGTCCTGCCATTGGCGCGGCACCACCAATGCGGCGACTTACCCAACTGCGTCCATTTGCAGTCGGCCCCTGAGAGCAAGCGCTGCTCACGAGCTGTGCGGTGCTGCTCACGCCATTCCTGGTTACGCTCCTGCTGCTCGCGATGGAGGCGCTCCTCCTCGCGCTCCACATGATCCCTCAGGGCTCCGATTATCGCGGGCAGCTCGGTGCCCTCGGCCTTCTCCCGTTCGTATAGCGCTAAGCAACTCGGCTGCAGCTCCTCCTTCGCAAAGCTGTATGGCTCCTCCTCTTCGAACGCTCTTAGGCGCTCCGCAACGTCAGTCCGCGTAAGGGGCGGGCCGGGCATGTGGTTGAGGAAGTCGCGTAAATCATCGATGGGTATCCAGCAGCCCATCGCGGACTTCAACAGGACCTCGCGCTGACTATCCCACTTCCGCCAAATGGAGTTGCTTCGGTCGAGACGCCGAACGATTTCTTGCGCGAGCTTGATGACCGAATGGAGGTCACGGATGTGGCGAAGAGATGGGCTCTGCACGTAGTCGAATAGAAGCTCCTTGACGATCCAAACGCGCTCGTCGTTTGTCATGTAAACGCTCTGGCCAGACTGTTAGCGTTGACGCTGACAGTGCACGAACCTTGTCACTTTCGTCGCTTAAGGTCATCACACAATTCGGGTAGGTTGTGGCTTGTCACTTTGCGACAGTAATCAACTCGCAAGAAATCATTATAACCTTCTTCCGGATTATGAGTCCCTTGCAAAAACATAATAGCTGGGCATTCGACTAAGAACGATTGTGGACTTGGAGCCCCAATGCATTCAACATAAGTCCTCCAGCCCCAGAACACGCTACTCTGTTCACTCGCGACATCGCTCTGCAGTGCAATCGTTCCGCCGCCCAAAGGTCCCTTCCCACCATAGGACATCAACAAAAATTTAACACGATGGTAGCCAAACAACCTGTACTCAGCGCCACTAATATTCGATTTGATGGTGCCGAAAACAGTTCCTCCCCCGTCCTTGAGCTCAATGGTGGCACTAGCCGGGGTAAGACTGACAGGATCAGTCTGGTCAGGGTAGGTAAATGTTTTCAGGACATAGGTGCCGCCGATGCCACCCACAAAAACTGAGCGTAGCCAGGCGTTAAGTTCGTCCGAAAAGCGGTCAGCTATCCCACCGGCAACAGTCAAAAGCAGACCAAAGACTAGCTTCCATAGATGCTTTCGAAACCACTCGCTCGTTCGCTCCGCTGCAGTTTTGACACCGGCCACGATTTCCGGCTTGGGCTTCGGCTTGGGCTTTGCCTTGGACTTCGGCTTGGGATTCGACTCTGGCTTGGGCTCGGCCGATTGAGCCCGCTGGGTGGGAGGCTGGGCCTGCTCGGGAGGCTGATAGCCCTTCACTGACGCGGACGGCACTCCTTGCGACGCGTCCGGAGTCTCCTTCTGGAAAATCGACTGCCCCGTTTTGGCTGGGTCCATAAAGCGACCCCCTGATTGGCGACCGCAGAATTCGCGCAACGCGCTGCGGGCACGAAGCATCAAATCAAGCTATAGGGCGCCCAATCGGGCGGACGCCGAAGTAATGGGTTTGGGCTTTTTAGGCCTCAACCTACCATCGTCCCTGCTCGAATTTACATCGTCTAACGGTGGCGCACAATTGCAAGCGTGCATCGGCCGGGGACGCCGAGCCATCACGCCCGCTTCTTGCTCATTTACGTCGTTGGGGCTATCGCGCCTTGGGTCTGCTCTCGCGTACTGATTTGCTCGTTGAAAGCACAGGTGAAACGTACGCAAGCTGGCAGGAGGCGGAGATCGAGAAGGCGCAAGAACATCCGCCCACGACCGCGTCCAACTATGACAGTAACAGGTTAGTAAGGCGAGCGCGGAATATACGTTGAGCCGCGGCCGCTCGGGCTGGGCCGCCGAATGCAAAACGCCGGTCGAAGTCATACCCGCATCGATACGGCTTTAGCGGGATTTGTGAAGACGGGGGTGGGCATATCGGCAGGATTTCCGACCCGCAGGAGGGACCCGCGAGCCGCGCGTGGACCCTCACTGCGACTGCACGATACTCAGCTTAAAAGCAGCAGAGGCCGTGCAGGGCAGCGGGACCGCCGCCGGTCACAAACCGCAGGAGCGCCCTACTATCAATTAGAGTTTGGTTTAGGAGCCGATGCGCGCAAGCACGCGCTGCACCTGTACGGCTGACCACCGAGCGCCGCCGCGCGCTGTGGGGATGCCTTTGGCCGTGAGGGCCTCTGCGATACCTGCCAGGGACGTGACGCCACTCCTGCGAAGTTCGTTGATAGTGGGCTTGAGGTCGGCCGCACGAGCCACAGAGCGGGCCACGACCGCGTCCACGCCAGCCCGTCGCGCCTCGGCGCTGATGACCACGCCACGGTTGCCGCCCAGCTTCTTGCCGCGGGCTTTAGCGGCCTTGAGAGCCTTCTTCGTGCGATCGGAAATGAAGCCTGCCTCCAACTCGGCAACGCTCGCCATCTGCTGGAGGATGAAGCGGCCGGTTGGCCCCTCGATTTTCGGGAGGTCGCAGAAGCGAACGTCCACGCCGCTGTCCAGCAGACGGGTCATATGAGCGATCTCCCTGTTCCCTCTATGTTCTCACCCCCGCCAGTTATTCGAAAGAACAAAAATCGCTTCCGACTAAAATTCTAGTGCTCTCGCTCACCCGTCATCAGGGATTGTTGAGATGACGCGTCGAGACTGCTGGCGCTCATGCGCGCGGTCGTCGCATCCTAAAATGTTAATTTCGAGAAAAATGTTCTGTGACCGCCTCTACAAGGGTCCGCCAATGACTAAATCCATAATGGCACTTGTGCGATACGCGACGGTTGAAATTGATCCCTTAAGCAAAATCGCTGCAGCATCCTCATGCCATAGGGAGGGCTTGCAGATGGCAAACGATCTCAATCGTCACTACCGCATGATCGGACGGCGGTTGCGCCTTGCTCGCGCCGTGCTCGATTTGACCGAAGCGCAAGCCGCCGACGTGTTCGGCTGCACGGTCGCGACCTATCGAAAGCGCGAAGCTGGCTGCCGGTGGAACGACATTGACGGGATGTGCGCGTTCGCCAACAGGTTCAACGTCAACCTTGACTGGTTGTGGGACGGTGAGCCGTCACGCGTCGGCCGGGCGCTGTCCTATGACGCACCTGGCAAGGTCGCCGTGCTCCCGGTGGTCTCTGCGAAGCGCCGCAAGGAAATCGCAGGAGCGGCATGGGGGGCGTGACGATTCCAACGTGAGAGCCCTCGACCCGCTCGCGGTCCCGAGCTGGAGCCTCGGCTCTCCGCAAGCTCCCGGGGGAGGCCATCGAACAAAATCAGTGCAGCTTTCTTGGGAGCGGCCCCCTTCGATATATCGCAGCTGGGCCATCCGGGACAAGGACCCGGTGGTGCGCGAGCTGGCGCGCCGGATGGGCCGGGCGAACAGCTCGGAACGCATCAACCGGGCGATGCGCGAGTTGCGGTGCGAGCTTGCGGCGCGCGGAATGCTATCCGCCCCCGGCAGTTGTGCCCGCCGCGCGCGCCTAGTGAAGACGCAAACGCGCCCTCCCAATCGGTCACATCGGCAGCGGCTTGAGATCCTTGCTCAGCACGAGGATGAGATGGTTCGGCCGATGGCTTGCGCGTATTTTTCGCTGGCATCTCGATGCGCTGGCAGTGGCGCACGAAGGTATCGGCAGGCTCGCGGCTTCGCGGTCGCGCGCGCTGCAATCCCGCAAGGCCTCATGGCTGACCCTGCCGAGAATGCGGATGCGCGGTGATTTTGCTCTGCCGATCAGTCAGATTGTTCGATCGGCGCGGACCCAGGGGCGAAGCATTCGAATGATCGCAGCACATTTTTCGCGGACATTCAAATCCATGCGATCGGCAATCGCGTCAATTTCATCGAGGACGTTCAGCCCGTCAGGATGATCGTCGAGTCTGTCATTGAGCTTCTGCACAAGGCCTTCGATCGTGTCGGCTAGTCCCATGCTGCGGATTCTCACAGCGGCATCGGTCGGGCGTTCCGCATACCCACGCAGGCGATCGATTAAGCCGAGCACGCCTTTGAAGATCATGGAGGCCGCCCTATTTTTTTGCCCACACCGTCACCACAGCCAGCCGAGCAGACCCTAGCACAGTTGGACGGCAGCGCGCGAGGGCGCGCAGCGCGTCGCTCGTTGATCCACGGGCAATTCGCTCCCGGCCGTCAGGATGTCTGCGATGGACGGCGCAAAGAATTGTTCACGATCCACCTCCGTAGCCGCCATCGCGACAACCCGGTCAGGCGGATCATGTGATCCATCACCAAATCCGGCAAATCTCGCGCTCGCGCGTGGCAGGAACGACTCACGTGCGCATTCCGCCACCGGCAGAAATAGGCATTCGGCCGGAAACGGTGTATCGTCAACGGAGGCAAAAAATCGCTTTCAACAACTAGCCAGGGCCTTTCGCGCAAGTAGTCCTAAGGGATTTGTCACCGATACAAGCGGTGCAGTCCTCTGCAGGACGCCTCTAATCGGATGTGCAGGGCTGTCTTCGGCGCTGACGGAGGGATGCAGCCCCGTCTCACTGCCGCGTGACGGCGGCAGCGACATGGATCGCGATTAAGGCACCGCGCTGCGAGTCCAGCGGAGCCCGATCATGCGCAAATGCAACGACTCTGCCACCGCCCTCACCTGTCATCCCGCGCGCGATGGCGGGTGGTCGCATTCATCGGCGCCGGGCGCGACGGGCCTGCCGCCGGACGGACACGGGATTTCAGTCCGTGCCGCAGTCTGGCGGCCGTCCGCACCATACGGTAGCGGCATCGTGAGAAACGATCGCGATCTCGGCGGTGTGCTTCAGGGGATCATCGGACACGACGTGTCCTCCGGCACCAATCGGCTTATCACCATCTCCAGCCGGCGGCCAGCCGCGGACGGATCAACGAGTCTCGGAGTGCGATGGGCGATATCGCCGGCCACGATACGGGACGCCGACAATCGCGTCGATGCCTCATGCGCTGATCACCTTGTCATGGTAGCACGGAACGGGTCGGTCTAGTCTCGGGCGGAGCGAGAACAGGGGATGCCCATGCCGACCGGCACAGTGAAGTTCTTCAACGCGCAAAAGGGACATGGCTTCATCACGCCCGAAGGCGGAGATGCGGACGTCTTCGTCCACATCAGTGCCGTCGAGCAGGCCGGCATGAGGACCCTCCATGAGGGACAACGCGTGTCCTTCGACGTGGTGACCGACCCACGGCGTCGCAAGACCAATGCCCAGAACCTGAAGGTCGTTTAGTGGCGGGCCACAAGTTCCGTGTGGGCCAGAAAGTTACGCTCGCATCCCATGTCCTCAACAAGGCTGGAGCGGCGGTCATGGTAATCAAGGGGCTGCCAGAACGAGGCGGCGAACTCGAATATCGGATCAAGAGGGCCGCCGAGCCTCGCGAGCGGGTGGTGCGCGAGAGCGAGCTTGCCCGGGAGTAGTCTCGTCCCGCACCAGCTTCGAGCAATTCGCGTGCAGCGACGGTGAGCTTCGATTACGATGCGCCCGCGGACTTCTTTGCCGCCCGCAGCCGCAAGGGCGGGGCGATTCGATATCGACGTTTCGACACGGCAGCGGAGGCGATCTGCTTGGCGATCGAAGAGATTCCGGCGCCGATGCTGATTGGCGTGTACCTTCAGGTCGAAGACGAACGTTTCGACGGCGACCAGATACGCGAGCTCTACGACAGCCTCGCGTATCCGTTCGCAAGAGCGACTTAGCTTCAGTGTACCGTTGCGGCATACGAGGGAGGCGACCGCCCCTCGTGGCCTGCCGCACAGGCGCGGTCGTTGCCGCCCCGCGCATTGAGATTCCGAACGGCACCATGTCGCGAGAACCCAAAACGGGAAGCGCCGTGCCGCGAAACAAAGGAGTCGAGATGCTGGATCCTCACGACGTCTATGTGAGCTACGTCGTCCCCACCGTGGTGGAACAGTCCCCGCGCGGTGAACGGGCGTACGACATCTATTCGCGGTTGTTGAAGGAGCGCATCATCTTCGTCACCGGTCCGATCGAGGATGGGATGTCGACGCTCGTGATCGCGCAACTCCTGTTTCTCGAGGCCGAGGATCCGAAAAAAGAGGTCTCAATGTATATCAACTCACCGGGAGGCACGATCACGTCCAGCATGGCGATCTACGATACGATGCAATACATCCGCCCGCCGGTATCGACCCTGTGCGTCGGGCAAGCGGCCTCCATGGGCTCGCTTCTCCTCATGGCAGGGACGAAGGGCCTGCGCTTCGCCACGCCTAACGCCCGCATCATGCTCCACCAGCCATCCGGTGTCTTCGAGGGACAGGCGACCGACATCATGACGCACGCGCAGGAAATATTGGATCTGAAGAAGCGTATCAACGAGATCTACGTGCACCACACCGGCCAGCCGCCCGACAAGATCGAGGATACGCTTGAGCGGGACTATTTCCTGACGGCGGAGATGGCGAGGGATTTCGGCCTGGTCGACAAGGTGATCGAACGGCGGCCGGAGCCGATGGACGAGGCGTGAAGCGGAAGACTTGCGGTCCGCTCGGCGGCCGGCCTCATCAATGATCGAGGAAGCTCCTGAGCGCCGTCGACCGGCTCGGATGCTTCAGCTTTCGCAATGCCTTCGCCTCGATCTGGCGGATGCGCTCGCGCGTCACGCTGAACTGCTGGCTGACCTCCTCGAGCGTGTGGTCGGTGTTCATGCCGATCCCGAAGCGCATGCGAACGATGCGCTCCTCGCGTGCCGTTAGCGACGCCAGCACGCGGGTCGTGGATGTGATCGCTCTCACGCTATCTGAACCGATCGGCATCGGTACCAGAACGTGACCATCGACAGGGATAACCGAAATTATCGGCATGTTACCGCATTGTCAATTTGATTTCGAAACACTACTATCGCATCAGAGGTGACCATGTCAGCGCGCGAAACGGCAGAGTTCCTGCTGCAGGTGGGGCGGCTCGTACAAGCCGAGGGCTATGATGGCGAACTCAGTCCCGCCCAATGGATGGCGCTCCGCTTCTTCTCCCGCGCCAATCAGTTCTCCCGGAACCCATCGGCACTGGCGGAGTTTCAAGCGACCACCCGCGGCACCGCAACGCAAACCATCAAATCGCTTGACGCGGGTGGGTACTTGGTCCGACAGCCATCCAAGGCGGACAGGCGAAGCGTAAGTCTGCGACTGACGAGCAAGGGCAAAAAAGCGCTTGCACGCGATCCCTTCGAAGCTCTGGTGCGCGCCGTGGATTCGCTCGACGCAAAAGAGCGAACGGCGATGCGCCGCGCCCTACACCGAGTACTATCCACTCTAGCTACCAATGGTGAGCATCTGCAGATCGGTGTTTGTCAGGACTGCACGCACTTCGGCAGAGAAATGCGCTGCAACCCGCCAAGCACAGGTCCCTCGGCCGCTGAATGCCTGCTCCTCGGTGTTCCGATTCAGCCGGAGGACGTGGGTCTTCTATGCGTTCATTTTCAGCCAATGAACGGGCACCGCGATGGTGCACGTGGTGAATGAGTTGACCTGCAATCTGCGGGGAGAACGCCCAATTGACCTACATCGTCAACGATAGCTGTATTCGCTGTAAGCTGATGGACTGCGTCGAGGTGTGCCCCGTCGACTGCTTCTATGAGGGCGAGAACATGCTCGTTATCCATCCGGACGAGTGCATCGACTGCGGGGTGTGCGAGCCCGAATGCCCGGTCGACGCGATCAAGCCAGACACCGAGCCGGGGCTCGAGCAATGGCTGTCGCTGAATGCGGAATACGCGAAAATCTGGCCAAATATTACGGTCAAAAAAGCGCCGCCGCTCGACTCTAAGGAGTGGGAGGGAAAGCCGGACAAACTCCAATACTTCTCACCAAATCCGGGCGCCGGTGGATGAGCACCCGTGTTGGCGCGTGGTCCGCTGGCGGTGGCGCCCGACGAGTGAGCACGACATCTGATCAGGCGCGACTACCGTCGACCCGGGAGGTGGGCCATGAGCTTATGCTGTTGGGCGAAGGCACCTCTGGCGGCAGCCGTGCTCGCGTGCGCGATGCCGCTCGTCGTGGCCGCCCGGGACATGACCCGGTTCCTCGCATAGGCGTCGATTGGCCGGGGCTTGCGGACCAGAAAACCCTGCATTTACAACCGGTCCCGCATGCAGCGTCGCGCCCGCAGATCAACAGATCGTCACTGTACAAGCCGAGATACCAGGCGGACGAAGCGGTGCCCACCCTCTCGCCGGGCCCTACTTTGTACGCTTGAGGACTATTTTCCATGCACAATTGAAACCGTCGAAGTACCCTTCGAACATATCCTGCGTGAATTTTCCCATGAGGTGGTTGAAGCCTATCGTGGCTCCAAATGCACCGTTCTCCGAAACAGTCCCGCGGATGTTTAGGTCCTCGAGGTCGAACTTTGCTTGGCCGATCACGACCTGGCCCACGACGGTCAGCGCAACACTGGCTGGCTTGCATCGACCGCTAGTTGCCGTGGCGGAACCATTCCACTCGCCGTCATAGACACCGCCAGCATTTGCATCGCCGAACTGCGGCATGAACAGCAGGCGGGCGACTAACGCGACACAAAGCAGCCGCTTCCGGCTGCAGGCCGTCTGCATCGTTAGGTGTGCGAATTCGGAAGGTGTCATCGACATCGGCGCGTCCGTCCGAGCCCGTTTAGGAGCATCCAGCATCCAGCTGTATGGATCGCATGGGCTGCCGCCGCGTGCGCCGCCCGCAGCTCTGGTAGTGCAGCAGCGCAAATCAGCGAAAATTCAGCGCAATGCAGCGGCGAAAGCGGTCCAGTCCGCCGGCGAATTCTCTGCCGGTACTACCACTGTCAAGCGATGAGAACGTTAAATGTCGTAGTAAAGATGGAATTCGTAAGGATGGGGACGCAGCGCGATGGCGTCGACCTCCTTTTCCCGCTTGTAGCCAAGCCAAGTTTTGATGACGTCTTTGGTGAAGACATCGCCATGCAGCAGAAATGCGTGATCGGCTTCCAGCGCGTCTAGCGCTTGCTGCAGTGAGCCCGGCGTCGACTTGACGTTTTTCGCCGCTGCGGGTGGTAAGTCATAGAGGTTCTTGTCAATGGGCTGCCCCGGATCGATGCGATTCTCGATGCCGTCAAGGCCAGCCATCAACATTGCTGCAAACGCCAAGTATCCGTTGCAGGAGGGATCCGGCGTGCGGAACTCGACCCGCTTCGCGCGCGGGTCCGGCGAATACATCGGAATCCGACAACATGCAGAGCGGTTACGTTGCGAATACACCAAGTTGATCGGCGCTTCATAACCCGGCACCAAGCGCCGGTAGGAATTCGTGGTCGGGGCGCAAAACCCGCATAGCGCCCAGGCGTGTGTCAGCAAGCCACCGATGTAATAACGGCCAAGCTCGCTCAGGTGAGCATAGTGCGCATCGCTGTGGAACAAGTTGGTCTTGCCCTTCCACAGACTCTGATGAACGTGCATGCCCGACGCATTATCTCCAAACAGCGGCTTTGGCATGAACGTCGCAGTCATGCCGTGCTTGCGGGCGACGTTCTTGATCACATACTTGTAAAGCATCAGGTTGTCGGCCATGCGCGTGAGCGTCGTGAACCGCATGTCGATCTCCGCTTGACCTGCGGTCGCCACCTCATGGTGATGAGCTTCGATCTGGATCCCCAACGACTCCAACGTCAGCACTATCTCGGTGCGCAGATCCTGCATGCTGTCGGTTGGAGGGACCGGAAAGTAACCCTCCTTCTGGCGGGGCTTGTGGGCAAGGTTTGGCGCCTCCTGTTTACCCGAGTTCCAGATGCCTTCCTTTGAGTCGATCTCGTAGAAGGCGTAGTTCATGCCTTGGCCGTAGCGCACGTCATTGAATACGAAGAACTCCGCCTCCGGACCGAAATAGGCAGTATCGGCACTGCCACACCGCTTCAGATGGGCCTCGGCCTTCCGGGCGATGTAACGGGCGTCTCGACTATAGGGTTCGCCGGTGATCGGGTCTCTGATGTTGCAAATCAGGACCAGCGTCGTCGCCAGCGTGAACGGGTCGAGAAAAGCCGTGGTTGGGTCCGGCACGACCAACATATCGCTTTCCTGGATTTCCTGGAAGCCGCGTATCGATGAGCCGTCGAACCCGATCCCATCGCTCAACGCGTCAGCATCCACGGCGCTTGGCGGGACAGAAAAATGCTGCCAGACGCCAGGCAGATCGGTGAATCGCAGATCGATCATTTGGACGCTCTTATCCTTGACAGACTTAAGGACGTCCTCGGCTGTGGCAGAGTTGAGAAACATATGTTTGCTCCTGCATCTTATGGCGGTTCTAAGACGGTTCGTTGCAACCTTGATCGACTCTACGATGTCGTCGGAACCTGCAGGCCGACTATTCGCCGGCCTCTTGATCGCGAAGCGCACGGCCACACGCGCGTCAAATAGACGCCGTCGCGCATCTCATGCCGAGCCCTCCAGTCTTCCTGGGAAATCGGCCAAAGATCGGTACGTGGCTACGTTAGGCGCGTCGATCCAGCGCCGCGACGCTCACATGGAGCGACTCTCCCCCCGCGCCGCTCAGTTTTCGTTCGGTCCTCGCATGAGCATCAAGGCCTGTTCGATGCTTCTCCAAGTTTTGGCCTGGTCCTTTTCGCCTTGCTCCTCAAAGGTGCGGGCCTTTTGTGCGGCTTCAGCAATTGCGTGGAAGCCGTGCGCCTCCAAAAGCTGGCGCGCATAATCCTGGATGTCGATCGTATGCATGGCGTCATGCTCCTCTTCTTCAGTGCGGCAGTCCGCGCACGTGAACGGTTGGCGTTGACACCCGTCAGGATCCGCAATCTTCATCCCAGCCGGTCGCGATGGCAAGAGCGCGTTCTGGCTCAACCAGATACCTGCGTTGGAAAGGGGTTCCACTTCGAAGACTGGGAAGACGCGCATCCGATGCTCCGCCGTACGCGAAAGCGGCAGCTGCACCAATCGAAGGATTGTGTACCTCCGGCATATCGAAAAGGCCGTGCTCGCCGGAATGCGGGAGGAGTTGAAGGACCCGAGGTTGATCGAGAGCTACGCCCGCAAATACAACGAAGAAAGGCAGCGCCTCGCGGCCGCAGCAACGGCGACACGGGCACGCCTAGAGTCAAAGCGCGCTCGAATTGAGAGCGAGCGGCAGCGAAACATCGACATGGTCGTAAAGGGGATCATTGAGGAGGAAGATGCCCGCCAACGCATCGCAGATCTCAAGGCGCAGCGCCTGCAGGTCGAAGCGGAGATTGCGACATTGGAAGAGACTCCAAAAATCATCACCCTCCATCCTGCAACTCTGGACCGCTATGTCGAGACGGTCGATGCTCTGGCCACGAACATTGCCGAGCACGCCGAGGCTGAGGACGATCGTGGGTCCTTGGTGAAGGCGTTCCGCGCGCTCGTTCACAGCGTGACGGTCCACCCGAACGGCCCCCGCAAAAGTTTCCAGGTCGAGGTCAAGGGGAAATTGGCCGCCCTGATCGGCGGCGATGCCTTCCCTCAAGCGGTCTATAGTGGAGGACGCGTGGTAGCGGAGGTCCGCTACATCGTGAAACCCCCCTGGATGACGCGGTATTTTGCTACTGGAGACGCTGTTCGACGCTTAGAAGATGGCCACAGCCGACCGCATACCGTTGAGAAAAGGTGAGTGTTGCCTCCCAAGGCAAAGGTTCGAATCGTGTTGGGCCCGCCATTTCGGTACACGCGGCTCGGCTTGAGCCTGTTGCTCGGTCGGCGGCAGGATTCTTTGGCGCAAGGAGAAGGCTTCGATAACGATTGTTGTCAAACCTACGACCGGCGTTGTCGCACGCTCTGCTGTCAAGTCGTACGCCGCCCTGCACTGCCTGCTTGGCTAGAGACCAACGCTGCTGTGCATGATGCCGCCGTCGGCGAAGATCGTGGTCGCGGTCAGATAACTCGCGCCCTCTCCTGCGAGGAAGCCGACGACGTTCGCGATCTCCTCCGGGCGGGCCATGCGCCCGAGCGGTATGGCCGCATCGAGCTGCGCGAGCTTGGTCGGATCGGTCATGGTGCTGAGATTGATCGGCGTCGCCACTGCCCCCGGACCGACCCCGACAACTAGAATCTTGTGGCTGGCGAGTTCGATGCCGGCCGTGCGCGTGAGCATGCGCATGCCGCCTTTAGCAAGGCAGTAGGCCGTATTATCGGGCATCGGCCAGTCCTCGTGCACCGAGGTGATATTGATGATGCGACCGCCGCCGCCCTGCTTGATCATCTGCTTGGCTGCGATTTGCGTGCCAAAAAAGGCGCTCTTGAGATTGATGGCCAAAACCCTGTCGTATTGATCCTCGGTTGTGTCGAGGACAGAAGTGCGGGTTTCAACGCCAGCATTGTTCACCATGATGTCCAACCGACCGAACTTGCTTACCGCCGCATCGACGAGCTTCTGCAGGTCCGCGAGCTTGCTTACATCCGCATTGACGCCAATGGACCGATTGCCGAACCTACTGATCTGCCGCTCGAGCGTCTCGGTCGCCTCCGGATGGACCACGTAGTCGATGACGATGCTCGCCTCTTGCCGGGCGAGTTCAAGCACGATCGCCTCGCCGATCCCGCTGTTGCCGCCGGTGACGATGGCAACCTTGTTCTTCAGAGACATGACCAACCTCTCAATTCACCGTCAGGCCGGAGCGGCGGCTGCCCTCGTGGTTTTCGGGTCAACCGCACCGCGCACCTCCGGAATGCCGGGGATCGGCGTGTTTTTGCGGGACGGCGGCTTCGTCGCCGTTCCGCCGCTCGGCGGAAACCTTCGGCGCGAACGACAAGAGTCGGATATTGGACCTTGAGGCAATCGATATTGTCCTTTGGGGCAACCGATACTGCGTGGGAGGCGGCAGCGGCGTCATTGGGCCACCGTTTGTATTCAGCGGCGGTGCTGATCGTTCGCGCGTACTCAGCGATTGTTCAGTGCGATTCCTTGAGGTTGGTAGGCCCGCCATCGTTCGGCGGTCCTTGGGAATTTTGGTTTGGCTGTGGGCCGAAATCGCGGCACGAGGCTGCTGAGACGAACTGGTTGCGTGACGCCCGGTCGGGCGTGACCTCTTTGTTCTCTCGACTATTCAATGCAGCTCCCGCTGTTCCGCGGGCGCCAATTCCGTGCTCGTCCGGCCGCATTCTGATTTGCCTGACTGCGGTTCTTGTCCAGGCAGTCTCTGCCGTTGCGGAGCCCTTGCCGCGCTCGGTGCTGATCATCGATCAGTCGGATACGAACAGCGTCTGGTACCACGCGTTCCCATCCGCCTTTCGATCGACGCTGAATGCCGGATCGACGGCGCGCATCTCCGTCTACACGGAGCATCTCGATCGCAGTCGTTTCGGCGGGCCGCGGCACGACGAGCTTGTGCGCACGTATCTGCGCGACAGGTTCAGCGAAACGCCGATCGGGGCCGTGGTTGCCCAGGGCGCGGGCGCGCTCTGCCGCAAGCGGCTGTGAGCAATCGCAGCAAGGAAGTCCCTATTCGATCACCTCGTCGGCGCGGGCAAGCAGCGTCGCTGGCACCTCCACGCTGAGCGCCCTTCGCGCTGGTCGAGATTGATGATAAGATCGAGCATGGTCGGCCGCTCGGCACTCGGTTTTGCAGCGTGGCAACGAGGTGATCGAGTGAGCGAAACCAATTCGAGGGAAACGCGCCGCTGATTGACGAAGACGGCGGCACCGGCCGCGGCGCTGTGTCCGATCTCGGCTAACCGCATCGGTCCGCGTTTTCCGCTTCATTCGGCTAATTCATCAACCGTGGACTCGAGTACTCTCGGAACCGACGTATACAGCTGGCTTCCATAATATTGGCGTAGCGCGAACCGCATGAGCACGCCGATCGCGGCCGCCAGCGGCACCGCGATCAACAGGCCCACGAAGCCAAACAGATACCCGAAGGCAAACAGCGCGAACATGACCCAGACGGGATTGAGGTGCACGCGCCGACCCACCAAATAGGGCGCCAACACATAATCGCCCAGCGACTG
>Ga0126371_10002572_pt1 | contig 15644 bp, 12 predicted proteins | sample PanSoiMetaPlot_4_FD_110145 | JGI IMG/M metagenome (GOLD analysis project Ga0126371, IMG submission 110145) | Tropical forest soil microbial communities from Panama - MetaG Plot_4 | ecosystem: Environmental > Terrestrial > Soil > Tropical forest > Bulk soil | place: Panama | collected 2016-02-17 | reverse complement strand
AGAGAGTCTCGTTGACACGCTGGTTTATGGCGGCGTGGAGGTGTGTTTCACCAATCCCGGGACTTCCGAAATGCATCTGGTCGCTGCGCTCGATCGTCAACCAAAGATCCGCTGCGTCTTGGGTTTATTCGAAGGCGTCGTAACGGCGGCCGCGGATGGCTACGCACGAATAGCGGGCAAACCCGCTTTCACTCTGCTACATCTCGGACCGGGGCTGGCCAATGGTGCGGCTAACCTACACAACGCGCGTCGCGCGCATGTCCCAGTCATCAACGTGGTCGGTGAGCATGCGACCTTTCATCTACCACATGACGCTCCGCTGAACTCCGACATTGCTGGCGTTGCTCGACCTTGGTCGCACTGGACCCGCACACCCGAGTCTGTCGGCGATGTGGGTCGAGACACGGCGGCGGCCATCGCGGCATCGCAGAGCGAGGGAGGCCAAATCGCGACGATCATCCTGCCCGCTGATCTTGGGTGGAGCGACGGCGGTATTGTTCCTGCCGCGATTCCACAGGCTCCCGTGCGATTGCCGGACTCGGAAAGAATCGAGAAGGCTGCAGCGGTGCTGCGGTCCGGAAAGCGCACCGCCTTCTTGTTGTCCGGCAATGCTTTGTATGGCAAGGGGTTACTCGTTGCGGGTCGAATCGCCGCAGCCACGCGTGCGGTGTTGCTCGCCCCTTACCCGTTTGCGCGCCTGGAGCGTGGGTTCAATAGGCCTGACGTGGTGCGGCTCCCGTATCCTCGTGAGCAAGCCATCGCGTTACTCCAGGAATTTGATCAGGTGATCCTCGTCGGGACAGTTGCTCCGTACGCATATTTTGCGGCCCCGAACGTCAACCCTTCACTTATTCCTTCCCATTCGACAGTTCGAACGCTGGCGTTCCACAGTGAGGACGCTGAGAAAGCGCTTGAAGCCCTCGCGTTGTACCTCGACTTAAACGAAGCCTCGAGCCCGATGAACTCCGGGCCCAACCTAACACCGCCGTCCGGACCGATAACGTTGGATGGGCTCGCGACCGCCGTCGCTGCAACAATTCCGGAAGACGCGATTGTTGTGGACGAATCTATGACCTGTGGCCGAGGCATCCTTGCGGCGGGGAGAAATGCCCCACCTCACGATTGGCTGGCAAACACAGGGGGCTCCATCGGGATCGCCTTGCCTCTCGCGGTGGGCGCCGCTGTAGCTGCTCCCCATCGCCGCGTGCTGTGTTTGTCGGCGGATGGAAGTGGCATGTACACAGTGCAAGCGCTTTGGACCATGGCGAGGGAAGGCCTGAAGATCACCACGGTCATTTTTGCGAATCGCCTCTATTCCGTCTTGAAGCGAGAATTCGGCGCCCTAGGCATTGGAGAGCCTGGGCCGCGAGCTTGCGATTTGTTTGAGATTGACCGTCCCGAGCTCGATTGGGTCTCGCTAGCCCGGGGGATGGGCGTTCCCGCGACTCGCATCCATTCGTTGGATGAGTTAGTAAAGGCACTTTCCCGAGGGCACGCGAGCGAAGGTCCCACGTTGATTGAAGTCCCTTTGTGAGCTGGACCCCGCCACGCGGCCCGCTAGCTAGAGCATGCGAGTCAACTGATCCTTCACAACCTTGCCGGTCGGCGTCAGCGGCATATCTGGCACCAAAATGAATCGCGATGGCCACTTGTAGGATGCCATCTGGTTGGCGATGTATTTCTCGAGATCCGCGGGCGCGAGCTCGACATTCTCCCTCTTTTGAATAAATGCGACGAGTTCTTCCCCGCCTTCGCCGGCGCTCTTTTTGCCAATCACCGCTGAGCGAACGACCGCCGGGTGCGCATTCAAAACCGCCTCTATCTCCGCGGGGTACACGTTGAACCCGAAGCGCACAACCAGGTCCTTCGTCCGGCCAACAATGAAAAGGTTGCCTTCTTCGAGCCTCGCGAGATCTCGAGTGTTGAACCAGCCTTGCGCGTTGATCGCTTCGCGTGTCTCTTCCGGTGAGCGGTAATAGCCCCGCATAACATTCGGACCGCGCACCCACAGTTCGCCGACCTCATTGTCGGGAACAGGATCGCCATTCTGATCAGCAAGTCGAATCTCAATTCCGGGGAAAGGTGCACCCACGGAAAGGTCGTTTCGAGGTGATTCCGGACGTGTCAGCGCAATGGTCGGAGAGCACTCCGTGACGCCGTACCCGTTATGCAAAGGCATTCCAAAAAGAACCTCGGTCTCAGATTTCACGGAAGGGTCCAAAGGAGCACCCGAGGAAGTAATCACTCGAAGTGACAGGAATTTCAGCGAGGTGATCCCCTTATACTTCGCATGATCCAACAGCAATACAAACATCGAGGGATTACCCATCAGGATGGTTATTTTCTCGCGCTCGAGCATTTGCAGCATTGCCCCGGGCTCGAAGCGTGAAACCAAGTAGAGAGTTCCACCGCTTAGTAAGGTTCCCAACAACACCACGGAGAGGCCCACAGCATGCGACATGGGCAACACTCCGATAAGGCGATCCTCTGGTGTCAACGAACGAACACTCGCGGATCCCGCTGCCATGAAAATCAGGTTCCGATGGGACAGCATCACCCCTTTGGGCAACCCTGTGGTACCCGAGGTATAAATCATGGCCGCCACGTTGCTAACCGCAGCGGCTTCCAGGGGTTCTATCACAGCCTCTTTACTCAGAGCGCTCATTCCGATGCGCCCTAAACTCTTCGTCTGAACGAGTTGCGCGCCGTGGGCGACTGCGTGCTTCATCGCTTGCGGGGACGCATCCACCGTGTACAGGCTGAGGCGGGCACCACAATGATCGCGAATCTTTTCCAGTTCACTGGCCGAGATGCGCGCGCTCACCAGCACCGGCCATGCATTCAGTTCGGTCGTGGCAAACCATAGAGCAACAAACGCACGACAATTATCAAAAACGATCATGACTCTGTCTCCCGGTCGTACGCCGGAACTGTCGAGCCATATTTGCGTCTCGGTTATTGCTTGGGAGAGCTCTTGATAGCTCCACGTCCCAGTAGGTTCCACCAGAGCCGGATGATCACCGTTCTTTCTGAGCCACTGTTTGCGAAGATCGCCGATGCGTAAGGGGAGATTTTCCAGAATTTGGGAAGCAACTTCAACGGCGTTCATAGAGTACATTTGACCTCGAGAGTCGCCCTAGCGTCCAAGTTGCGCAACTCGCGTAAGACTCGGTGTCGCGTGCGCTTGCGCTCTCGGTTGCTGCGCTTTCCTTTCCCGCAGATATTCCAGCCAGTTGCGATAAACGGCAACAGACCCCCGTTTCCACCTTGGCTGCAATGACCCATTGAACTCTGGAAACTCCTGCATGAGCTGCTCGTTCCGTTCAGATACGGCTTTTTGCTCAAATGCCTTCAGTAGCGTGGTGCCGCTGCCATCGAAGTAGCTCTTCGGCATATTGGGGTAGGTCTCGCGTTCCTTGCGAAGAAAACGTCTAACGTCGCGCCGGTATTCGAGGAAAGGTGTCTTGCCGGAGTACTCCGGATGCCCCTGGAAGTGCACGAAGAGCGATTGTTTTTTCTGCTTGACGAACAAATCCACACCCGCTTCCGGGGATTTCGTCAGGACGCTGTACCCGGCAGCCTGCAAAGTATTTTCATCCAGCTCGTTCCAACGCGAATGCGGTATGCAGGTCGGATCGGGGACGCCAAATGTTAAGGGGTGATTGAGCAACACCTGGTGTTCGAACACGCCAAAGCGTTTTTCACTCAGTCGTCGACGGCCGACACCGTCACTGAAGAGCACACCTGCATGCGCTGCAAGACAGGAAAGCACCGTTGAAAACGTGTTCTCTTCACTCCACTTGAATACATCCGTTAGAACGTCCCAGTAGGCCTCCTGTTGCAAACTGGCCTGCTTTGGCTCCGTACCCGTGATGATCGCACCGTCAAAATGCTCCTCTATAAGCGCCCTTGTGCTTTTGTAGTATGTGTCAAGATGCTGCTGAGCTTTTTCTCCGCGACAAATCTTTGGTAACGAGAACAATTCGACCGAAATGGGAAGATCCAAAGAGGCAGAGTCCAAAAGGCCAAAGAACTGGGCCTCGGTGTCTTCAATCGCGCCGTCGGGCATATTGTTTACCAGCGCAATGCGCAGGCTCTCTGCGCCAGAAGTTGAGTCCTCGTCGATTCGCCAATTCGCGTTTGTCAAGTTTGTCCAGTGGGTCGGCGTAGAACGCCCGTCTAGTAGCAGGGGCATGGGTTGTTCTCCTTCCGCTGACCAGAGCGCAGCAATGTCTATCCAACAGAGCTATGCAGAGCCTGGTCCAGGTCTTCAAGAATGTCGTCTATGTGTTCGATCCCGACGCTTAGCCGGATCATTTCGGGCGTCACACCCACGCGCAACTGCTCTTCGGGCGTTAGTTGGCGGTGAGTCGTCGAAGCGGGATGGCAGGTCAATGATTTGGCATCGCCCATGTTGACCATGCGTTTGAACAATTGGAACGCGTTAAAGCATTTTATCCCCGCCGCCAGGCCACCTTTCACGCCAAAGGTCAACAGCGAAGAACGCTTGCAACCCAAATATTTTTGTGCGGTCGCATATCGGGGATTGTCAGGAAAGCCTGCGTAGTTTACCCACGCGACGCGATCATGAGCCCGCAGGAATTCGGCGACTCTCCTGGCGTTCTCGACGTGCCGCTCCATGCGGAGGGCGAGTGTCTGAATGCCTTGCAAGATCAAAAAACTGTTGAAAGGAGAAATGGTTGCCCCGGTGTTCCGCTGACAAACGGTTCGACACCGCGCGACAAACGCAGCTTCCTTGTAGTGTTCCGTGTACACCACGCCGTGATAGGCGATTTCCGGGGTGGTCAGCATGTAGTAGCGATCCGCATATTTCGTCCACGGAAATTTGCCACTGTCTACAATCATTCCGCCCATGGTAGTCCCGGCGCCGCCCATGAACTTGGTCATGGCATGCACTACAACGTCGGCGCCATATTCGATCGGGCGAAGCAATATAGGAGTCGCTACCGTGTTATCGACAACGAGCGGAACGCCGTGTTTGTGCGCGACGTCCGCTAGCCCTTCTAAGTCCGCTACGTTCCCATCGGGATTGCCAATGCTCTCGCAATACACTGCGCGCGTATTTTCGTCGATCAGTTTTTCCACCGCCTCCGGCTGATCCGTCTCTGCAAAACGCGTCGTAACTCCTTGTTTGCGGAAAATGTGGGCAAGAAGGGTGTATGTGGCGCCGTACAGCTGCGGAACTGAGACAATGTTGTTGCCAGTTTCCGTGATATTCGCTAGCGCGTAATGAATCGCGGACATTCCGGAGCTGACACTCAGCGCTTCCACTCCACCTTCCAACGCGGCTACGCGTTTTTCTAGTACTGTATTGGTCGGATTGCCAATCCGCGTGTATATGGCTCCCTGCACTTCGAGGTTGAAGAGGGCTGCGCCGTGCTCAGCACTGTCAAACTCAAACGCAACGGTTTGGTAGATCGGCACCGCTACCGCATGAGTCGTGGGATCTCCGTCATAACCGGCGTGGATCGCTATGGTTTCTCTCTTCATGAGTTCCTAACTGTGGCTTCCTGAGCTCTGGCGGTCGTCAGTCTCGCACCCGCATCCCCGCGGTCTGGCTTCGAACTGTCGTGACGATCCGTTTGTCGCGCTATTGGGCGGCCGTAACCACTTCTTCAACCTCGGAAGCCGGTACCATGGTGCGCTCTTTTGCAAGCAAGCTTTTCACCGTTTGAGTCAAAACGCCTGACGCGAATCCAGCGCCGAACGCGAATCTCATAACCGGTCCGAAACTATTGGCCGCCGCCAATCCCGCGAAATACAAACCTGTAACCGATGACTCCAGCGTTGAGGAAAGAACGGGAGACCCCCCGACCGCTGTGATCCCGGCGAGGATTTCCGGACTGAGAAAGGTGAGTCGATTTACATCAACACGGTACCCGGTCCCGGCAATCACGTGCTCCGCGCTAATCTTCTTTTCCTCGCCTCGCGCGGAGCGAAGGGTTAAGCACGCTCGGCCGCCCACAACTTCCGATCGCACAATGGACGAGCCTAGGAGAAGGGGAACACGAGCCACGACTTTTTCCCTGCTGCACCAGTGTCCTGCCGGGCCTAGACTTGTGTTCACGGCTCGGATGCGGACAGATTCGGGTAGCTTGTGAAAAAGGTTCGGCGAATTCGCGTAGAAGTACGATTTGAGCCCTGGACCAAGCCCTGATTGCGGATGCCGAATGCGGCTCCAGAGGGAACGAGACTTTTCTTCATCTCCCCTTTCGTGGAAGACCAGGTGATCCTCACGGGCAAGTAACTTCACGTCAGCTCCCACTTCTTTCAACAGTCCTGCCAAGCCGATCGAAGATGCTCCTCCTCCGATAACCAAAACTTCGCGCCCGCGGAACAGTTCGACGTCCTTGTGTGAGGAACTGTGCGTCAAAACGTCCGGCGGCAAACTAGCCAAGGTTGGCGGCAAGTAGGGAAAATGACTGATTCCGACGGCGAGAATCACTCGTCGTGCAGTTAGCGTTTCGCCGTCGTCGACGGTAACCTGAAAGCCCGTCCCGCAGCGCTCGATCCTTGTCACGATCTTGCTTTCTAACTCGGGGACCATCCGTCGTTGGAAGGTCAAACCGTAGGCGCAGAAAGTCTCCAATGTCACCGGCAAGCCCAAATCGCGGTAGGTAATACCCGCCTCCTCACAAAATCCTCTTAGAGTTGCGGAGCCTTCGGGATCGTATAGGTTCGAGGCAAACCCATCAGACTTAAGTAGCATCCCCTTCGGCATGTGATTGAGCCAGCTGTCCATAGGTGGCCCAAAAACCCGAAACGGTATAGCAGAGTGACGAAAATGTGCAGCGATGGACAGGCCGTATGGCCCAGCCCCGACAATTACGGTATCAGTCATTATAGGTCCCATTTCGTGGTATGACCCCCGAAGAGAGCCGTATGGGGGTGAGTCGCCGGGTCATCTTCGAAGGAATGAGCCGCCAAGAAAATTCCTTTCCAATAATTTTGCATATGTATGGGCAATTCCCATGCCGTTCGCAGAACACTTAAAATATTGAATTTAGGGATTATCCGGAACCATTTTGTCGGGTTGGCGGAATTTTCTTTCCCTTATGGGATATTCACGGTACCGGTTTTGAAGTATGTTCGCGGCTTTCTTCTTAATGGCTAAGTTCGCGCATCGGAGGCGCTAAGTGCAAGAATCTATATTGTTTTGGTGCAAAAACTCTCCAGATTGCATAGTCTTGATGTGAAACAGCTGGATTCGGGTTGAGACGTACCGGCGTCAATCACGAGTGTTTTCCGCCGGTTACGCTCGAGCCTCAATTTGGCCCATTGATTGCCTATCTGGATCTCGAGAGACCTTGGCCCCTCTTATCTCCCACACACGTGCCTTGTCCGCGTCCCCCAAGATAGAAGGGCGTCCGCTTATACTGCTAGTCTCGACATCTTTTTGGTTTTCGACTGCCAGGTTGGCCGTGGCTTTGGCAAAGACCGGATTTGCCGTCGAAGCCATCTCCAGTACGTCTCATCCCCTCCGAAAAGCATCTGCCGTGAGGAGGAGTTATAACTATAACGGATTGAGACCTCTTCGATCCCTCAAAGCGGCAATTACTTCTGCGAACCCAGACATTGTTCTCCCTTGTGATGATCTGGCCGCTCAGCATTTACGTGATCTTTACGATTACGAATCTAGCTATAGATCGACTCTTGGTCCGCTGATCGAGCGGTCGATCGGCCCGAGAACGAGTTTTCCCGTTGTCCAGTCCCGACCGGCATTTATAAAATTGGCCGAGCTTGAGGGCATCCGCGTGCCCAAAACAGAGGCGATCAATAACCCGGCTGAACTCGATCGGTGGCTTCAGCGGGCCCCATTTCCTGCAGTACTCAAAGCGGATGGTACATCGAGTGGAGAGGGCGTCGCTATCGCCCGATCCAGCGAGGAAGCTCGGCAAGCATTTGCTGCCCTCGGGGCCCCCCCTCCGGCGATCATTGCACTCAAGCGCGCAATCGTTGATGGCGATTTCACGCAGATCGCCCCGATGATGCTTCGTAAACGCAATAACATTTGCGCACAGGGCTACATCGCCGGTAGTGAAGCGACCAGTCTGGTGGCTTGCTGGGAAGGTCACGTCCTTGCGAGCTTGCACTTCGAAGTCATCATGAAACAGCACGCCGCAGGCCCTTCCTCTGTACTTCGGTTAATCGATCATCCCGAAATGACTTCCGCTGCCGAGAAAATGGTCCACCGACTCGACCTTTCCGGTCTGCACGGGTTTGATTTCATGCTCGAAAAAGCGACAGGCAACGCGTATCTCATCGAAATTAATCCCAGGACGACCCAGGTCGGTCATCTCACGTTAGGACCAGGTCGTGATCTTCCGGCGGCGCTCCTTGCTGCATTGCGAAATCAAAGGCTTGAGGCAAATCCCGTTTTGACTGAGAAAGATACTGTTGCTCTATTTCCCCAGGAATGGATTCGCGATCCGTCCAGTCCATATCTGCTGTGTGCCTACCACGACGTGCCCTGGGATGAGCCGGAACTTGTTCGCGATGCAGTACGGAGGAGAGGAAAGTTGCGGGCGTGGTATTCGCAACAAAAATGGCTACAATCCTTTTCTGGCCGCCGGCTTCCCCAGTAATGTGCGTGTATGCGAGAATAGCCGTGATCTGTTGTCCCATCAGCGAGAAGTTTCGATTCTTGGTGAAGCTGCTGTTTGTGGCACTTCTTTTATGCTTCTCTGCGTGTCTTTCCTCTTGCTCCAAGCCCCGATCCGGAGACGTGAACCTCCATCTTTGGAATCCCCAAGCGGCAGCAGCCTATATGGATCAAAGAGAGAGTTGGTGGATGCATTGGCCTCGGGCCGCTAGAGATCGCGGCACCTTTTGTGTTTCGTGCCACACTGCCGTGCCTTACGCTATGGCCCGGCCGGTTCTACGTCAATACATGGGTGGGTCGCCCCCTAGCGAATTCGAGCGTGCGCTCCTGGAGAATGTGGCAACGCGCGTTCGTCTCTGGAAGCAAATCGGCCCCTTTTACACCGATGAAGGGGAGGGTGCCAATAAGACAGCCGAATCGCGAGGGACGGAAGCCGTACTCAACGCGCTAATTCTCGCTTGTAACGACCAAGGCAAAGCTCAATTGAGCGAAGAGACGCGCGAGGCGTTCGAGATCATGTGGGAGGAACAAGTGCAGGAAGGCCGATCCCGCGGCGCTTGGATCTGGCTACAGTTTGACAATGAACCTTGGGAAGCCCCCGGCTCGGAATACTATGGTGCAGCCCTGGCGGCCCTAGCGGTCGGGTTGACTCCTAAGAGTTTCCAGTCGGAGCCTCAAAATCAGAGCTATCTCTCCCCTCTTCGCGATTATCTGAAACGAGATTATTCGCGGCAGTCTTTAGTCAATCGGACGATGGTGCTTTGGGCTTCTTCCAAAATTCCTAATCTTCTAACGACCCAAGAGAAGGCTTCCTTGATCGACGAGTTGCTAAAGAAGCAGGAATCCGATGGTGGTTGGAATCTGGCGGACGCGGCATGGGCTTGGGAGGGGTGGCACAAGGCGTCCCTGCTCTCCCGCTGGAAGCGTTCAGACGGTACATGGCAGTCAAGGGCCAGTGATGGCTATGCTACCGCTCTGATCGTGCTTGCTATGCTCGACTCCGGCATGCCTGCGGCCAACAACCACTTGCTTCGGGCACAGGCTTGGCTAATTGCGAATCAAAACCGGGAACGCGGAGAATGGCCTTCCAGTTCCTTGAACCAGAGATTCAAGCCTTCCTCCGACTTTGCCTTGTTTATGAGTGATGGCGCAACCGCTTACGCTGTCTTGGCGCTCATTCGCTCTCAGGAAGCTAGCGAGTCATTCAAGGCGACGGCCTCTCTTGGCAGCAGATAACGGAAACAAGAATTGGCGGGAATACAATACGGCGTTGGCTGACTCATTGCATTTCCGTGTGTTAGTAAACATTAATTTAAGGCAGGCCGACGGGTAATGAGTGGTAATTTTCTTCCATGTCTCTACCAGTTCTTTGCGCAAACGCAAATTCGCCGGCCTGGAAGGCCCGGGTAACAGGTGATTTAGAGTCAATTAGGCATGGCCAACAGTTTGCTCTACTGACACTGATATCTTGAACCAGAGGTAAAGAAAGAAAGTATGAGACATATGCTTGCCCGCTGGGTGGTTCTTGGTTTCGTAGCCACCCTGCTCGGTATCTTTTCTACTACCGTAGCTACAAAACATACCACCCTAGCCAAAACGAAGGCGTATACCACGGAAGTTGCGAGTACGGCAACACTCTCTAACCAGCCACTTACGGCAGCCACGGGCAACCTTGATGTTGCAAATCACGGTTGGGCTTCCCTAATGGCTAGTGGCCACATTCTACTATCCCTAGTGTCCACTTCGAGTGAATCAACACTGCTAATTCTGTCCGGCCTTTCATTTGTTTCGATTGCTCTGTTTTTGCGCTCTCGTTCGCACATTGCATCGACGGCCGATAGGCCCTAAACTCGCCCGAGCGGCCCAGTTCCTACCCCAAGTAAACTGGTTGCTTAGGCAATTCTCATAATCATGGCAGAAATCCCAACGTGGCACCCGCCACCGTCGGACTTGCATTTGGCATCGAACGAGGTGCACCTTTGGTGTGCTAGTTTAGAGCAACCGGCGGCATGGGTCTCAAGCTTCCTTGGCTTTTTAAGTGGGGAAGAACGAGCTCGGGTCGAGCGTTTTTCTTTCCGTCGGGATGCGGATCGCTTCACTCTGGCCCGTGGGATTCTCCGCCAAATTCTCGGTCTGTACACTCAAGTCCCTCCGCAAGATATTCAATTCGCTACAGCGGCACAAGGCAAACCGGCGCTTCACAATAGTTCGAGGCTGCGCTTCAATCTGTCGCATTCCGAGGACGTGGCCCTCTACGCGCTTTCTTGGGAGCGGGAACTCGGTGTCGATGTTGAATACCGGCGCGATCAACCGGGGAATCAGGAGGTCGTTAAGAGCTTCTTCTCTCGCAGTGAGCAGGCGGAATTCGAAGGGTTGGAACCGGTCTCACAGGAAACGGCGTTCTACTTGGGTTGGACACGCAAAGAGGCCTACATCAAGGCGCGAGGTGAGGGCTTGCATGCCAATCTGAAGAGTTTTGATGTGTCCTTAACGCCCGGGGAGCCTTTCCTGCTAACAAGTGAAGATGCCAATCGGTGGGGCTTGTATTCGTTTTATCCCAAGCCCGGCTTTGTCGCGGCTTTGGTCGTTGAAGGAAAGAACTTCAAAATCCGCCATTGGGAGTGGGAAGGACGTGTCGCGTCGGAACGAAGAGCGGATACAGTACCTAATCCATAATCCGTCGAAAGCTCAAGCGCAGGTTGAGGCGAGTCGGGTGCGTTAGCGAGGGACGGCCGAGTCGAAAGCTGGATGCACTGAAGCTCATCGATCACAAATTGGAGAGTTCGCCTCACACCATTGTCAAGGGTGAATAACTCCTAAAAGATCTGCATCGACTTAGCCGAGTCATTTTAGACGAGTGCAACAGTATTGTAAGAACCGTCTCCGCTTGAAAGAACCGGGCGGCGGTCTTGTCGGTATTCGCGCCAGCCAAAGGGCCCTCATGCCGCAACAACTGCGTTTCGCAAGATTCCCAGCCTCTCGATTTCGATCTCCACGACGTCGCCCGCCTTCAAGAATATCGGCGGCTTCCGGAACACCCCCACCCCCTCCGGTGTCCCCGTCGCGATGATGTCACCCGGTTCTAGCGTAATCGCTGCGGAGATAAACTCCACCAGATAAGGAACCTTGAAAATCAATTTTGAGGTGTTGGAATTCTGCATAGTGGTGCCATTCAATCGGGAGCAGATCGCCAGCGAATGCGGGTCGGGAACTTCGTCGGGTGTGGTCAGATGCGGCCCGATCGGGCAAAACGTGTCCGGCGATTTCCCGCGTACCCACTGCTTGTCCCCGAACTGCCACTCGCGAGCCGACACATCATTGAGCGGCATGTAGCCGGCGATATAGTCGTACGCTTTTGCCTTGGGAATGGCCTTCCCTTTCTGTCCGATGACCACCGCCAACTCCGCCTCCCAATCGACTTGGGGATCTCCCGCCGGTATCAAGATTGGATCTTCTGGCCCGGAGATGCTGTTCGGAAATTTCGCAAACAATATCGGAACCTTCGGTGGTTGCGCCGCGCCTGATTCCATCGCGTGGTCCCGGTAATTCAACCCCACCGCTACGATTTTTCCTGGCCGCGGAATCGGTGGCAACAAGTGTACGTTCGCCAAAGGAACCATACTTCCCATCGAGGGAGCGCCAACCAACTTCACCGCCTCTTTCATTAGTGAGTCGCCGCCGTTCAAAAACGCCATTATGCTTGTGAACGGCTCTTCCGGCACGCCCGCGTCATGCGCCGCCCGCTGCAAATCGACGACGCCCTTTGCCCTGATTACTCCTACGCGTTCCGTCACGTCCGTTACTTTGTATGTCACCAGTTTCATCGCGCACTCCGACTCTTCTACGCACGCTCAATTCTGCGCTGATTGTACCGGGAACCCGGACAGGTTGCTTACTTGCCCTCACTTACCATCTGCTGATACGCGGGTATGGTTAAAAAGCCGACGAATGTCTCCGCACGAATCAGTTGTCGTGTCAACTGTGCTGCCTTTTCGTATGCTGCGTAACGCGCGGGATCGTTCAACTTTTTCGCCTTGTCCGACTCCTCTTGAATAATCTGGGCACACAGGGCCTCGTCCACTTTGCGGCCATCCTTTAAACGACAGCCGTGATGAACCCATTGCCAAAGCTGCCTCCGGCTGATTTCTGCCGTCGCCGCATCTTCCATCAAATTGAACAATGGCACGCACCCTGTCCCGCGAAACCACGCTTCCATGTACCCGAGTCCCACGTCGATATTCTGTCTTAGCCCAGCTTCCGTAATCTCTCCCGTCGGAACCTGCAACAAATCCGCCGCGGTCGCCTGGACATCCTCAATTTTACGGTCAATCTGGTTGGGGCCCGGCATCAGGCGATCGAATACTTCTTTGCCACGGGTACAAGCCCAGGATGCGCCACCCAGGTGCCATCGTTTCCTTCGCCTGCTTCTCGCTCTTTGTCCGCGCGCACCAGCGCTAGCGCCTTCTCATTTGCCACCGGATCACCCTTGATCGGAATGAACGCCGCCATCCCTCCCATCGCATGAATATTCCGCCGGTGGCAGGTCTGAATCAGTAGCTTGCTATAGGAACGCAGGAAATGAGTCATCATCTTCACTTGCCCGCGGTCCGGCAATACGGCGTGTGGATCGTGCGAAAACTTCTTGATAAAGCTGAAAATGTAGTCCCATCGCCCGCAATTCAGCCCTGCGGAATGCTCCCGCAGCACCCACAAGAACTCGTGCATTTCGAACGCCGCTAGAATCGTTTCAATCAGCACCGTCGCGCGAATGCTGCCCTGCGGCACTCCCACCTTCTTTTGTGCGCGCACGAACACGTCATTCGATAACCGCGCTTCCAAGTGGCCTTCCATCTTCGGCGGATAGAAATACGGGCCCGTACCCGAATCCACTGGCCGTCCGCCATCACATGTCGTTCATCCAAATGCCGTCCGCGTGGCCGGACCAGCAACACCGCCGTGCGTTCGTTCAATGCATATTTTTTGCCAGTCGACGGATCCTCATACGTAATGGTCCGTCGTACCGCGTCCATCAAGTTCGCTTGGCCTTCGATCTGATTGGCCCAGGTCGGTGTGTTCGAATCTTCAAAATCCGCCATGAACACATTTGCGCCCGAATTCAGCGCGTTGATGATCATCTTCCGGTCCACCGGCCCGGTAATTTCCACGCGCCGGTCGAGCAACTCCTTCGGGATTGACGCGACCGAATACAGGCAGTCCACGAAGATCCCTTGCACGCAGGCAACATGTCTCAAAATCAAGACCGAGACACAGTTCTTGACAAACTTGCCAGAAAGAAGGTATCTGATGCCCGAGCAATCGGTCTAGGTACTTCGTTTTGTTATACATGCCTCGGCCACTTGGCCATGCCAGTAGTGCCGGTGCGGCTGCGGGTCTCACTAAGTCGGATCCTTGGAGGGCAGATCATGACGTGGAACCAAGTGTACGATCCCCTGGGCCATTGGTGGCTTTCGACTTTGGTTGCTGCCCTCCCCGTCATTGTTCTTCTCGGAGCTCTGGCTCTTCTGCGCATGAAAGCGCACTATGCAGCCCTTCTCGGCTTGGCAACAGCCTTAGCGGTCGCGCTGTTCGTTTTCAGAATGCCGGCTGGCATGGGGCTGCGAACTGCGGTTTTCGGTCTCGCTTACGGTGCCTTCCCCATCGGCTGGATCATCTTGAATGTCATTTTCATGTACGACATGAATTGCGCCACCGGGAGATTCAAAGTCCTCCAAAACAGTTTGATGGGCATCACCCAGGATCGCCGCTTGCAACTCCTGTTGATCGCCTTTTCTTTCGGCGCGTTCTTCGAAGGCGCCGCCGGTTTCGGGACGCCGGTAGCGGTTACTGCCGCCATCCTCATCGGCCTGGGCTTCAAGCCACTCCAAGCCTCCGGCCTTTCACTCATCGCCAACACAGCGCCGGTTGCGTACGGTGCTTTGGGCACACCTCTGATCGCGCTGCAGGGGGTCACCGGCCTGAATCTTTTGCAACTGAGCGGCATGGCTGGGCGAATTCTGCCGTTCTTCTCCGTTCTGGTTCCTTTCTGGTTGCTCTGGGCTTTCTGTGGCTTCGACGGGATGATCGAAGTCTGGCCGGCTTTGCTGGTTGGTGGCGTTTTCTTTGCAATTCCGCAGTTCCTGATGTCCAACTATCATGGACCGTGGCTCGTGGACGTGGTCGCTGCCGTCGTATCTATGGCCGCCGTCGTCATTCTGCTGATGGGGTGGCACCCGAAAAGGATTTGGGGTTTCGAGGGACATGAAGAAGGCCGGCAGGCTCGGGGCGAACACGGACATACCTCCGCTGAGGTCGTGCGCGCTTGGGTTCCCTGGGTCATCCTCAGCTTGGTCGTGTTTTTGTGGGGCCTCCCGAGCGTAAAGGCCTTCCTCGACAAGATCTCCATCGTGAAAATTCCGATCGCGGGTTTGCACAACCTGATCCTTCGCGTTCCGCCTGTTGTTGCCAAGCCCACTCCCGAAGGCGCCGTCTTCAATCTCAACTGGCTTTCAGCCACCGGCAGCGGAATTCTGATCGCCGCGATCATTGCCGGTTTTGTGATGGGCTACTCGACCCTCGGCATGCTGAAGCAATATGGCAAAACCCTCTACAAAGTGCGTTTTTCGTTGATCACTATTTCCGCGATGATGGCTATCGGTTATATGACCCGCTACGGCGGCCTCGATGCCACCATGGGTTTGGCCTTCGCTCGCACCGGCATTCTGTACCCCTTCTTTGGCACTCTTCTCGGTTGGCTGGGTGTCGCTCTGACCGGATCCGACACCGCCTCCAACGTCCTTTTTGGCAGCCTTCAGAAAATTTCCGCAACGCAAGTTGGCGTTTCGCCAGTCCTCATGTCCGCGGCCAATAGCTGCGGCGGCGTCATGGGCAAAATGATCGACGCACAAAGCATCGTCGTCGCCAGCACAGCGACCGAGTGGTACGGTCACGAAGGGGACATCCTCCGATACGTTTTTTGGCACAGCATCGCTCTCGCCTGCCTGGTTGGTGTTCTCGTTTTCTT
>Ga0126371_10002571_pt1 | contig 15645 bp, 17 predicted proteins | sample PanSoiMetaPlot_4_FD_110145 | JGI IMG/M metagenome (GOLD analysis project Ga0126371, IMG submission 110145) | Tropical forest soil microbial communities from Panama - MetaG Plot_4 | ecosystem: Environmental > Terrestrial > Soil > Tropical forest > Bulk soil | place: Panama | collected 2016-02-17 | reverse complement strand
GGCTCAGATCGCCACTTTCGGAACGCTCAAAGCCAAAGCGGCGATCAAGGATGTTGGGCGGGCGCTCGGTTTTTCCTTCGCTGAGACGGATGCCATCGCCAAACTCATTCCGGCGCCGAAACAGGGTTTCGACTATCCGCTAACCGAATGCATCAAGATGGAGCCGCGGCTCCAGGAACTGATGAAAAGCGATCCGCGGGTCAAAAACTTGATCGATCACGCGCTGCGCCTCGAAGGCCTCACACGCCACGCCTCCACTCACGCGGCGGGGGTCGTGCTGTCGAACCTCCCCTTAGTCGATCATCTACCGCTGTTCGTCGATAAAGAAGGTGGCATTGTCACGCAGTTCGACATGGACAGCGTGGAGAAAATCGGTTTGGTCAAGTTTGATTTCCTCGGCTTGAAAACCTTAACGCTCCTCCATGACTGCCTGGAGCTGATTGAGCAGAGCCGCGGCGAGCGGCTGGACCTCAATCGGCTCAGTCTCGATGACAAGAAAACCTACCGGCTTCTTTGCGACGGTAATACCACCGGGGTGTTCCAGTTGGAAAGCGGCGGTATTCGCGAGATGACCAAAAGAATACGACCCAATTGCTTTGAAGATCTGGTGGCGATTTTGGCGCTCTATCGGCCGGGACCGCTCGATAGCGGCATGGCCGAGAGCTACATCAAACGCAAGCATGGGAAAGAAAAAACCAGTTACTTGCACCGGCTGTTGGAGCCCGTGCTCAAGGACACCTACGGCGTTATTGTGTATCAGGAACAGGTGATGCAGATCGCGCAGGTACTTGGCGGCTATAGCATGGGAGACGCCGATATCCTGCGCCGGGCCATGGGCAAAAAAGATCCCGAAGAGATGGCGGCACAGCGCGACCGCTTTGTCGAAGGCGCGCAGAAAAAAAACATCGACGCGCAAAGAGCCACCGAGATCTTCGATCAGATGGAGACCTTCGCGCGCTACGGTTTCAACAAATCCCACTCGGCGGCCTATGCGCTGGTTTCTTATCAGACAGCCTATCTAAAAACCCACTACCCAGTGGAATTTATGGCCGCGTTGATGACGTCAGAGATGGGCGACACGGACAAGGTGATCAAAAACCTGGCGGAGTGTCGCAACAAAGAAATCGAAGTCCTGGCCCCGGACATTAACGAGAGCCGATCCGACTTTACTCCGGTCGGCTATAAGATCCGGTTCGGTCTGGCAGCGGTCAAGAACGTCGGTGAAAAAGCCGTCGAAGTTATTCTTCAGAGCCGGGAGAAGGATGGACCCTTCCAATCGTTGTTCGATTTTTGCCGGCGCGTCGATCTCACAGCCGTAAACCGCCGCGTGGTTGAGAGTTTGATCAAATGCGGCGCTTTCGACTCGACGCAGGTTTCGCGCACGCGCATGATGGGGGCTCTGGAAGAAGCGATGAGGTTCGGCCAAACATTTCAGCGCGGGCAGGAAAGTAATCAGATCGATATTTTCACCATGCTCGGGAGCCCGACGCCGGCAGCAAAGAAGCCCGGAGATATCTATCCTCAAGTAACGGAATGGTCCGGCCAGGAGTCGTTGGCTTTTGAAAAAGAAGCGCTCGGCTTTTACATCAGCGGCCACCCCCTTGACAAATACGAACGGGTTCTGAAGCGAATAACTAGCGGCGCGATTTCGGACTTAAAAGAGAAGGCGTCTCCGGGGGATGTGAAAATTGGCGGTGTGGTCTCGGCGCTAAAACTCAGAAATACCAAAAAGGGAGATCGCTACGGCAGTTTCAATGTCGAAGACAAAAGCGGCTTCATCGAAGTTATTGCATGGCCGGATGTTTACAAGAAGTGCGCGGATGTCCTGGGCGCCGATGACCCGATCTTCCTAAAAGGCCGGTTGGAGGTCGGAGAGGAAAGGATCCAGATCATTGCCAATGAAGTCACTGCTTTGGCCGAGGTGGCAGCCAAAGGCCGGGCCGACAACGGCGAAAAACCAAATGGCAAAAGCGACCCGGTCCACCTCTACGTCTGTGAGTCGGAAATTTCCGCTGATGAGCTGAACCAATTACGGGACACTTTGCTTGATTATCCAGGTCCGTCTGCTGTTTTTCTTCACGTTCTCGCCTCCCCCAAGGGCGAAACCGTCATTGAACTTCCTGACCAAGTGCGCGTTGCTTCGACGCCTGAGCTCGAGGCGATCGTCGAACAACGCTTCGGCACGCGCATTGCTTTTCATTCTTTGGTGTCTTGAAGCGGATTAACTCACTCCGTCATCATCCAGAAAGAGCCGTGTTGGTCGGTGTTGAGCTGCCGTCCGATGATCGCGGTTTTCAACTCGAATACAGCTTGGAAGAATTGGAACGACTGGCTGAAACCGCTGGCGCCAAAGTCATAGAAAAGTTCACCCAGCAGTTGCGGGGCATTACCCCTGCGACCTTAATTGGTCGCGGCAAGGTGGAGGAGATTGAGGCCGCGGTGCGCGAGCTTCATCCCGATCTTGTCATCATGGACGAAGATCTCGCCCCGGCCCAGCAGCGCAACCTGGAATCTGCATTTAAGATAAGGGTCATCGACCGCAGTCAATTGATTCTTGATATTTTCGCCCAACGAGCTCGCAGCAACGAAGGAAAACTTCAAGTGGAGCTGGCTCAGCTGGAATATCTTTTACCCCGGCTGACGCGTCAATGGACGCACCTGTCACGGCTTGGTGGGGGCATCGGCACCCGTGGTCCCGGGGAAACCCAGTTGGAGGTGGACCGGCGCAGAATTCGCGAGCGCATCAGTCATCTCAAGCGAAAGTTGGTCACAGTGGAACGGACGCGGACGTTGCAGCGCAAGGAGCGCGACGAGGTTCCTTTTGCAACGGTTGCGTTGGTGGGATACACCAACGCCGGCAAATCGACTTTGATGAATACCCTTACCCGGGCGGGAGTCTTTGTCGAGGACAAACTGTTTGCCACGCTGGACCCGACGACTCGCGCCCTTCGGCTCCCCAACGGGGATAAAGTCATGGTCGTAGACACGGTCGGTTTCATCAACAAGATTCCCCATTCGCTCATTGAAGCCTTTAAAAGCACGCTGGAAGAAGTGAGAAGCGCAGATCTCCTTTTGCATCTGGTGGACTTGGCCAATCCACTTTTCGACGAGCAGATTAAGGTCATCGAGGATGTATTAAATGAGATCGGGGCAGGGGATATACCGGTAGTGTTGGTGCCGAATAAGATCGATGTTGTTCCCACCGCGCCGCTCGGAAAACTCAAAAGTCGGGCGGTGGAGGGCCTCTGCCCGATCTCGGCATTGACCGGTGCCGAGGTAGACCGGCTCTTGGGAATCATCGGTACGATCCTGGATCAAGGGAAAGAGCAGATTAAAGCGTGCTTTGCCGCCTCGCAGGGCGGGCTTTTATCGCTTTTGCGCGAGCGTGGGCGAATCATCAAAGAAACCTATGAGGATAACCAAATTCATGTGACGGCCCTGGTCACGCCAAAGCTGGCAGGACAGATGCGCAAGCTCCTGGGTGCACGCGGCATAACAGCCTCGGCCATGTCATAATGTTTCCATGCTCAATTTGCCCAATTTTCTCACCCTCATTCGCATCCTGACAATCCCGTTTTTTCTCGTCTATCTCGCCTATCACCGCTACTGGGAAGCGTTTATCATCTTCGTGATCGGCGCCGTGACCGACTTCCTCGACGGCCTTGCCGCGCGTTTGATGAAGCAACAAACGGCCCTCGGCGCCTACCTAGATCCCGTGGCCGACAAGCTTTTGGTGTTTAGCTCCTACGTCATGCTCGGCATAATCAATGCCATTCCAACATGGTTGGCCGTGGTGGTGGTGAGTCGTGACATCTTGATTCTGTTAGGCTACGGGATCGTTTTCCTTTTAGTAGAAGAGAGGTTTCAAGTTAAGCCCAGTTTCATAGGCAAGAGCAGTACGATGCTGCAGCTACTGACCCTCGGCGTGGCTTTGGCATTGCTTCACGACGAAACGCTCTTGGATCCGCTGGTGGTCGATATCTTGGTCGCTGCGACGGCCATCGCAACCGTATTGTCGGGCCTTCAGTACCTTTATCGAGGACTCATGTGGCTGCAAAATCGAGCCCCTTCTATCACACGTTTAGGTTGACACTAGCTCAGAAAATTGGTAATAAAATCGATCTCTTGCACTATTTGAGTAAATTGACTGACCTTGTCGGTTTTAGGGTGAGATTGTTTGACTAAACGTAATCAGGAGTAATGGTTTTCATGTCCCGCCATGGCGCCCATAGTTCGGTACCTCGCCAGCTTTTGCAGGCACGTAGCTCAGTGGGAGAGCGCTTCCTTGACACGGAAGAGGTCGGCAGTTCAATCCTGCCCGTGCCTACCATTCTTTTTTAGAAAATCGGCATGGAAAGTATTCGTGTAACATTACCCGACGGCAAGCCCGTGGAGGTTCACCGTGGTACAAAGCTCGCCGACTTGGCTGCTTCCCTGGGCTTGAACGGCGCTATCATCGCCGCGAAACTTGACGGCCATTCGGTGGACCTGGACAGGGTGTTGGACAATGATTGCGCTGTCGAATGGATCTCTTCTGATAGCCCGGATGGCCTCGATATCTTGCGCCATTCGACCGCTCACCTTATGGCGCAGGCGGTGCAAAGCCTTTTTCCTGGTACTCAGGTCACCATCGGTCCGACTATCGAGGACGGATTTTATTACGACTTCAAAAGAGATCAGCCTTTTACGGCGGAAGAACTGCAAAAGATCGAAATGCGGATGGCGGAGATCGCCAAGTCGGATCTGAAAGTTGTCCGCGAAGAGATGCCCAAGAGCCAGGCCATCGAGCTATTCGGCAAAATGGGTGAGGACTACAAGGTCGCAATTCTCAAAGACATTCCCGAGGAGACAGTTTCACTGTATCGGCAGGGCGATTGGGTGGACCTCTGCCGGGGTCCCCATGTGCCTTCGACAAAGGCGCTCCGAGCGTTCAAGCTCACCGGAGTCGCCGGCGCTTATTGGCGCGGGGACGAAAAAAACGAGATGCTCCAGCGCATTTACGGCACCGCTTGGGCCACCAAGGAGGCGCTAAAAGAACATTTGCACCGGCTCGAAGAGGCCAAAAAACGCGACCACCGCAAGCTTGGGCGTGAGTTGGATCTGTTCAGCTTTCATCCGATCGCTCCGGCAAGTCCTTTCTTTCACCCCAAGGGGGCGATCGTCTACAACGCGTTAATTGGTTACGTGCGGCAGCTTTACATTCGCTACGGGTACGAAGAGGTCATTACGCCGCAGATCTTCGATGTCGAGCTATGGCACCGGTCCGGCCATTACGACCACTATCGAGACAGCATGTATTTCACCCAAGTCGAAGATCGGGAGTTCGCTGTAAAGCCGATGAACTGTCCCGGCCATACTTTTATTTTTTCATCCAAGAAACGTTCCTATCGCGAGCTTCCGCTGCGGATCGCCGACTTCGGTCGGCTGCACCGTTATGAGCGTTCGGGTGTCACTGCCGGGCTTACACGGGTCCGTTCTTTCTCCCAGGACGACGCGCATATTTTTTGCGCGCCGGAACAGATCGAACCGGAGATTAGCAGTTTGATCAAAATGTTGCGGGAGGTCTACCACGCATTTGATTTCGGTGAAATGCGGGTGAAGCTCTCGACCCGGCCAAAGGATTTTATCGGCAGTCCGGAGGTTTGGGAAAAGGCCGAAGCGGCTCTTGCCCAAGCTCTGGCTCGGGAACTTATTGAATATCAAATTAATGCTGGAGACGGGGCATTTTACGGTCCGAAGATAGATTTTGCTGTGCTCGATGCCTTAAAGCGTGAATGGCAGCTTGCGACTATACAATTGGATTTTTTTATGCCGGAGCGCTTCGATCTCTTTTACACCTCCGCCGGTGGTTCCGAAGAGCGGCCAGTCATGATTCACCGGGCTCTACTGGGCTCCATCGAACGTTTCATGGGAATCCTCATTGAGCATTGTGCGGGGGCCTTTCCGCTTTGGCTTGCGCCCGTCCAGGTCAGGATCTTGACTGTTACGGATAATCAGAAGGAATATGCCAAAAGAGTTTTTGAAAAGCTGCGGGATAGTGGGTTACGTGTCGAGTTGGACGAGCGCAACGAGAAACTTGGCTACAAGATCCGTGAAGCGCAGTTGGCGAAGATTCCCTATGCGGTGGTTATCGGAGACAAAGAAGTTCAAAATCAAACCATCGCGCCGCGCCGCCGCGGGGGAGAGAATATCCCGCCGCTCACGGTCGGTGATTTCGTCGGGAGGTTACAATTAGAGGTTGCAGAGAAACGGGAACAGGCATAGACCTATGAGCGGTTCACAACAAGTGGAGGTGTTTTATCGCTAGCGCTAGGGAAGCGAGGATCAATCATCAAATTCGCGTGCGTGAAGTTCGAGTCATCGGCGCTCAGGGAGAGCAGTTGGGTGTTTTACCGTTGCATGAAGCGTTGAGACTCGTAGAAGCTCAGGGGCTGGATCTGGTGGAGGTGGCGCCCGATGCCCAGCCGCCGGTCTGCCGCATGATGGATTATGGCAAGTACCGCTACGAGCAAAAAAAGAAGTCGCACGGTCCCAAGAAACACTCCGCATTCGAAATCAAGGAAGTCAAAATGGGATCGCGGACTGATCCTCACGATGTAGTGCACAAAGTGCGTAACATTCGTCAGTTCATTGAAAAAGGCCAGCGGGTCAAGGTCTCGGTGTTTTTCCGCGGGCGAGAAATTACCCATCCGGAATTGGGCCGACAAATGCTCCGTGGGGTCGTCGATCAAGTACAGGACATTGCCAAACTCGACATTGAGCCCAGGTTGGAAGGCAGGAGCATGGCCATGCTGCTCACGCCTAAATAAGGTTCCAGGTTCAAGATTTCAGGCTCATGTAGAACTCGAAACTCAAAGCCAGAGATTGCAAAGACAGTTACAGAATACATAGAGGAGATTGACGTGCCGAAAATCAAAAGCAACAGAGGGGCGATGAAAAGATTCAAGGTCACCGCCAGTGGTAAAATAAAGCGTGCCAAAGGGTTCAAGGGCCACCTGCTGTCGAGTAAAGGGAAGAAACGTAAGCGAAATCTGCGCCACTCGACCATGGTGGCGGCCGTCGAGCAGAAAAACATTCGGAAATTGATACCGTATTTGTAAAGAGTCCTGAGTGCTGGGTATTGTGATAAGAGCATCTTACTCAGGACTCATCACTCGGTACTCAGCACTACCAAGGAAGGAGTTTGTCAGGTGCCAAGAGCTAAGGGTGGAAGCAAGTCGAGACACAGACGCAAGAAAGTCATGAAGTTGGCCAAAGGGTATGTGGGGGGCCGGGGCCGGCTATATCGGTCTGCCGTTGAGACGGTGGAGCGAGCGCTTACTTTCGCCTATCGGGATAGGCGGGTCAAGAAGAGAACCTTTCGCGGGCTGTGGATTACGCGCATTGGCGCGGCGGCAAAAATGAACGGGATTTCTTACAGCCAGTTGATCAAAGGTCTCAAGCAGGCCGGCGTGGAATTGGACAGAAAGATTCTCGCGGAGCTAGCCGTGGCAGATATGCCAGCCTTTGGGCAGTTAGTTCAGACCGCAAAGTCTCATCTCAGCGCTTAAATCCATAAGTTAGATGAACGAATCCTTAGAAACTCTTCAAGGAGAGGTTCTGGATCGCATCCAGCAATCCAACTCCGAGACAGAGATAGAACAATTGCGCGTGGAAATTTTAGGGCGCAACGGAAGACTGACGCTCCTTTTGCGCAGCCTAAAAGATCTCCCCAAAGACGAACGCCCGCGCGCCGGCGAGGAGCTCAATCAGTTCAAACGACGTATCGAGCAGAATTTGGACGAACGGCGCAAAGCGGTCAAGGAACAATCCAAGGCGCGCGCTCTCAAAGAAGAGAAAATCGACACCACGCTGCCGGGAACGCGTTGGGAGCGGGGGCGAACGCATCCTTTGACCTTGGTCATCGATGAAATCATCGATGTCTTTTGGGGCATGGGCTTTGAAATCGCTCGAGGTCCGGATATCGAAGACGACTATCACAACTTCGAGGCCCTCAATATTCCCAAAGATCATCCCGCGCGGGACATGCAGGATACTTTCTTTGTTTCCGGTGGCCGCATGTTGCGCACGCATACATCTCCGGTACAAATCCGGACCATGGAAAGCCGCAAGCCCCCGCTTCAGGTCATCGTTCCCGGAGCCGTGTACCGCCACGATGATGACGCCACCCATTCACCCATGTTTCACCAGGTAGAAGGCTTCATGGTGGACCGCCAGATCGCTTTCTCCGACCTGAAAGGAATACTGACTCATTTTTTACGCCAGGTGTTCAGTCGCGAAACGGGAGTGAGATTTCGCCCCAGTTTTTTTCCTTTTACGGAACCGAGCGCCGAGATCGATATCCAGTGTCTGATCTGCGGTGGCAGCGGTAGATTCGCAGATGGAAACGTGTGTCGGGTTTGCAAAACAACAGGGTGGCTGGAGATCCTTGGCGCGGGCGTGATTGATCCGCAGGTTTTCCGCTTCGTCGGCTATGATCCAGAGAAAGTTTCCGGGTTCGCGTTCGGCATGGGTGTGGAGCGGATTGCGATGCTTAAATATGGTATTGACGATATCCGGTTGTTTTTCCAAAACGATTTAAGGTTTTTGAAGCAGTTCGGGTAAAAAACTTGGATGGAAAAATGGAATATGGGGGGAATATAGGGTTGGAAAATCATTATTCCATCGTTCCATCGTTCCATTATTGCCGTGTTTTGGTGCCATGAAATTAACTTTCAACTGGCTAAAAGAGTTCGTAATCATCAGGGTGGCTCCTAATAAGCTTGCCGAATTACTTACGATGGCGGGTCTCGAAGTTGAGTCTGTCACTTCTTTACACGATTCAGATAGCGGCGAAGAGGATTGGTTGTTCGAAATCTCGGTGACCCCGAACCGGGGCGATTGCCTCAGCCTGGCGGGTTTGGCGCGGGAAGTTTCGGCGCTAACGGGCGGCAGATTGCGAACTCTATTTGTAAGCCCTCACGCCAAAGACTCAAGCGTAGCAAAGCGGGTAAGCATCGCCATCGAGAATCCGCGACTTTGTCCTCGGTACTCAGCCAGAATCGTCGATGATGTTAGTATCGCTGCGGCACCGGGATGGATGCGGTTTCGCTTAGAAGCTTGCGGCATTCGGTCCATTAACAACGTCGTGGACATCACCAACTACGTGATGCTTGAGACCGGCCAACCGCTGCATGCCTTTGATTTAGATCGTCTGCCAACGCGAAGGATCATCGTGAGACCGGCGAAGCAGACCGGGAAGTTTACTACGCTGGATGGCACGGAACACGAGCTTGTTGCCGAAGACCTGCTTATCTGTGATGGCGATATTCCCGTCGCACTCGCCGGAGTTATGGGGGGGATGGATACAGAAGTGCGAGCGTCTACTCGATCACTTTTGATCGAGAGCGCCAACTTTGATCCCATCACCATCCGCCGAACGGCGAAGCGACTCGCGCTCCACAGCGAGGCGTCGTATCGCTTTGAAAGAGGCGTCGATCCGGAAGGAACGGTGGCCGCGCTCAATCGCGCCGTGTATTTACTGGCTGAACTCACGGGCGGCCGTCCGGTAAAAGACCTGGCGGACCGTTATCCGCGCGGGAAAAAAACTCGGGCTTTACTCTTGCGCGAAGAACGCATCGAAAAACTGCTCGGGGTGCGTATCGACGGGAAGGAGGCCGAAAAGATTCTGCAGGTTTTGGGAGTGAAAACCCGGCGCTCTGCTAAGGGTGGGCGTATTGAAGTGGTCCCTCCAACAAGCCGGCCAGATCTGACTCGCGAAGCGGACTTGATCGAGGAGCTCGCGCGGGTGCATGGTTATCAAAGGATCCCTAGCACGCTTCCTCTATTGCGATCATCGGGAGGAAAACAAGACACGAGGTTGGGATGGGAACGGCGCGTGCGTTCCTTTCTCGCCGGAGAAGGCTTGATGGAGGCTATCAACCTTCCGTTTACTACAGAGAACCTGAATGGCGCGTTTCGCGGTTTGTGGGACGGTTCGCCCACTCCGGTGACGGTTTTGAATCCTCTGGCCAGTGAAAGTGCTGAAATGCGCTTGAGTTTGATACCCGGATTGATCGAGAATTTGGAACTTAACTTGGCACAAAAGGCTGCTAGCTTTTGGGCCTACCACCTGGGGAAGGTTTTTCGACTGGCAGCAGATGGAGAGAGCGTGGAGCGGCAATACCTCTCGGGGATTCTATACGGCTCTCGGGCACGACGCGGTATGCATGACCCCGATCAGCCAGCGCTCGGGTTCCTAGACTGCAAAGGGTTAGTGGAAGGGATTTTGGATTTGCTTCGTTTGGTCGAGAGGGTGACCTGGCTGAGCGACGCTCCGGAAGTGCTTCATCCCGGACGAGCCACGTTCTTTCAATGCGACGGTCAACGGCTGGGTTATCTCGGCCAGATGCACCCCGATCTGTGTGACGAGCGCGGATTGCCGCCGGTTTTGGTATTCGAACTTGACTTCGAGGGACTGCTTGAGTATGCTCCGCGACAAATAATAGCCCATTCCCTTCCACGTTTTCCGTCCGTTGAGCGGGACTTTGCCGTCGTGGTTGATCGCGACTTCCCATCTCAACAGATTGTGAGTTGGATCAAGAATCTTGGCGAAGCTTTGATTGAGCATGTTCAAGTATTCGATCAATATCTCGGCTCCTCTATCCCCGAAGGCAAAAAGAGCTTGGCGTACAAAGTTTTGTACCGCGCCAGCAATAGGACATTGACGGATTCTGAGATTAACACGTTTCACCAAAATCTGGTCGAGCAAATCGGCAAACTTTTCGGCGCTGAGCTGCGCAGCTGATTTTTGTTGAAGCGCCAGAAAAGGGAAAGAGGTGGACCATGACTAAAGCAGAAATAATCACTCGCATTTACGAAAAAGTGGGCTTTTCTAAAAAGGACGCCACGGATGTGGTGGAAGCCACGTTTGACATCATCAAAGGCTGTTTGGAGCGCGGAGAAAAAGTCAAGATCTCAGGGTTCGGCAATTTCGTCGTGAATACCAAGCGACCGCGCAAGGGACGAAATCCTCAAACGGGCGATGAGATCGTCATCGTCGGGCGCAAAGTGCTAACCTTCAAAGCTAGCCAGATTTTGAAAAAGAGTCTTAACTCCATGTCTTCCGCGCCGTCCTCCATGTCCTCTCCTTCGTCGTCTGCCTCCTAATAGCGGTCAGCGATGGCGTCGCGTTTGCCGGACAAAATCTATTTCAAGATCGGCGAGGTCAGCGAAATCGTTGGCGTCGAGCCTTATGTTCTGCGTTACTGGGAAACCGAATTCGAGGTATTGCGGCCGTCCAAGGCGCCTTCACGCCATCGACTATATAAAAAAAGGGACGTCGAACTTTTGCTGGAGATCAAGCGGCTGCTCTATTCCGACGGATTTACCATCGAGGGGGCGCGGAAGAAGCTGAAGGAAACCAAAAAAGAAGAGAAAGAACAGCTCAAACTTCCGCTGACCGATCAAAAATACAAGAGCGCGCTGGCAAAAATCAGAAAAGACCTCCAATCGCTGCGTAAGATGCTCTCTTAAAACCGACCCCATTGATCCAGCTCGAGGCAAACTGCTCGGTAGTTCACAAACTGCAAATTTCATTAGGCAACTCTGCTCTGGGTGATAGTGGCTTGAGCGAAAGTTGAGCCCGGTCGCGTCACGTTTCAGTTTAGGGTTGTCAGCCGTGCAATGTTTTTTGCAGTAGAGGTTCCGCTTACGACTGGCATGTGTTAAGGTCTACAGTATGGGTCGTGAGACATACAAGAAGCGTCAGAAGGAATTGGCGCGCCAGCAAAAGCGGAGGGACAAGGCTGCCCGCCGGGAAGAACGCAAGGCCGAAAAAAAACGCGGCGAGCTAACCCTTGAAGAAGAAAATCCGGTCGCCGCAGGGGGCCGCTCCGCGCTACGCGCGCAAACCCATTGATCCTTTTTTCCGCGACTCGTGAATCCTCTCCTCATGTCGCTCGCTTTTTTGGATGGCATAAAGAAGGTTCTCGCAGGAAGCGACCTTTAGAATTAACAGCTGACGTTGTTAGTCGCTTGACGAGAACGCATGAACGCGAAAGGGTTTCTCCACAGCATAAGCTAAATGAATACCTATAACCGTTTCGATCGGGGACAGGATAAATCTTTCATCCACGAGTTTTTCGATCCCGCCGAGGCAGGTTGGCAAGGGCATTCGCGTGAAAGTGCCTCGGGTTACCCTGAAATGCCCCACCTGGAGAATCAACCTGACGAGTTATCGCTCGGGAAAGAGATCGACGCTGATAGCGATATTGGTGGTTCGCTCGAGCGCACGGATTCCGTCTTCGCGTATTTGCGCGCCATAAGACCGATTAACGTTCTCAACCGCGACGAAGAGGTTGCGCTTGCCAAACGGATCGCTGAAGGGGAGGCGCAAATCGCTACGAAGACATTATGTTCACTTTTAGCGCTCCATTCGGTTCTCGCAATGGGACAAAAAGTCACTAGCGGCGCTGTACACGCGCGCGAGATCGTGGACGGCCCCGACGAAACATCCGGGAATGCCATCACCGACGACAAGATCCTGCAGAGTCGTTTCCGAAGTCGATTGTCAAAAATCCGCTATCTAGTTCGAAGACACGAACGTACAACCGAACAATGCGACAACGCGATCAGTCCAATCAAACGCAAGAAACTCGATCAGTCGCTCAGGGGCCAGAGACGGAAAATTGCCCTATCTCTAGGGAGACTTCAGCTTAACCGTCGTCAGATTGATGTTATCATCGCCAGGCACAAACACCTCTATGAAGACCTCCAGAAAATCGAGAAGGAAATTGGAGGAAAGGCCAAGAAGCGTGCGCTGCACGACATTGAGGCCAGAATGGGAATGTCCACCTCGGAAATAAGGGAGCTGATAGTGAACGTTAGTGACAAGCAGGCGGACGTAGCTCTGGCCAAACGGCGCTTCATCGAGTCTAATCTCCGTCTAGTTGTCACGATAGCAAAAAAATATCGCGGCAGGGGTCTTCAATTTCTTGATTTAATCCAGGAAGGAAACATCGGCCTTGCTAGGGCAGTGGACAAATTTGACCATCGCCTCGGTTTTAGGTTTGCAACTTATGCGACCTGGTGGATACGCCAGGCGGTGACCCGGGCGCTTGCGGACCAGTCGCGCACCATTCGCATCCCAGTCCACATGGTCGAGCTTGCGAGAAGATTCACGGTGGCGGAACACGGCCTGGTGCGTCATCTTGGCCGTCTGCCTACTGTGAAAGAACTCGCTGCAGAAATGGCGCTGCCCCTGAAAATGATCGAAGCCGTCCGCCAACTGGTCAAAGAGCCAGTTTCGCTCGAAACACCATTTAGCGAAGACGGAGAAACCTGCCTCGGTGATCTCATCGGTGATGACCACGCTCTCGACCCTGAGACCAGTGCCGTTTCTCTAGATTGCCAAAGAGAGATTCAAAGAATGCTCACGACTCTCAGTCCGCGCGAGGAAAAAATAATTCGCATGCGCTTTGGCATCGGAGAAAAAGCCGAATATACATTGGAAGAAACCGGAAAAGTGTTCGGCCTCACCAGGGAAAGGATTCGCCAGATTGAAGAGTCGGCGTTGGCAAAGCTCGGGCGCACAAAGCGTGATCTTGCCGATCCGGCCTAAGACTCTATTTGCATTAGAGATCCTCAACGATTAGACTGAGCCGCATGAATATCCAAAGTCGAGCGCGTAAAAGATACACAATCAAAGAATCTTACCGTAACCGAGCCTATGTTGGGGTATTTAATCTCGATCCTTGGACCCGCCTATGGGCATGGAAAGGTCATGTGGATTTCAATGAGGGCCTTCACTCCATGTCCACCAACCGTACGTTCACAACCGCATTGCAGGCCGAAGAGCACATGCGTCAATACGCGCATCAGTGCATCGATAATCGGCTTAATGCAACGCAACCGCACGGCTTCTAGTTTCTCGGTTCCTGGTTTCTGCCAGAAACGTCCGCGAGGAGTGCCAAAAAAAGGGGGCGCAACCCGACCTGTCGCGCCCCTTTGGTTAGTCTAGAACGGGAAAAACTACCAGCGACTCCGTCCGCCGCCTCTGTTGTCCCGGCCTCCTCCGCGATTATCGCGGTTCGCCATTGGTTTGGCCTCATTCACGGTCAGTGTCCGTCCTTCTAATTGTGTTCCATTCAGCGCGCTGATCGCTTTTTGCGCCTCGCTGCCGGAACCCATCTCGACGAACCCGAACCCGCGTGACTGGCCGGTAAACTTATCCGAGATCACCCTGACAGACTCGACGGTCCCATATGCCCCGAATATTTCCTGCAGTTGCCCGTCAGTGACTGAGAAAGGCAAACCGCCTACGTATACTTTATTATTCATGTTCTCCTCCTATAAGAGAATGTTAGTGTCTCTAGCCTTGAGAACTTGACCGCTAATGGGAGCAGAACATGGGGAGAAAACAATAGAAACCACGCCCTGGTCGGATTGTCCTTTAGATATCTTTTCGCTCGGAGAGACTGAGTGGGCCTTCAAGATTGATCTCTTCCTCATTCAGAAGGCCGTTTACTGAAGTAGGTACAAGCACCCTATGTGGTTTGCGCCTCTATGTCAATCGGCCCGGCTTTTCTTTCGAGCAGCCAGCTTTCTAGTTTGACGAATTCGCTGCTTCGCGCACACCGGAGGGCTGGCTTTGTCCATTGGATCATGGATGGCCTGGCAAGCCAGACAGGCGGGGCAAATCCAGCCGCCGCATTCACAACGGCCACCGGGTTTATTGCCAACGCCAGGCTTGTTGCGAAACGAGTAGCGACAGCGTGGGCAGACGACCTCCGCGATTTCCTCCAAAATTTCCAGATCCTCGGCGGGTGCGATCCGCCGCAAGGATTCTCCCGCGACGACCACGCGATATTGAAAGGTGTGCCCGCTAGTTGATTTTGCCATCAACGAGCCGCCCTCGGTAAAGCAGATCTTGATCTCAGTGGTACCCTCTATTCGGCCTTCATACCCTACCACTTTGTGCCGAATGAGAGTCCCGTCTTGCAGTTTCACTTCTTCCAGCGTTTTTGACATGTTGTCCCCTGAACGTGAATAAAAAGCCCCCTCGCTCATTTAAAGCTGAGAGGCTTTGCCATTGACCGAAACGACTTTTTATACTACCACCCTTTGTGCAGTTTCACCAACCGCCGGAGTTTATCAAGCTCACAAGAAAAAAATGGCTTTCTCATGGACTTCAGTCGACTAACGAACATAAATGTGAACGGCGTCGTCGCCGAACCTGTCCCCGCGCGTAATCAGACTCACAATGCTACGGACGTTGCGATCGACGTCACCGATATTGCCGACGGGAAAACCGTTTTGCACAAATCTTCCAATAACCCTATCCTCTCCCAAGGTCACGATCTGAAGATATTCTGTATTGTCTCCTTTGAAGTATCGCTCGGTCCCGGGGGCAGGGTTGTCCAATTGAGATTGGAGTTTGGTCGAAATCTTGATGCCAATAAAGAATTGCTTACCTAACTCGCTCATTCCAAAGTCTCCTTAATTTGAAATCTTCAGCGCGACGCCGAGCGGCATTGGGTTGTCGCCCACACTTAAAGCTGTGCCTAATTTCTCCAGTTCCCACGATGAGACCTTCTCCTTCGAAACGCCTTCCTTCGCGGCGCCATCTGCCCTATCGCCTTGGGTTATTTTGACAAGGTATTTGAG
>Ga0126371_10002570_pt1 | contig 15648 bp, 11 predicted proteins | sample PanSoiMetaPlot_4_FD_110145 | JGI IMG/M metagenome (GOLD analysis project Ga0126371, IMG submission 110145) | Tropical forest soil microbial communities from Panama - MetaG Plot_4 | ecosystem: Environmental > Terrestrial > Soil > Tropical forest > Bulk soil | place: Panama | collected 2016-02-17 | reverse complement strand
GCTCGTTCGCGCGCGCATGACGAACCATCCATTCCGCCGATGAGCCGGCTGCAGTCCATCGTCACCGGCATCGCGACCGCAGTCGCGGCCCTCCTGGTCGTCGTCTCGATCGATTTCGGCAGGCTCGCCGCAAGCTTTCACCAGGTCACGGCGATCCCCGTCGCGCTGGCCGTTGTCGTACTGGTCGCGAACTTCCTGCTCGCCTACCTCCGCTTCGAATGGACGCTCGGCGCCGTCGACGTCACGCTCGACCGCCGCACCTCGGCCTATGCGTTCGCGCTCGGCAATCTCGCCAGCCAGTTCCTGCTCAACATCATCGGCCAGAGCCTCACCCGCGCCGTCGTGCTGCAGGCGAGCGGCGTGCCGATGAGCGCGACGGTGGCGGCGACATATCTCGAACGTCTCATCGCGCTCGCCACGGTGGCGGCCGGCGCGGCTGCGGCGGCGCTCGCGCTGTTCGGCTCGCTCGGGTTCGAGCTGCAGGAGGGCGGCGCCTATCTTCTCTCGATCGCGCTCGCGGTCTCCTCGGTGCTCGGCGTCGTCGGGCTGCGCCAATTCACCGCCGCGATCGGGCGCGGCGAGCTTCTGACGATGCTGCGCATGGCCGGACGGCTCACGCCCGCGCTGCTCGCGAGCCTCGCGGCTCATCTCGCGATGTTCGCCGCCTATGCGGTGCTGGTGCACGCCTTTGTGCCGGACATCACCTGGGCGAAGCTCGCGCCGGCGATCGTCATCGTCATGTTCGCCGCCGGGCTGCCGATCAGCTGGGCGGGCTGGGGCCTGCGCGAGTTCGGCGCCGTCTACGTGCTGGGCGCGATCGGGGTGGCGAACGAGCTCGCCGTCGTCGTCGGGGTGCTGATCGGCGCGATCAGCCTGCTGATCGCGCTCGCGGCCGGCGCCGCGGTCGTGGTCGATGCATGGCGTCGCCCGAAAGCCTCCCTCGCGGCGTCGCCCGACAGGCCGGGCCTGGCGAGGGCGCTCGCCCCGTCCGATCCGATCGTGTCCTGGACGATGGGAATTCTCGCGGCCTGCCTCATCTATTTCCAATTGCGCGTGCCCACCGGCTCCGGCGAGGTCACCGCCAACGCAGCCGATCCGCTCGCCATCACGGCGCTGTTCTTCGCCGCCGTGTCGGCCGCGACGGGCGGCTTTCTGCGGCTGTTTCCCCGCATCGTGCTGTGGGGCATCTGCGGCATCGTGGCCGCGCTGGCGCTCGGCCTCGTGGTTGCCTGGCTCGGTCCCGGCCTGTCGAAATGGGCCGTGGTCAACCGCATGATCGGGCTCGTCGTCCTGGTCGGCTATGCGGCGATTCCCGGGCTGGTGCTCGCAATCGCGGGTGAGCGCGGCCGCGCCATCCTGATCGACGCCTTCGTCGGCGCCGCCGTCGTGATCTGTGCGATCCAGTTCCTCGCCCTCGCAATCGATCGCTGGATCGAGCCGCTGCCGCCCGATTTCTTCGGTTACGTGTTCGCGGCGAGCGGCCAGCTCGAAGGCTACGCGCAGAATCCGAACGCGTTTGCTTTCCAGCTGCTCATGGCGCTCGCAGTCCTGCTCGGCGGGCGGCCGCAGGCTTCGGCGCCCGGGAGAGCCCGGTGGCGACTCATCGGCGCCGCCGTGCTCGTGGCGGCGCTGGTCCTCACCCGCTCGCGCGCCGGCATCCTGTGCGCCATCGGCGCGCTCGCGCTCGCCGCAGCGCTGCACTTCATCCCGCCGCGCGTCCTGCTCGCGCGCCGCGCGATCGTCGCCGGGCTGATCGGCGGCGTCGCGCTCGTCGGGCTCGCCATCGCGTTCTGGGGATCGATCGATCGCCTCGTGGTGGCGCCGCTCGGTGCGGAGTGGCGGCCGCTCGCCGTGCAATCCGACGCCCTGCGCTGGCGGTCGAACGTGCTCGGGTGGCAGGCCTGGCTGCAGCATCCGCTGCTCGGCGGCGGGCTCGGCGCGTTCCTGCTGGCGCGCGAAAGCGCCGGGCTGCCGATGCTGGTGATCCACAGCGTGCCGATCTGGTTCATGGCCGAGATGGGGCTCGTCGGCCTGGCGGCCTACCTGCTCTTCGTCGCGAGCCTGATCGCGGCCGGCGTGTCGGCGTTGCGGCACGAGGTGCCGTACGCGCGCGGATTGCTGGTCGCCGTCGCGGTGTTCGCGGTCATGAGCTTGGTGCACGACCTGTTTTTTCAGCGCGCGTTCTGGTTCGCCGCCGGGCTGCTGCTGGTCGCGGCCGGCCCGTCCGCCCGCTCGCCCGAGCCGCCGCACGAGCGCGCCGTGTCGGGAGCAGCGCCATGAAGCCCACGTGGCCCGCCGACGGCGGACTGGCGCTCGCCCGCGCGCTGCTCATCGCCGATTTCGTCGCGACGCCGATCGCGACCTCGTTCGAGATCGTGATCGGCCTCGCGGCCTGCGGCGTCATCCTGTTCATGCCGGAGCCGCGCCGCCGGCTGATCGCGGCGCTGCGCCATCCGGTGGTCATCGGTGCGGTTCCGCTCGCCGCCGTGATCGTCCTTGCGACGTTTCATGGTCCGGCCGCGTGGTCGGATGCGTTGCGTTCGCTGTTTGCCTGGGGCCGCATGCTGTTGCTGCCGCTTGCCGCCGCGCTGTTCTTCGATGCGCCTTCGAAGCGGCTGCTGCTCGAGGTGTTCGTGGCGGTCTGCGCCGTCGCGCTGGTCGTCTCGTTCGCGACGTTCGCGCTCGGCGTCCAGCTGACCTGGCGCCTCGTCCCGGGCCTTGTCTTTCACGACTACGCGGTCCAGGGCAACACGTTCTCGCTCGCCGCGGCCGCCTGCGTGGCGGCGCTGGTCCGGCCGGCGGATTTCGTGGGCAATCGCCTGCTCGGCAACCGCGTCGTGACGGCGGTGATCCTCGCCCTGCTGGTGATCGACGTCGTGTTCGTCCTGTGGGGCCGCACCGGCGCGTTCGCGATCGTGCTGATGTCGGCGGCAACGGTCGTGCTTCTGCTCGAGGCTGCGTGGCGCACCAAGGCCCTGGCCGGTCTGGCCGTCGTGGCCTGTGGCGGCGCGATCCTGCTGGCGAGCCCGCATGTGCGCAGCCGCGTGGCCGATGCGGTCCACGAGATCGTCACCGTGGACCAGACCGAGGAGGGCACGCGCTTCGGCCAGCGTCGGGTCTACTGGCGCAACACCGCGCGGATGATCGCCGACCATCCGGTGTTCGGCGTCGGTACCGGCGGCTTCCAGACCGCCTATGCGCCCTACGTGCGCGGGGTCGCCGGCTGGCAGGGCCACGAGACCGGCGACCCGCACAATCAGTACCTCAAGTTTCAGGCCGAGCAGGGCCTGTTCGGCCTCGCGGCCTTCCTGTTCTTCATTTATTGGACGCTGCGCTTCCCCGCCCCGATGCCGTGGCGCGCGCTCGCCGCCGCCGCGCTCGTCGGCTGGTGCGCGGTGAGCTTCTTCAGCTCGGAATTCTCCACCCACAACCAGGGCCGGCTGATCTTCTTCTGGCTCGGCGCGATGCTGGGAAGTGAGGTGTCGGCGAAGCGCGGGAGCCGAGATCAAGCCGTCGGATGAGAAGGCTTGCTAAGCTCCCGTTGAATTGATATATATCCTCTGGTATCTATCAATTTTGGGCGAGCATGTCGAATACCGGCACGGCAAAGATCTTCCAGCATGGCCGCAGCCAAGCCGTTCGGCTGCCAAAGGAATTCCGGCTGCCGGGGACCGAGGTGCGGGTGCGGCGGGTCGGCCGGAGCGTGCTGCTCGAGCCGATGGATGCGCCGTTCGATGCACAGGGCTGGTTCGACGCGCTCGATCAATATCGCGACGAGCCGTTCATGCCGGAAGGACGTCAGCAACCCGCCATGCCGCCGCCGCGCAAGATCTTCGGCGAATGATCTGTCTCGACACCAACGCCGTGATCGCGGTTTTCAATGACCGAGACTCGCCGGTTCGCCGGCGGATCGCGGCCGCGCTCGGAGACGGGGGCACATTCGCGCTGTCGGTCGTCGTGCTGTTCGAGCTGCGCTACGGCGCCGCCAAGAGCGCACGGCCCGAGCGCAATGGGCGGCGCATCGATGATTTCCTGTCCGGGCCGATCGAGGTGCTTTCGTTTACGCCGGAGGACGCCGAAGAGGCGGGCGACGTTCGCGCCGCGCTGGAGCGCGCGGGCACGCCGATCGGACCCTATGACGTTCTGGTCGCCGCGCAGGCGCGTCGGCACGGGGCTCTTCTCGTCACCGCCAACATGCGGGAGTTCGCGCGCGTGCCACGGCTGCGATGCGAAGACTGGGCCGCACCGCTTTGAGCGGGCGGCGGAGTTGTGGCTTGCACCGACTTGGTCTCTCTTGTTCCATCCAGATTGCAAGTTTCGAAGGGAAAAGGGATGGACAACTCGATCAACGAATTGTGGGCAATGTCGGAGCCGGCGTTGATCGGCGCGTACGCCGATGCCCGGCGGCGGTTCGTGGAAAAGAAGTTCGCGCGCGACACACAGCGGGCGCGCCTCGAGTGGATGAAGGCGAGGGCGTTCGTCCAAGCATCGGGCGGCGTCACTGAGCGCAAGTCCGCGGTCGACGCTTCCGAGGAGCTCGGCCGCAAGGGCCAGGAATTGCGCGAGATGACGCGCGATCTCGATCTGCTCAAGATCGATGTCGATATCCTCGCCATGATTATTCGCCTGCGCGGCGCGCCCGCGCCGGGTCCGGTGGACGTCGAGCACGCCGCGGAGGGCGAGCCGGAGCGCGAGGAGACCTGACGTCCGCGACGCCGTCACGCCCGCCGCAGGCGGCTTAGTGTCCCGATTCCGCATCCATAGGGCCGTGCGCCCGACGATGTCAGTCCACCGTTCGCGGCGGCGCGTGGGCGCGACGCATCGGGTGGCCTCCCGCGAATCGCCCAATGATAGCGTTGCGCAATTCTCCGGTCTCTCGAAGCTGGTGAAAACCACCGCGCGGATCGCGTTACCGGCGCCGCGCCCCCGCTGATCGGCATGCCATCGAGCGGCATTCGCGTTTGGCATCCTGCACTCTCGTTGTTCCTCGAATCAGCGGACGCGCGTAAGACTTGGGCGGCCGGCCGAGTCGTCGTTTCGCCGGCGACGTGCATCTCATCGGAGGTCATCATGGCGCCTGCACTCGCGCTTCGACACGACCACGCGCTCGCGCCCACCGAGGCGCTGCCGACGCGGGACGAAGCGCTCGCGCGCTACCGGCATCTGCGCGAGATCAGCCGGCGTCACAATTCCGAGATGATGGAGCTCCTCTCGACCAGCGCGCTCCTGCAGCAGGCGCGCCGCCTGGGGCTTGCCGAGGGCAAGACCTTCGTCCTCGATCGCATGGACGACATGAACTACGTGTGGGACCTTGCGATCCATACCGCTCCGCCCGGGCGCTCCCGGGCGATCGATCGCTACGCCCGGTCGGTGCGGCTCGCGTCCGGCTCGGACGCGGCGCTCGTGCTCGACGCGATGTGCAAGCGCGCTTCGCGGTCATTGCGGTGAAGGACCGCCACCCCGTGGCCGGGCTGATCGTCACCGACCTCTTCCGGGCAGCCGAGCTCTGGCTGATGGACGAAGGGCTCGAAATGTCGCTTGCTCCCGGAGCCGCAATTGCGACCCGCTATTTCGCGCCCGATCGCTTCGTCATGGCGGCCGGCGTCGTCATGCCGTTCGACCTCGATCTCCTCGGCGACGTGGTCGCGGCGGTGCCGCAGGTCACGCGGAGGCCGCCGGTGGAGGCGATCGACGACCGTCGTCTTGCCGAAGCGATGTATCGGGAGGGGATCGCGGCGGGACTCAACGAAAGCGCGAGCTATCGAGACGCCGGCGGCAACGAGGAAGGGATTCTCTGACACTTCCGAGCGGCGGAGTTTCACGATGGCAGGTGCGCCGAAATGCTTGTCGCCGCACGCTCCCTGCGCACATCACTGCGCCGCGGTCGGCCGACGGACCCGCACGAGGCCCTCACCCCAGCGGAAGGTTTGCCTGCTTCCAGGAGTTGAGGCCGCCGCGATACCAGAAGACCCGGGAAAATCCCATTTTCACCGCGCGCAGCACTGCGTTGTAGGATTCCCAGCATTCGGCGCCCTCGCAAAAGAACACGAGGGGCATGGCAAGATTGTTCTTGGTCAGCGACATCAACTGCGTGCGCAGACGCCGCTGGACGTCGTCGTCGAAGTGCCCCGACGAGCCGCCGTCGGGAAGCCGCCGGGCTCCCCGGATGGTCTTAGGATGCGCGTCCGCCAGTACGTCGACGAGCAGAAACTGCGCGCCGTCGAGCGATCCGCGTTGCATCGCGGCGGAAAGGTCGGATGTGGAGATGAGCCGGGCGCCCGGCGCCGTCGTCGGCGTTTTCGTTCCGACATCGTCCTTCAACGCGGTCTGCGGCGGCACCCCGAAATCGGTGAACTCGTCGGCGTAGTTCGGCTGGGTCATCACGATCTGGGAAAAGCGCCATTCGTTGCTCTGCGTCGGCTCCGACTCGGCGCCCAAGCCGACGTAATCGTCGCCTGCGCCGGGCTGACCGTCGAACTCCTTGAGCTTTCGCCCATTGATGTAAAAGGTATTCTTGCCGTTCCGGTTGGTCAGCTTGAGGATGTTCTCGCTCTTGGGGCCGGTCCTTATGGCATCCGTCTTGTCTCGCGCGATGACCGTCTGCTTGTCGTTGACGTAGCGATGGATCCAATACGATCCGGCGGGGGAGAACGCCGCGACGTAGTAGTTCTTGTCGTCTTCCTTGTCCCAGAAGATCAACTCCGCGCTCGTTGCAGACGCGTCCTTCATCGTCGCGGGTGAAATGACCGTCACGCAGATCGAGCCGTTGCGGAAGGTCGTGCGCCGCAGGAACAGTAGGTCGTCGTTGGCGTGCGGAGCAATCACGGCTTGGCCGCCGGCGACATAGAAGCCGCTCTGCCGATCCGTCCCCAGATCCTGCCAAGCCGGATCGACGGTCTTGAAGTTGTCGAAGAACACCGGGGCGGAGCCCTGCTCGCAGGCGGTCGCGGCGGCGGCCGCGGTTTTTGCTTCGGCGGCGGAGTCGGTCCTTGCCGGCTCGGGCGCTGGCGTGGCTGTCGCGATCGCCGCCGGCGCTGATGCCGGCGCGGGCGTGGGTGCCGATGCGGCAGCAGGTGCCGGTGCGGGCGCAGGAGTCGGCGGCGCGCTGGACGCCACGTCCGGCCCGGTCCGCGTGCCTCGCTGGAAATATGCAAAGCTCAGGGCGATCAGGAGCGCGGCGGCCACGGCCGCGGCGGCGATGACGAGGGTGCGGTTGGTTCGGCGCGGCTGACCTGTCGCGGCGGCGGCCACCGATTTGATCTGCTCGATCGCGCGGATCAGCCGATCGATGTGCGCGTTGAAGTCCAGGCCGGCTTCGACGATCGCGGCGTTGCGATAGCGCAGCGGCTCCAAGGTCTCCGGCAGTTCGGTCGGGCTCGGCATGGCGGCGCCGCCCACCAGCACCGGGATCGTCGGAATGCCGTGGCGAAGCGCCGCCTCGGCCTCGACGCGCACCGGATCGGCGGGATCGTGGATGCGCGCCGAACCGCTCTCGATCGGGCCCGACCAGGTCGGACCCATGATCAGCAGGAGGACGTCGGCCTCGTTCAATGCCTTTTGGATATGGTCCCGGTAGTCGATACCGAGCGGAATGTTGTCGATATCCATGAAAACGGAGCGTTCGCCGAAATGTTGCGCAAGCCGGTCGCGGATACGACCGGTGATCGCATCGGAATCCTTGCGCCGATATGAAATGGCGATTTTCGGCATGGATCACGACATTGGTCGGCAGCCTGCTTCGTCGAGCGACGCCAATCTCACGCGATTGACCCGAGCTTCATGATGCCATGCGCGTCGCCAAAACCGAGTGGCGCGTTGCACAACGTGGGCAATTTTGCGCGAGCGCTCGAACCCGTTCACTCTGGATGGCAGCGCTCGGAGCAACACGCGAAATCCGGCGTCACCCGCGGCATTCCAGTCTTCACCGATCCTACCTGCGCGGTCGCGCCGAACGCAATCCTCGGGTTTCGCGGCGGTTACTGAATGACCCGCACGGTGGGGGTGATCGACAGGTCGTTCGCGGCGGTCTCGATCGCGATCAGCTGCGCCAGCAGGCTGAAGATGCGCTTGCTGTTGTGCGCGTCCTCGGGGATGCAATAGCTCTCCTCGAGGAACCACGTCCGCGCGAAGCAGCTGGGCGTGTCGGCGAATTCGACCCTGAAAAGCAGGCTGTCGTCATGCACCGTGTTGAGGGACGGAGGCGCCAGCACGTCGTCCCTGTGCCAGGTATTGACGCGCGGCAGCGGCGCCGGATGGTCCCGCTGCATCTTGATCAAGGTGCCGAGGAACTCGAAGACTCCGTATGCGGAGCGCGGCTTGATGCGGAATCTGACCGGCCCGACGAAGAATTCGAACGCATCCTTCTGCGGCTTGTTGGCCTCCTCCCGCGGGTCCCACTCGGACCCGCATCGCGGCTTGAGCAGCGCCGGGTTGACGGGGAAGTCGATGTAGCGCACCGCGTCCGCCTTGCGCTCCGGGGCCATCTCGTTCTGCGCGCGCTCCGCCAGCAGGGGATCGAAGCAGAAGCGGAAGAAGCTCGTCGTCTCGGGCCTGTTGCCGCCACCGCCGCCCACGTCGCCGCCGCGATTGCCGCCGCCCGCGTTTCCGCGGTTGCCGCCGCCCCGGCCGGACGCCGGACGCTGCACGGCCCGTTGCTCGATCGTCAATCCCGTAAACATCGCGATCAGGATGAATTCCTCGAAGCATCGCTTCTTGAGATCGGCACGTGGACAGCCATAGTCGGCCGGCGGCCGGTAGCTGAACAGCAGCGGGCGGGGAATGCCGCGGTCGACCTCGACGGACTGGGTGAACAGCCAGAACAGCACCTCGCGCGAATAACCCTGGCGGATGAAATAATCCACCGTCAGCAGGTCGAGCGGCTTGAGGAAACCGGTGTAGAAGGTGGCCGTCTCCTGCGTCGACACGCTGAAGTTCGTGCTGATCTGGGTGGCGTTCGAGGCCGTCGTGTTGTTCAAGACGGCGAAGCGGCTGGGCGAGAACGTCGGCTCGTTCGCCGGAGCCACGCTGCGTCCGAGCAGGAACGTCGGCAGGCCGAACGACGTCGTGTTCGACATCGACGGCGTCACGTTGGCGATGGTGACGAAATTGAGCGGATGGTCGTGGCTCGCCCGCGCCAGGTTGAGGAGGATCGACTCGTTGCGCGCCTTCGCGAGGCTGCGGCTGATCGTGTCATAGCGCGAATCGACCGGGTCGATGACCGCGCATGCGGCCAACGAGCCGGCAAGGCATGCCGCGCCAACCCACGCCAGACGCCACATGAAACCCCCACACCACTACTTGGGTAATCTTGCACCGCGGGAAGTTGCGCCGTCAAGCATCCAGCGCGCGCCGAGCCCTCGGCCCGCTGGCGGCCGCACGGACGGGGGCAAGCCTGGCGGATCAGCCGAGAGGCGTATCGCGGCGGGCGTCCCTGATGGGGCGGGCGAGGCCGAACTCCCGGGTTCTCGTCTCGGCGGATCACCGCGACGTGCGGCTTCCCAAGTCGTACGGCACGGTGGATGCGATGTTCACGCCGATGTCGTGTGCCGGCAACCGGGCGCGCCTGGTCGTCTCCGCGCGGCGCCGAGAATGTTCTGAGGTTGCTCGCGATCCGTCGATGCCCGTCGCACGACCTATACAAGTCTGTCATAATATGGACCGTTGGGATGTTGGACGCGTGATGACCCGATGGCCTGCCTGCGCGAAGACACCGCGGATGTGATCGCCAGCCACCGGTCGCTCCGGCCCGCGACATGAACGAGTTGCACCCGCGGGATCAGGCGCTGTCGCGCGCCCTGGCCGAGGTCGAGCAGACCCGCGCGATCATGAAGACCGTGCTCGACAATATGAGCGAGGCGGTCTGTCTCTACGACAAGGACCACGTCCTCCTGTTCCTCAACGACATGTTCGCCGTGATGCACGACTTTGCGCCGGGCGAGGTGCACGCCGGCATGAAGATCGAGGACGTGCTGCGGCTGCTCGCCGAGCGCGACGAGTTCGGCCCCTTGGTGGACATCGAGACCAAGGTGCGCGAGCGCGCCGCGATGCTGACCCGGGTCGAGGGCAACCGGTTCGACCGCCGCCACAAGAGCGGACGTCACGTCGAGTACAAGGTGACGCCGCTCGCCGACGGCGGCTTCGTCACGGTCTGTCGCGACATCACCGAGTTGAAGGACCGCGAGGACGCGATCGCGCAGACCAAGGAAGAGGTCGAGCGGACCCGCACGGTGATGCAGACCATCCTCGACAACATGAGCGACGGCGTTTCGTTCTACGACAAGGATTACGTCTGGCAGTTCACCAACCGCATCCACATCCAGCGCCACGAATATCCGCCGGAGATGCTGGCGCCCGGCGTCACCGGCTGGGACCGTATCCGCTATCAGGTCAGACGCGGCGAATACGGCCCCGTCGCGGAGGAGGATGTCGAGCGCTGGGTCACGGAGATCGCGACGCTGATCCGCCGGCCGAGCGGCGCCTCCTACGAGCGCCGCACGGCGAACGGGCGCTATGTGCACTTCACCTACAAGACGCTTGAGGACGGCAGCCTGCTCGGCGTCTACCGCGACATCACCGAATTGCGCCAACGCGAGGAAGCGCTGGCCATCGCCAAGGAAACGGCGGAGCAGGCGCGCGCGGAAGCGGAAGCCGCCAACAGCGCCAAGTCGACGTTCCTCGCCACGATGAGCCACGAGATCCGCACGCCGATGAACGGCGTGCTCGGCATGATCGAGGTGCTGGAGCGGCAGGGCCTGAGCGTCGCCCAGCAGCGCACCGTCGCCACCATGCGCGAGTCCGCGCAGGCGCTGCTGCGCATCATCGAGGACGTGCTCGACTTCTCCAAGATCGAGGCCGGAAAGCTCAACCTGGAGCAGACGACGTTCTCGCTCTCGGCCCTGATGGACCAGGTGCGGCAGACCTTTGTGCCGCTCGCCGAGGCAAAGGGCCTGTCGGTGACGTCCGTCGTCGAGCCCGGGTCGCACGACGCGCTGATCGGCGACCCGACCCGCGTCCGGCAGATCCTCTTCAATCTCGTGGGCAACGCGCTGAAATTCACCGAGCGCGGCGGGATCGTGCTGCGCGCCGGCACGGCTCCGCTCGGCGGGGAACGCACGCGTGTCACGCTCATGGTGCAGGATACCGGGGTCGGCCTGTCCGAGGAGGAGCGTTCGCGGCTGTTTCGGCCGTTCTCGCAGGCCGACTCCTCGACGACCCGCCGGTTCGGCGGCACCGGGCTTGGTCTCTCGATCGTCCGCCGCCTTGCCGAGCTGATGGACGGCTCGGTCGCGGTCGAAAGCGAGGTCGACCGCGGGTCCACCTTCACGGTCGAGCTGACGCTCGTCGCCGCGGCGGACGACTCGTCGTTGCTCGGCCTGCCGCGCCCCGCACCGGCCGGCGCCTCGTCGTCGATCCTGCACGACGAGCACCGGAAGGTTCTCGTCGTCGACGACCACCCGGTCAATCGCGAGGTGCTGATCCGGCAGCTCGCGATCCTCGGGGTCGACGCCGACAGCGCCGTCGACGGGGAGGAGGCGCTCGCGATGTGGCGCTCGGGAGACTACGCGCTGGTGCTCGCCGACATCCACATGCCGAAGATCGACGGCTACGAGCTGACACGGCAGATCCGCGCCATCGAGGCGCAGAGCGGCGCGGCGCGCACGCCGCTCGTCGCCGTGACCGCCAATGTGATGAAGGGCGAGGAGGAGCGCTGCCTGACCGTCGGCATGGATGCGTATCTCGGCAAGCCGATCAGCATCGACCGGTTGCAGGTCACGCTCGAGCGCTGGCTGTCGATCAGTGCGGGAGAGGCGCATGGCGATGCAGCGGATGGGCCGGCGTCGTCGGATGTGCTCGATCGCAGCATCCTGACAGCCTGGCTCGGCGATGACGCGGTCGCGGTCGGGTCGCTGTTGCAGAAGTTCCGCGATGCCGCGGTCGATGCCGAGCTGCAGGTCGGTGACGCGTCGCGCCGCGGCGACCTCGCCGCGCTCACGGCCGCCGCGCACAAGCTCAAGGGCGCCGCGGCGGCCGTCGGGGCGATCAGCGTCGGGCACCGCGCGAGCTCGCTGGAAGCGGCCGCGAAGGCGGGCGACTGGTCGCGCTGCCGTCAGGAGCTTGGCCCTCTCGCTGCCGACATCCGCCGCGTCATCGGCGAGATCGACGCGAACGCACGCGCCCCGCGCTGACTGGCCGGCACCGGATCAGCCGAGCGGCGTATCGCGGTAGACGTCCCTGATCGGGCAGGCGAGACCGAACGCCGGCAGGACTAACTGATCGGACGCGCCGAGCACCCGCGACTGCCAGCCGTCGGCGGTTCGCAGCTCGACGACGATCTCCGCGCGATCGTGTCCGCGTTCGCGGTCCGGAGCTGTCACGTACTGATCAGCCGGAAGCGCTCGAGCAGCGCATGCCCGGCGGGAGTTCTCGATTTGCCGGACGCCGGGCCGTTCCCCGGGTAGGCGAACATCACGACGGACGGCGCCGCGTCGAGGGCCGCCTCAGCGTAGAAGTTCCCCACGCGGCTCGAGATGATGCATGTCAAACCGGCGCAGGCGGCACCGGGATTCAGTTCTACCGGGTCGGTTGCAGAGGCGAAGATTACGTCGTTGATGATCATGGCGGCGACAAACGATGTGAAACTCTGAAAGTCGATTTCGGGCGTCTTCTGCAGAAAGAAGACAGGAGGATCCTCGATATCGGGCTCCGCAGCACGGATGCCCCATTCGGTGATCCCGTCCGTGTCAGTAAGGATGCAGATCATCCCGTCGGCGGCGGCTAGCTCCTGAGGCCTGATCCAGACATTCAACCCACCTTGGCTCCAGCCGGCCGCGAGCAGATACCATTCCCGGAGGGCCGTCGGCAGACTCAGGGACTTCGCCCGGAGCACCTCATCGAGTTCCTCCGGAGCCATCCCGTGGGCGGAGTTGAATGGCCCCACCCAATCACGGATGAAGGAGACGACGCCGCGCCAGCGCCGACTGCTCGCCAAGTTGCTCCAGCAAACGCGCGAAGCCTGCATGCGCCAGACAAGCCCCTACTGTTATGGCGCGAATCTGACGTGCCGTGATGTCCGCTTGCCGCCGTTATCAGGGGCATAGCGGCCAGCGGTCCTCCGCTGCGGTCGTGGCGAGTGGCGCGCCCGAAGAGATTCGAACTCCTGACCTTTGCCTTCGGAGGGCAACGCTCTATCCAGCTGAGCTACGGGCGCGTCGCACCCTAGATAGCCGAACCCCGTGGGGCCGGCAAGTTGCAGTGAAATTGCAGCGGCCCGGGATTGGGCAACGAACGCCGTCCTCATATCGTCTGGCGGTAGACGACGAACCCGGAGTCCTCGGCCAGCTGATCGTAGAGCTTGCGCGCGGTCCGATTGGTCGTGTGCGTGTGCCAGTAGACACGGCTGCTGCCGGCGGCGCGGGCCGCATCGTAGACGGCGTTGATCAGCGCCCGGCCCACGCCGTTGCGGCGCTGTGCCACGTCGGTGAACAGATCCTGCAGATAGCAGGTCGGCGCCAGCAGGATGGTGCTGCGGTGAAACAGGTAATGCGCGAGACCGCAAAGCCGGCCCTCGCTTTCCGCGACCAGCGCATGCACCGGCTCATCGGACTCGAAGAAACGCCCCCATGTGGTCTGGGTGATCTCCGCCGCGAGCGCCGTCGCGCCCGATCGCCCATAGAAGGCGTTGTAGCCTTCCCACAGCGGCAGCCACTGATCGAAGTCGCCGGGACGAACCGGGCGAACGGTCACGGCAAGGGACATCGTGCCTCGTCGTTGTTGCGCACATCCTTCATGATGATCATGCCACGCGAGCTGGTCACGGGGCCTCTTCGAAGACTTTCGACTCTCCGAACGCAACGTATTCGTCGCACTGAGCCGCCGTGAGAAATGCGTCGATGTTGGCGAGTTTTTTCGTGCGCCATCTCAATTCAGCCATGCCAAGCCCCAATACCTGCCCGCCAAGGTCGGTATAGTCTAGCGCCAAAGCTCGAGGAAATCATGCGGATGAATGCGATCGACAGAGCCTGGCTCTCGCTCGACGGATTGTCGGTCGGCGATGCCTTCGGCGAGCGGTTTTTCGGACCGTCGCACGAGGTGCTGCAGAACATTGCGCGGCGCGACCTTCCGGTCGCGCCGTGGATCTATACCGATGACACCGAAATGGCGTTATCCATCGTGGAGATCCTGCAGGAGCATGGCGGCATCGATCAGGACCTTCTCGCGCAGCGATTTGCTCGCCGCATGCAGTTCAGTCGCAACTATGGCAAAGGCGCCTACACGATCCTGTGCGGCATCAGGGAAGGGCTCGACTGGCGCACGCTCACGCGCATCGGCTTTCGCGGCCAGGGATCGTTCGGAAACGGCGCGGCGATGCGGGTCGCGCCGTTGGGCGCGTTCTTCGCCGACCAGCCGCTCGGGCTCGTGTGCGAGCAGGCGCGCCTGAGCGCCGAGGTGACGCATGCCCACGCGGAAGGGATCGCCGGGGCGATCGCCGTGGCGGTCGCGGCGGCGCTGGCTTGGCAGCGGCGCGGCAGCGGCGAGACGCTGGGCCGCAGCTGGATCGCCGCGATCCGCGACGCCATCCCCAAGGGATACACCCGCGACGCCGTCGCCGAGGCGCTCGATGTCTCGCCCGACGCGACGATCGTCGCCGCCGCCAAGGCGCTGGGCAACGGCTCCGGCATCACGGCGCCGGACACCGTGCCGTTGTGCCTGTGGGTGGCGGCGCACGCCTCGGACGGGTTCGAGCACGCGCTGTGGCGTACGGTCAGTGCGCTCGGCGACCGCGACACCACCTGCGCGATCGTCGGCGGAATCCTGGCTCTTACGGACCACCGTGAGGGAATTCCGCCGCATTGGCTGCAGTCGCGTGAGATATTGCCGATCGGGCCGGGCGCCCCGTCTCTCAGATCGGCTTGAACTCCGACGACAAGCCGCTCTGCCGTGCGGGCCGCTCGCGCGGACGGACTGGACCGTCTACAATGCGCGCAAAGGCGCCGATATCGCCCCAGGAGTCCGCCATGCCGCAAGCCGCCGAGAAGCGTCCCGACACGCCGGTGAAGGCCAAGCCGTCCGCCGAGTTCGACTGGGAGGACCCGCTCGGCCTCGAGGGCCAGCTCACCGAGGACGAGCGCATGGTGCGCGACACCGTGCGCGGCTATGCGCAGGACAAGCTGATGCCGCGCATCCTCACCGCCTACCGCGAGGAGCGGTTCGACCGCGAGATCCTCAACGAGATGGGCGCGCTCGGCCTGCTCGGGCCGACCATCCCCGAGGAATACGGCGGCGCCGGCCTCGGCTACGTCGCCTACGGGCTGATCGCGCGCGAGATCGAGCGGGTCGACTCGGGCTACCGCTCGGCCATGTCGGTGCAGTCGTCGCTGGTGATGTATCCGATCTTCGCCTACGGCACCGAGGCGCAGCGCAAGAAGTACCTGCCCAGGCTCGCGACCGGCGAGATGGCCGGCTGCTTCGGCCTCACCGAGCCGGACCACGGCTCCGATCCCGGCTCGATGGTCACGCGGGCCGAGAAGGCGCCGAACGGATACCGGCTCACCGGCACGAAAATGTGGATTTCCAACGCGCCGTTCGCCGACATCTGCGTGGTGTGGGCGAAGCTCGACGGCGTGATCCGCGGCTTCATCGTCGAGCGCG
>Ga0126371_10002569_pt1 | contig 15653 bp, 16 predicted proteins | sample PanSoiMetaPlot_4_FD_110145 | JGI IMG/M metagenome (GOLD analysis project Ga0126371, IMG submission 110145) | Tropical forest soil microbial communities from Panama - MetaG Plot_4 | ecosystem: Environmental > Terrestrial > Soil > Tropical forest > Bulk soil | place: Panama | collected 2016-02-17 | reverse complement strand
TAGCCGAGCCGCTCGATGAAGCGGCCGTCGCGCGGGAAGCGGCTGTCGGCCGCGACGATGTGATAGACGGGCCGCTTCTTGGTGCCGGCACGCGCCATGCGGAGAACGACGGGCATTCGAGTTTTCCTTTCCTATCGATCGATCTGTAGCCCGCACGAGTGAAGCGACATGCGGGAACGGTGATCCCGGATTTCCCCTCGCTTTCGTGAGGGTCATCCGGGCTACGAGCTACGAACTCTCATTTCTTCTTTCCCAATCCGGGAAAGCCACCCAATCCCGGCAAGCTGCCGGGCTTGCCGCCGAGGCCAGGCAAACCGCCGGGCGCGCCGGGGAATTTCGGCGGCAGATTCGGCAGACCCGGCGCGCCAGGGGCGCCCGGCGGCATCCCGCCGGGCATCTTCTGCGCCAGCTGCGCCATCTGCTCGGGGCTCGGCATGGCGCCGCCGCCGAAGCCCATCATGTTGGCGAGGCCGGCGAGCGGCCCGCGCTTGGCGCCGCCGCCCATGGCCTTCATCAGGTCGGCCATGGTCCGGTGCATCTTGAGCAGCTTGTTGATCTCCTCGACCTTGGTGCCGGAGCCCGCCGCGATCCGCTTCTTGCGGCTCGCCTTGAGCACGTCGGGATGGCGGCGCTCCTGCGCCGTCATCGACTGGATGATTGCCACCTGACGCTTGAGCAGCTTGTCGTCGAGATTGGCGGCGGCCATCTGGTTCTTCATCTTGGCGACGCCCGGCAGCATACCCATGAGGCCGCCGAGCCCGCCCATCGTCTGCATCTGCTCCAACTGCTCGCGCAGATCGTTCAAGTCGAACTGGCCCTTGCGCATGCGCTCGGCGGTGCGCGCGGCCTTCTCCATGTCGATCGTCTGCGCCGCCTTCTCGACCAGCGATACGATGTCGCCCATGCCGAGGATGCGGTCGGCGATGCGGGCGGGATGGAAATCCTCGAGCGCGTCGATCTTCTCGCCGGTGCCGATCAGCTTGATCGGCTTGCCGGTGACGGCGCGCATCGAGAGCGCCGCGCCGCCGCGGCCGTCGCCGTCGACGCGGGTGAGAACGATGCCGGTGAGACCGACGCGCTGGTCGAACGAGCGCGCGAGGTTGACGGCGTCCTGGCCGGTCAGCGCATCGGCGACGAGCAGCACCTCGTGCGGCTGCGCGGCGCGCTTCACGTCGGCGGCTTCCGTCATCATCGCTTCGTCGAGGGTGGTGCGGCCGGCGGTGTCGAGCAGCACCACGTCGTGGCCGCCGAGGCGCGCGGCCTGCATAGCGCGGCTCGCGATCTGCACCGGCGTCTGGCCGGCGACGACCGGCAGCGTGTCGACGCCGACCTGCTGGCCCAGCACGGCGAGCTGCTCCATGGCGGCCGGCCGGTAGGTGTCGAGCGAGGCCATCAGCACCTTGCGCTTGGCCTGCTCGGCGAGCCGGCGTGCGATCTTTGCGGTGGTGGTGGTTTTGCCCGAGCCCTGCAGGCCGACCATCATGATCGGCACCGGCGCGTGCGCATTGAGGTCGATCGGATCGGCGCTCGAGCCCAGGGTCTCGATCAGCTGATCGTGCACGATCTTGACGACCATCTGGCCCGGCGTGACAGATTTCAGCACCTCGACGCCGACCGCGCGCTCGCGCAGCTTGTCGATGAACTCGCGCACCACGTCGAGTGCCACGTCCGCCTCGAGCAGCGCGCGGCGCACCTCGCGCGCGGCCGCGTCGACGTCGGCGGCGGTGAGCGCGCCCCGTCGCGTCAGCCGGTCGAGAATCCCGGAGAGCTTGTCGGACAGGCCTTCGAACATGCGTGCCTTTTCGCGTTAGAACCTGCAAACACCGACGGCGCCCGAGGGCGCACAGCGCTGTCGGGCGGGGGCCTCCGGCCTCGTGGACCGGTCGGCGGATCGGCAGTTACAGGCTCTATGTATGAGCGGACAGAGGCTTAGGGCAGGGGCCCGGCCGAGTCAATGTGCGGGGTCGGCCCGTCGCGTGCGGTTCCTGCGCCCCCTCTCCCCGAAGGGAAGAGGGTCAGCTCACTTCACCGGAACGAACACCTCGACCACGAGCTTGTCGGGCGCCGTGGTGATCGGGTCGGTGTCGTATTGCTCGATGAACAGGCCCTTGGCGTCGAGCTGCTTCTCGTCGAGGAAATTGGTGATCGCGTCGTAGGTCGTGTCCATCTCGTCGTAGGAGCCGCGGTGGATGAACTTGTAGGCGGTGCCGGGCGTCGTCTTGCCGACCTGGATGTTGCCGGGCGGCTTCTCCTTCGGCGCCTCGGCGACCGGGATCGCGGCCCAGAACTGAAAGCTCGTGTCGTTGGTCGAGGTGTAGATCGTCATCGGCGGGCCGGCGGGCTTGATGCCCTGCTTCTGCAGGTAGGCATTCACCGTCTTGATGGCGTCCACGATCGTCTCGAACGCGTGGTCCCACTGGCCCGATCCGGCAGTGTAGACGATGGTCTGCTCCGGCAGCGTCACCTGCTCGCCGAAGGCGTCGCCGGGCTGCAGACCGTCGGACCGCTGCACGTTGTCGGACGGCGGCTCGGCGGGCTGCGATGCCACCGGCGGCGCCTGCGGAGCTGGAGCGGGCGTTGCGGGCGTCTGGGGCGCCGGCGGCGCCTGAGGCGTTGCCGGCGCCGGAGGCGCCTGGCCCGCGGCCGGCCCGACCGCGCCCATTGGCAAAAGCAGCAGGACCGATGCCGGCACTATCATGTTGCGCAAGAGCGCCGCAAAGCCTGTCATGGAGTCCTCCGTTCGGCACGCCCCGGCCGGCACCGGCGCGTCCATCCCTTCCCGAGGCTTCAATGAGCCGCTATTTAGCAGGATATAAGGCGATCCCCCGCTCGAACAGCGGGAACCGGCCAAACTTTGCATAGAACCGCTGATCCAAGCCACATCGCGATGAGCGCGCTCGCCAACCACCCGTTCGTCAAGATGAATGGTCTCGGCAACGAGATCGTGGTGGTCGACATGCGCGCAAGCCCGGCCGCGATCACGGCGGCCGACGCGCGGGCGGTGGCGAAGTCGGCGGGCGCGCCCTACGACCAGCTGATGGCCCTCTACCCGCCGCGCACGCCGGGAACCGACGCGTACGTGCGCATCTTCAACAATGACGGCTCGGAGTCGGGCGCCTGCGGCAACGGCACGCGCTGCATCGCCGACATCCTGTTCAAGGAGACAGGCAAGACGGCGCTCACTTTCGAGACCGCGGCCGGCCTGCTCAACTGCTGGCAGGGCGCGAGCCCCCTCACCTCGACGGTCGACATGGGCGCGCCGAAATTCGGCTGGCGCGACATCCCGCTGGCGGAAGAATTCCGCGACACCCGCGCGATCGAGTTGCAGATCGGGCCGATCGATGCGCCGATCCTGCACTCGCCCTCGGCGGTGAGCATGGGCAATCCGCATGCCGTGTTCTGGGTCGACGACGTGAACGCCTACGACCTCGCCAAGTGCGGGCCGATGCTCGAGAACCATCCGATCTTTCCCGAGCGCGCCAACATCACGCTCGCGGCGGTCAAGTCGCGCGAGCACGTCGTCATCCGCACCTGGGAGCGCGGCGCCGGCCTGACCAGGGCGTGCGGCTCGGCGGCATGCGCGGCCGCTGTCTGCGCGGCGCGCAAGCGGCTGACCGGCCGCACCGTCACGGTGACGCTGCCGGGCGGCGATCTCCTGATCGAATGGCGCGAGCGCGACGACCATGTGCTGATGAGCGGCCCGGTCGCCTACGAGTTCGAGGGGAAGTTCGACCCGGCGTTGTTCGCCGACGCCGAGGCGGGCGCCGCATGAGTATCGAGGTCGTGACCTTCGGCTGCCGGCTCAACACCTACGAGTCGGAGGTAATCCGCCGCAATGCCGAGGGTGCAGGCATAGGCGACGCCGTGGTGGTCAATACCTGCGCAGTGACAGGCGAGGCGGTCCGCCAGGCGCGGCAGACGATTCGCCGACTCAAGCGCGAGCGGCCGGACGCGCGCATCCTGGTCACCGGCTGCGCGGCGCAGACCGAGCCCGAAACATTCGCACGCATGGGCGAGGTCGACCGCGTCATCGGCAATGACGAGAAGATGCGGCCGGACGCCTGGGCGGCCGCGCGCAACGCCCTCACGCGTCCCTTCGGCATCAGCGACGAGGAGAAAATCGCGGTCAACGACATCATGGCGGTCACCGAGACCGCCGTGCACCTGATCGACGGGCTCGACGGTCGGGCGCGGGCCTTCGTGCAGGTGCAGAACGGCTGCGACCACCGCTGCACCTTCTGCATCATCCCGTACGGCCGCGGCAACTCGCGCTCGGTGCCGATGGGCGAGGTGGTGACGCAGATCCGCCGCCTGGTCGCCAACGGTTTTCGCGAGGTGGTGCTCACCGGCGTGGACCTGACCAGCTACGGCGGCAACCTGCCGGGTGCGCCGCGCCTCGGCACGCTGGTGAAGCAGATCCTCAAGCACGTCCCCGATCTCGAGCGGCTGCGGCTCTCCTCGATCGACTCGGTCGAGGCCGACCGTGACCTGCTCGATGCGCTCGCAAACGACGCGCGGCTGATGCCGCATCTGCACCTGTCGCTGCAGCACGGCGACGACCTCATCCTCAAGCGCATGAAGCGCCGTCATTCGCGCGCCGACGCGACCGCGTTCTGCGACGAGGTGCGCCGGCTGCGGCCGGACATCGTGTTCGGCGCCGACATCATCGCGGGCTTCCCAACCGAGGACGAGGCGATGTTCGCGCGCTCGCTCGACCTCGTCGACGCCTGCGGGCTCACGTTCCTGCACGTGTTTCCGTTCTCGCCGCGTCCCGGCACGCCGGCGGCGCGCATGCCGCAGATCCGCCGCGAGGTCGGCAAGGAGCGCGCGCGACGGCTGCGCCAGAAGGGCGAGGTGGCGCTTGCGGCGCATCTCGTAGCGCAGGTCGGCACGCGGCGGCGCGTGCTCGCCGAGAGCCGCGACAGCGGCCGCACCGAGCATTTCACGCCGGTGCGCCTCCGTGCGCGCCTCGATGCGCCGATCGAGCCGGGCGCGATCGTCGAGGCCACCATCGTCGGGCATGATGGGCGGCAGTTGATCGCGGCGTGATGCAGACGACGCGATGACAACGGCCGCAGAAGCGATATCGATCCGCCGCTTCGGTCCCAACGACAGCGTCGAGAGTCTGACCGCGTTTCTACACCGCGCCTACGCGGCGCTCGGCGCAAACGGCTGGAACTACACCGCCGTCGATCAGACCGTGGAGGTCACGCGCAAGCGGCTCGCCGAGGGAACGTGTCTCGTGGCGGTCGACGGCGACGACCGCCTCGTCGGCACGATCATGTACAACCCGCCGCAGGTCGCCTACGCCGGCTCGCCCTGGCTGTGCCGGCCCGACGTCGCGCATCTCGGCCAGTTCGGGGTCGAGCCGTCGCGCCAGCGCGGCGGGATCGGTGCGCGGCTGATGGCGGCGGTCGAGGCGATGGCGCGCGCCGACGGCGCCCGCGAGATCGCGCTCGATACCGCCGAGCCCGCCGTGCATCTCGTCGAATGGTACGCGCGCTGCGGCTATCGCTTCATCGAATACGCGCAATGGCGGGGCAAGCGCTATCGCAGCGTGATCATGAGCAAGGCGTTGTGACCCCCGCCGCGGGATCGTGATATAACGGACAATCAGCCGGAGGGCCCCATGGCATTCACCGATCACCTCGTCACCACGATGGACCAGCTCGAGTCGATGTACGGCGAGGTTTTTCCGCCGGCGCGGGTGAAGGAGATCGATCACGTCAACGCCGACTACCGCGCCTTCATCGAGAAGGCGCCGTTCGTCGCCATGTCGACCGCGGGATCCGGCGGGCTCGACTGCTCGCCGCGCGGCGATCCGGCCGGCTTCGTGCGGGTGCATGACGAGAAGACGCTGATGATCCCGGACCGGCGCGGCAACAACCGCATCGACAGCCTGCGCAACATCATCGAGGACCCGCGCATCGCGCTCCTCTTTCTCATTCCCGGCTGCAGCGAGACCATCCGGGTGAACGGCCGCGCGCACATCTGCGTCGATCCGGAGCTGTGCCGCAGCTTCGAGATGCAGGGCAAAGCACCGCGCTGCGTCATCGTCGTCACGGTCGAGCGCGTCTACTTCCAGTGCGCCAAGGCGATCGTGCGCTCGAAGCTGTGGGACCCGGCGACGCGGGTCGACCGCACCAGCCTGCCGACGGCGGGCACGATTCTCGCCAGCATCTCGGGCGGCAAGATCGGTGGCCCCGAGCACGACCGCGCCGCGCCCGAGCGGATCAAGGCGACGATCTACTAGAGCATGATCCCGAAAAGTGGATGCCGGTTGTCGGAAAGATCATGCTCAGGGAAATAAAGGGGGACCGATCATGGATCAGAGCCGACGCAACGTCCTGATCGCAGGCACGGCGGTGAGCGCGGTTGCGGCCGCGCCGCTCGCCTTCGCGCAACAATCTACCGGACCAGGGGGTACGAAGATGTCGTTCTACGAAAGAGGCACCGTTAAAATCCGCTACGAGGAGGTGGGCTCGGGCTATCCCCTGCTGGTCATTCCGGGCGGCGGGCTGAACTCGACCATGGCCAACCTGTCGCACGGCGCGCCGTTCAATCCGATGGTCGAGTTCAAGGACGAATATCGCGTCATCACATCGGACCTGCGCAACGCCAAGGACGGCGAATCGACCGGCCCGCTCGAGGCCGAGCGGCCGTGGGACGCCTACACGGACGACCATATCGGCCTGATGGACCATCTCGGCATCGACAAGTTCATGGTGCTGGGCTTCTGCATCGGCGGCCCGTTCATCTGGAACTTGATCAAGCGCGCGCCGAACCGGGTCGTCGCCGGCGTGCTGGCACAGCCGAGCGGATCGCGGCCGGAGAAGCGCGACCTGTTCTACGAAGGCAACACGAAGGGCTGGGGCGCCGAGCTGGTGAAGCGCCGGCCCGAGATCACGACCGAGATGGTCGACAAGTTCCTGACCAAGATGTACCGCACCGACGCGGACTTCGTGTTCACGGTGACGCGCGATTTCGTGCGCAACTGCAAGACGCCGGTGCTGATCCTGCCGGACGACATCCCGGCGCATCCGTATGCGGTCGCCATGGAAGCCGCGATGCTCGCGCCGAACGCGGAAGTGAGCATGTTTCCGTGGAAGGAGCCGAAGGAGCGCGTTCCGCTCGCGGTCCGACAGATCCGCAGCTTCCTGCGGGCGCATCGGCCGGTGGCTTAGGGCGCCGACCCCTCGCGCCAGCCGCACGCCGCCAGCCGCTCGCGCAAATGCGCCGGCACCGGCGCGGCGACGCGCACGGGCGGCTTGTTCTTGCTGATCGGCACCACGATCTCGCGCGCATGCAGGTGCAGCATCGGCCCGCGGAAGCGCGGCGCCGTGCCGTAGATGTCGTCGCCGACGATCGGCCAGCCTTTTGCCGCGCAGTGCACGCGCAGTTGATGCGTGCGGCCGGTCAAAGGCTCCAATTCCAGCCAAGTCAGAGGCGGTTGCGCCCGCGCTTGCGGGGGAGAGCTGTGCTCGCGGCTTTCCCCTCCCCACCCTCCCCCGCAAGCGGGGGAGGGGGCCGATAGTGCGGAGTCGGCGGCGACGCCGCCCGACCGCCCCATCACCTTCCACTTCGTCACCGCCGGCACGCCGTTCGGGTCGGGCTTCATCCACCAGCCGATGCGGTCGTCGAGGCGCCCGAGGGCGAGATCGATGGTGCCCTCATCGTCGGTTGGACCGCCTTCGACCACCGCCCAGTAGGTCTTGCCGACCTTGCGGTGCTTGAACAGCAGTCCGAGATGGGCGAGCGCCTTGCGGTGGCGCCCGAGCACCAGGCAGCCGGAGGTGTCCTTGTCGAGCCGATGGGCGAGCTCGGGCCGCCGCGGCAGGCCGTAGCGCAGGGCGTCGAGATAATCCTCGAGGCTCGGCCCGCCCTTGGGGCCGCGATGAACCGACAGGCCGGCGGGCTTGTCGATGATCAGCATCAGGCCGTCGCGATAGAGCACGCGCGCGAGCATCTCGCCGGACGGAACACCGCGCGAGGCGTGCGACTTCGCCGCAATGGGCGTTTCCCGGGTCTCTTTCAGCGCCATCGTGAAACCGCTATCAAACCGGCACCATGAATGACAGTGTAAAGCAGGACGGCGCGCCGAAGGCGAGCTGGTGGCAGCGGCTCGCCTCCGGCCTCAAGCGCACGTCGGCGTCGATCGGCGGCGCGATCGCCGACCTCGTCACCAAGCGCAAGCTCGATGCGGCGACGATCGAGGAGCTCGAGGAGGTGCTGATCCGCGCCGACCTCGGCGTCGCGACGGCGGCGAAAGTCTCGGCCGCGGTGGCGGAAGGCCGCTACGACAAAAGCGTGTCCGCCGACGAGGTGAAGGCGATCCTCGCCGCCGAGGTCGAGAAGATCATGATGCCGGTCGCGCAGCCGCTCGCGCTCGATCCGGCCGCGCGGCCGTTCGTCATCCTGGTGGTCGGCGTCAACGGCTCGGGCAAGACCACGACCATCGGCAAGCTGGCGGCGCGCTTCCGCGGCGAGGGCCACAAGGTGGTGCTGGCGGCGGGCGACACCTTCCGGGCCGCCGCGATCGAGCAGCTCAAGGTCTGGGGCCAGCGCACCGGCGCCGAGGTGATCGCGAGCCAGCAGGGCGCCGACGCGGCGGCGCTCGCCTTCGAGGCGCTGGAGAAGGCGCGCGGGGAGGCCGCCGACGTGCTGATCGTCGACACTGCGGGTCGCCTGCAGAACAAGGCCGCGTTGATGGGCGAGCTCGAGAAAGTCGTACGCGTCATGAAGAAGCTCGACGCGAGCGCGCCGCACGCGGTGCTGCTCGTGCTCGACGCGACCGTCGGGCAGAACGCGCTGTCGCAGGTCGAGGAATTCGCGCGGACCGCGGGTGTTACCGGCCTCGTGATGACCAAGCTCGACGGGACCGCGCGGGGCGGAATTCTCGTCGCCATCGCGGCGAAGCACCGCATCCCGGTGCATTTCATCGGCGTCGGCGAAGGGGTGGAGGATTTGAGTCCGTTCGCGGCGAAGGATTTTGCCGCGGCGATCGCGGGGATTGCGGCTTGACATGGCGTCGTCATGCCCGGCCTTGTGCCGGGCATCCACGCCTTGGCAGCAGCGCACGAAAGACGAGGATGGCAGGGACAAGCCCGGCCATGACGAAATGAAACATGGCTCCATGACCGACAAGCCCAAGCTCAATCCGACCCTCAAGCTGGTGCTCGATCTCGGGCCGCTGGTGGCGTTCGTCATCGCCTATTGGCGCTTCGACATCTTTGTCGCCACCGGCGTGCTGATGGCGGGGATCGTCGCGACGCTGGCCGTATCCTACGCGCTCACCCGGCACATCGCGGTCATGCCGGTCGTCACCGCGGTGGTCGTGCTGGTGTTCGGCTCGCTGACGCTCTTCCTGCACAACGAGACGTTCATCAAACTCAAGCCGACCATCATCTATCTGTTGTTCGCCGCAACCCTGTTTGGCGGCTACCTATTCAACAAACCGCTGCTCGCGATCGTTTTCGACGCCATGTTCCATCTCACCGAGGAGGGCTGGCGCAAGCTGACGCTACGCTGGGCGGCGTTCTTCATCGTGATGGCGGTCCTCAACGAGATCGTGCGACAGACGCAGACCACGCATTTCTGGGTCAACTTCAAGGGGTTCGGCTTCCCGGCCCTGACGTTCGTCTTCGCCGCGCTGCAGTATCCGCTGCTGACGAGATACGCGTCGGAGCAGCCCAATCCGGAGGCCGAGGCGGAGCGCGAAGAAGTTTGATCCTCATCGTCATGGCCGGGCTTGTCCCGGCCATCCACGTCTTGATGCGCGGCAATGACGCCGAGATTTATCTGGCGGCGAGCGCCTTCTCGATCTGCGGCATGAACACGCCGGCGAGATTGTCCGGCGTGAGCGGCCCGACCAGCTTGTAGGCGATCCGGCCGTCGCGGCCGATGATGAAGTTCTCCGGCACGCCGTAGACACCCCATTCGATCCCGGCGCGCCCGTTCTGGTCGGCGCCCACGGCGGCGTAAGGGTTGCCGTAGCGGCCGAGGAAGCGACGCGCGTCGTCGGGCTTGTCCTTCTGGTTGATGCCGACGACGCGGATGCGCTTGTCCTCGGCAAGCCGCATGAGGAGCGGGGCCTCGTCGCGGCAGGGCACGCACCAGGAGGCCCACACGTTGAGCACCGTGATGTTGCCGGCGAAATCCGCGGACGCAAGTCCCGGCACTGGCTGACCGTCGCGAACGAGGCCGGCGACCGGCGGCAGCGGCGTCTGCGGCGCCGGATGTCCGATCAGGACCGAGGGCAGCAGCGACGGATCGCGTCCGCTCAAAAGGTTCTTCCAGACCAGGACCGCGAAGGCGAGAAAGAGCACGAGAGGCACGAGCACGATCAGGCGCCGCCAGCGCGGCGCCTGCGCCTGCGCGCCGTCCTGCGGCAGGGCGCTCATGCGGGCTCCTTGATCTCGGCCGAGCGGCGCGTGACGCCATGCGCCTCGAGATCGCCGAGCGCGCGCCGCTGGGCGCGAAAATCGACGATCACCCAGGTGATCAGGGCGACCACCACCACGATCGCGGCCGCGTAGGACACGAGGATGAAGGCGGCGTGCGGCCCGAGATTCATGGCTCGTATCTCTCAAGCTTCCTGGCCGCGCGCCTGCAGCATCAGCATGCCGCGCACGCGCCGCCGCAGGATCTCGTTGCGCATCGCGGCGATATGCAAGGTCACGAACAAGAGCGTGAACGCGATCACCATCGCGAACAGCGGCACCAGCAGACTCTTGTCGATGGTCGGGCCGCCCATTCGGAACACCGACTCGGGTTGATGCAGCGTATTCCACCAGTCGACCGAGAACTTGATGATCGGCAGGTCGATGGCGCCGACCAGGGTGACGATCGCGACGACGCGCGCGGCATCGCTCGGATTCTCCACCGTGCGCCAGAGCGCGATCACGCCGAAATACATGATGAGCAGGATCAGCTCCGAGGTGAGCCGCGCGTCCCACACCCAGTAGGTGCCCCACATCGGCCGGCCCCACATGGCGCCGGTGAACAGGCAGAGAAACGTGAAGGCCGCGCCGATCGGCGCCGCGGCTTTCGCCGCCACGTCGGCCAGCGGATGGCGCCACACCAGCGTGCCGAGCGCCGCAACCGACATCAGGCCCCAGCAGAACATGCCGAGCCAGGCCGACGGCACGTGCAGGAACATGATCTTTACGGTCGCGCCCTGCTGATAGTCGTCGGGCGCGAGCGCCGACTGGGTGAGCCCGATCGCGAAGGCGAACAGGGTCGCAGCCATGAGCCACGGCAGGACGCGCTCGGCGAGAACGAGAAAGCGCGTCGGGTTGGCGAGGTCGATCAGAGCCATGGAAAGTCTCTTAGCAGACACGACGTAGAGGCGGAATGCGGCGCCAATACGCGCGAATACGCAGCAGAGGTTTGCGACGGTCAATCGAGCCCGTGGCGCAGCGTCGCGGCGGCCGCGGCCGGGCCGATCACGAGGCTCGCCAGTGTGAGCGCACACAGAATCGTGAACGGCGTCGCGAACGACGCCGGACCGACGATGACGGCCTCGGCGGCGGAGACGCCGAAGATCAGCACCGGCACCGTGAGCGGCAGCACCAGGACGGGCAGCAGCAGGCCGCCACGGCGCAGCACGACCGCGATCGCGGCCCCGATCAGGCCGATGAAGGTGATCGCGGGCGTGCCGACGAGCAACGTGAGCGCGACGGCGCCGATGGCGAGCGGATCGAGGTCGAGCAGCAGGCCGAGCACCGGCACGGCGACGACCAGCGGCAGGCCGGTGGTGATCCAGTGGGCGAGCCCCTTCGCGGCGACCGTGAGCTCGAGTGGCGCGGAACCCATCAGAATGAGATCGAGCGAGCCGTCCTCGTGATCGGCCGCGAACAGGCGATCGAGCGCCAGCAGCGAGGCGAGCAGCGCGCCGAGCCACAGGATGGCCGGGCCGATGCGCTTGAGCAGCACCAGATTGGGACCGACCGCGAGCGGGATCAGCGTGACGACGACGAGAAAGAACAGCACGCCGATCAGCGCGCCGCCGCCGACGCGCACCGCAAGACGCATGTCGCGCAGGAGGATCGCGCGGAGCGCCATCATGCCGCCCCCAGCCGTAATTCGGCCGCCCGGTCGAGGCCGAGCGGCCCATGCGTCGCGGCGACGATGATGCCGCCGCCGGCGAGATGGTTCCGCATCAGCTCGGTCAGGCGCTTCTGGCTCGCCGCGTCGAGCGCTGCGGTGGGCTCATCGAGCAGCCAGACCGGCCGGGGGGCCGCCAGCAGACGGGCAATAGCGAGGCGGCGGCGCTGACCGGCCGACAGGTAGGCGGCCGGCAAGGCGGCCAGCGCGGCGAGGCCCACGTGCTCCAAGGCCGTCTGCAGGATGCCCCCGCCCGGGCCCCCGGATGCGGCGGACGCATCACGACCGCCCAGAAACGCATACCAGAATTCGAGGTTCTCCCGGACTGACAGAGCGGATTTGAGACCGTCGCGGTGACCGAGATAGTGCACTTGCTCCGCCAGCGTCGCGTCGGCGGCCCCACCGGTGAGCTCGAGTTGCCCCGCCGCGAGTTCCAGGAGCCCGGCGATCAGCCGCAGCAGCGTGGTTTTTCCCGCGCCATTACGGCCCGTGACCGCCAGGGCCTCGCCGGCCACCACCGAAAAACTCACGCCGGCAAGGACTTCACGCCCGCCCCGGGTGCAGCCGATATCGCGCCCCACGAGCCGCATCACGCCACCCCCGGGGGTGCGCAACGGGGCCGCGCGGACGCGACGCGCTCGGGTTCTGTTCGCGCCATGTTCACAACGCGGGTTCGACGCATCTTCATATGGCAGAATCCGGGAAAAGCCCTTATAAGCGCGCCGATTAACCGGCTTGGCGAACACGCGCAGTATACGCGCGGGGGATTGAGTTCGGTATCGGTAGCAACGTACCAAGCAGCCCGGTGTCGTCGCCCGCCGGCATGGAACCCAAGGTCATGACCTCCCTCGACAGCTTCAAATGCGCCCGGCAACTCAAGGTCGGCTCGAAGACCTACGCCTATTACAGCCTTCCGGCGGCTGAGAAGAACGGCCTCAAAGGCATCTCGCGCCTGCCCTTCTCGATGAAGGTGCTGCTCGAGAACCTGTTACGCAACGAGGACGGGCGCTCGATCACCAAGGAAGACCTTCTCGCATTCGCGCAGTGGCTCAAGACCAAGACCTCCGAGCGCGAGATCGCGTTCCGCCCGGCGCGGGTGCTGATGCAGGACTTCACCGGCGTGCCGGCGGTGGTCGACCTCGCCGCCATGCGCGACGCGATGGAGCATCTCGACGGCGACGCCAAGAAGATCAACCCGCTGGTGCCGGTCGACCTCGTCATCGACCACTCGGTCGCGGTCAACTACTTCGGCCACAGCGACTCGTTCAAGAAGAACGTCGAGGACGAGTACAAGCAGAACCAGGAGCGCTACCGCTTCCTCAAATGGGCGCAGCGCAGCTTCGAGAATTTCCGCGTCGTGCCGCCCGGCACCGGCATCTGCCACCAGGTCAACCTCGAATACCTCTCGCAGACGGTGTGGACCGGCAAGGGCAGCGTGAAGATCGACGGCAAGGAGATCAACGGCGAGATTGCCTATCCGGACACGGTGGTCGGCACCGACTCGCACACCACCATGGTCAACGGCCTTTCGGTGCTCGGCTGGGGCGTCGGCGGCATCGAGGCCGAGGCCGCGATGCTCGGCCAGCCCTACTCGATGGTGCTGCCCGAGGTGATCGGCGTGAAGCTCTCCGGCAAGCTCAAGGAGGGCGTCACCGCGACCGACCTGGTCCTGACCGTCACGCAGATGCTGCGCAAGCGCGGCGTGGTCGGCAAGTTCGTCGAGTATTTCGGCCCCGGCGTCGCCGGCCTCTCGATTGCCGACCGCGCGACGCTCGGCAACATGTCGCCCGAATACGGCGCGACCTGCGGCTTCTTCGCCATCGACGACGACACGCTCAAGTACCTGCGCGAGACCGGCCGCGCCGAGTCGCGCGTCACGCTGGTCGCCGCCTATGCCAAGGCGCAGGGCCTGTACCGCACCAAGAACACGCCGGATCCGATCTTCACCGACGTGCTCAAGCTCGAGCTCGGCTCGATCGAGCCCTCGCTCGCCGGCCCGAAGCGCCCGCAGGACCGCATCGCGCTGCGCGACGTGAAGATCGGCTTCGCCCACTCGATGGACAAGGAATTCGGCAAGGCCGGCGAGATGGACAAGCGCGTGCCGGTCGAGGGCAAGGAGTTCACCCTCGGCCACGGCGACGTGGTGATCGCGGCGATCACCTCGTGCACCAACACGTCGAATCCGAGCGTGATGATCGCGGCCGGCCTCGTCGCCAAGAAGGCGGTCGAGCGCGGCCTCAAGGTCAAGCCGTGGGTGAAGACCTCGCTCGCACCCGGCTCGCAGGTGGTCGCCGAGTACTACGAGAAGTCCGGGCTGCAGAAGTCGCTCGACGCGCTCGGCTTCAACCTGGTCGGCTTCGGCTGCACCACCTGCATCGGCAACTCCGGCCCGCTGCCGGAGGAAATCTCCGAGGCGATCAACAAGAACGACCTGGTCGCCGCGGCGGTGCTGTCCGGCAACCGCAACTTCGAGGGCCGGGTCAACGCCGACGTGCGCGCAAACTATCTCGCCTCGCCGCCGCTCGTGGTCGCCTATGCGATCGCGGGCTCGATGCAGATCGACGTCGCCAAGGCGCCGCTCGGCGTCGACCAGAAGGGCAAGAAAGTCTACCTGCGCGACCTGTGGCCGACGAGCCGCGAGATCGCAACGGTGATGAACAAAAGCATCAGCAAGCAGATGTTCACGCGCAAGTACGGCGACGTGTTCAAGGGCGACAGCAACTGGCGCAAGATCGCGGTCAAGGGCGGCCTCACCTACAAGTGGGACGACCGCTCGACCTACGTGCAGAACCCGCCCTATTTCGCGGGCATGCAGAAGCGCAACGCGCCGGTCGAGGACATCGTCGACGCGCGCATCCTCGGCCTCTTCCTCGACTCGATCACCACCGACCACATCTCGCCGGCCGGCTCGATCAAGGAGGAGAGCCCCGCGGGCGAATACCTGCGCGACCACCAGGTGCGGCCGCGCGACTTCAACCAGTACGGCACCCGGCGCGGCAACCACCAGGTTATGATGCGCGGGACTTTCGCCAACATCCGCATCAAGAACCAGATGGTGCCGGGCGTCGAGGGCGGCTACACCATCCATTATCCGTCGCGGCAGAAGATGACGATCTACGACGCCGCGATGAAGTACAAGGCCGACGGCGTGCCGCTGGTGGTGTTCGCCGGGCGCGAGTACGGTACCGGCTCGTCGCGCGACTGGGCCGCCAAGGGCGCGGCGCTGCTCGGCATCCGCGCCGTGATCTGCCAGTCGTTCGAGCGCATCCACCGCTCCAACCTGATCGGCATGGGCGTCGTGCCGCTGTGCTTCGAGGAAGGCACCTCGTGGCAGATGCTCGGCCTCAAGGGCTCCGAGCAGGTGACGATCCGCGGGCTGCACGGCGAGCTCAAGCCGCGCCAGCGGCTGATCGCCGAGATCGTGGCGGCCGACGGGGGCTTGAAGCGCATCCCGCTGGTCTCGCGCATCGATACGCTCGACGAGCTCGAGTACTTCAAGAACGGGGGCATCCTGCAATACGTGCTGCGCCATCTCGCGGCGTGAGCCG
>Ga0126371_10002568_pt1 | contig 15656 bp, 9 predicted proteins | sample PanSoiMetaPlot_4_FD_110145 | JGI IMG/M metagenome (GOLD analysis project Ga0126371, IMG submission 110145) | Tropical forest soil microbial communities from Panama - MetaG Plot_4 | ecosystem: Environmental > Terrestrial > Soil > Tropical forest > Bulk soil | place: Panama | collected 2016-02-17 | reverse complement strand
CTATGGAGCACCTGCTTTAGCCGTTGTTGTGGCAACGCTCTTCGGTGTTTTGTTTGCTGCTCCGCTCGATTTTTGTGCCGGCAACCTCCTTTCCCTTTACACGCCCAAGAAATATGACTACGGTGCCTTCGGACGTCAGCGTGCGCCCGGTCTCGCCGTGCTTGCCAGCTTTGGCGTTCAGTTGCTAACGATCGGAGTCGCAGTCGTTGCCGTGCTCATAGCTCGCCGTTACGGCAGCCTGTGGCTGGCGACCGCGATTTTTGCAGTGCTGGCCAGCTTGTCGCTTGCTCTCTATCAGAGCGTACTCGCCCGCGTTGACGGCATCGCGGCTTTGAAACGCGAAGCGCTCATCACAGTAATCGCAAAAACAAGCTAGCGTGTTGCGTCGGTCGTCGGCATTTGCGCAGGCTTTGTTATAATCGCTCGCCATGCCCGGTCCAGCGTTCCGAGCGCCGCGTTATATCGCGATTGAAGGGCCCATTCGCGTGGGCAAATCGACGCTGGCGCGCATCCTCGCCGAGCAGCTCCACGCGCGCCGTATCCTCGATTGTGAAGACAATCCCTTCCTGGCTGATTTTTATGACGAAAAGCCCGGTGCGGCGTTCCGTGCGCAAATGCACTTTCTGTACGAGCGCTATCGACGCCTTGTAGAGTTGCGCGCTGAGGAGAAGCCGGGCCCCGTACTGAGCGATTTCATCTTTGAAAAGGACAAAATCTTCGCGTACATCAACCTGGATAATGAGGAATTGCGGCTATACGAAAAGTACTTCGATCTGATGGCTTCGTCGCTGCCTATCCCCGATTTGGTGATTTATCTCCAAGCGAAACCTGAGATATTGAAAAAGCGCGTTTCGAAGAAGGGCGACCCATCGGAGAGCGAAATTTCGGCCGAATATCTCGAGGCTGTTGCGAATGGCTACGAACACTTCTTCTTTCGCTATTCGGCGTCAAACCTGCTGGTAGTCGATACGAGCGAGATTGATTTCGTGGCGCGCAACGAGGACCTGCAGGAGCTACTCAACCGCCTACGCCAGCCCGTCAAAGGCACGCAATATTTCTTGCCCCTGAGCCAAACCTGATCCGGATCATCAGAGCACAAAAAGAGAGCCGCGCCGGACGGGAAGAGGAGTGTCCGACGCGGTTTATGATTCTCTGCGCCTAAGCGGCTTTTGATGGTCCTGAGAAGCGGTGCCGCAACAAGCCGAATCTGCGGTTAAGCGGATGGCTGCGATGAAGGAACGAAAAGACCGGGTCCCGTCGGGTGCCGATTTTCTCGAGCGCACGCCGAATCCTAAAGTCGCGCCCGGCCGAGATCATGCCCTTTTCGAGCGTGTCGATGGCTTCCGGCGTACGCCCCGCCTGCACGTACACTTCAGCCAAGTTCAGATAAAGCTGCGCGTGATTGTGGCGGAGCCCCAGCGCTTCGCGACAGAGTGATTCGCCGTCGCCGAACCGACGCTCGGCGATTGCGGCAAGCAGGCCGGTATAGGAAAGGTAGAAAGGGTTCTTAGGGGCCGTTCCTAGGGCGCGTCGTGCATGGAGGAGGGCATCACCGGCGTTTCCGTCTCGAAGAAGTTTCAGGCATTCCTTGAAGTCTGTCATTCCGGCATCTACGGGTGATGCCGTTCCGATCCAATGGGACATAACCACCTTCCTTGTTACCCCTGAGCGCATTACGTAACGCCGGGCGCCGTCTCGCGTGAATGGAAGACTAATGGCGCGGTTGCCTGCGGGAAATAGGACGCACGACCAGATTTCGTCCCAGTACGATTTACTGTACCGAATGACAGGCGAAGAGCGAGAGAGACACCTAGCAAGCCTTAGTACCCGCGTTTAGCGGACCAAATCCGAAGCAAATGCCAGCTGAATCCCTTGCGTTTTAAGCCGCGGAAGCGCACTGCGCAGTACCGCGATGGTCTCCGGATGCGGATGGCCGATGGCTATCGCTTCTCCATAGCGGTCCGCATCGCGTATCGCAAGCTCCATTTGCTGCTCGATCGCCGCACGGTCCAGCGAGTCATCGAGAAACACTCTCCTTGACGCTGCTGGAACGCCATAGCGATGCGCCGTGTCGTAGGCAACGGTTGAAGCAGTCGTCCGGCTATCGATAAAGAAAAGGCGGCGCTCATGAAGGGCCGGCATTAGGGCATCCATAAGCTGGGGATCGGCTGTGGCCTTTGAGCCTTCGTGGTTGTTGACGCCGGAGACGTGAGGCACCGTCTCCAGCATGCCGGCCAGCACCAACTTCACCTCGCCGATCGGCATGCCGGGCCGCAATTCGACGGTCTCAGTTTTCGTTGTTTCCGAATCCGGCTGCATCGGCAGGTGCAGCATCACTTCGTCGCCATGTCGAGCGGCCTCGTCGGCTATTTCAGCGGAGAGAGGGAGGTGCGGCAGCACAGAAACGGTGAGGTGATACGGCAGAGCGAGCACTGCCTCGTCATTCGCCAAGTCGTTGCCCATGTCGTCCAGGATGATCGCTAGGCGACGACCTCGCTGCTCGGCAGGTTCTGTACGACGGGCAGGGGCGGCCTGACGGCCGGTGTGGCTTTCGTTCGATTCTTTTCGCGCACGGGCACGCCGAGAGGATTCTTTGGAGCACCCAGATAGAAGGATGGCGCCGCCAACGCACATGGAAACCACGAGGAAATGGCTATTCTTGAGTTTGCGGCCACGCGCCGAGTAGGAACTCTTCACGGCTGCAGAGGCCGCGGTAATCAGGCGGCCTTTTGCGCTGGAGCGCTGCCGCCTTGCAGGACTTGCAGAGCTTTTTTAACCGCTGGATCGTCCGCCGAGGAAGATTGTGCCGGTGGCGGCAGCGGGGCGCCGGTCATCTGATCGGTACCGGGTGCGATTTCAACGTTCGCTGGGACGCCGTCGGCCGGGATTTCTTTGCCGTCGGGCGTGTAGTAATTGGCAACCGTCAGGATCAGGGCCGAGCCGTCGTCCATCGGGATGACTTTTTGCATCGAGGCCTGGCCGAAGGTGCGATCGCCGATCGTCTGGCCCCGCTTATTGCCCTCAATCGCGCCCGCAAGGATCTCTGCAGGGCCAGCGGTTGCGTTTCCGATTAGGACCGTTACTGGGCCGCTCCAAACCACTTTGCTGGGGTCGGCCGAGGAAGCGACCGTCGTTACGGTCTGGCCTTTCAGAGTCGTAATGGTTCCCGATTGCAAAAAGAGCTGCGCGGCTGATATGCCTTCGGAGTCTTCGCCAAGAGTGCAGTTGCGAAGGTCGAGAATCAGCTTTTGTGCGCCCTCGTGGTTCAGCTGAACCAGATCGTCGTGCAGTTGTTTCGTCGTATCGGTATCAAATTCCTGAACGCCGATATAGCCGACATTGTCTGGCAGCTTCTGCTCGGCAAGCTTGGTCGAAGCCAACTTGGCAAGCGTGACGGTCATGGCCTGCGGTTCCGGTTTTGTGCGTGTGATCACAGAAAGCGACACAGTTGCGCCGGGATCACCGCTCAAGAGCAGATTGGCCTGCTGAATAGACATTTGCTCGGTGCTGAAATCAGCGATCTTTTCGAGGACATCGCCATACTGCAGGCCGAGCTTTTCGGCCGGGCTGCCGGGCAGAACCGAAAGAACGCTGATGTACCCGGCGCGAATCTTCGTCAGTGCCAGGCCTGAGCTAGCCTTTGCTTTAGTCGCGCTGCGCTCTTTGTAGTCTTTGTATTCCAGCGGGCTCATGTAGCTCGATTCCGCGTCGAGCGAATCGAGCAGGCCGTGAAGCGCGCCAGAAGTGACCTTGGGAATATTGGGCTCGTCAACATAGTCGCGCTGAATGCGGTCCATCACTTCGCTATAGACGGTGAGCGCTTGATAGGCCTTGTCGTCCGAAGAGTGCGCCATCACATAGCCGACCCCAACATAAGCGAACGCAATGATTGTGAGGACGACGACTATGGTTTTCGAGAGGGTGCTCATTCCAATATTCCTTTACTCGCAGGTCGGTCCAGACCGACGCCGCTAAAGCGTTCGCCCATTATAGCAGGTGAGGCGTTTCGCGCAGTGATATTCGGGCCAGGGGATTGGACGCGGGAAAACGAAGAACGGCGGTCATCGAAATTCCAGCAGTTTGGAAAATGCCAAAGGGATTGAGCATTGATCTCATTGACAAGGAGCAGCTTAGAGGCCGTTTTGTTGCTTCCTTCTTCAGTAAGGTCACAAAGTCGGCTTAAGCCGGATTGTGTGACGGGCTGGAACGAGCTCAGACTAGCGTTTTCAATGACTTACGCGAAATTCAGTCTGACACGGAGTGACGGGCTGAGTTCGGCCGACTTGGACAGCGATGTTGGGCCTGAACCGTCAGTTTGTCCTGCGCAACGTATACCATATACTAAACAACAAATCAGATGGGCTACGCGTCGGCTGACTGACTGGCGAGGGCGTTGGAGTGAGCGTTATGGGCTGAGGTAGGCGAATCGCTGCGGGCGGCGAGGAAGCAGCGGAACAGGTGATACCAATAGACCGCGGGGATGGAACGCGTGAAGAGGTCCATTACGGTTTCGGCAGCATTTTTTCCATCGAGCTGCTTGGAAAAGAATGGCAGGAAGTCAATATAATCGAATTTGGAGAGGCTTGCCATGGCCGCCGGGATTTCGGCTTCGTGTTCGGCGATGAAAGAATCGATTTTGTTGAGGGATGCAGCGTCGAGTGTGCCGAGCACCCCTTTGCCATCCGAGAGCAGATCGGGATGCTTCCGAAAGAGATTGACCAGGACTCTTCCATAGGTTTCGGCGCGACGAACCAAGTCGGAAACCCTGAAATCGAGGTGCGCGTGCATGGCCGCAACCCGGGGAGAATAAACGACCTTTAAGCCCTTTCGCATCAGGCGGACACCGAGTTCCGTGTCTTCGCCGACACGAAATAAAGGGTCGAACGAGCCAGCGGCTAACACAAGGTCGCGACGCACGGAGATATTGCACGTGATGAAAAAGGAATGGTTTACGTAGACGCCTGCCTTGAGGCCAACTTGCGGAAAAAGGAACGGTTGGCTACTTAAAAACCATGTTAAGGCGCGCTTTTTGGCCGCTTCTGGATAATAAAACTGCCCTAAAACCGCTATTTTTTCGTTCGTGTGTGCGCGCTGCAATTCCAGATGCCGTTCGAGCAAATCACGGGCGGCAATCGTGTCGTCATTGATCAAGAGAAGATATTTTCCACTGGCATGCTCGACGCCGAACCGGCGAGCGGCCCCGGCCCCGCCGTTTTGTTGCGTGAAGAAGTGAAATTCGTGACGGGGTTTGTGTTTGGAGCAGAGTTCGCGGGTTCCGTCGGTGCTGCCGTCATCGACCACGATGACCTCGAATCGGTCTGGCGAGAGCGTTTGGCGATTCAGCGCGCCCAGGCAGTCGGATAGGACGTCGACGCGATTGTAGGCAGGGAGGACAACGGAGAAATCGAGTTTGATGTCGGTTCGGCGGAGTGTGCAGCCCGATGTATAAAGGCCATTCGCGTCGACGCGTTCGTGGTTTGTGCCGCCCCTACGGGGCTCTATTTCTTCGGGGTTCGATACCCAGCGCTCACGCGCTGGGCTAGTCTCGTGCCGCGCCGATGGCGCTGGATTTAGCGTGGAAGTCGTGCTTGCGCTGGTTGTTTCGCCCTCAGGCGCTGAAGCCTCTTTTTCATTGCTTCGGGACGGCACGGCTGCCCTTCCTCTGTCAGGGTAAAAAGCCGTGCCTTGACGAACTACGGTTTCGCTATTCGGGGATGGAACTGATGATGGGTTCTCATTTTTTCCAGCTCGTTGCAGCGTTGTGTCTTGGCGGATCGCGTGTGCGGGTGGGGCGGCTAGTTCGGCGGAGCGGGCTGGGCCGGCTGGAAGTTCAGGAAAAACGGTGGCTGAGAACTGCCGGGCCTCGCGGCGAAATTCTTCGGCGCCTTCGCTTTCGCCAAGAGCGCGGTAGGTGCGTTCCATCGATTCAGCTACGGTTGACAGGCTGCCGAAGAAGATGGCGCGCGAAACGGTGTGCGAAAAATAATTGAATACGTGGCGAAGCTGGCGACGCGCTTCGGCGCGATTGCCTTGCACGAGCAGATCTTCGGCCGCGCGTGAATAGGCGAGCACGCGGATGGAATGACGGTCGCGAGCGGGCTGAAAAGTCGAAACTTCCAGGAACATTTTCTCGACGAGGCGCATCGACCAAACATGAGCCGGATCGTAGGCTTTAGGCTTCAGTTTGCGCGCGCGATCGAGAATTCCGCGCAGCGCCGTGTCCATCGCTTCTCTTGAGAAGCACTTCTGCGCGTGGGCGCGGCTGTTTTTTGAGAGTTTTTCCCAGAGCGTACGGTCCGTATAGAGCTCTATTACAGCCTCGGCAAATTCTTTCGCGCCATCCGCGATGAGTGCGGTTTCGCCGGAGACGAAATTCGCGCCGTCGGCGCCCTTTGTGTTCGTGACGATCGGCAAGCCATGCGCGATGGCGTGCAGGTTCTTGGTTTTAATGCCCGTGCCGAAGCGAACGGGCGAAACGAGCATGCGATATTTCGCAAATTCGGCGGCGAGATCGGTCCTGAAACCGACGCGAATGACATTGGGATCGAGCGTGGACCACGTTTCGGGTAGTTGCGCGCCGACGACGTAGAGTTTCAGGTTTGGCAGTTTTTCGCGGACGAGCGGCGCGACCTCGCGGATGTACCATTCGAGACCGTCAAGTGTGGGCGGATTGTTGAAATGGCCCAGATAGACGATGCCTTCGCGGCGATCGAACGCGAGTTCGTGGTTCGTGGCGTGTGTGTCTCCAGGCGATGCGATTTCTACCGCGTTGCCTGGCTCGACGGATAAGGTGGGAACGACGGCATTTTTATTTTGATCGATAGCCGCAGCATCGGAATTCTGTGTCGCACCTACGGCGCTCGGATTTTCTATTGTTTGGTTCCCCACCCTTCCGGGTGGGGCTAATCTGTGCCGCGCCGATGGCGCTGGTTGGTCCGTAGAAGGAGCGACTTTGCTTATTGTCAAATTCTTCGCTTCAGTAGAAGAAGGCAAAGAGGGGTCCTTCGCTTCGCTCAGGATGACGGTATTGTTGTTTTTGGGCGAGAGGTGGAGTGCCGATGAACTGACCTTAGCTTCGCCCCGCTCGGTGGGCGAGCTCCCTTCCTTGGTCAGGGCAGACAGCGCGACGGCATTTTCCCGATGCGCTTGAGTTTCGATCATCATGGGGAGGACTTCGATCGGGACTTTGCCGATTTCGTGGCCGATCTTTTCCTTGTCCGATTCGGAGATGGAAATCACGAAATCGGAGCGGCGGTAGGCTTCGAGTTCGCGTTCGGTGAAATCGGCGGCGCGTTCGCGGTCCGACCAGAGGCCGGAGATTTCGGCTCCGCCTTGTTCGCGAAGACCGTGGTAATCGTCACTGAGAATCGCGATGCGTGTTAGCGGTGAGAGGCGGCGAATTTCGTCGAGATAATGCTCAGCCAGATTGACGCCCATCCAGAACCAGAGGCTGATCATTGCGAGATCGAACTGGCCCTCGCGCAAAACTTCCTGAAGCGTCCACTTGCCGACGACGTCGATGCCTTCGAGGCGCAGGACCTCGGAATCTTCCAAGCGGACCTCCACGCCCATTTCTTCAAGGACCGAACTGCGCGCGCCGTTTCCGGACGTGCGCGGCGCAAGGAATGTGACGGAATGTCCCTGTTCGCGCAGCAAGCGAATCAGTTGCAGCAAGCGGTGATCGGCGCCGCCACCTTCGGGGAGCGGGAGCGTCTCAAAAATCACGAGAACGCGCAGAGGAACGTTTTGGAAAGCTGCGGTCATACCTGATTGGACGCTCAAAAGATCATACAGCTTCGCGGGAAACCGGTCGCGTACTCCGGATTCCTTGCGCGCGGTGAGCAGGATCGTGTCTCCGCGAGCGGCAAGGCTAAAACCCGAGGCGGCAAGGCCCGGGATGAGCGCGTCGAGCGGCTTCCAGAAAATGTCGCGGGTGACGGTGCGAACTTGGCCGAAGCCACCGGCGCGAGCCAGCGTTTCTAATTCGGAAGATGTGTATTCGCGATGATGCGCTGTTCCGCCGGAAGGTGAGAAGCGGCCGTGGACGTAAGGCGTGCCGCCACGCAGCAGCGTGTGGAGGCTGCGCGCGCTCGTGATGTTCGCGGCGGCGACGACCAGCACGCCGTCGGGTTTGAGGACGCGATTGATTTCAACGATCACGCGCATGGGATCGTCCGCGATGCTCTCGAAAATTTGGGAGAGCACGGCGACGTCGATGGAAGAAGTAGGGATGTTTTCCAGGGAGGCGTAATCCGATGGCGCTGGTTGAAGGGCTGGGCCGGGTTGTTTCCTGGAGGTACTGTGCGCCTCATTGGCAGAAAAACAAGAGGGATCCTTCGCTTGGCTCAGGATGACGTTGTGTTTCTTGTTGCTCATGAAATCAGAAGCGTCGAGCGAGTTGAGCCAGGTGATTTGGGCGAACGAGTGGAAGCGCTTGAGGGCGGCGACGAACAGGTCGTTATGGGAGCCGATACCAAGGAGGTGCTGGCCAGGGGTGGCAGCGGGGATTTGTTTCAGTAGCGCGGAGCAATAGGCGATGCGCTCGGGTGATTTGTGAAGCGCGTTCGCGGCGAAATCCGCTGGCGAGCGATCCGGGCTAAGCGCAGAAAAACAAGAGGGGTCCTTCGCTTCGCTCAGGATGACGGCACTTTTGTTGTTGGGATCCTTCTCTTTGCCCGCCTCAGCGAGCGAGTTTCCTTCCTTCGTCAGGGCACGCAAAATGACGCGATTCTTGTTTTTGCTCGAACAATTGGAGGCGTTCTGCGATTGCAGAAAGGTGACGATTTCGTTTTCGTTGAGCGCAGGAGCGGCGCTGAGTTTTGCGCGGCTTGACTGAAGGAATTGCGTGAATGCCGCGCGTTGACTTGGGTCGATTCCAGCGACGCCTTTTTCGAGGAAGGGGATCGCCTCTTCGAAGCGCTCCGCGGCGGCAAGGACTGCGCCGAGATTGGCCGCGGCTTGGCAATGGTTTGGCGCGAGCGCGAGTGCCCGCCGGAAGCCTTGCTCAGCATCCTGCGAATTATTCAGTGCGGATTGGACAGTTGCCCAGTCGTTCCAGCGCTCGGCGGTTTCACGTAGGCCGATGGAACGTGCGATGAATGCGAGCGCGTCATTACATTTGCCTTCAACGAAGAATTGGACGCCCTGCTTGTGGAACTGCTCGTCGAGTTGTGCCGCGGTTTGGTGTCCACGCTGCGCAATACCGGAACTGGGTCGAAGCATGCCTTGGAATGCGGCAGCGAATTTGGATCCCGTAAAGCTCCAGCTGAATTGACGTTCCTGAGCTTGCGCGAATGCGTCAAGGGCGACGCTGGTCGCGCCGCGTTCGCCAGCGAGCATCGCGGCCCAGCGGGACATTGCCGCCGCCGCAGCACCGGGACGACGCATATCGACGAGCGATCCGGTCTTGAGCTTGTCGGGAAGCTGCGCGAAGAGGTGGCGTGTGATGGGCGTATCGTGCGCAACGACTGGAAGTCCTGCCAGTTGCGCTTCTAGGTAAACAAGACCAAAAGTTTCGTACAGGCTCGCGGAAACGAAGAGGTCAGCTGCGGAATAAATGCTCGGCATGCGGTCGAAGGGCACATCTGTGAGCGCGACAAAGCGCGAGCCGAGAACGCGCCTCGCTTGGCGCTCCCATGAGGATGCGCCTCGACCGCGCGAACCTGCGACTATCCACCAGACTTTTGAGTGCGCGATCTGTTCAATCTCGGCAAGGACGTAATCGTGACGTTTCGCGGCAAGGTCAAACATACCAACGCTGAGCACGACGAACGCGTCGGGCGGGATGCCCAGTTCCGCGCGAGCAGGTTCGCGATGCGAGCGGGCGCCCCGATATGGTACGCCGTCAATGCACATGGGCAGTTCCACGATCGCGTCGGGCGAAACACCTTGCTGGCGGAGCGGCGCGGTGAGCCATGGGCCAAGGGAGTGGAAACAGGCGCCGACGTTCCAGAGCACGGCGTCGATCGGTGCGTAGAAGTAGTCCGTGTGAACGAGGAGCGCGGCTTTGCCTTGTCGGATTCCAGCAGCGAGAGTTTTAAGCAGTTCCGTCGAATCACCGCTCGGGTTGATGAGGCCGCCTTGCCAGCGGGCATATACGACCACCGATTCGCCGCGATCGAGAAGTTCGCGGATGCGCAGTGCGGCGGGAATCGCGAAGAGCTGATCTTCGGTGTAGAGCGCCCAGGTTTGGAGGACATTGGCGGGAGCAGGCGGGAGATCCGGCACCCGTTGAAGATGATCTTTGGCGAATTGCTCAAGTTCGATGCGCGAAGGGACTGGGATTGCTTCGACGCCCGGCGCTTCGGACGTGCCCCAACAAGTGGCGTCGAGGCCAGACTTGCGCAGTTGGCCGGCAAGTTCGAAAAAGAAGCGTTCCATGCCGCGCTTCACGCGCGCAAGGCCCGGAGCGAGAAGGACGATTTTCATGGCAGACGAGTACGCAGGAGATTGGGCAATTCGTCCGCCAGGAAGAAAGCTAAATTGGGATGTAAATCTTAGGGGATTCTAATCTCGCAAACGAAAGCGCGCGCGAACGGAGTAGAGCGCGAAAAAGCGAAGAGCGAGCAGGAGATAAGCCCTCTTAGCACGGCCCATCGGACAGGTGACTCTTTCGCCCGAAAACCCGGTATTACACAAGTATTACAGAACACTTATCGCGGGCTTGTTATGCTGGGTTAGACCAGCAATCCAAAGTACTTAGGCCAAGGGACATCGAATGGATCTTACCGATATCGAACGCGCCCAGCATGACGACAACAGCATCAACTGGGTGACCTCAATCGCAATGTTTATCTTTCACGCGGGAGCAATTGCCGCGTTGTTTTTCTTCAGCTGGACGAATTTTTTTGTCGCAATTTTCCTTTACTGGGTGGGCGGCAGTTTGGGAATCGGGATGGGTTATCACCGGCTGCTGACGCATCGCGGCTACAAGACACCGAAATGGGTGGAATACTTCCTGACGACGTGCGCGACGCTGGCGCTGGAAGGCGGGCCGATCTTCTGGGTGGCGACGCACCGGATTCATCACAAGCATTCGGACAAGGACGGCGATCCGCACAGCCCGATCGATGGGAAGTGGTGGGCGCACATCGGATGGATTCTGATGGGCAAGTCCATGCATCACGACACGGAGACGCTGGCGCATTATGTGCCGGATCTGGCGAAAGACAAGTTTCACGTGTGGATCACGAAGTATCACTACGTTCCCGAAATCATTCTTGGCGTGCTGCTGCTCGCAATCGGCGGATGGAAGATGGTGCTTTGGGGCGTATTCTTCCGCACGGTGCTGGGATTGCATTCGACCTGGCTGGTGAATTCGGCGACGCATTCGTGGGGCACACGGCGCTATCAGACGCGCGATCTTTCGACGAACAGCTGGTGGGTAGCGCTCTTTTCGTTTGGCGAGGGATGGCACAACAATCACCATGCGCATCCGACTTCAGCACGGCACGGCCTGGCGTGGTATGAGTTCGATCTCAACTGGTACGGGATCTGGACGCTGAAGAAGCTCGGGTTGGCGAAGAACGTTTATTGCGTGGAGCTGCCCGATAAGAAAAAGGTTACGGCAGAGGCCCAAAACACGATCCCGGTTCACGCGCGCACCGTGAGTGCGGCAGAGGGAGACTGACCGGGTATCCACATAGATTGATCGACGAGCAACACTTCTGGGCCGCGGACGCTTTAGCGTTTGCGGCCCTTTTGCTTTTTGGGCGGCGTTGCAGGGCAATCTGAGTACACAGCCATGGGTGGCTGAGCCAAGCTGGTCAAGCTACAATCACGGCATAGAGTTATGCGCATCACCGTAGCCGCTCGCAGGAGAATTATCGCGTTCATCGTGCTGGTGGTGTGCCTCACGGTGGCCGTGGTGCTCAATGTGGGATGGATCATCCTGCACTGGCGCCAGGGCGTGCTGCTCTTTTTCGGCGTGGTTTTTTTCCTGGCGATCATCCTCGGTATGATTCTCAATACGGGATTCCTGCTGCGCGAAATCCGGCGCAACGAACAGCACGACAGTTTTCTAAATGCGGTGACGCATGAACTGAAGACGCCGATCGCGTCGATCCGCCTGTATCTGGAAACGCTGCAGCACAGGGATGTCGGCGAAGCGCAGCGGCAGGAGTTTTACCGGTCGATGCTGGAGGATACGTCGCGGCTGCTGGGCACGGTGAATCAGGTGCTGAAGGCGGGAGAAGTCGGCTACGGGCGCACTGCGCAGCATCGCGCGGAGGTCAATTTGGCGGAATTGGCGCGCGAATGCGTCGATCTGGCGCGGACGAGGCACCGGCTTGGGGCCGAAGCGATCAAGGTTGAACCCTTAAATGGGCAGCCGACGACGGTGAATGCCGACGCCGAAGACTTGCGGATCGCGCTGGGAAACATTCTGGATAACGCGGTGAAGTATTCGAATGGGCGCGTTGACGTTGCGGTGAAGATCGCGGCTGCAGACGAGAAGCACATCGCGTTGCGTGTGCGTGATGAAGGCGTCGGCATTCCGCCACAGGAATTGAAGCGCGTGTTTAAGCGCTTTTACCGCGTGCCGGGCCGCACGAACGTGAAGGGCACGGGGCTGGGATTGTTTATCGTGCGTTCGATCGCGCGGGCGCATGGCGGACGCGTTTCCATTGAAAGCGAAGGCGAAGGGCGCGGGACAACGGTGGTGCTGGAATTGCCGCGGAGCGCCGCATGAGCCGCGTGCTCGTGGTCGAGGACGAGACGCATTTGGCTGACGGCTTGCGGTTCAATCTGGAAGCCGAGGGCCATAGCGTGGACATCGCCGGCGACGGCGAGGCGGCGATCAAGCGGCTGGTGCAAAACCGAGAGGCGTTTGACGTGGTAGTGCTTGATGTGATGCTGCCGTTTCGCGACGGGTTTCAGGTGGTGGCCGCGATGCGTTCCGCGAAAAATTACGCGCCGGTGTTGATACTCACGGCGCGGAGTCGGCCGGAAGACGTGTTGCGAGGGTTTGCAGCGGGCGCTGATGATTACCTGCCAAAACCATTCGAGCTGCCGATTTTTTTGGCGCGATTGCAGGGCCTTTTGCGCCGCAGCGCGTGGTTGCGGGACAGCGGAGCGGTTCAAAGCGAATTGGTCAATGGGGGTGAGGAAGAACAGGCCGCGGCGAAGCAGGATGTCTACGCGTTTGATGGCAAGACGATCGATTTTGCGGCGCTTGAGCTGCGTTCCGGCGAGACGATCATTCAGTTGACGCTGATGGAAGCGAAGTTACTGCGGCACCTGATCGAAAACCGTGGCAAGGTCGTGACGCGAAAATCGATCCTGGAAGACGTGTGGGGCCTTCACGAAGATACAGACACGCGGGCGATCGATAATTTCGTGGTGCGCTTACGCAGGTACATTGAAGAGGACCCCGCGAACCCTCAACGCCTGCTCACGGTTCGCGGAGTCGGTTACCGGTTTATCGAGCCCGAGAAACGGGCCAAACACTAAGCACTCGCCAGTCTACTGATTCGACTGGTTTGCAGGCGCACCTTGTGCAGGCTGTGCAGCCGGCGCGGACGCAGCAGGCGTTGTGGGGATTGACACCTGAGCAACGGCGCGCTGCGAGGGCAACTGCGTTCTATCCCAACCGCCTCCCAGCGCCTCGATCAGATCGACAGAAGAAGTCATTTGCTGAGTGCGCAAATTAACAGAGGTCTGCTGGTTATTAAGCAGGGTCGTCTCCGCTGTAATCACGTTCAAGTAAGGATCGATGCCGAGGCGATAACGCTCCGTCGCTAGACTGAGGTAGCGCTCGGCGGACTGAACCGCAGCGTCCTGTTGCTCGACCTGTTCAGATAGGATTCTCTGGGTCGAAAGATTGTCTTCCACCTGTTGGAATGCGGTGAGCACTGTTTGACGATAAACCGCAACATCCTCGTCGAACACGCCACGAAATTGCTGAACTGTCGCTTTGCGCAGGCCAGCATCGAACACCGTCTCACCCAGTGAGCTTCCGATGGACCAGACGCGGCTGGGCCACGTGAACCAATCCGCAAGCGATGTGCTCTGCAGACCGGCTGACGCGCTCAAGGTCACGGTGGGGTAATACGCGGCTGTGGCGATTCCGATCTGCGCGTTGGCCTGAGCCATAGCGCGTTCAGCTGCGGCTATATCCGGGCGGCGCTCGAGCAGATACGACGGGGCGGCCACAGGAACTTCGGGAGGCGCCAGCTGCCGCGCGGAGGACGGCACAACGAAAGTGGAAGGCGGCTGCCCAACGAGAACGGCGATGGCGTGTTCGTATTGCGCGCGCAAAATGCCGACATTTATATCGGCGGCTTGCGCGGATTTGAGCTGCGTTTCCGCCTGCGCCACGGATTCGTCGCTGTCAATTCCGGTCTGATACAGCACATTGGTCAGATCGAGCGATTGCTGGTAAGCGACAACGGTGGAATCGAGCAGTTGCTTCAGATTATCTTCGCCGCGGAGTTGGAAATAATCGACGGCAAGCTCAGAGTGAATGCTGAGGCGCGTGTTTTCAAGGTCGGCTGCACTCACCTGTGCAGCGGAGGCGTTAGAGGCCACCGTGTTACGGACCTTTCCCCAGAGATCAGGCACCCACGAAGCATCACCAGGCAGCGAGAAGTTCGCAACCGATCCTTTGGCTCCGGACGTGTTTGTAGCCTGCACGCGCTGGCGCGTGATCGACGTTGAAGCCGAGGCCACGGGCCAAAATTCCGAGCGCGATTCGCGGACCAGCGCACGCGATGCGAAATAGGCGCCCATCGCTTGGGCGATATTCTGATTCGAGACGTTCACCTGCGCTTCAAGCGCGTCAAGCTCCGGATCATTGAACAGTGTCCACCAATCTCCGCGAAGCGCATTGTCACTGGGCTCCGCAACCCGAAACGGCGGATTAATCGTTGCGGGCGCCGGGGCGTTGGCCGTACTGGCGTTGGCCTGCGCGTTGGAATTGGCGGCATTGCCCGGCGCCGCGTTTGCGGATGCATTGGGCGCATTGTTTGCGGGCGTCGCCGCGGACGGCGTCGAACTGGCCGGGGGCGGCGTTGGCGGCGTCGCCTCTTTGTACGATGGAGGAACTTGCACTGCAGGCGTGTGGTATTTCGGCCCGACCGTGCATCCTGACGCGAACATTGCAATTGCAACACTGGCGCCCAGCGCGCTCAGTCCGGCACTCAGTCTTCTAGCCATGCTCTTATTCTCATCTCCGTTTGGAATGATCAGTCCGCCGCCTGCGGGCTTGGTGCGAGACGCTCGTGTCTGCGCCCGCCACGCAACCACAGACTCAGACGGTCCATATACAGATAGACAACAGGCGTCGTGTAAAGTGTAAGTGCCTGGCTCAGAATCAGGCCGCCAACGATCGTGATACCGAGGGGCCGGCGAAGCTCTGAACCGGCCCCGGTTCCCAGAGCAAGCGGCATCGCTCCGAAAAGGGCCGCCGCTGTCGTCATCATAATCGGCCGGAAACGAAGCATGCACGCCTGGAAAATCGCGTCGTGGGGTTTCAGCCCTTCGCTTCGTTCCACGGAAATTGCGAAGTCGATCATCAAAATAGCATTTTTCTTCACGATGCCTATCAGCAGCAACATTCCTATCATTGCGACGATACTCAGGTCTGTGCGGAACGCAAACAAAGCCAACACCGCGCCGACGCCCGCCGAAGGGAGCGTCGAGAGAATCGTGATCGGATG
>Ga0126371_10002567_pt1 | contig 15659 bp, 17 predicted proteins | sample PanSoiMetaPlot_4_FD_110145 | JGI IMG/M metagenome (GOLD analysis project Ga0126371, IMG submission 110145) | Tropical forest soil microbial communities from Panama - MetaG Plot_4 | ecosystem: Environmental > Terrestrial > Soil > Tropical forest > Bulk soil | place: Panama | collected 2016-02-17 | reverse complement strand
GGCGTGGGCGTTGCGGCGCTGGCAGACCAGGACGTCGATGACCTGACCGTGCTGATCGATCGCGCGGTACAAGTAGGTCCAGCGGCCCGCGACCTTGACGTACGTTTCATCGACGAACCACCCATCACCCGTCGCGTGGCGTGCCGGACGCGCAGAGTCGATGAACTCCAGCGTGAAGGTCGGCACCCACCGATACACCGTCACGTGATCAACCTCGATGCCGCGCTCGGCCAGCAACTCCTCCACGTCGCGGTAGGACAGCCCGTAGCGCAGGTACCAGCGCACCGCCACCGCGATCACCTCTCGCGGGAAGCGGTAGCCGGCCGGAGCAGACGAGCCAGGCCTCGAATTGATCACCCGATCAGTCTCCTCACCTGGGGGCGCCTCAGCCAACGCAACAGACCCACTGCCTTCAACATCATGAAGATCCACCGCTACGGGGAGACATGACATGACGAGCCACTTAAGCGGCCAGCGGATGTAGCCTCACCCGGCGAGTCAAACTAACGGCGCCACCGGACCAGCACCAGATTCTGCGACAGGCTCCGTAGTCGACGACCGGGATGAAGGTGTCCCACGCGTTGTCCCATAGCCGGATGATCGCCGGGTAGCGCTGCCGCCACTGTGCGACCAGCTCGTCGAACGCCGCCCAAGCCGCGGCGGCGTTGACCGCGGCGCAGATCGGGGTCACATGCTTTCACCGCGTCCCAATCGCGTTTGGAAGCCGGCCGATAGGTATTGCGCACGAGATGGACCAGACACGTTTGCACGATCGTCTCCGGCCACACTTCGCCACGACCTCCGGCAGCCCCCTCAGCCCCATCGCACACAAGGAAGAACATGTCGCGCACACCGCGGTTACGCAGGTCGGTAAGCACCGCCATCCAAACCCTCTTATCCAACCGGCGGGCCGGTCCGGGAGCTATCGATTCGCGGCAGCCACCCAGCGGGCGGGGGTGAGGCCGTACGCGCGCTTGAACTGCCGTGTCAGATGGCTCTGGTCGGCGAAGCCGGCGTCGGCCGCGGCGGTCGCGAGGGGTGTCCCGGCCTGGATCGCGGCCCGGGCTCGGTCGAGGCGGCGCAGTGTGCGATACCGATCCGGGCTCGTGCCGTAGGCGCGCCGGAACTGGCGGGCCAGGGTGAAGCGGTCCAGGCCGGTGAGCTGTTCGAGGGCGTGTAGGGATGTGGGCTCGCCGGCGTGGGCGTCCAGGTAGTCGCGTACGAGGGCCATTGCCGGGCGGTCGATCCGGATCGGACGCGAGATCGACCCGCTCGTGCGGACGAGCAAGTCCGCCAGGCTGGTCGCCGCGTCGGTGCGGGCCAGCTCGTCGAGCGGCGCATCGATGTCGCGCAGCAGCGCCGCCACGCGGGCGGCGACCGGCGGGCGATCCTGGATCGGATCGCGGACGAACGGCAGTTCGCGATCTCCGAGTGCCCACCGGACGAGGTCGGTGGCCACGTAGACGATGCGGTAACGGAAGCCGCCGTCGCTCGCCGCGGCGCCGTCGTGCAGCTCGTCCGGGTGCAGCACGTGCACCTGGCCCGGCCCGCAGATCCGGCGTTCGCCGCGGTACCGGAACGTCTGCACGCCGGCCATGGTGATGCCGATGCCGTACGTGTCGTGGCGATGCGGCTCGAAGCCGCGGGCCGGGAAGTATGCCTCGACGCGCTGCAGTCCGGCGACGCTCGCGCCGAGCCGGATCGTGCACGATCGTTCAAGAGGTCCGGCATCGATGCGCCCTAGCGTCGGCGACATGATTCGACGATACGTGCGCTTCCAGTACGCCGGCGGTATCGCGTACGGCATTTGGGACGGTGACGTCGTCCAGGAACTCGACGGCGGGCTCTTCGACGGGACGCTGTCCCGGCGAGAACATCCCGTAGCGGAAACGACCTTCCTGGTTCCGTGCGAACCGTCGAAGGTGCTGGCCGTCGGTTTGAACTACGCCAGCCATCGCGAACACGTCGAAAGCTCCGAGGGCGTGATCATGAACGCGGCGGGGCGTCCGGTGCCGGCCGACCGTCCCGGGGTGTTCGCCAAGTTCCCCACCTCGCTCATCGCGGAGGGCGCGGACATCGTGCTGCCCGACGATGCGACCGACGTGCACTTCGAGGGCGAGCTCGTCCTCGTGGTCGGCAAGAAGGCCAGGAACGTGTCGGTGCCGGACGCGTCCGACTATGTCTTCGGCGTCACGATCGGCAACGACCTGGTCGATCGCGGCTGGCTGCTCGCGGACCTGCAGTGGTTCCGGGCCAAGGGCGCCGACGGCTTCGGCCCGATCGGTCCCGCAATCGCCACCGGCATCGAGTACAACAACCTCAACCTGGAAACCCGGGTCAACGGCGAGGTGCGGCAATCCTCGAACACCAAGGATCTCGTCTTCTCGCCGGACACGATCCTGAGCTACTGCAGCCGCTACGTGACCCTGCTGCCCGGTGATGTGATCTTCACCGGCACGCCCGGCCAAACCCAGGCCGTCGCCCACGGCGACACGATCGAGGTCGAAATCGAAGGCATCGGCGTGCTGCGCAACCGGGTGGTGACATGAGCCTGGAAGCGGTGCGCGCCGTCCTGGCGGAACAGGCACCGGAGCTGGAAATCGTCGAGCTGAGCAGAAATAGCGAGACGACGTATGTGTCGCAGACGCTGGGCGTGCAACCGGGCCAGGTCGCGAAGACGCTCACGCTCAAGGTCGGCGACCACAACGTGGTGGTGCTGGTCGCGTGTGGCGACTCCCGGTTGTCCACCCCGAAGGTCAAGGCCGAGCTCGGCGCCAAGAAGTTCCGGATGCTGCCGGCCGACGAGGCCGCCGCGCTGACCGGTCATCCGGTCGGCGGTCTGTGCCCGCTCGGCCTGGCGACGCCGCTACCGATCTACATCGACGTGCGCGTGAAGGCCTACGACGAGGTCGTGCTGGGCGCCGGTTCAACGCGTCACGCGCTGCGCATCAACCCGATGCGGATGGCCGACCTGGTCGGCGCGCAGTGGGTCGACGTCTGCCACTAGCAATAGCCAGTACTGCAGGAATCAAGGAGAAGGCTCAGACGCCGGGACTCGGTGCGTACCGTGGCCACCGGGCACGCCTTCGTGCAGAACCTGCGCCGCGGCCACTACGCGCTCAGCGCCGACCTCCCGGTCCGTGATCGAGTCCGCGTCTCGTTCGACGACCTCGCTCCATACCTCTTACCGAAGCGAATTACCCGCGAAGCCGGACGTTCCGTCTGCAGCAACGCAACAGCCCCCACGTTCGGTCGTGGAACCGCGCCCACCCGAGCGACCTCTGCGAACCCGTCACACCCGCACGACACCGGTCACCCCCGTCAGCGTCATCAGCGAAGCCGGCGCGAAGGCGGGCTAGGCTGCGGATATCGCCGCAGAACGCAACGCGGCGGCGGGTAGAGATAGTCTGGAAGGGGAATCGCCATGACCGACACGATTATGTCACCTTCCGCCAAATACGGCGTGCATTCAGAAGTCGGCGAATTACGCAAGGTGCTGGTTTGCAGGCCAGGCCTTGCTCACGAGCGGCTTACCCCAACCAACTGCGACGATCTGCTGTTCGACGAGGTGATGTGGGTGCAAAACGCGCGCCGTGACCATCTCGATTTCGTGAACAAGATGCGCCTCCGCGGGATCGAAGTCGTCGAACTGCACGATCTGTTGACGGAAACGCTAGACATTCCTGAGGCAAAGGCATGGCTGCTGAACCGAAAGATCGTGGCGAATGAGGTCGGTCTCGGCCTCGTCGATGGGACACGCGCATACCTGGAGTCTTTGAGTCCTCGCACGCTGGCGGAATACGTGATCGGCGGCCTGTCGACAGCGGACCTTCCTGAGGAGTTCCGGACGAGCTACATCGGCCTAGCACGCGAGTCGAGAGGTATGGGCGAGTACCTCATGCCGCCTTTGCCCAACACGCTCTACACGCGGGACACGACGTGCTGGATCTACGGCGGCGCAACGCTGAACCCGTTGTACTGGCCGGCGAGGCGCGACGAGACCCTGCTCATGAAGGCCATCTACACTTTTCACCCCGACTACATCGGCGCCAGAACGTGGTGGGGCGATCCGGAGCGGGAGTGGGGACTGGCGACACTCGAGGGCGGCGATGTCATGCCGATCGGCAATGGTGCCGTACTCGTCGGCATGAGCGAGCGCTCGTCGCGGCAGGCAATAACACAACTTGCGGCCATCCTGTTCGACAACGGCGCAGCGGAACGTGTGATCGTCGCCGGTCTGCCCAAGCTGCGCTCGGCGATGCACCTGGACACTGTCCTCACGTTTGTCGATCGAGACTGCGTTACCGCCTATCGCGAGATCGTCGACGGCATTCGCACCTTTACGCTGCGTCCAGGCGACGCGACACCGATCGATGTCACCGAGGAGAAGCACAGCTTCGTCGACGTCGTCGCCAAGGCCTTGAACTTCGAGCAGCTGCGCGTCGTCGAGACCGGTGGTGACCCGTACGCCACGGAGCGCCAGCAATGGGACAGCGGCAACAACGTTGTCGCTGCCGCCCCCGGGGTCGTCTATGCGTACGACCGCAACACGCACACGAACTCGTTGCTGCGCAACGCCGGCGTCGAGGTCATCACCATCGTCGGTGCGGAACTCGGCCGTGGCCGCGGCGGCGGTCACTGCATGACCTGCCCACTGATCCGCGACGCGATCGACGTTTGACTAGCCGGGCAGGTTCAGCTCCTCCGTCGCGGCTAGCTGGCGTTGCTCGGTCTCGATGTTCATCTTGATCTGCTCGGACTTCATTGCGAGGCTGACGGCGTAGTAGAAGATGATCAAACTGAATGCGATGACCGCCAGAAGGTCGATCCAGTTCGGGAAGACGTTGTGCGAGCCGTTGCCGTAACGGCCAAGCAGCCCGATGATCGTCGTGCCGATCAACCAGGGCCAGATCCAGGACGCGGCACGCCAGTCGATATCGTGCGCTTGAGGGTGTCGGAGCGGCGTAGCGCAGTCTCGAAAACGACTCGGCCGAGGAAGATTCCGGTGAGTATCTTCCAGGTCGCTTCAAAACCTGACCAATAGATGATCAGGTTGGCGGCGATGAAACCGAACGGGTTGAGCAGCTTTGGGTACGGCATGCGGTACGGACGTTGTCGGTCCGGATCGCCTTGTTTGCAAGGCAGCCAGGGACACGGGCGCGAAGCCATACATGATCGCGGTCGCCGAGGTGACCAGCCCGACGAGCGAACTCCAGCTCGGGAAGGGCAGGAATGCGAGCTCGCCGACCACGAATGCCAGCAGGATCGAGTACACCGGAACCCCGCGCTTGTTGACTTGGGTCAGCTGGTCCGGGAGCACTTCGTCCTCGCCGAGCGCGTAGGACAGGCGCGCCGACGTGCCGAGATAGACCAGCCCGGTGCCGGCAGGCGGACGACCGCGTCGATGAGCAGGATGGTCGCCAGCCAGCCAGCACCGGCCGCCAGCGCGAGTGTGTAGAACGGCCCGAAGTCGCCGGCGCCGATCGGCGCGCTCCACCCGTGGACAAGGTTCGCCGGGCTCAGCGCACCGATGAAAGCGATTTCGAGCAGGATGTACACCGATTTACCGATCAGCATGGCGACGATCACTGCGCGGGAGACGTCGCGTTGTGGGTCCCTCGCCTCGCCGGCCATCTGGACGGCTTGTTCGAAGCCCTGTAGGGCGAAGACAACGCCGATTGGCAGGGCAGCGAAGATGCCGTGGGCTCCGTAGGGCGCGAATCCGCCGCCTGCGTGGAAGTTCGACGCGTTGAAGCTCAGGGTTATGAGCACGACCACGGTCAGAAGAGGAACGGCCGTCTTCCAGATGACCATGACGCTGTTGCTGTCGGACCGCAGCTTTGCACCGGCGAGGCTGATGATCGTGAACAGCAGCATCGCGGCGGTGGCAATGATCAGGCCAGTGCCGTTCAAGGTGCCGTTCGGGTGCAGCATGACCAGGTGCTCCTTGGACCACTTGGTGCTGGACAGATACGAGATGGCCGCCTCCACCTCGATCGGCGCGATCGTCACGGCCTGCAGCCACGCTGCCCACCCAGCGGTGAAACCCGCCAGGGCACCGAAGGCGAAGTACGGGAAGCGCGCTGTGCCGCCGGTAACCGGATACGTAGCGCCGAGCTCGGCGTGGATCAACGCAAGGACCATCAGCAGGATTGCAGCGAGCAGCCACGACAGCAGCGACGCTGGCCCTGCGGTCTCTGCGGCGAACAGCGCACCCAGCAGCCACCCTGACCCGATGATCGATCCGAGCGAGACGAACATCAATCCCCAGAAGCCAACTGACCGCTTCAGGTTCGGCGACTCGACCGCCTCGAGGAGCATCTGCGCCATCGCTACCTCCGGCGGGCGTCAGGATCGGCGTCGACAACCATGCTGCTCAGCCCTTTCGCTCGGGTCCACTTACGGCGTGATCGCAAACTGGGTGAGTTTCCACTTCGTCAAAATCGAGCCCATCGTGCCGTCGGCATACATGTCGCCGATCGCTCTCTTTACGCGAGCGAGCCGAGGATCTCCTTTCCGCAACGCAATGCCGGCTGGAATCGCCTTGACTATCTCCGGGCCTTGGGTCAAAGACGCATTCTGGGAAACCAGGAGGCTGACGACCGGCGTGTCACCGAAATAGGCCTCGGCAAGACCCTTCGTCAACGCATAAATCGCGTCGTCGCCGCTCTCGAATGAGAGGATTTGATCTGTGGCCTGCCGCGCGATGCATTGTTCTGGCTCATGAGAAACTGCTCTTCAGTCGTACCACGGGCGACCGACACCGTCCTGTCGAACAGGTCCGAGACCGAGCGTATCCACCTGCCGAGTTCTATACCGCAACCCGACGTGGAGGTGGAGAGCTGGCGAAGAAGTTAGTCGGCGCCGACATTGACATCGGCACTACGGTGGCGAAGCGTCTTCGCGGGCACGCTGAGTTCGTCACCATGCCGTTCGCCGATGTCATCCCGTCGCGGCTCGACAAGAAGTGCGACGCGATCATCTCGTTTATCAAAGATACCGCGGGCCGGTCAACCTGTTCGGGTTACGTCAGCTGCCGGCCTGACAGGCTGGGTGACGAGAGAGCGGCGAGCTGCCATCCGGCGGGGAGCCACCTAGCTGACGTCTCGTGACGTGGCGCTCATGGTGAGCTGGAGTCGCTGGATGAGTTCGGCGAGGATGTTGGTGAGGTTGTGGGCGCGTTCAAGGGTGCTGCGATGACGAGGGCGGGCGAGTCGCGGGCGGCGTGGCAGTGGCGGTCCAGACGGGGATCCGGTAGATGATGTTGATAAGGCCGGTTTCGTTCTCCGAGGTTGAGGAAGGTGACGCCGCGGGCGCTGCCGGGGGCGTTGGCGGTGGGTGACGATGCCGGCGACGGTGACCCGTGTCTTGTTTCGAGTTTGGACAGCCGCACGGCGGGGCGCCGATCCGTAGCCCACTGGCAGACGATCGCCTCGCATCCACCCACGCGGACCGAGCGTCTGACCCCGTGCGTGCTAGTAGGGGTATTGCGATCTCCACGTGCCTACGCCGGACGGGCCTACATCAGCAGTAGATCCAGTTGGCGCTCGGTTGCCGGGTGCGTGTCGGATGCTGAGGTAATCGGGTGCGTGATAGGTAGATTGCATTCGAAGGGCAGGTCCGGTTTCGAGGTCGGCGGAAGCCGACGTCGTCTTGATCGGGATCCCGATCGACCTCCGCCGCGTCATCGAGATCCGCAAGCCCGCAGTCCGGGTTCGCTACGACCTCGAGGTGCAGCCGGGCTCACCGAGCCTGCCGGACGTGCTCGCGCCGGTGCTCACCTGAGGCTGGTCAGCTCTCGTCCGCGGCGAGTTCCTCGGCTAGTTGGCCCAGCGCCCACTCCAGATCGGTGACCTCGATCACCAGGGGTGGGGCGAGCCGGATCGTGTGCTCGTGCGCGTCCTTGGCGAGGATGCCCCGCCGCAGCAGACCTTCACAGACTTCGCGGCCGATGCGGTTCGCGAGGTCGATGCCGGCCCACAGGCCACGGCTGCGCACCGCCGTGACGGCCTCGCCCGGCAGGGCCTGCAGCATCTCGGCGAGGCGCTCACCCAACGCGGCCGCGTGCTCCTGGTACTCGCCGGTGGAGATCATGCGGACGACCTCGATCCCGATCGCGCACGCAAGCGGGTTCCCGCCGAAGGTGCTGCCGTGCTCGCCGGGCCGAAACACTCCGAGCACGTCGCGTCGGGACACGACCGCGGACAGCGGAACCATGCCACCGCCGAGCGCCTTGCCCAGGACGTAAACGTCCGGGCGGACACCCTCGTGGTCGCAGGCAAAGGTATAGCCGGTGCGGCCCAGCCCGGACTGGATCTCGTCGGCGATCATCAGCACATTCGCCTCGGTGCAGACATCGCGCACGGCTCGCAGGTAGCCATCCGGGGGGATGATCACGCCGCCCTCACCCTGGATCGGCTCGATCAGAACGGCTGCGGTCCAGTCGTCGATCGCTGCGCGAAGGGCATCGGCGTCGCCGTACGGCACGCGGACGAACCCAGGGGTGAACGGGCCGAAGTCTGCCGTCGACTCCTTGTCGTCGGAAAAGCTGACGATCGTGATCGTCCGGCCATGGAAGTTCCCACCCGCGATCACGATCTTGGCCTGGTCGGCCGGGATCCCTTTGACCTGGTAACCCCACTTGCGCGCAGTCTTCAGCGCGGTCTCTACGGCCTCGGCGCCGGTGTTCATCGGCAGCACGAGGTCCATACCGGCCAGCTCTGCTAACGCGGCGCAGAACGTGCCGAGCTGGTCGTTGTGGAATGCGCGGCTGGTCAGCGTCAAGCGGTCGAGTTGCGCGTGCGCGACGGCGGTCAGCTGTGGGTGGCGGTGGCCGAAGTTCAACGCGCCGTATGCAGCAAGCATGTCGAGGTACCGGCGTCCGTCGACGTCGTACACCCACGCTCCGTCGCCCTCGGCGATCACAACGGGTAGCGGCGCGTAATTTCGTGCGCTGTGCGCCTCAACGAGGTCAATCGCCGCGCTAGTCTGTGCTGACACGCCGCCGGTCTTCGCGCCCATGCCCGAGTCCTTCATCGCTCGACTCCTCAACCGAGACACTCGCCATACCGCGCGCGGCCACGTCGAGGTCGCGGCCGTACGGTTAAAACGTGGGTTGAGCATCGCACGATCGAGGAGGTCGCGGGTGCGCGAACGCCAAGTGTTCCCTGGCCGGCCAACCGGCGGCACATTGCTACGACTCCCACCAAGACGCCATTATCCGGCTGACAGACACTCAAGAGTGATCCGTATAGCTGCTGGCAGATCTGTCGGTCAGCCACTTCTTTGCGACGAGATACTGGAGAGCCAACGGTCGCGACTTGCGAAGTGGAGTCGCCGGCGGCTGTGAGCCGGTCCGCGGGTGCCCGGCGCCGCCTCATCGACCGCCACATGGTCCTAGCGGGTGAGAGCTTCGGCGTGGGCGGTCGTCGGCTCCCGGATGCGGTCGACGTAATCGCCGATCACGCGGAGCCGCCGCTCCGTGCGCACTTTTATTCCACGGGTATATCGAGATCTTCTGGGCGGAGGCAAAGTGGAGTCCCGCCGAATGCTGCTCACCTAACTCCTCATCACAATTGCGCACGTTTCGGGATGTACTTGCCGCCGCTGCTTGAACATTTCGGCCGCGCGCAGCTGACGCACGAGTCGCGCAAGAAGCGCATCCGCCAGCTCTGAGCCGCTAAGCGCGCTCGACTCCCGCGTCCCGCGCTACTGCGGGTTGCCGACCGGCGCCCGCCAGAGGAGCGTGTGGTTCGGATCGGTGGCGGGACGTTCGACGGAGTTGTTGTGGGGGAAGCCAGTCGGCCCTAGCTGTCGTCGCCCACCCAGCTGGGCAGCCCGAATGGGAGATCGGCTGGCGGTACCGGTGCGTAGTCGCTTTCGGTAAACGTGGTTCCGTAGTTCGGCTCGGTGGCGTCGCCGCCGGGGTCGGGTCTGACGACCTGGCGGATGTTGGGCAGTTCGGTCCGCCATCGGTCGAGCAGGTTCGCTGTGTCGTGCGCCGAGGGATGCGGGATCTCGAAGGCAGGCACCTGTGGCGCGGTGTCCCACAGGTGCAGCGCCGCCCGCGCGTTGGCGCCGAAGGCGACGATCGCTTGCAGCTCCGGGCCGGTGATCTCGTCGAGCAGGTGGTTGCGCCAGGCTGGTACCCGCGCTGCGGGTTGTCCTACCGCGAGTCGAGGAGCTGCTCGCTGCACGCGGCGTCGAAGTCGACCACGTGACGATCTAGCGGTGGGTGCAGAGGTTCACGCCGGAGTTCATCGACGCTGCCCGATCGGTCCGGCACGCCGTCGGGGACCGCCGGTTTGTCGACGAGACCTACGTCAAGGTCGCTGGCTGCTGGACATACCTGTATCGGGCGGTTGATCAACGCACCATCGCCGCCGTACACGCGTTCGTGCAGAACCTGCGCCGCGGCCACTGCGCCCTGACCGTCGACCTGCCGGTGCGGGATCGGCTCCCAGTCGCGTTGGACGAGCTTGCTCTGTTTTTCTGACCGGCCCGCAACCCGTCGCCAGCCACGGACGCCAGCGTCGCCGGGCCCCAACGCAACAGCGCCGCACACCTAGAACCCGGGCCTCGCCGGGTCAGCCCGGTCCGCTCGAGAGAACCCGTCAGCTCGGCGAGTGGCTCGGTCTCGTCGATCCAGCCGAGGAACTGCCAGATGGCCCGGAAGTCGTCGATGTCGTTGATCAGTGGGGTGCCGGTGAGGGCCATCAGCAGGGGACGCGCGGTGCGGGAAGCCACCGACGCGTAATGCGCCGTGTCGGGCAACGTATTCATCCCTTACCATCGGCCTGCCATCGGCATAGTCCCGGTCGGTTCCCATGACGCTTGGGCAATCCTGACGTGAGTCCTAGAAGGCGACGTCGGTGACTGTCGCTGCTACGGTCGCGGCGATGCTTGCCCTGACGACGTCCCGCACGCCGCCGCATGTTGCGCTGACCGATGTGGCCGCTCCAGAGCCCCTGCCGGATCAGGCGCTGGTGCGGGTCCGTGCGTTCTCCCTCAACCGTGGCGAGGCGCAAAGGCTGCCATCGCTGCCTGAGGGTTCGACGACCGGCTGGGACGCGGCCGGGGTCGTCGAGCGGGCAGCAGCTGATGGCAGTGGGCCACCGGCGGGTATGCGCGTTGTTGGGCTGGTCAGCGCCGGAGGTGCGTGGGCGCAGTTTGCCGCAATCCCGACCGCCGTCTTGGCGGCGATCCCCGATGGCGTGTCCGACGCGCAAGCTGCCACCTTGCCCACCGCGGGCATTACCGCGTTGCGGTGCCTGGAGGTTGCCGGGCTGCTGCTCGCCAAGCGGGTGCTGATTACGGGCGCGACTGGTGGCGTCGGACGGATCGCGGTCCAACTCGCCCATGCTAGCGGTGCGTACGTCACCGCTCTGGTGCGTAACCCGGCCGCCTCGCACGAGCTGCTGCGTGGCCTGGGCGCCACGCAGGTTGTGGAGAAGATAGCCGGTGAGTTCGACATGGTCCTCGACGCGGTGGGCGGTGCGACGTTCGGGCAGGCCATAGAGCATGTCGCCCCACACGGCATCGTCGTGAACATCGCGACCCTGCGCCCCGATGAGACCATTAGCTTCCGCGCAGCACACTTCGACCGGGCGCCCGGTGCGAGCATCTATACCTTGAACCAGTTCGACGAGACGGCCGCCCACGCCAGCGGAACCGGTGACCTAAACCGGCTGTGCGGCCTTGTCGCCGACGGCCGGCTCGACGGCCAGGTTGAGCTCGAACACTCATGGCGCGAACCCACTCCTGCGTTCGAGGCTCTCCTGCAGCGCCGCATCGGCGGCAAGGCTGTGCTCCACGTCGACTAATCGCAGACTACTGGCAGTTCGATGCAGATAGGCCAGCGCCGTAGAACCCCTCGCCTTTCGATGCGGAGGAGCAGGAGCGGTCGCCGAGCTGCTAGGCGCGCTGTCGAGCACCGGCAGGCGACGCTCAAAAGTACGACCGACCTGTCGGCAGGTGGCTGGTGTGAAACGCTGCCCGCGGATGGTGGATCATGCCCTCATACGGCGCCCGTGGTCAGGAAGCGATGTCCCTGGCCGCTTGCCAGCGTGTCGGGCGCACGCGCACGAGCAGCTCGCCCGGGACGGCGTTGCGCTTGCCGTAGTGCTCGCCAAGGTCGGCGCCCATGTAGTGGCCGCGGATGACCGTGGCCCAGTGCAGTAGGTCGTCGGTGTTCTCCGACCAGCGCGCCTCGCCTTCGGCGATGACGTAGGAGAAAGGCGGCTGCGGGTCCTGGATCGTGAGCGCGATCCGCGGATCGCGGCGCAGCGCCTTGCCCTTAAGGCTCTCGGCCCAGGTCGTGAACACGAGCTCGTGGCCGTCACGCACGTACCGGATCGGCGCGCCGATTGGCCTGCCGTCCTTGCGCGTGACGGCCAGCACGGCCGTGCGGGCCGGCAGCTCGTCGAGGAACGCCTCGCGCTCGGCCGCGCTCATCTCAGCTGCCATTTGCGCGCCATGCCTCGAACAGGTGCAGCCACACCTCGGGCCGCGTCGGGAACGACCGGCCTGCATGCCACCGGGTCGAGGGAGCCGCTTCACCGAGCCCTTGACCGAGGCTCGCGTAGGTCTTGGCAGCGGTCATCGCGAGGCGGCCGCGTCTCGCAGCGCCGTGAGCACGTCCACTGGCTCGGCCCGGACGCGCCAGTCGGTGTTCGCGTAGGCGAGCCGGATTCGGCGCTGCTGGTCGACGACGAAGGTTGCCGGCACGGTGAGCGTCCAGCTGCCGTCGGCGTTCTGCGTGGACAGGTCGACACCGAACGCGTTCGCGTACACGTCCTTCAGAGCGCCTGGCAGCACGTACCGGAGCCGGTAGGCGCGGATCGCGGTCTGGTCGACGTCGGACAGGACCGGGAAGGCGAGCTGGTGCTTTTCGGTCAGTGACAGCGCGTTCGTCGATCGCTGCGGGCTGACCGCGACCAGCTGTGCGCCGGCGGCGGTGACCTCACCGAGCAGGCCCTGCCAGGTGTGAAGCTCGAGATTGCAGTACGGGCACCACTCGCCCCGCTGGAACGACAGCACGACCGGGCCGTGATCGAGCAAGTCACCCAACCGGACTCTCTTGCCGGTCGCGTCGGGAAGGTCGAAGTCAGGCGCTTCCTCGCCGACGCGAAGCCCCACCGTCGTCACTCCATCGCTGGTGAGCGCTTTGGTGATCAGGTCGGACACGTTCTGCGGGACACCGAGGTCGGCGGTCAGCGCGGTGAGCTGGATGTTCAAGGGGTCGGTCACGGTTCTCGCATCTCCTCATCGTCGCTTCCCGACTGGACTAGTCGGTCCAACGACTCTTGCATCTAACAGATTGGACTGTCAAGTCCAATCTCGTCTAGGCTGAGGACATGGACGGGAACGTGCCGATGACGTCTCGCGGCCGCCGGACGCGGGCAAAGATTGTCGATGCCACAGCAGATCTGGTATTCGAGCGCGGCGCCACGGGCACTTCCCTAGACGACGTACGCGCAGCCACGGGCACGAGCAAGAGCCAGCTATTCCACTACTTCCCGGGCGGGAAAAGAGAACTTCTTGCCGCGGTCGCGGAGCGCCAGACCGAGCGCGTGTTCGACGCTCAGCGTCCTACGCTTGAGAAGCTCGACAGTTGGGCCGCACTGCGCCGCTGGCGCAACGGTGTCATCGCCTTGCAGCGGCAGCTGCACTGCGCGGGAGGCTGCCCGATCGGTTCCATGGCCAATGAACTTGCCGAGCACGACCCGCAGCTGCGATCGCTGCTGGCCGAATCCTTCGCGACCTGGCAGAGCTATATCGAAAGGGGCCTGGCGGCGATGCGTGATCGCGGGCAACTACGCCGCGACGCTGATCCGGCGACCCTCGCGCTGGCGACGATCGCAGCCCTGCAAGGTGGTCTGTTGCTGACCAAGACCACGCGCACCACACGACCGATCGAGGTCGCACTCGATGCCGCTTTGGCACACGTGCGAAGCTTTGCCGCATCCCCCAGGTGACCACACCGAGCTTCGACCCAGGCGCGACCCACCCCGCGCCGCGGATTGATCGGCCGGGCAGCCGACCCGGCCGACGTCCCCGGGATCGGGGGCGTGTCGCACGCAGCAGGCCAACCAGACGCCGACTCCGGCGCGGACAACGCGTACGTCGAACTGCTGCTGAAGACGGCGACGGTCCGGGTCGTCGAGGAGCCGCGGACCGGGGCCATCATCGCATGGGGTGCCGTACGCTCCGGTCCACTGAGATCCATGCTGACCGACCTGTTCGTGCACCCGGATCATCACGGCCGCGGTTTGGGCGGGGCGCTGCTGCGGGCGCTGTGGCCCCAGCACACGGCACCGCAGCGGTTCACCTTCAGTTCGCAGCATGTGAGCGCGCTGCCGCTGGGTCTGCAGCTATCGTGGCCGCTGCTTTACCTCAGTCGGCCAAGCGCCGTGCTGCCGCCCCCGCCGATGCGGGTGGAGCAGGTGGACGCAGCAGTCGCTTGCGAGGTGGATTCGCAACTCGCGTCCGGGGACCGCTGCGCCGACTACGCCCATTGGACCCGTTCCGGATCCGGCCAGGCGATCGTCGTGCATGGCGGCGACTGGACCGTCGCCGTCGGTGTGCTGCGCGGCGGCAACCTCGTCCATCGGCGCTGTTGCGTTTGGGCCCGGCGACGCTGGCGTCCCGGGCTGGCGGCGGGTTGCGGGCCGGGGGCCTGTTGCGTTGGTCGTGCTGTCGCCGCGGAGACTGAACGGGTGGCTGGGTCGAGGTCGTTCATGTCGTCTGCTCCTGCGGGGTATCGCTTCCCTCGTGAGGTCATCGCGGTTGCGGTGCGCTGGTACGTGCGCTACGGGCTGTCCTATCGCGATGTGGAAGAGCTGCTGGCCGAACGCGGGCATCGAGGTTGACCACGTCACGGTGTACCGGTGGGTGCAGACGTTCACACCGGAGTTCATCGACGCGGCTCGCCCGGCCCGGCATGCCACAGGTGATCGCTGGTTTGTGGATGAGACCTACGTCAAGGTCGCCGGCCGCCGGACCTACCTCTACCGGGCGGTCGATCAGTACGGCCAGGTGATCGATGTGCTGGTCTCCTCCCGCCGCGATGCGGCCGCGGCACGGGAGTTCTTCGTCCGCGCGCTGCGCTGCGGGTCATCGCCGATCGAGGTGACCAGCGATCGGGCTGCGGTCTATCCGCTCCTCGTCGAAGAGTTCGAGCCCGCCGCGCGGCACGTCACCGAGCAGTACGCGAACAACCCCATTGAGGCCGACCATGCTCGGTTCAAGGCCAGGCTGCGGCCGATGCTCGGACTCAAGCGCCTGGCGTGCGCGCGCACCATCGCGGCTGGGCATGCCTTCGTGCAGAACCTGCGCCGCGGCCACTACGCGATCACCGCCGACCTGCCGGTCCAGGATCGAGTCCGCGTCGCGTTCGACAACCTTGCTCCATCCCTCTGATCGGGACGCATTGCCCGCGGGCCCGGAGGCAGCACGCCCCACCTACAGCAACGCAACAGAACCCGCAACAGTGCCCCCCAGCCAGTGCCGCGGACCGACCCCAGGTGCCGACTTCTGCCGACTCGTGCGGCGCTGTGCCAGCTCGTCCTGTGGTCGAAATGTGGTCAAGATCGCGAATCTCGTGATCTCGAAAATCAACGAACCCCCCGGAACTAGGGGGGTTCGGATACGTAGCCCCG
>Ga0126371_10002566_pt1 | contig 15663 bp, 15 predicted proteins | sample PanSoiMetaPlot_4_FD_110145 | JGI IMG/M metagenome (GOLD analysis project Ga0126371, IMG submission 110145) | Tropical forest soil microbial communities from Panama - MetaG Plot_4 | ecosystem: Environmental > Terrestrial > Soil > Tropical forest > Bulk soil | place: Panama | collected 2016-02-17 | reverse complement strand
GCCATTTGCCCCCTCGATTCTGGCCGAGTGTCAGCAGGAATATTTTGAGAAGGATCATCCTTCGCCATTTATGCTGCATGTGTACAAAATCCGCCCCGAGAAGCGGGAAGCCCTATGCGCGGTCAATCATGTGGATGACACGGGACGCCTACAGACTGTAACTCGCGAAGAAAATCCGCTCTATTACGAACTAATCTCAGCATTTCATCGGAAGACGGGTATCCCGGTAATCCTGAACACCAGCTTCAACGAAAACGAGCCGATTGTTTGCACGCCCGAAGAGGCGATCGACTGTTTCCGGCGCACGCGCATGGATGTGCTCGCGATTGGGCCCTTCGTCGTTAAAAAGGCTCACGACCAGCGCGAGCAACTGACGACTGTAGATTCCGAGGCGAAGAACGCGAGTTGATTGTGAAGCTTCAATGTACCAAGAAGCCGGTTAAGGCAAGGACAATTCCGATCGATCCCAAGACAATTCCGAGCAGCCAGAAAAATCTACGTCCAGAAAGCAGAGTGATGGAGGTGATCACGAGCCCAACCTCAAGAAAAACCTCTGCGAGGTCGTAGCGGTTGGCGCGGTTCCGCTCCGTCACGACCTCGCCTTCCATTTCGTGCGCTTTATCTTCAATTTCTTTTTGTTCGTCTTTGTATCGCGCGGCCTCGCCGGAGTACTTCTCTCGCATCTTGGTAAGCGCCCCAGCGTCAGTAGTGGGCTGAACGGAAGTCACATCAGCCACGATCTCATCCTCATGACGCCGAATGTTCTTCGCCTGGTAGTACGCCCACTGATCGGAAGCCTTGGCCTGCAAGACAACCTCTTCGGTGTGGGCCCGATGGCCAAGCAGCGTCACGACGGCGACAAGTACGGCCAAGATGGCCATCGTCACCGAAACTGGCGCTAACGCAGGATGGTGCTGGGCATGTTCGGCATGCTCCTTCAACTCGCTCAGCTCTTCTGACATTCGGTCATTCCCCCATGACTTTAACGATCACCCGCTTGTCCCGTTGACCATCGAATTCGGCGTAGAAAATTCTCTGCCATGTGCCCAGATCCAGCCTGCCGGCCGTAATGGGTACGATCACTTCGTGATGGATCAAGAGCGCCTTCAGATGCGAATCGCCGTTATCTTCGCCGGTATCGTGATGCTTGTACTCCTTGCGAAATGGCGCCAGGCGCTCCAACCAGTGGTCGATGTCTTCGATCAATCCACTCTCGTTATCGTTCACATATATGCCCGCTGTAATGTGCATAGCCGAGACGAGGACCATTCCTTCTTGCACGCCGCTCTTGTGAACGATCTGCTCGACTTGCGGCGTGATGTGAACGTATGCCCGATGCGTCTTCGTGTGAAACTTCAGGTACTCAGTAAGCGTCTTCATGGATATGAAGTGTCAGTTAACGCAAGACTGCAGATATTTTGCCGTCGGCGATCACTTCTGCGACCCGTGCGAGATCCGTATACATCACACGATCCTTATCAATCGGTGGACAAGCCGTGCGTATCGCTGTTTGGGCTGCCTGTCCGCGTTTGGAGGTTTTTAGCGGGGCTAGAAAATCCAGCGCCTGCGCAACGGCCATTGCTTCGATTGCGAGCACATTCCGGGTATTTGCAACGATGCGTCTTAGTTTGAGTGCTGCTGTCATTCCCATCGAAACATAGTCTTCTTTATTCCCAGAGGTAGTAATCGAGTCCACAGATGCTGGATGCGCCAATACTTTGTTCTCGCTGACCAGGGCGGCAGCTGTAACTTGCGGCAACATGAATCCGGAGTTCAGCCCGGCTCCCGGTGCGAGGAATGGCGGCAGACCTTCACTGAGTGCCGGATTTACTAGCCTTTCGGTTCGGCGCTCGCTAATCCCGGCCAGCGCGCTCAGAGCAATTCCCAAAAAATCAAGCGCAAACGCCAGGGGTTCACCATGAAAATTTCCACCGGAGATTACGTCGCCTGCAACGTTTTTACGATCCGTGATGAAAACCAGTGGATTGTCGACCGCCGAGTTGACCTCGGTCTCAAATACAGAGCGGCAATGCGCCAGGGTGTCGCGAACTGCCCCGTGTACTTGCGGGATGCAGCGCAGCGAGTAGGCATCCTGGACGCGGCCGCAATCGCGGTGTGATTCGCGGATCTGACTACCTTCGAGCATGCGGCGCAAGTTTTGCGCGCTATTAATCTGTCCGTTGTGAGGGCGCGCGTTGTGTATTCTTTCGTCGAACGCCGTATCCGTCCCTTTCAGCGCATCGCAAGAAAGGCCTCCGAGAACGTCAGCGGTATCCACGAGGATCCCCGCCGCCAGCAGTGCCAGTGTGCCGACTGCCAACATGGCTTGCGTCCCATTGATCAGAGAAATGGCTTCCTTGGCTTCAAGGACCAAGGGCTTGATCTGAGCACGTTTCATAGCTTCGGCCGCAGGCATCCGGCCTCCACTAGTGTCATGACATTCGCCTTCGCCCATCAGAGCCAGCGCCAGATGCGCCAGCGGGGCCAAATCACCACTGGCACCAACACTTCCCTGCGAGGGAATCCAAGGTGTGACGCCCCGGTTCAACATTTCGCAGAGAGTATCGATCACGGCGGGGCGTACGCCAGAATGGCCTTTTGCCAGCGAATTGGCGCGCAATAGCATCATGGCGCGCGTCTCCGGGATGGGAAGAGGATCGCCTGCGCCGAATGCATGCGACCTAACCAGGTTTATCTGTAATTCGCGGATCTGGTCGCCCAGAATCCGAACGTCACTCAATTTCCCAACGCCAGTGGTGATCGCGTACGCAACCTTGTTGCTGGCCACGATTTCGTCGACTATGGTGCGGGCTAGAGTAACAGCCTCTCGTGCGTCCGGTGAGAGCAAAACCGCTTGGCGCGTCACCGCAACGTCGCGGACGTCCTCCAATCTCAAATCGTTGCCGCTGATGTGTAGAGCGTTCAAGCGATCTCGAATCGCACCTTTCTTATTTGCCCGCCGCAACCCGAAATACGGCGAGGTATTTCTTCGGCAGAGACGCGATTTTCATCTTGGAATTCGTTACGACGTGTGTGGTCTCCCCTTCGGCCAGTAATACACCGGTATCTGCACGAGCCAACTCGTAGCTGAAGATGATTACCGAGTCCCGAACCGTCTTTAGTCGCGTCCGCACGACAACTTCCTCGTCGTAATAGACCGGCGCCCGATAACGGCACTTTGCCTCAGCTACGGCGATGTAGAGACCATCATTGCGTTCCATATCGCGATAAGAAAAACCCATCTGGCGCATGAATTCGACACGTCCAACCTCGAACCAGATCAAATGATTCGAGTGATAGACAACCCCCATCTGGTCGGTTTCGGCATATCGCACGCGCAGTTTGGTCTCGTTTACGGCAGGAATGTGGTTCGAACTCATTTCCCCGTCCAGACCGGCTTGCGTTTTTCCAGAAAGGCAGAGATTCCCTCACGAAAGTCGGCTGTCTGCCGGATGGCTGCGTTTTCGCGCACGGCCGCGTCGATATGGGCATCAAGTTCCATGCGTGCGTGATCCGTTAGCAATTGTTTGGTCGCGCGGAGCGAGGATGCACTATTTTCCATCAAAGACGCTGCCAGTTGCCGGGCTCGTGTCAGCAAGTCCTCCGGTGCCACGATTTCGTTGATCAAACCCAGGCGCAATGCCTCTTCTGCCCCAAAGATCCTTCCCGTCAGCAGCAAATCGCGCGCCTGCTTTTCACCAATTTGGCGTAGCAAGAACGTCGAGACAATCGCTGGCACAAAACCGATTCGAACTTCTGTATAGCCAAATTTTGATTCCGGAACCGCAAGAGTAAAGTCGCACAGCAGGGCCAATCCAGTGCCGCCGGCGATTGCCGGTCCGTTCACAGCGCCGATCGTAACCTTGGGGAATTCGTACAAGGAGCGGAAGAGTTGCACCATCGTCTGCGAGTCCCGCAAGTTCTGCTCCGGAGTCCGTCCGAGCAATGCCTTGAGATTTTCGAGATCCATGCCCGAACAGAACGCTTTCCCTGTTCCTGTCAAGATCAGCACGATTGCTTCAGATTTTGCGACCTCCTCAAGCGCTCTCACCAGGTCATTGATCAGTTCGAAGCTGATCGCATTCCGCTTCTCAGGGCGATTCAGGGTGATGATCGCGACCTTTCCTTCAAATGCGAGTTGTATGGTGGGATAGTCCATAAAAACCGCCCAAATGTCCACAATGCCTGCGTTTAGTCCGCGGCATGCGATTCCGAATACCTGGCTGCAATGCCCCCTGTCGCCTTCAGAAGAGTATCGAGCGGTTTGATCGACGGCAAGTCTGCGCCGCGGTTCCGAAGTGCCTCAATGACTCGCTCTGTCGGAATATTTCCGACGAGCGCGTCTTGTGCGAAGGGACATCCGCCCAAGCCCCCAATGGCCGAATCGAAACGCCGGCAGCCAGCATCGTAGGCCGCGATTATCTTGTCCGACGCCTGCTCCGGACGGCTGTGCAGGTGTACACCAATCTCGAGGTAATCGTATTTCGTCCGGACAGCCTGTACGAGTTCAGAAATCTGTTGCGGAGTCGCGAGCCCCACCGTGTCCGCTAGCGAAATCATGTGCAGGTTCTCGGCTTCGAGCAATTCCACTGCGTCGATAACCTCGTCGACACTCCATGGATCGCCATATATATTTCCAAATGCCATAGAGATGTAAACGACAACATCGAGGCCTGCATCGTCAGCTTTCTTCTGAATCTTTTCCAATTCGTCGAGAGCGCCCTCGGGCGACTGGTTCTGATTCTTCCGGAGAAAGTTTTCCGAGATGGAATAAGGAAAGCCGAGCGTGGAAACTGCCTGTGTATCGATCGCCCTTTGGGCACCTTTCTCGTTCACCACAATCCCGATGATCTCCACATCATCGGGTGGATCCAGATCCTTCAGCACTTCTTCTGAGTCCGCCATCTGCGGCACGGCGTTCGGCGATACGAATGAAACGGCGTCAATGTGTTTGAAACCGGCGCCGATCAAAGTTTTCAGATAATTCACTTTGACGTCAGACGGAATAATACCCTTCAATCCCTGCCAGGCATCGCGGGGGCATTCAATCAATTTGACGGAGTTGGCCATGAATTCGATCTTTGGTTGCGAGACTCTGAATCCGCAGTTCGATCTCGCACCGGCGGCTTAAGGATCTGCTAAGTTTGTAACACTCCCACCTTGAACTCGGGCACATCGGAATTGAGGGCGGCTGCCTCGAGGGCCTCAGTGATGGCATCACGAGTTTCGATCGGGTCGATGATCCTGTCGATCCAGAGGCGTGCGGCACCGTAACGGGGATCTGTCTGTTCGTCATAGGTGCGCTTCACGGATTCGTAAAGCTCCTTCTTTTCTTCTTCGCTCAGCTTTTTGCCGCCACGCTCGAGTTGTTTCACTTTGATTTCAACGAGTGTGCCTGCTGCCGAGTCTCCGCTCATGACTGCGTAGCGTGCGGTCGGCCAGGCGAAAACAAATCGCGGATCATAAGCCTTTCCGCACATGGCGTAGTGCCCGGCCCCAAAGGAGCCTCCCACGATCACCGTAATTTTGGGCACGACGGAGTTCGAAACTGCATTCACCATTTTGGCGCCCGCTTTGATGATGCCGCTCCACTCGGCATCGCGGCCCACCATAAACCCGTTCACATCGTGGAAAAAGATCAGAGGGATCAGATTTTGATTGCAGTCCATGATGAAGCGGGCGGCCTTCTCTGCTGATTCCGTATAGATGACACCACCAAACTCGACTCGTTTGTGACCTTCGTGATCGGTCTGCTGGGCGTGCAACTTCTGATTCGCCACGATGCCGACCGCGAATCCGCCAATCCTTCCGTAGCCGCAGATCAGAGTTTTTCCGTATTCGGGTTTGTACTCGTCGAAGAGGCTTCCGTCGAGAACCCTCGCCAAGATTTCTTTCATGTCATAGGGACGCGCCGGCGACGGATCATAAATCCCGTAAATCTCCTCGGGTGCAAGCGCCGGCTCAATGGGTTTCTTCCGATCCCAGGGCGAGAGCCTCCGGTATCCCCACTTCTCCACAATCGAGCGGATTCGCGCGATGCAGGCTTCATCCGTCGGTTCGTGGAAATCCACGGTTCCGCTGATTGAAGAGTGCATTGCTGCACCACCTAGTTCCTCGGCCGAGACTTTCTGTCCGATTGCCGCTTGTACAAGCGCTGGTCCGGCTAGAAATAAGCCGCTTCCATCGGTCATCAAAACGTGATCGCACATGACCGGCAGATAGCCGCCGCCGGCTACACACATTCCCATGATAGCGGCAATCTGCGAGATGCCCATCGCCGACATGACCGCATTGTTGCGAAATACGCGGCCGAAATCGTCGGTGTCGGGAAAGACATCCTCCTGCAATGGCAAGAAGACTCCGGCGGAATCGACCAGGTAAATCGTGGGAATGCGATTGTCAATCGCAATGTTCTGGGCTCGGATCACTTTCTTCGACGTCATCGGGAAAAAGGCCCCGGCTTTGACCGTTGCATCGTTCGCGACAATCATCACAAGCCGCGTATGTACCCGTGCCAGCCCTGTGATCACCCCTGCCGCCGGCGCTCCACCCCATTCCTCGTACATGCCGTGTGCCGCGTATAGGCCAAGTTCGAAGAACGAATCCGGATCGGCCAGCAGCGCAATTCGCTCCCGCGCGGTCAGACGTCCTTTGGAATGCTGATTGTCGATCGCTTTTGCGCCACCGCCCTCGCCAATCTTCTCGGCCTCGTTGCGTACCTGGGACATGAGGTCGGCCAGGAATCGCATATTGGCTTCGAAACGAGCCGACGTAGGATCAACCTTTGTCTGCAGCACGTTACCCGCAGAAGGGGTGTTTACAGCGAGGGTTTCGTTCCGGTTAGGCATACGATCGAGAAGCGGACTAATTACGCTATACCACCGGGGCAGATGGGTGCAATGCGGCGTGTCCTCATTTTTGTGCGATGTATTTACGCTCGGAGTTGGCGACTCGCCTCTTCTACAGGATCCTCGGCAATCGCATCGATCAGACCGAGGCGCATAGCGTTTGCGGCATTGACCTTTTCCGCGGTGACGAACATCGCGAGCGCCTGTGGTTTGCCGACAAGACGCGGAAGCCGTTGCGTTCCTCCCCAGCCTGTAATAAGTCCCAAAGCTGCGCCACGATGCCCAAATACCGCGTGCGGTGCTGCAATGCGCCGACGACAAGCGAGCGCCAGGTCCAACCCACCGCCCATGCAGTACCCGGAAACCGCGGCGTACACCGGTACGGGGAAGGCTGCAATGGTTTCAATCAGTTGTTGGCCCGTCCGGGCAAATTCATAAGCGGCAGGTCCGGTGAGTGCGGCAATTTCTTTCAGTTCCGCTCCGGCCGAGAAGAATTTGGGGTTTCCTGTGATGATCAGGCCAGCACTGACATGCCTCAGCCGACACAAAGTATCCCTGAGCGACACGATGCAGGCATAAGTCAGGCGATTGGTCCCATCGTCAGAGCGGAGCCGCAATACGGTTGCATTCTCATAAGATTGGATCTGAATCGAGGTCTCAGACATGGATCCGGACATGGCGAGCTCCGATGCAGCGCTCTAGCGAAACCTTACCACGTGCTGTAGGCAGTACCGTCGGTGCCGATAGCGTTGGATGCGGAGTGCACGTCGATAACCCCGGGGTCCTGCTGATCGGGAGAGAGCAAGTATTCGTCCTCGACAACTTCCCAGTTAGGCTCGTGGGTCATAGGATCGTCTGGAATTTTCTCGATATATCCGGCAACTCGAAGATCGTCGAGAGATTGGGGAGCCTTCTGCTTGTCGAATGTGTATTTCCAAATAGAGCTCCGCAAGAGATTGAGGTCCGCATGCAACGCCCGCTCACGAGACGCTACCAGGGAACGGCTGTAAGTCGGAATGACAATCGCCAGCAGGATGGCGATGATAGCTATCACGACCATCAATTCGAGGAGGGTGAACCCACAGTTCTTGCGCGAGGCACGGCAGGGAAAAAGTGTTGGGCGGATTCTCTTACGGTCGGATGACTGCTGCATCTTCTTCCGCCTACCAGGTGCTGTACTCGCCTTCGCTCAGTGAAGTTCCTGTCGCGGCGGAGTGTACTTTCCCAATCCCTGTCTGTTGTGGATCAACAGCTTCTGTGGTGTCCTCGGGCTCCGTTACCCAATCGGCTTTGTTAGTCATCGGATCAACGGGTATCTTCGGTAGATAGCCGGCCGTTACAAGATCGTCGAGGCTCTGAGGAGACTGGCCCTTGTCGAGTCGGTATTGCTCGAGCACTTTCCTGAGGGTCTCAAGATTCTGTTTGAGAACGGCTTCGCGGGCCTGAATCACGTGATGCTGGTATAAGGGCACGGCTACCGCCATCAGGATCATCATGACGCTGATGACGATCATCAGCTCAAGCAGCGTGAAGCCCCGGCAGAAATGTGACCTCTTGCCCCGGCAATCGGAACCGGCGCCGGCACTAGACGTTGCATGCAACGTCTCTACGGATTTTGTTCGCGCCAAGTTCATTTACCAGTCTTTGTATTTGGTGCCGTCGAGGCCGATCCCCTCCGATTTCGTGTAGACATCGAAGACGTTTTGGCCGCCCCAGGAATCGGAGTCGGCATCGTCCTGCGTTGAGCGCAGGCCCCATTCCTTGTTATTGGTCATAGGGTCTGTAGGGATAGAACGCAGGAAACGGTATTTCTTGCCGGCTTGGCCCTCAATTCCCTTGACGAGTGATTCCAGATCGGGAGGATAGTTCATGGAGTCCACTTTGGTTTGGAACATGCCGCGGTCGGCCGAATCTTTATATCGATCGATGGCGTCGCGCATTTCCCACAAGGCCTGGCGCAGCTGCTTTTCCTTTTCGCGCTTGATGGTCACTCGGGCAAGAGGGAGGGCCATCAACGTAAGAATAGAAAGAATCGTGGCGGCCACGATCAGTTCGATCAGCGTAAAGCCGCGCGCTCTTTTCGCCATCCCTCTATTTTGAACTCTCGCAACCATCTTTTCTTTGCTCCACTTCAAACTACGCCACTACTGCACCGTTACGGAAGCTTGGGCTCCGTTTACCGTGATTGGCTGAAGGCCCGGGTCCCGAGCTCCGCCGCGAGTGATCGTAAGCGGCGTTTGTCCAGAAGTCTTGGCCACAAACGTTATCGTAGCGACGGTCCCCTGGCCAGAAACACCGCCAGCTCCACTTGGGCGAGAGACAGTAATCTGCGACTGCCCGAGAGATTCGTCCTCGCGATGAACGAGGGTGACGATTTGACCGTCTTGGGAGAGAAAACTGCCGTTCGACACGTTGACGAGTTGCAACAAGTTGGGGTTGTAATTCAGCTGCACGGGGACGGAGTAGACGTTTTGCGCTCCCGAGATCAGCAGATTTACAGGAAATGTGTCGCCCTTTTTCACCTGAATGGTTGGCGGGTCAAAAAGAAAACTCGGTGAGGCCCCGGGGGCGGCGTTTTGGGCAGACGAAACCGCAGGCCGCACAGGGGGCTGATTCTGCGTTTGATCGGCCGGTACGATCGATGCGTTTCCGTTCTGACCCGGCTGAGCGTTGGAGCTGGACGTAGCGGACACCGGCCTGGGAGCATGGCGCAGTTCGATGGTGGTCGCGGTTCCGATGTCGATCGCACGTTGGTTGATTTCGTTAACATCGGTCGCGCGGATGATGTGAGGAACGATCGCGAAAACGATTTCGTTTTCCGAATGATCCTGGGTAGTTTGTCCGAACAGATATTTCAAGATCGGAATTTGTGCCAGACCCGGAATTCCGCTGAGCTGCTTGGTCTGCTGATCTTCCATAATGCCGCCCAGCAGATTGGCTTCACCATCCTTGAGGCGGATTTCGTGCTCAATCTTGCGCTGTCCAATGATCGGCTGGCTGATGCCGCCGATGTTCTGCTGGCCAGTGACAGCGGAGACGTCCATCGTCATCTTCAGCGTGACTTCGCCGCTGGCATGGACTCGCGGGGTAACGTCGATATTGACACCTACATCGAGATACTGGAACTGGGTGTTGACGAGCGGGTTTATACCGACACCGCCAATGCCGGGCTGGAACGATCCGGTCGCCACAGGGACGCGATCGCCGATTTTGAGAGATGCCTTCTGGCCATCGAGCGCCCGGATCTGGGGGTTCTGGAGCAATTTCGTGTCGCTGGCGCCCATTACGGCTGATAGGTTGGCGGCAGGAATCGTGACCTGGAAATTCTCAGCGGTGAGATTGCCCAGCGTGTTGAGATTGATGCCGGTGTTGGATGTTCCAGTCGTGACTGTGGCGGAAGTTCCGCTAGATGTTGTGCCAGTCGTCGTAGTGCCGGAAGTGATGTTGTTTTGCAGCTGAATTGTAGCGCTGGTGGGTGGATTAATTCCCAGGGTCCGCGAGCGGTCCTTGCTGACCTGCATGATGGCGATGTCGATGATGACTTCAGGGCGGGCTTTGTCGAGGTCTTCAACGAGTTTCTGTGCAAGGGCGATTTGATCTGGGGTGCCCCGCACAACGAGCGCATTCTGCGAAAGCAACTGCTGGACACGCTGTACATCGAGCACGGCACGGATCGCGTTCACGACATCCTGTAATTCGGTTGGCTGAGACAGATTCGTAAGATAAAAAGTCTTGAGGACGCTTTGTTCCAGTTCCTTCCGCTTGGCAGGGTTATCGGCGGCGACGAAAATCGTGTTGGAAGTGACTGGCCGCCAGAAAGTTTTCGACTCGAGCGCTGAAATTTCGAGCGCGTCTTCCAGAGTGACTCCATTCAGTTCTACCTTAATTGGACGCGGCGTGTAGTCCGGATCGAAGAGGACGTTGATGCCAGCCAGCTGTCCAATGGTGCGGTAGACCGTGTCCGACTTGTCGGTGAGCTTGACCGTGATGGGAATATTCGAGATGGGTGCGAGTTCGACAGGACCGGCGGCTTCGTGGACCTTGCGTTCGAGGCTGGCTGGAGGACCGGCCGCCTGAGGCGGCGGATTCCGCTGGTTCTCGATCATCTTCTGCGTGCGGATCAATTCCTGCTTCGCGATAAAGAGAGAGGGATCGACCGTCAGCGCTTTCTGGAACTCGGCAACGGCGTCGTCGAGCTTGCCCTCCTCACGCAGTTTCTGGCCGCGATGCACGATGGCAGAAGAGGCTTCGAAGCGCGCGTGTTCGAAAGCTGCTCGATAACGGAGATCTTTCGGTTTCAGGTCGTACGCCTGCTTATAGAAGTCATAGGCAGCCTCGTACTGCTGGCGGGCCTCGGCATCCTGGCCTTTTGCATACAAGTCTTTGGCTTTATCCGCTACGGCAGGAAGGGTTAGGGCAACTAGCCACAAAAGAAGCGTTGGACGCATTCGGCGTCTCATTCGATGATCCTCACGACATAGTCCTCTGAATTGCGAACTTCGCCCGACAGCGGTTTCCCGGGGGAAACCACTGGATGCACGACAAAAAACTCGCGGTACGGGCGATTATAGCATCGGCATTTTGGGCTCCCGAAGTGCTTGCGCTCACGCAAGTTACGGAAGTTACACTCTTTAGTCGTAGGACTAATAGAAGCCGCCGCCGGGTGCTCCGTCCCGCATTGCAGAAGACAGCCCCGGACACTCGCGCCACGTCTTGAAGCGGAAAGCCGACGGCGAAAGCCCGCAGTTGTGATGCTGCTAAGATAAAACTCAGCTACCTCGATGGCCCGCCAATCCACACATCAGACGAAACCCAATCCGGAGAAATCCCCACGGCGGGACCCGACTGCCAGTGGGCAGAGAGATGCCGCTGTTAATAGGATCGCTTCGCATAACTACTTCTTGCTGGAAAAATTTGAAGCAGGAGTGGCGCTGACGGGGACCGAGGTGAAGTCAATCCGTGGCGGAAGGGCGAACCTTAAGGATGCCTACGGCCTTATCAAGGATGGGGAGCTATGGCTCCTGAATTGCCATATCAGTCCGTATGAACATGGCAGCTATTCGAACCACGCTGCGCTGCGCACACGCAAGCTACTGATGCATCGCGAAGAGATCCGAAAACTGATTGGCAAGACCCAGCAGAAGGGGCTGACGCTGATCCCTACGCGGATGTATTTCAAGAACGGTAAAGTAAAAATTGAACTTGCTCTGGCTAAAGGCAAGCAGCTGTGGGATAAACGCGAGACGGAGCGACGCCGCACCGCCGATAAAGAGGCGAGGGAAGCAGTGAACCGGGGGAAGGCGCGAGCATAGTGGCTTTAGCATGATCCTCCCAGTTACTCTCGGAGCGCCGACTTCATTGATTCCTTTTCTCAAAACTGTGAACCTCAAATCTGACTGGCCGACAGTGCAAGAGGCACTGGCGAGGCTAGACCGCGAACTTATAGTCGCGCGGGAAGAGAAATGCACCGTTTTGAAGGTGATCCACGGCTACGGGTCGACCGGGACGGGGGGAGACATTCGGATCGCGGTCCAGAAGCGGTTACGACAGTTGGTGGTGGCAGGCGAACTTGGCGGCTGCGTTTTCGGGGAGAATTGGAGCAAGACCGACGAAGAAACCTGGCGCATACTTCAAGCGAGATCGGAATTGAAGAACGACCCGGATCTTGGGCGAAGGAACATGGGCATAACCGTAGTGATCCTTTAACTCAGGACTGCAGCGGTTCGATTGGTGGAGCATTCGCAGGCAGCGAATCGATCGCCGCCGGCGACTCGGGAGCGCTCGAAATCGGAATGGGAGAGGATCCAACGACTGCGGTCGGGGCCAAGGGTGCGAGCATCCATTGCTGCCAATATGAAACCGCTATACCTCTTTGCCAGAAGCGAGGAATGAGCAGAAGAAGCAAGGTAACCTGCCCGATGGCGAACGCTCCGAAGACGTTCTCGGGTGCGATCAGTTTCATCCACAGCCAAAGTCCGGCTACTAGCATGATCGCGGCAGCGATTGTGACAACAAGGTAGCTCGTAAAAAGTCGCGCAAGGCTGCGGAAGGTGTGGCGGAACGCGGCGGCAATCGATTTCCTAATGGCCCGCTGATCGTTCAGCACGGCGTCGACTTCGGCCAGATCGAACCAGATGCGGAGCGCTGTCATAACCAGAAAGATCACCCCAAGTCCCACCATCTCTAATTCAAAGGAAAGCTTCTCGTTGGTGCTCTCGTCGGCTTTCTTGACCATAGCGTCGTTGGCCGAGAAGAGAACGCCAGCGATGATCCCCATGATGACGCCGGCAATGATCATGATTCGAATGAAGCGCCAGAGATTGCGGCCGCATGCGCGGAAGAACTCTTCACGTGGCAGACGATACCTCGAGGCATAGCCGCTGAAGATTCCGGGCAGGAACAGAGCCGTAGCGACGAAGAATACGAAGCCAAAATACAGGCTTGGGTAGGTCATCGAGTTCAGCGTGCCGAACTCAGGCTTGGATAAGAGTTCGAGGAAGACCCCGAGATCGAAACCTCTTACAAGCCGTTCTGCGTAAAGGTTGCGGTCTAGAATTGCGTGCGCGGCGCGGCGGAAACCCGCAGTCCCAAACTCAGCGAGCGTCAGGTTTAGAAGCCAAAACCAGAAAATGTATCGTTTGTTAAGACTAACTTTTTCGAGACCCCTGCTTAGTAGATTCGCCATTCGTATTCGTCCTTACAAGAGCATGCGGATTCACAGCGATACCTAGGAACCTGCTTCAGACCGCCCACCAAGCCATTGCCTGGCTGATCCATTGCGTAACGAATAACCAGTACATGGAGAGCTTATGCGTCGGCTTCGGATTTGCTTCCACGAGTCGGCTGTTGTTGAAGTTGTCGCGATCGAGTTCAATCGTGTGATCCGGATCGATTTCCGCCGACAGCACCTTGGACTTCTTCTGGTAGTCGAATCGTTTCCATCGACTCTGACCGTCCCAACGCTCGCGGATCTGTTCACCATCCTCGAACTTAATTTCGACTTCAATCGGCATAACGAAGTCACCTTTGCGATGGACAGACACGAAGGATTGATAAATCGTCTCATCCTTGCCTGACTTCTTGTCCTTTTTATCCTGGTCCTTGAACCAGTCGACCGGATAGGAAGTTGCATTCAGGACTTCGTAATCCAGCACCTGCGATCCGTAGACCGCCTGGTTGAAGTACCAGCGCAAATCTTTGCCCGAAACTTCTTCAATGGTCTTCAGGAAGTCTTCTTTCGTCGGATGGGTGAAACGAAACTTCATGAAGTAGGCGCTCATTGCTTTCGCCATCGTGTCTTTTCCGATGATGCCTTCAAGCGTAAGCAACACAGAGGCAGTCTTGCCGTAAGTAACGCCGCCGTAGGAATTGAGGTTGTAGTAGTCGAAGGCTTTTTGCGCCATCGGATCGCGATCAGCGACGCGGATGTAAGAGAACCGCTGCTCCTGTCTCTCGCCTAGGCTGATGCCGGCGAGGTCAAGGATGGAAGTATTCTTCCCCAGAATGTCATCCATTACTTTAACTTCTGTGTAGCTGTTTATGCCTTCGTCGAGCCACGCGTCTTCAAATTCGTTGGTGGCGACCATGCCGTACCAGTACTGGTGTCCAAACTCGTGCTCCACGACCAGTTCGATAAAGTAAAGCCCATTGGGGAGAAGCCAACTATCGTCTCCCGTGATAAACGTTGGATATTCCATTCCGCCGGCGGCGGAGTCAGGTTCCGGATCGACGACAGTCAAGGTTTTGTAAGGATAGGGGCCATACCATTTTTCGTACCGATCCAGGCTCTCCCGAATGATGCGCTCGTGGCGCTCAACATGCTTCCAGTGCGCCGGCTGCATCAGGAACCGCAGCTGAATGGGGCCAATCTGGGATTGATATGTAGTCTCTTGGACCTTGTATCGGGGACTCACCGTCCAGGCGAAGTCGTGGATGTCGTCGCCGTGGTATGTAACAGTCTTGGTGCCGTCCGCATTATTGATACTGCTGACTTGCACACCGCTCGCGCCAATCACTTCGTACTGCGGGACCGTCAGCTTGACGTCGTAGACGCCGAAGTCCGCGAAAAACTCGGTGGTCGCGTGATACTGGTGGCAATTCCAGGCTCCGTGCCACCAGACGCCGACTTTCGGGAACCACTGCCCGCCCAGCAGGAAATCACGTTTCCATCCGGATCGCGCCTGCGTCTCAGGAAACTGCGTCTGAAATGAAATCCTGAATTGAACAAAGGCCCCGACGGGAACGGGTTTGGCAAGCGGCAGATCGATAACGGTCTTATCATCTTTGTTACCATCATCGAGAGCAATGTACTTCAAGTTGCGGGTCAGATCCCCCTGACCCACGACTTCCAAACTCTTGATCTCTTCCGAGCCATATTCTTTTGCCTCCCATTTGTCGTAAGCCGGGTCACGGCTGCCTTGCGTCTTGGCTTCTCGAACCCAGGTTGAATTTGGCTGAAACGCATTCTGGTAGAGGTGGAACGGAAAATGGTCGAGCGCCTGTCCTGTGACATTGTGGTAGGTCAGGATCTCGGTTGCGTCGACGATGTGTTTTGCGGCGTCGTACCTCGCGTCGATGTCATAATGCACGACCCGCTCGGACATCGGCGCCGATGAGTTGATGGCCGTTCTCGTAGAAGGAATCGACAGCGGCTGCCCCTCAAGTGAAGGAATGGCAGGCTGCGCCGGCGCTGGAGATTGTGGTGCCGCGAAGGCGATGTTTCGGGGAGTGGAAGTAATACTGCAAAAGCTGAGCAGAGCGAATACGAAAGTTACTCTCCGGCGGCCTCTCATGAGTCCCTCTTTCGCAAACTGCG
>Ga0126371_10002565_pt1 | contig 15669 bp, 9 predicted proteins | sample PanSoiMetaPlot_4_FD_110145 | JGI IMG/M metagenome (GOLD analysis project Ga0126371, IMG submission 110145) | Tropical forest soil microbial communities from Panama - MetaG Plot_4 | ecosystem: Environmental > Terrestrial > Soil > Tropical forest > Bulk soil | place: Panama | collected 2016-02-17 | reverse complement strand
GGCTGCAAGGACAACCACGGCCGGCGAGCAGCGCAAGAGCGAAGAGAAACCGAAATCAGAGTTGCCGCCGATCTCTCCAGAGCGTGCAGCGAAGCTCCCCGAGGCGCCTCCCGGTACGCCGACACTGCCGCCGCCGGCAGAGGCGCGGCCGGCGACGAAGGAGGAGGTCGAGGCGGAGAAAGAGAGACAAGAGAAAGAGGGCAAGAGCTACTTCGGTCGCGCGCTTGAAGCGCTGCAGCATGCGATTGTTTCGCCGGCAGAGGCCCGCGCTCGCACTGGTCCCGGCTACGCGAAGCAAAGCGATGTGAAATATCATTCAAACAACTTCGTTCCAAACAATCTTGGGAAGGAAGACATCGAGGCTCGCAACAATCCTCAGAGGCAACAGGAGCGCGCTAGCCAAGCAGAGCAGCTTAAGAATGATCCTGCATTGCGTGAGCGATTTGAAAGGGTAGTGAACGCTGAAGCCGGAAAGGGATTGGCGAAGGCCACGGCGATTGCCGAATCGATAATGAACCGCGCGAATACACACTTCGGCGGTGATCTAAGCAAGGCGCTCGCGGACAATCAATTCAATGTCGATGTCAACGGGAAGCCTTCTCTGAGGGGCGGGTACTTCCCGTGGTCGTCTAATCCAAACAATCCCAATATGAACACAAGCAAGAGCATGGAGCAGGACGCGAAGGCGGCTGTCGACCATGCGATCAATGGATCAGACCTCATCAAGGGAGCGACCGGCAACGAATCAACCGGAAAGGGGAAGAACGTAATCGAGCACTTCGTCGGCTCCAGAAACGTCGCCTCAGTTGGCGAGGGTTTCAAAGGATCGAAGGGCGATGAGCGCTTCGGCATGGAGGATGAGGGCGCCAAGTGGAATGCGCTTCCAGTTGGGGCGCGCACGGGAGCAGCGGGGCGTGCGCAAGCACGGGCGCAGGGACGAGGAGCACCAGGCGCGCCTTTGCGTATGTCATCGATGCGAGCTTCGACGAGGGACGAGAGGGCTAATACGCGCGAGTTCTCGCCGCAGAATCTAAGGGCAGCAGAGAGAGCGCAGCCGCTGCGCCAATCTACCGATCAGAAACTGGATTTCCCTACGAAGGGTAACGTCAACGTCACTCGCATGGACCCCGATGCGGTGAAGGCGTTCAATCGCGCCTATGCGGATTACATCAAGCAGGGTGGTGATTCAAACAGAGCGCAAGTGGAATCAGGCTATCGTCCCGCCACAAATGCGCAGGCGGCTCAGATAACCGAGACGAAGGATACCCGCTCACAAGAGCAAATCCGGCGCGAGATGGCGCAAAAGGGTGAGAGCGGGCCAGCGGCGTCGATAGGAACGTCCAACCACGGTGGCGGGAGAGCCATAGATTTTACGGATTATGGCAAAGGTTCGTTTCGAGCTTGGCTGGAGACGAACGGCCAGAAGTACGGTCTCTATCCCATCATGGGTGGTCTCAAGGGCGGCGACAAACCGCACGTTGAATATCGCGGCGCCCCAAGCGCCCCTGCTGTGGCGGGGAGAGGGGAGAGACCAGGAGGCGGGAGGGCTCCGCCCGTAGGCCATGGCGAGAAGCCGCGCGAGCCATCCGGCTATGCAGCGAACAGAGAGGCATTGCTACGTGAGCGAGGCGCAACCCCACCGTTCACTGAGCCGACGATAGAGGGCGCCAGAGCGCCGCCGATGGTGCCGATCACGCCGCCGGCACCCCCTGCGGTTGCTACTGAGCCAGGAACACGGCCGATCATTGGCGGCGACGTTACACCTCGTGGGCCTGGTGCTCCTGGGACGCAGGCCGGTCTCGCTCAAACATCTGGGATCGAGCGTGGGCTGCCGATCGTGGGCGGAGACGTTACACCGCGTGGTCCCGGCGCTGCGGGCACACAAGCAGGGTTGACCCAGACATCTGGGATCGAGCGCGGCCTACCGATTGTTGGTGGCGACGTTACGCCTCGCGGACCCGGTGCCCCTGGCACGCAGGCAGGGTTGACCCAGGTATCCCCGATCGAGCCAGGGTTACCAATCACGGGCGGCACTCCTCCCGGTTCGGAGCCTGGCAGAACCGAGCGCGGTGAGCGCGGTACGCAAGCGGGGCGAGCCGCAGAGATGCCGCTGCCTCCTCCTGTCGGTAAGCCCGAGCCTGTTACGAGCCAGCCGCTTCCTGCGATGGGCGAGCGTGGCTTGCCGATCACAGGCGGCACGCCTCCTGGCTCACAGCCAGGTGTAGGCGCGCGCGGTCAGCCCGGCACGCAAGCTGGAAGGGCCGAGCTGCCGGTCAGTGGGGTCGGCAGAACTGAGCCGGTCGAGCGCGGGCAGCCGCTTGGGCTGCCGGCGGGACCTGGTGTGGGAGGCGTCACGCCCGGGCCTGGCATTCCCGGTCTTGTTGACCGCGCGACGATGGCTGCAGCTGAGCCGCGGCTGGCCACGGGGCCTGGCGGCATCACAGAAATCCCGCCGATTGTGGGTGGCGTGCCCGAGATGGGCATCGGTCGGCCTGGCGCGCCCGGTACGCAAGCCGGCGAGCCGCGCGGCGGGCTTGCTCCAGCTGAGCCGCGGCTCGCTGAAGGGCCTGGTGGCATCACGCCGATCGCACAGGGGACGGAGACCGCCGGTGTTCAGGGCGCTGTCGGCACGCAAGCGGGACCAGCCGCAAGAGAGCCTACGCCCGAGGAAACAAAGCCTGAGGAAGAGAAGCCGACGCCTGGGCTGCAGCCGCTAGGCGCCGCACGGCCGGCGACCCCGGAGAAGCCTGCCACGAAGACGGAACAGCAGATCATCAAGGATGCGTTCCAGCATGGCCGCGAGCGGATGACGCCAGAGGAAAGGGCTCAGACGCAGAAATACGAGGCGAACGTCACGCCGCAGCTGATGAGGGACGTGGTGAAGGGGAACATCACCGTCTTCGATTTCATCGCGAAGGCGGGCGGCAATCAGATTTCAGCGGCAACAGCGCAGCAAATCTACAACGGCACAGCGATGTGGCCGCTGAGTAACTATCGGGCCGACATTGCGAAGGGGGTCAACGGTCTCAATCAGACCATCAAGGAGGCGCGCGCCGGTATTGCCAGCAATGAGAAGACGACAGCGGATTTTGCCAACACGATGCGCGAGTTCGCCAAGGATATGACGGGCTACGAGCAACGTCTGAGCGAAGCCGCCGCCGGCTATCCCTACGGGCAGACGTTGCCGCCGCCGCCCAATGCAACGCCGCCGCCGGCTGTGCCGGAAGATCAGACGCCGCCAGTTTCTACTGAACCGACCACAGGCCCGCCGCCGATGCCGCCCACCGGAGGTGTTCCGTATACGACGCCAGGACCTGGCGCGCCTCCAGGGACAGGCTGGGCTACCGGATTTGGCACGGTCGCGCCTGTGCCTCCATCGCAGGGGTTCCCTGGCGCTACTGGGGTTCCTGAAGCGCCGCCACCGTGGCAGGGCTCGCCTGATTTTCCCACACAGGCGCCTGGCGAGTTCGCGCACGAAGGTGAAGAGCCTGGTGTCGAGTTCCCATCGCCGGGCCGCGAAGGCCGCGAAGGCCGCGCTCCGCCGATGACGCCGAGCACAGGCCAGGCACCATTCCATCCGTACGCTGGGCCTGGTGTTCGTGAGATTCCGATCGAGCCCGCGCCGACGCCGGTCACTCCCGCTGCTCCGCCCCCTGCCGCGCCACCCGGTGCTTACCCGCGGCAAGGATTAGGCGGCACCGATTTCCCATTCAATCGTCCGAGCGCTGTGCCGCCCGCTGCGCCTCCAGCTGCTCGACCCAGCGCTCCACCTGTCGCACCCACCCCGCCGTCTGCCGCACCCAGCGCTCCTGCTGGTCCCACTGCTCCTGCTGGTCCCGCTGGTCCCGCTCCTGCCGCACCTGCTGCTCCTCTTGTTGCTGGTCTCGTACCTACGATTGCTGACATCGCATATGGCGGAGGCCCGCCTGATCCTCAACGCCTCGCAGAGCAGGTCAGACAAGACCCGCGCGCTGTTGCACAGGCGATGAAACAGAACCCGCAGCTCGCGCAGATTCTCACCTCGGTGTACACGCCCGAGGAACTGACACAGATTTTCGGCGACGTTGGTTTCAACCAGGGCGATCAGAATCCGCCGCAGCCGCAGCAACCACAGCAGCTGCCATACCCGTATCCAGCACAACAGCAGATGGGAGCGATGCCGATGATGGCGAGGGGCGGCGGCGTCGAAAGAGACAAATGGATTGCAGAGAGTTTTGATCCGTTGTCTCAAAGAGACATTATCGAGGAGCCTTCGCAATGGATTCGCGAAACAGTTCCTGGCGCGCAATATGATGACCAACCTGCAAACATGCCTGAAAGAGGATGGCAGCACAGAAATGTTGCGGTGAGGGCGCAGGGCGGCCTGGTCGACGCGCCGGGCTATTACCAAGAGGGCGGCCGCGCGCCGCCGATGAGGGTTCTACGCGAATCGCGACCGCCGCTTGCCGGCTTGCAGCGGGACCTGGGTTATTTTGATGTGCCGTCAGGAGGTGTTGCGAGGCGCGCTGCAGTAGATGTGGCGAGGAATCCCGTATCACCAGAGGAGGCAGCGGCACAGCGTTTTCCCGCGCCTGGTTACGGACCAAACATCAATCCGGCGGCTTGGGATGCCGCGTATGAAAGCTGGCCGGAATCGACAAATGTCGAGCGGCGCTACGCCGTCGGCGGCCTCACCCAATCGTCGATGTCGGCGCTCGAACGCGGGGCGCACTTCAGCGCGCCCAATCTGAGAGCTGCTATCCCCAAGGCGCCGGCGATGCCGAAGCCGCCTGGCGTGCATCTCATCAACTCTTCTGTCCCCGGCCGCACCGATCGCATCCCAATGCAGGCGCGCACCGGGAGCTACGTCATCCCCGCCGATGCCGTCTCCGGCATGGGCCAGGGCAATACCATGGCCGGCGCGAAGATGTGGGGTGCGCTTATCTCACACTCGATCGGCCCGATGGGCATTGCCAACACGATCAAGCAGCGCTCGCTGCGAGCGCCGTCGCTGCGCATGCCGTCACCAAAAGTGAAGTTCGCCGAGGGCGGCGATACAGAGTACACACCGATCATCACCGCCGGCGGCGAGATCGTGGTCGACCCCGAGATCGTGCATGCGCTTGGTGATGGCGATCCCGAGGCCGGCAAGAAGATGCTGGCCAGCTCGGTGATGGAAGCGCGCAAGCACACGGTGAAAGAGCTGAGGAAACTACCGAGGCCGATTGCATGAACAAATACGAGCCCGACCCTCACACCGGTCTTCTCCCTGGCGTGCGCCTGGCAACGCCAGTAGATGAGCCGGCGATCTTTGAGCTCTTGCTCATGCTGCATGCTGAGATGGGCTTCTTCTCTCTCAACAAAGACAAGGTGCGCGGCGGCATTAAGTGGGCGACCGAAGGACACGGCGGCTTCGTCTTCTGCATCGATGAGGACAACCGCGTCGTCGCAACGCTCGGCATGTTGCTCACGAGTGATTGGTATACCGACGATGAGTATTTACTCGAGCGCTGGAACTACGTGCACCCGAATTACCGACGCAGCGATTACGGCCGCCGGATGCTTGAGCAAGCCAAGGCGACAAGTGATTGGTTCACCAAGAGCGCGCGCAAGGATGGGCGCAATGACATCCTCTTCATGTGCGGCATCAACTCCTTCGATCGCACCGAGGCCAAGGTGCGGCTCTACGCGCGTCACATGCCGTGCATCGGCGCCTACTTTCTCTATGGTGAACCGCCAGCAGGACCGCAGGCCAAGAAGTACCGAGGTGCTGTTCGGGAAATCGAGGGTTATCGGAAGCGCGACGGGGTGTCTGAGAATCGGCTAGTAGTACCGCTGGTCGAAACCATCTTGCGGGTGGGAAGCTGACACATGTGCAGCAAGAGCGGCGGCAGCCCTCCTGTTCCCAACGCTACGTCAACGGCGTTCCAATCGGCGACGGCACCAAGCTCGTTCGCCATGCCGTACTATCAGCAGTACCTGCAGAACGCTTCGCAGCTCGCCGGCACGCCGTTCAACCCGGCGATGCTGGGCCAGGTCGCGCCGCTCAATCCCAATCAGTTTGAGGCCGGCGCCGACATTCAAAACATAATGCAGCAGATGGGGAACTACGTTTCCCCTGTTGTGACGGCCGGCCAGAACATGGGGACGTTCGACCCCAACGCTGTCACCAGCATCATGTCGCCGTTCACGCAGCAGGTGACGCAGGCGACGCAGAACTGGTTCAACAATCAGAACGCCATCCAAGGCAACGATCTGCTCAGCCAAGGCATCCGATCGGGCAACGCCTTCGGCGGCGATCGAGCTGGTATCGCCGCGGCGCAGCTCGCCGGCCAGCAGCAGCTCGCGCAGGCCCCCGTCATCGCCGGCCTGCAGCAGGCAGGCTACACGCAAGCTCTCAACGAGTACAACCAGCTGAAACAGATGGGCCTCGCCGGTGCGCAGGCCGGCCTGCAAGCGGGTCTGTCACAATTGCAGCCGGCCGCTGCAGCTATGGGATGGGGCAACCAGGCGCAGCAGCAGCAGCAGCGCGAGTTCGACGTCGCGCAGCAGAACGCCATGATGGCGAGCGCCTACCCGTTCCAGATTCAAAACTGGTACGGCTCGGCGCTCGGCGGCATGGGCCCGCTGTTGGGCTCGTTCAGCCAGGGCTACACGACACCGCCGCCACCGAATGCAACGACGGCAATCACCGGCGCCATCACCGCGCTCGGCGGTCTCGGCACGACATTGTTCGGTGCTGGTCAGAAGCGCGGCGGCCCGGTCTACAAGGTCGGCGGCTTAGTGCGGATGCGCAACGGCGGTCTAGCCATGACGCCGATCGCGGGTCTGCGCCGAGGCCCGCGGCCGCACTATGCAGGCGGCCTGGTGCGGCTGCGGCGCGGCGGGTTCATCCCGCGCTTTCAGGAGGGCGGGTTCCTTGGCGACGGCACCTATGTCAGCGGCGGCGGTGATGAGGGCACCACGCAGGTCAGCGTGGCACCGCAGCGCAGGCGGCCGAGCTTTGATCTTGCCGGCAGTGGCTTCGGTCGGCTCCAGCTGCCGCAGTACAGAGGCGGCGGAGGCCCGCCGCTCGCCGACGTCAGCGGCATGATGAACGCTGCAATGAATGCAGCTCGTGGCCAGACGGCGCCCAACACTCTTGCCGACACGATCAAGGGCGTGGCTGGCGCAGCAAAAGCAACGCTACCATTGTTCGCGCTGCTTGAGCGTGGCGGCGAGGTGCATCACTACGACGACGGCGGCAACGTCGATGCCGACGAGGACGAAGACAACACAGCTCCTGTCTACGCTGCTCCTTCCGGCGCTGGTGCAACGGCTACTGCAACGCCGACGGCTCGCGCGCGCCCGCCGGCCGGACCGGTACCGTCAGCGGACACCGCAGCACTGCCGCCGATGTCCTCGCCAGAAGCGCTGGCGGAGAAGCCGAGCCCGCTGCAGCAGCGCGTACAGCAACAGAACCCGAGCCTTGAGGATGAGCAGGCAGCTGCGGAAGGAGCAGTGAAGCCCCAAGCTTCTGAACAGCCGCGGCGGGGCTATCAACCGATTGTTCCCGGTGCGGGCGGCAGGGGAGTGATCAACATTGGTCCTCCAGCACAACCACGCGGTTTCTTTGATCGCTTGGCGAACAATCCATTGTGGAACGCTGGCATCGCAATGCTCGGTAACCGCAGCCCCTACTTCGGCATCGGTATCTCCGCGGGCATGCAAGCGGCGACCGATGCAATCAACCGTGATCGTCAGCAAAGGGAGGGGCTGCTCGACAAGCCGGGCAAGATCGTCGACGACGGCAAGCAGCTCTGGGTGCAGCACGGCAATCAACTCAGAGCGACCGGGCTGACCTCACCGAAGGCGCGCGGCGCGGGACGGCCTGATGCTCAAGCTGAATCGCAGATCACGCAGTGGTCGCGCATCTACAATACCTCGCTACAGAATGATCCTGAGTGGGGACCGCAATCAGGCAAGACCGACCTCGATCGAGCGGACGAGGCTGATCGGCGCGCCACCGAGCGCTGGAACCAGAGGCATCCCGACCGGCAGGTACCGATCCCCACCGCGCCGCGGGAACAGCAAGCCGAAGAGGGAACGCCAGGCCGAGCTGGGCCTGCAGGCGCGCCGCCGCCTATGACATTGCCGTCCACGGCAGCAGCAACGCCCGCACCAACCGCGGCCAGGCCGACGTTTACCGAGCCATATGATTATTCGAAGCCTTATCGGCCGCCGCAGGAGATCGATTCTTCTGAAGACGCGGCAACGCTCCTCCCTCCGCCAGCGCCGATCCAAACACGAAGCGGCGAAATCTCGCCTGCCGACATCAGGCGCCAGGCCGAATCATTCTTGATCGCAGGCGACAAGGGGCTCTCTCCAGAGTTCAGATCGACGCGAAAAGGAAACGAAGACAACATCAGGGCAGCCAAGGTCATTCGTAATTACGCTTACGCTCTCGCGCGCGCTGCAGGTATCGATGAGAAACAAGTAGCGGAGAACCAAGCCAATCGGCAGTACGCGATGCGCTGGATGCTCGGCGTCGATGGGCGCACGGCAAAATCGATGGGCGTTGCGATGCGCCACTTGGATTCGTTGGAAGAGGCGCACCAGGCTTTGCAGAACGGGCAGTACCCGCTCCTCAATAAGATCGCGAACTACTTCGGCATCCAGAGCGGCCAGGACCCGCAAGCTGCGTTCCGTGCGCTGCAAGAGATCGTCGGCGCCGAGATCGTCAAGGCCGTTGCCGGCGCTCAGAGCGGCCAGGCAGAGCGCGATTCCACGCGCCAGGCGCTCAACATGAACTGGAGCCCGTCGCAATTTGCTGCGACGAAGAGGCGAGTTGAAGACGCGCTGGCCGCTCAGCTGGAGGGCAGTTATGGCGTAGCGCAACGCGCTGGCGTGAGCGACCAAACGTACAGGAGCATCGTTGGAACGGCTCAGTTCGACAAGCTCAAGGCAGTAGCGCAGCAACACGCGCGTCCGCCCGCACCAACCGGCGGCGGTGGTGGCGGTGGTGGTGGCGGCGGTTGGCAGCGAGACCCACAGACCGGCAACGTAAGAGGCCCCGACGGACGGTGGTACACGCCTGACGGCAAGCCACTGCAGTGAGCAGCCATGGCACTCGAACCGATCGAAGCGCCGCCTTGGGCTCCCAAGCCACAACAGCAGCTTGAGACGATCGACCCTCCGAGCTGGGCTCCTGCGCCGCAGCGCGGTGTTCTGCAGCGCGCTGGCGAGGAGACGGCCGCGGCTGCCAAGGACCTCGCCGAGGGCGTAACAACCGCGGTTGTCCCGCCATCCCGCGAGGAGGCGCAGAAGCATCTCGGCCCTGCCGGCGTGTGGCGGAGCTTCAAGGAGACCGGCTCGTTCCTCGCCACTCCGCTCAAGGCTCTTGGTGTAATCGCTACCCCGCTAGAATCGGTGGCTGCCTCTGGCCTGGCGCGCGGCGTCACTCGTGATCCGCTGACCGGCAAGCCGATCCAGCCCGGCTCCGAGGCGGCCTATGATGTCGCCAGGCCCTACGTCAGCGCCGCGACGGCGGCGATACGTCCCGGCCAGGTTCCGATCGGAGGGGCTGAAGGCCGGGCCGCCAGGGCGCTTGAGAGCGGCACGACCGACGTTGAGGCGGTCAAGCAGAAGCTTGAGACGCCGCGAGAGATCGTCCCCGGTTCGCAGCCGACCACCTTCCAGGTCACTGGCGATCAGGGCCTCGGCCAGCTGGAGCGTGCCTCCGCCAACCGTATCCCCGGGGAATTTGCTCAGCGTCGGGCTGAGCAGAACACGGCTCGTCTGGAGGCACTAGAAGGCGCCCAGCCCGCTGGCGCACCGGGGGACGTTGTCAGCCATTTGCGTGAGGCTCAGCGCGTTGAACAGGCCCAGGCCGAGCAGATGGTCAAGGCGGCGCATCAACGCGCCTGGGAGGCCTCCCAGCTGCCTGGCGGCACCTACGATCCGGCCACTTACGGAAACGTCTTCCGGCACGAACTGGAGCGGGCCCAGGCGGCGGCCAAGGAAAATGAGGGCAACCTCTATCGAGCGGTCGACCCAAATGGGGTGCTCCAGGTCAACCCGCAACCGATCCAAGAGGTGGAGCGCGGTATCTATGGCCCGCATGTGATGACCCAGGCCGGCTCCGCCTCGCTGACGCCGGCCGAGAAGCAGATCAGCGAACTGATCAGCGGGTACGCGCCGCAGGGCATCCCATTCAAGGAGCTGCGCGACCTGCGTAGCCTAACCTCCAGCGCGATGCGTGCCGAGCGCGATGCTAATGGGGCGAGCCCGGCCTATGCCCGCCTCGTGCAGCTGCGCCAGGGTATCGAGGATGCGCTTGAGCGTAGCGTGACGATGCCAATCCCTGGTGGCGAGGTGAACGTCGGCGACCTGGCAGCTCAGCGCCTGCGTGAAGCGAGCGCTGCCACCAAGCAGCGCAAGGAGACCTTTGGGCCGCTGGAGGATGTCACCCGGCGCGAGACCGCCTCCGGCCCGTACAAGATGGGCGAGAGCCAGGTCGCCGGCCGCATCATCCAACCCGGCCCCAAGGGTTACGATTCCGTATCGAGCTATCTGCGCGCCGTCGGCAATGAGCGCGGGCTGTCTGATGTGCAGGACGCGATTGCCGCCAGCATGCGCCGTGAAGTGATCGGGCCCGACGGCGTGGTCAATCCCAAGGCACTCAACACCTGGCTTAAGAAGTATCAGGACGTGCTGCGCGCGATCGATGAGCGCGACGGGGGCGCCTTCTCACAGACGCTGCGCAACGCCGGCACTGCGCAGGAGGCGCTTGAAGCAGCGCAAGCCAAGCAGGCCGAGGTCGCCGCGCGTTATGGCGGTAAGGATGAGCTGGGCCAGCTGATTGGTGCCACCGACGAGGCGCACATCACCAACATCATTGGCAGCTTCTTCGATCGGGTCGATGGCGTTCCTCGTGCGCGCGATCTCGCAAGCAAGATTGCCGGTTCCCCGGCTGCGCAGGACGGAGCACGCCGATCTGTCATCAATTTCATCCGGCAGAAGTTCATCGGTACGCAGCAGGCTGGCGACAACCCGTTGCTCAACGCGGGAAACTTCCAGAAGTTCGTCCGCCGCAATGATGGAGTGCTGCGTCAGCTGATGACACCGGAGCAGGTCAACACGCTGCACGCCATTGCTGAGGACATGCTGCGCACGAGCCGGAGCCAACAGACGAAAGGGATTCCCGCCGGCTCTGACACGATGCAGAACATCAACGCCGAGCTTGAGCAACGCGGCTGGAAGGATAGTTTGCTGTCGCTCGCGATCGACATGGGAGTGTCCTCGCACTTCATCGGTCTGCCGATCCCAATGGTGCACGCCGGCAAGGCCGGGCTCAGCTGGCTGCTCAATCGCCTTAGAACAGGCAAAGTTAAAGGTGCGAAGGGCCTGCTTGATCGCGCGATGCTCGAGCCCGAGGTTGCGCGCAAGCTCTTGAAGCGCGAACCTGTTGAGCCGAGAACGCCATCGAAGACCGGCGCGGTAATCGAAGCGGGAGCGCTCAGTGAACGAAAGAGACAGAAAGAAAAGCGCCGGCTACCACGCCAGGCGGGAGGTTATGTTCCTATCGCAGGCATATCGGGAACGCGACCCGGTGGAGCGTCGGCGCTTGCTCCTGCTCGCGAACTACGAACGCGGCCAAGCCAAGCTGTATCGCATGCTAGAGCGCCGCGGTTTCAAGCGGGCGGTGAAGTTTCACGCGACCCCGCCGACGTCTCGCGCGCGCAGGAGCCCTTCATCGACCCCATGAGCGGTGCGCCGGCAACACCGGAGAGCCTGCGCACGATCGGCCGGGGCGTTTACAACGTGCTCAATGCGCCGAACGAGTTTGCGCGGCACTACACCGAGGCAAGCAAGAGCGCGGTTGAGGGCGACCCCGATACCGAGATCGGCCGCTCTAATCTCGACATGCTCACGCAAATGGTCGGCGGCCCCAAGCCGACGGGCGCTGTCGGCGCTGGTGGCGGCCGGCTCGCAAGGAAGGTCGTGGAGGAAGCGCCGGCAGCCGCCGCGTTGACCAAGGCCGAGCGTGCAGCTCCGCGTGAGGGCGCGCCCTTCCCGCAGTATGCCGAGGAGTATCCGCCGATCGGCCCTGGCACGCCGACACCGAAGACCAATCCGAAGTTTGAGGGCGAGACCTATCTGGAAAAGACGCTGACGCCGGAGAGTGCGCAGTTCGAGAAGGCGCGCACCAAGGTCATCGCCGGCATGAAGAAGGAAGGCTACACGCCGTACTACAATCTTGAGGAGCGCTTCCCTGCCGATCCGAGCAAATATCCAGGCCGCAACGTCGACACGCTCGAACTGGTACCGTCACGAGCAGATACCGTCGACAAGTACATGGAGCAGATTGGCGCGCCGATGACACGCGCAGCGCTGCGCCAGGCGTTCAAGCGCGGTACCGAGCTGGGCAACGCCCACGATTGGTACTTCATGGGCCAGCTTGAGGCCGATTTCATCAAGGAGCTGGGACCGAAGGCCGGCCGCGAAGCATTCCTGCAGCGCTTTGCGACACCGATGGCGGCGACGACGTCAGGCAATCAACCGACGGCCAATCTGCTGACAGCCCACTACCTCAATTACCTGCGCAACCGCGGTTTGCCATTGCCATCAGGTGCGTGGGAAACACCACCGTCTGTCGGCGGCCGCTTCTTTATGACCAATGTGCGCGATTACAACAAGATCATGGGCGGCGGCGGTTATCAGGCGCTCGGCGCCGATCAGCCGAAGATGCACAACTTCGCTCGCTCCTTCGCTGGCGATCTTTCACGTGCAGTGATGGATGAGCAGATGGCCGAGGGCATGCTTGCGCATGCCGGCAAGCAGAGCCTCGCTGATCCAGCTCGCAAGGTTGCCTATGGTTTCCTTGAGAGGGCGCTGCATCAAGAAGCAAAGCGCGCCGGTGTCCAGCCTGGTGCGTATCAAGACGTCGCCTGGGCCGGCTTTAAGAACGAGCCCGGCAAGCCGATGATGGAGCACATCAACGACGCGATCGAGCGCACGCACCAGCTCACCGGTATGCCGCGCGAGGAGATCGTGCGGCGTGGTTTGGTGCGTGGTGAGATTCCGCTTTATGCCCGCGGCCCGGGAGTGCCCATGCCCGGCCTGCAGCAGGAGCAGCAATAAAAAAGCGGCAGGGCCACCTGCCGCAGGGAAGAGAACATGTGCCTGTTGATGCCCGGGAACCGTGGCGCTTTCAGCCCACTCTGGTAATAAGGGCCATGATCTCTAGCTCTGAAGATATACACGTATAGCATGGTTGGCAAGCTCACCCGCGACGCTTTCCTATACATGGCACCGAGGTTCGCGCCGAAGACCAGGTTTGCCCAGTGTTCCACATGCCGGGATTGGGTGATGGGTGATCGCCGTTGCGTCATCCATGGTCCCAAGGTTACGGTACCCGGGACGGCCTCCTGCGGGTTCTACGTCTGGGGAGTTCCCCACCCGGCTGGGACCGAGACCAAGTTCAGGGTGACGCCGGAGGAATCCGGCCTCGTTAATCGAGAAGTTCGCTGCGAGAATTGCACCTGGGTTGAGGGTGACATGGATAGGTGCGGCCTCTACCGATTGCTGAACCAGCGGATGCCCGGCGTCTTCGATCTCGACACACACATCGACAAACACGGCTGCTGCAACGCGCAGCAGAGCTAGGGAGCGGCGCCATGCAAAACGTGGGTCTGATACTTCTGTGCTTTGCGTTCGTCTTTGCCGTAATCGCGGCCACGATCATGTCAGCTACAGGTCGCTGGCATTTCGGTTGGGCTGCGGTGGCCTGTTGGATTGCCTCCGAGCTGATCGGAGGGTTGGGAAGAGTGTTTCACTAAGCTGTGAGGACGCGCGCCGGCCGCGTCAGCCGGTTCATTTTGTGCCGCCTCCGAGACGGAAGGAGGGTCTCCCTCTACCGGTCGAACGCCGGTGATGATCCAAATGCACGAGTACCAAGGGCGTCGGCCGCGGCACGGTCGGCGCCCTTTCTGTTACCATGCTGAGCGATTCGGGCAGGAACACGCAATGTTCGTCGTCATCTCGTCAGGTCACGGAAAGTACATACGAGGCGCCTCAGGAAAACCCTGCGGCTCGTGGGGTGTTGACGAGGTTGATGAAGCTAGACGTATCGTCGATGAGGTGGCCGACATCCTTGAGGACGATTACGGCATCGAGACCCATGTGTTCCACGACGACACATCGCACGACCAAGGCACCAACCTGAACACCATCGTTGCCGCCCACAACAAGCATCCGCAGGAGGGCCGGCTAGACGTATCCGTGCATTGGAATGCCTACGAGTGCACCTCGAAACCTATGGGGGTCGAGGTACTCTTCATCACCCAAGAGGAGCTGGCCCGCGAGGTGAGCGCAGCACTGTCTGGTGCGCTCGGCCTGCCAGACCGAGGACCAAAATCACGGCCTGAACTCAAATTCCTGAACTCGACGACCGGTGACGAGGGCGCGATCCTCATTGAGACGGCATTCTGTGACAGCCAGGCCGATTGCGCCGCGTATCGCGATCGATACTCCGAAACGTGCATGGCGATCGCCGCGTCGCTCGCCGGCAGAGAAGCACCGGTGGAGCGCCCCGAGCGCCCCGAGCGCCCCGAGCGACCCGAGCGGCCAGAGCCACCGAGCGATACGATGTTCTATGCCAAGGGCACCTGCTCGTGGTTCGGCGGGCCCGAGGATGACGGTGTGGCTTCCGACGAAGGCCTGGCGTTCTTCTATGATCCCCGCGAGTGCCCGCACCTGATGCTGCCAGAGCAGCCATCCGGCACGACCGGGATGGCGCGCAGGCTAGACCCCGGCATCATGTATCTGGCTTGCCGCTGGGATTACGACGTCACGCCGAAGGAGATGCTGCGCGATCAGGTGCGCAAGGCGCTGGTTGTCGCGAAGGGCAAGCGCTTCCTCGCCTATCCCGCAGATTGGGGGCCCCATGAGCAGGAAACGGGGCGCGCCGCAGATTTATCGCCTGCACTGATGGACGCGCTCGGCGTCACGACCGACGACATTGTCGAGGTCTATTACCCGGCACCAGAAGATGCGCTGGCCTAGCCGCCTGGAGGACATGCCGATCGGTCAACGCATTGCGGTGACGTTCGTTGTTGTTTTCTTGGCGCTGATCTTCCTCGCCCTCTGGGGCCTCCTTACTGGTGGGTGGGATCAAGCTGATAGTGCCCCGCGGGCGCCCTCGCGCGTGCAGGACCGGGCGTCATGAATCCGGGTGTCAGCGAAGAGGTCGGCGAGACCGCGCGCAGTTTCTTTGACGTGATGAAGCAGCAGCCGGCGACGCTGGCGCTGATTGTGTGCAATTTTGCGCTTCTCGTCTTCATCTTCTATGCGCTTTGGAAGGCAGGAGAGTTCCGCGATGCCTTGGTCAAAAATCAGTTCGAGTACCAACGTGAGGTGTCGCAGCTCCTTGCGAGGTGCGTCGTACCGGAGAAGAAATAAATGGTAGTGGCACCAAGATTTTCTGAGAACATGATGGCGATGCTGTGCTTGCTGGTGATCATCATCGGTTTGATGAGCTTTATCTTTTATCAGCGGGCATCTCTGGATAAGCGAGACATCGAGGTTGCCAAGCTCACGTCGGAGACCAACAACTTGCTTGCGAAATGCATCATTCCGTCAGAGTTGGGGAGAAAACCCGAGTGAAATCACAGACCCATAAGGCGATCATGGCGGGGCTTGAGCAGGGCC
>Ga0126371_10002564_pt1 | contig 15670 bp, 15 predicted proteins | sample PanSoiMetaPlot_4_FD_110145 | JGI IMG/M metagenome (GOLD analysis project Ga0126371, IMG submission 110145) | Tropical forest soil microbial communities from Panama - MetaG Plot_4 | ecosystem: Environmental > Terrestrial > Soil > Tropical forest > Bulk soil | place: Panama | collected 2016-02-17 | reverse complement strand
GGCATCTCGGCCGCGCTCGGCAACATGGGCGAGGACGACTGGCGCTGGCACATGTACGACACCGTCAAGGGCTCCGACTGGCTCGGCGACCAGGACGCGATCGAATATCTCTGCCGCCAGGCGCCGGCCGCCGTCTACGAGCTCGAGCACTGGGGCGTGCCGTTCTCGCGCACCGAGGAAGGCAAGATCTACCAGCGCCCGTTCGGCGGCATGACCACGCACTACGGCAAGGGCACCGCGCAGCGCACCTGCGCGGCCGCCGACCGCACCGGCCACGCCATCCTGCACACGCTCTACGGCGCCGCGCTCAAGCACTCGGCCGAGTTCTTCATCGAGTATTTCGTCATCGACCTGATCATGGACGACGAGGGCGCCTGCCGCGGCGTCGTCGCCCTCAAGCTCGACGACGGCACCATCCACCGCTTCCGCGCCCGCATGACGATCCTCGCCACCGGCGGCTACGGACGCGCCTATTTCTCCTGCACGTCGGCGCACATCTGCACCGGCGACGGCAACGCCATGGTGCTGCGCGCCGGCCTGCCGCTGCAGGACATGGAGTTCGTCCAGTTCCACCCGACCGGCGTCTACGGCGCCGGGGTCCTGATCACCGAGGGCTCGCGCGGCGAGGGCGGCTATCTCACCAATGCCAACGGCGAGCGGTTCATGGAGCGCTACGCGCCCTCCGCCAAGGATCTCGCCTCGCGCGACGTGGTCTCGCGCGCGATGACGATCGAGATCCGCGAGGGCCGCGGCGTCGGGCCGAAGAAGGACCACATCCTGCTGCACCTCGACCATCTCGATCCGAAGGTGCTGCACGAGCGGCTGCCCGGCATCTCCGAGTCGGCGCGCATCTTCGCCGGCGTCGACGTGACGCGCGAGCCGATCCCGGTGCTGCCGACCGTGCACTACAACATGGGCGGCATTCCCACGAACTTTCACGGCGAGGTGTTGACCAAGAAGAACGGCAACGACGACATCATCGTGCGCGGCCTGATGGCGCTCGGCGAGGCCGGCTGCGTGTCGGTGCACGGCGCCAACCGGCTCGGCTCGAATTCGCTGATCGACCTCGTGGTGTTCGGCCGCGCCGCTGGCCTGCGCTGCGCCGAGCTGCTGTCGCCCGGCGAGGAGCAGCCGCCGTTGCCGAAGGATTCGGCCGACCGGCCGCTCGCGCGGCTCGACCGGCTGCGCCACGCGGCGGGCGGTACCGCGACGGCAGCGCTGCGCGACAAGATGCAGAACGTGATGCAGAGCAATTGCGCGGTCTTCCGCACCGGCGAGGTGCTGAACGAGGGCTCCAAGCTCATCCACGACGTGGCGTCCGGCTCGGACGACGTGAAGGTGTCGGACCGCTCGCTGATATGGAACAGCGACCTGATCGAGACGCTCGAGTTCGACAACCTCATTGCCCAGGCGGTCGTCACCATGGACTCGGCGCTCAATCGCAAGGAAAGCCGCGGCGCGCACGCGCGCGAGGACTTCCCCGACCGCGACGACAAGAACTGGATGAAGCACACCCTGGCCTGGCTCGACGAGGCGACCCGCAAGGTCGCCATCGACTATCGGCCGGTGCACACCTACACGATGACCAACGACGTGCAATACATCGAGCCGAAGACGCGGGTTTACTGATCATCAACGTCGTCATGCGCGGGCCTGTCCCGAGCATCCACGTCTTGCGGCAAGGAAGACGTGGATGGCCAGGACAAGCCCGGCCATGACGAGGACGGAAAAGCAAAAGGCGCGATACATCATGGCCGACTTCATGCTGCCGAAGAACTCCCGCATCACCGAAGGCAGGGCCTGGCCGGCGCCGCCGAAGAGGTCGGCCGACAAGCCGAAGGGCACGCGTGAGTACCGCGTCTATCGCTGGAATCCGGACGACGGCAACAATCCGCGCATGGACACCTACACAGTCGATCTCGATGACTGCGGACCGATGGTCCTCGACGCGCTGATCTGGATCAAGAACAAGGTCGATCCGACGCTCACGTTCCGCCGCTCCTGCCGCGAGGGCGTGTGCGGCTCCTGCGCCATGAACATCGACGGCGCCAACACGCTCGCCTGCACCAAGCATATGGACGACATCAAGGGCGAGGTGAAGATCTATCCGCTGCCGCACATGTCGGTGGTGAAGGACCTCGTGCCCGACCTCACCAACTTCTACGCCCAGCACGCCTCGATCAAGCCGTGGCTGCAGACCACGACGGTCGCGCCCGAGAAGGAATGGAAGCAGAGCCACGAGGACCGCCAGAAGCTCGACGGTCTCTACGAATGCATCCTGTGCGCCTGCTGCTCGACCGCCTGCCCGAGCTACTGGTGGAACCCGGAGCGCTATCTCGGGCCCGCGGTGCTGCTGCAGTCCTACCGCTGGGTCATCGATTCGCGCGACGAGGCGACGGGGGAGCGACTCGACGATCTCGAGGATCCGTTCCGCCTCTACCGCTGCCACCAGATCATGAACTGCTCGAAGACCTGCCCGAAAGGCCTCAATCCCGCCAAGGCGATCGCGGCGCTCAAGCAGCTCATGGTCGAGCGGCAGGTGTGAGCGCCGCCTACTTCTGTGCCTCGCTCATCGGATAGATCAGCGTCCCGTTCCTGTACTTGTCGGGCCACAGGATCACCTCGGTCTTTGGAGCCTTGAACTGGGCGATGCCACCGTTGGCGGTCACGTGCTGGAACTGGGTGAACAGGACCCGCGACTCCTTCCACTCGCCGTCGGCGCCGTAGGCGAGCGGGCCGACCACGGTGTCGACGGTGTGGCTGTGCAGGTACTGCGCGAGCTTGTCGTCGTCGAAGCTCTGCGTACCCTCGACCGCAGCGGCGACGAGCTGGCCGACCGCATAGGCGAAGGGGACGAAGCCGTAGCCGAGTGGATCGATGCCGAGGCCCGGCGCCTTCGCCTGGTATTTCGCCAGAAGTTCGGCGCTGCCGGTGAAGTTCATTGCCGGCACGAAGCTTTCGTTGAGCACGATGCCGTTGATCAGCGGCCCGAGCTGCATCTTGATCGGCGTCACGAACAGCCCGACCAGGCTGCCGCCGAACATCTTCGGCCTGAACCCGATCTCGTGCGCGGCGCGGATGATGCCGACCGTGTCGGGCGGGTAGGCGGCCGCGAACACGATGTCCGGATTGGCCGCCTGCACGCCGCGCATCACCGAGATGAAATCGGTGTTGTTGGGCGGATATTTCGCGTCGTGCACGATCTTGAGCCCGTTCGCCCTGGCGTTGGCGCGCGCCCCGGCCGCGGACGTTTGCGCGAATTCGGCATCGGCCGCGACGATGGCGACAGTCTGCGGCTTCGGGTTCTGCGCCATTGCCAGCGCGAAGAAGCCGCGCGAGTAGGCGGGCGGGCCCTCCGGTCCGAGCGGCACGGTCGAGAAATAGCGCGGATAGTTGAATTGCCGGTTCACGCCGAGCCCGAGGATGCTGATCGTCATCTTCTTGTGCGCGATGATCACGGGCATCGCGGGCGCCACCATGTTTGTCGCATAGGGGCCGATGACGAGGTCGACCTTGTCGACGTCGAGGAGCTTGGTGTAGAGCCCCGGCACGTTCGCGGGATTGCTCTGATCGTCGTAGTAGACGAGCTGCACCGGACGGCCGAGCAGCCCGCCCTTGGCGTTGACGTCGTCGCGCCAGATCTCGAACGCCGCGAGGTTCTGCTTGCCGTTCGGCGCCACCGACCCAGTGAGCGCCATGCTGAAGCCGATCTTGATCGGCTCGGCCGCGCGGGCGGGCAGCGCCGACAAAAGTACGAATAGCGCCACGCACGCGCGCGCCAATGTATTGCGGAACATGGCGTCCTCCCAGCTTAGCCCGGTATACGGCCGGGCTCTTGTTATCGCCGCGAACTCAAATCTCTTCCCGTCACCCTGAGGCGGCCACGCGTAGCGTGGCCCTCGAAGGGCGACGGCCAATGCGGCGAAACTTGCTCGCTTGCCGCACGACCTCGGCCGATCATCCTTCGAGGCGCGGCTGCGCCGCGCGCCTCGGGATGACGGGTCTCGGGCTATCGTTTGTAATCCCCCCGCGCGAACGCATCGTCGTAGTGCTGCTGCGTCAGGTTGGCGATCTCCCACCACACCTTGTTCATATCCTGCAGGCGGAACGAGCGGATGCCGTTCTTCTCCTCGACGCCCTCGATCCGCCGGATGCCGTAGTCGTCCTTGTGCCGCAGCGCGGCGGCATGCGCGTCATCGACGGCGGCGGCGTTTCCCACCGCGAGCTTGAAGCGATTCTGCGGCCCCTGGTCCTTCTGCTCGCCGTCGACGCGCACGCACACGACGGTCCACGGACCGCCCTTCGAGAGGTATTGCGCCTCCGGCAGTGGCCGCACCACGTCGATGCCGAGGAACTCGGTGAGAAAACGCCGGGTCGCCGGCGTGTCGCTGCATTCGAGCGTGCCATGCGAGAGGAGATCGGGATTGACGATCGAGGTGATGGTCATCGTTCTTTTCCCGCTCACGGCGCCTGTGGGTCGACCTGGTCGCCCTTCTGGCGCAGCGACGTGTAGAGCAGCTCCGCCGTGCGGTACTCGATCTCCCACCAGTTCGAGTCGCCGTCGACGAAATAGAACGCGTAGGAGCCGTGGCGGAAGCGCGGCTTCTGCACGCGGCCGAGCCCGAACTCCTTCTGCTGCGCATTGATCTTCTCGAACGCCGCGTCGACCGCCGCCTGGCTCGAGACGAACACGCCCCAGTGGTTGAGCATCTCCTGCGGCACCGCAATCTCGGCGACCTCGCGCGCCTCCAGCACCCAGTAGGGCTGGCCGGCGAGCTTCTCGCCTGGCCTGTGGCCGCGCTCGCGGATCAAGAGCACGCCCTTCTCGGGCTCGACGCATTCGAGGCCGAGCAGGGCCTCGCACATGCGCCGCGTGCGCGCGAGATCGCGGGTGACGAAAGTGCCGGAGATCAGCGCGGTCGGCTTGACGTACACGGCCGCGGCCGCGGGCTTTGCTTGCGTCGTCACGGGGGCGCTCATCGGCTCCTCCTGTTCCCGTTTCCCTTACAAATCCAGCACCAGGGTCTCGCCCGGCAGGGCGCGCGAGACGCAGACCTGGATGTTTCGCTCGCGTTCATCGTCGGTCAAGACCTCGTCGCGGTGGTCGGCGCGTCCTTCGAGGAGCCCGACCCGGCAGGTGCCGCAAACGCCTTCCTTGCACAGTGTCTTGATCTTGATGCCCGCGCCGGCGAGCGTCTCGAGAATGCTCTTGTCGGCAGGGACGGTCAGCGTCTTTCCGGCGCGCTTGAGGACGATCTCGAAGGCCTGATCCGACGAGCGCGGCGCGATGTCGGCCTCCGAGCCGCGGAAGAGCTCGTAATGCACGCTCCCCTTGGGCCAGTGCGGCGCCGCCTCGCGCACCGCGCGGATCAGCCCGGGCGGCCCGCACACGTAGACATGCGCGGCCGCCGGCCGCTCCTTGAGCAGCGCCGCCACGTCCAGCCCGCGTGCGATGTCCCCGCCGTCGAAATGGCTGACGAGGCGCGGCCCCAGCGCCGTCTCGATCTCGTCGATGAAGGCAGCCTCGGCGCGACTGCGCGCGCAGTAATGCAGCGTGAAGTCGAGCCCGCGGGCGGCGAGCCGCCGACTCATGGCGAGCAGCGGTGTGATGCCGATGCCGCCGGCAATGAGGATGTGCCGCTCGCCCGCCTCGTTGAGGGGGAAGTTGTTGGCGGGCTCCGACGAGGCCAGGATGTCGCCGACGCGCAACCGATCGTGCACGTAGGTTGAGCCGCCGCGGCTGTCGATCTCGCGCAGCACCGCGACGAGGTAACGGTGGGTCTCGGCCGGGTCGTTGAGCAGCGAATAGGAGCGCGTTTCGCCGTTTCCGAGCTCGACATCGATGTGTGCGCCAGCCGTGAAGGCCGGCAGCGCCTCGCCGACGCGCGAGATCAGTTCCACCGCCTTGATGCGCGGCGTTGCCGCCTCGATGCGGGCGACCTGGAGCGCGAGCAAAACGTTGGCCTCCCTGCAGCCGTCCTTTTGTCGGATCCGAATGATAACGGCTTGTGCCGGAAAAGGCCAAGCGGGCGCTCGCACCCGGAACCCGGCCGATACTCGCGGGTTGACGTCGCGGACGGGTGGGTATTTTTCGCGGAGCCTGGATAATGAGCGAAACCGATCTCGATCGCGTGTGGGAGATCATGGAGGACGTCGCGGTCTGCATGGTCACGACGCACGCGGGCGGCAAGATGCGCTCGCGGCCCATGCACGCGTTCCCGGAGCGCGACGAGGGCGCGATCTACTTCGTCACCGACACGCGCGGCGCCAAGGACGACGAGATCGCGGCGGCGCCCGACGTGTGCCTCTCCTTCGCCGACATCGGCGACAACACGTATCTGAGCATCACGGGCCGGGCCGAGACGATCCACGACCCCGCCAAGGCCGAGGAGCTGTGGAGCACGGAGGCGCAGGCCTGGTGGCCGCGCGGTCCGCAGGACCCGGTCGTGCGCGTGCTTCGCGTCGTGCCCGAGCAGGCCGAATACTGGGACACCCGCGGCAACTCGATCGTGGTGGCGCTCAAGGTGATGGCGGCGCGGATGGGCGGCCGGCCGCCGGATCTCGGCGAGAACAAGAAGGTGCAGGTGCGGTGAGCGTGCTCTTCACCTCCCCCGGAAGGGGGTGAAGCCAGTCATAACCCCAGCTTCTTTTTCCGCTGCCCCAGCGTCCTCAGCCGCAGCGCATTGAGCCGGATGAAGCCCGCCGCGTCGCGATGATCGTAGGCGACCGCGCCCTCCTCGAACGTCACCAGATCCTGGTCGTAGAGCGAATACTTGCTCTCGCGCCCGACCACGCCGACGCTGCCCTTGTAGAGCTTGAGCTTCACCCGCCCGGTGACGAGCTCCTGGCTCTTGTCGATCGCGGCCTGCAGCATCTCGCGCTCGGGCGAGAACCAGAAGCCGTAATAGACGAGCTCGGCGTATTTCGGCATCAGCTCGTCCTTCAGGTGTCCGGCGCCGCGGTCGAGGGTGATCTGCTCGATGCCGCGATGGGCGGCGAGCAGGATCGTGCCGCCCGGCGTCTCATACATGCCGCGCGACTTCATGCCGACGAAGCGGTTCTCGACGAGATCGAGCCGGCCGATGCCGTTGGCGCGGCCGAGTTCGTTGAGGCGGGTCAGCAGCGCCGCCGGCGAGAGCTTCTTGCCGTCGATCGCAACCGCGTCGCCGCGCTCGAAGTCGACCGTGATGTAGGTCGCCTTGTCGGGTGCATCCTCCGGGTCGATGGTGCGCGAGTAGACGTAGTCGGGCACTTCGCTCGCGGGATCCTCCAGCACCTTCCCTTCCGACGACGCATGCAGCAGGTTGGCGTCGACGCTGAACGGCGCCTCGCCGCGCTTGTCCTTGGCGATCGGGATCTGGTGCTTCTCGGCAAACTCGATCAGCTTGGTGCGCGAGGCGAGGTCCCACTCGCGCCACGGCGCGATCACCTTCACGTCGGGCTTGAGCGCATAATAGGCGAGCTCGAAGCGCACCTGGTCGTTGCCCTTGCCGGTCGCGCCGTGCGCGACCGCGTCGGCGCCGACTTTTTCCGCGATCTCGATCTGCTTCTTGGCGATCAGCGGCCGCGCGATCGAGGTGCCGAGCAGGTACTGTCCCTCGTACAGCGCGTTCGCCCGGAACATGGGAAACACGTAGTCGCGGACGAATTCCTCGCGCAGGTCCTCGATGAAGATGTTATCGTCCTTGATGCCGAGCAGCTGCGCCTTCTTGCGCGCCGGCTCGAGCTCCTCGCCCTGGCCGAGATCGGCCGTGAAGGTCACGACCTCGCAGCCGTAGGTCGTCTGGAGCCACTTGAGGATGATCGAGGTGTCGAGCCCGCCCGAATAGGCCAGCACTACTTTCTTGACGTCGCCTTTCGCCACACGGCTCTCCTTGGGGCTGGCTCGTGGTCGCCTCCGCCCGCGCAGCTGGGCATCGAGGCCTGTGGCGACCCGAAATCGGCGCGGACTATAGGCGTAACGGGGGTCGGCGCAAGCAGCGCGCCGCACGCTTATGGCGCGTCCCGCAGGGGCCGCAATTTTCGCTTGTGTTCTCGTTTTGTTCTGGCATACTGCCGCCCGTCAACACACGTCATGGAGGGCGTCATGAAGTTCGTAACGTCTGTGATCAGTGCGACCATTCTGTGCTTCGTAATCGGCGCCGGCACGGCATTCGCTCAGGCTCCGGCGGCGCCAATGCCGGCCGCATCGGCGGCCGCTGCGCCGCCCGCGACAGCCAAGACCCCGGCGCCGACGCTCGGTCTCGACGACAAGAAGAAGATCGCGCAGGAGTGCTCGGCGCAAGCCAACGACAAGAAGCTGCACGGCAAGGACCGCCGCACCTTCCGCGCGACCTGCATCCGGCATGCGTCGGGCACCCCGGCGCGTCGGCCGGGCTGACCCCGCGGGCGCGACGGCACCGCCTCATTGGCCGGCGAGATCGCCTCGCCGGCTTTCCTCGATCATTCGGTGATGATGCGCGCCTTACGCGGCGCGGCGTGCACGCTCGGCGACGATCAGCATGTCCAGCGGTCGCCACGGGCGCGCGAGCTGGATGACGTTGTCCGACAGTTCATTGACGCGACCGCCCGGTTCCGCCGACATCACGATCACCGGCACCTCCGGATGCTGCGCTTCGAGGTTCCGCGCGAGCGCCACGCCGTCGATGCGCCCGGCGAGATCGACGTCGGTGACCACCATCGCCATGTGGTCGCCTTTCAAATCGACCACAGCAAGCGCTGCCTCCGCGCTGTCGCATTCGATCACCTGCAAATCGCTCTCCTCGAGCAGGGTGGCGACAAGTGCACGCTGCTCCTGATCGGGCTCGACCACCAACGCGATCGAGCGTTCCGGGAGTGCCTGATGCATGTTTGTTCCTCTCGTCGCCGTCGAAAAAAACGCATATGTGAGGCGAACACTTGGCCGGGCGGATTGGTTGCACCGAAGCGTTTACTAAGATTGCGCCTGTCGTGGTAAAATCATCCTTAACGGTAGTTTCACCGATACTGACTCAGCGCGAAACGGCGCACCATCATGCACCCCATCACAATGCATTTCATTCGGCGAGGATGCGTCATTCTGCGCGGAACCGCGAATGACGCATGCTGAACGCTAGAGCGGCTTGAACCCCGCCTTGCTCAGCAGCATCTCGCTGCGTTTGAAATCCGCCGCGATGTAGCGCGCGAACTCCGCGGGCGATTCCGTCGCCGGCTCCTGGCCGAGCTTGGCGAGACGGCCGGCGTTGGCAAGCTCGGTGGTCGCGTCGTTCACGGCGGCGTTGAGCCACGCGACGATCTCGGCCGGCATGCCCTTGGGCCCCCAGAAGCCGTACCACGAGGCATATTCGAGATTGGGCATGCCGCTCTCCGCCGCGGTCGGAATGTCGGGCGCGAGCGGGCTGCGCTTCGCGGTCGTGGTCGCGAGCGCCTTGACGGTGCCGCCTCGCGCCTGCGGCAGCAGCACCAGCAGCGGATCGATCATCAGTTGCACATGTCCGCCCTCGACGTCGGTCAGCGCCGGCGCGGTGCCGCGATACGACGTGATGGTGAGGTTGACGCCCGCGTTCTGGATGAACGCAACCGTCGCGAGATAGCCCATGGAGCCGAGCGAGGACGCCGCGAACACCCATTGCGCCGGATCCTTCCGCGCCGCCGCCACCACCTCGGCGATCGTTCGCTGCGGCCGGTCCTTCGCCATGATCACCAGCATCGGCGCCTCGCCGACACGTGCGATCGGCGAAAAATCGACCAGCGGATCGTACGGCACCTCGCGCATCACGAGGCGCGCCGTCGTGTGGGTCGAGGCGGAGAACAGCACCGTGTAGCCGTCCGGCGCCGCCTGGCGCACCACCTGTCCGCCGATCGTGCCGCTCGCCCCGCCGCGATTCTCCACCACGATGGTGAGCCCGTGCTTCTGCTTGATCGCCTCGGCATAGAGTCTTGCCAATACGTCGACGCCGCCGCCCGCCGCGAACGGCACGATCAGCCGGACGGTCCGGCTCTTGTCCGGAAAGGCGGCGGCATGCGCGTCGCGGCCTGTCAGGCCCGCGCCGGCGGCCAGCGCGCCGGCGATGAAATGGCGTCGATCCAAAGGGCGTCGATCCATGGGTCTTCCCGTGTTTGCGGCCGACAGCATGGCACGAGGCGCGGGCCGGCGGCGAGCGCGTCACGGCGTCGCCGCCCCGCGCACGGCTGCCCGCATTTTCGGTCCTCGGTTTCTTGGTCCCACCGGGAATCATTTCCGACGGGCGCGGAATTGGTTACCGCGGGCGCTCCGATTCCGACTCGTCTTGCTTCCCGGGATGTGGAAAATAGCTCAGCCCGCGGGGAGGGAGACGGCGCGCATGCGTCGCTTGCGCGCCCTACCAACGAGGCGTTTGCGATGACGAGACTGCTCGCTGCCTGCATCGCTTTGATCATTTTTGCAGCTCCCGCCGTCGCCGCGCCTTGCGGCGGCGACTTCCATGCCTGGCTCTCCGCCTTCCGCCAGCAGGCGGCGGGGCAAGGGATCTCCCCGCGCGCGCTTGCGACGCTCGACGCGGTGGGCGCGCCCGATCCGCAGGTGATCTCGCTCGATCATCGCCAAGGCGTGTTTCACCAGAGCTTCGCGCAGTTCGCCGGCCACCGCATTGCCGAGCGGCTCGGCAAGGGGCGGCGCATGATGCAGACGCACGCCGCGCTGCTCCATCGCATCGAGGCGCGTTTCGGCGTGCCGGGCTCGGTGGTGATCGCGATCTGGGGCCTGGAGACCGATTTCGGCGCCGATATCGGCCACACGCCGACGGTGCGCGCGCTCGCGACGCTCGCGCATGACTGCCGCCGCAGCGAGATGTTCCAGGGCGAGCTGCTCGCCGCCCTGCAGATCCTCACGCGCGGCGATCTATCGCCCGCCGAGATGCGCGGCGCCTGGGCGGGCGAGCTTGGTCAGGCCCAGTTCCTGCCCACCAACTACGTGAAGTTCGCGGTCGATTTCGACGGCAACGGCCGGCGCGATCTCATCCGCAGCGTGCCCGATACGCTCGCCTCCATCGCCAACCTGCTGCACAGCTTCGGCTGGCAGCGCGGCGGCGGCTATCGCCAGGGCTCGGCGAATTTTTCCGTGCTCACCGCCTGGAACAAGTCGACGGTGTATCAACAGACGATCGCGGCATTCGCGGAAAAGCTGGATGAGAGATAATCGCTTTCGCCAGCGTCATCGCCCGCGAAAGCGGGTGATCCAGTAACCACAAGCGTCCGAAACGGAGCACTGGATGCCCCGCTTGCGCGGGGCATGACGGCGTGTGTGTGGCGACGTTACCCCGGCAGAAACAGCGCGAACGGCTCCTCGACCGTGCGCTTGAGATACTGCCGGTACATCGCGAAGCACGAGTCGCCGGGACCGACGCGGCCGAAGTGAACTTCCTTCAGGCCGCGCAGCGGGATGAAGGCGATCGGGGCCGCGACCGGCGTGAGTTGCGCGCCGCGGCCGACCTGCAGCGTCGTGAGGATGCCGTACATCTCGCCCGAGATGGTCGGGCGCGTGACGATGATCAGCCGATACTGGCCGTGCACGTTGGTGACGAGGTAGATGTGCCCGGACGGCGCCGGCACCGACACGAGGCCGTGCTGCGTGAAGGCGGCGTCGAGCCGCTCGGATTCCTTGAAGGTGAGCCGCGATGACGCGTCCTCCCAGGCGATCTCGGTGCGATAGGCGTAGATCGCGTCCTTGTCGCCGAACGAGGGCCGCAGCGTGAGATAGGCGCCCTCGATCCATTGCACCGCGCGCCGCGAGTAGAAGCCGAGCTCATCCGGCGCAACGCCGTTCGGCGCCGCCGCCGGCGCGTGATTGTTGCGCAGCGTGACGCCGAGCGCCTGCTCGAGCCGGATCGTGGTCGCGAGCGTGAACGGCCGCCGTCCGGACAGTGCCTTCTCGAGCGTCGAGATGCTGATCTTCGCCTGATCGGCCAGAAGCTGGCGCGAGATGCGGCGGCGCGCCAGCTCCTCGCGGATCTGGGTCGCGACGACCCGGCTCTGCTCGTCCGTCAGCTTGGTCTCGGGATTGACCAGCATCCCCCTCGGCTCCCAGGTCCTTGAGTCCACGCCTTTGAATGTCAGGCCCGCACAAGTCCTCACATATCCGTACCTGCACGGATTCGGCAAGGCGCATTGCGACGGGGCCGTGCCGAACAAGCCGTAACTAGACGCTCGCCCGCCGGCGCGTTTGCGCCGACAAATGAAAGCGGGCGATGCGGGTGGGTGCACGGAGGAGGGCAGCCCATGGCACAGGTCATGGCCAATCCGGTTCGGCAACTTGCCGCAGTCGGGCCCCGCGCACCGAATCGTCCGTCGGTGAACCGCTCGTCGATCGCGGCGTGGCCCCGGGCCGTCGCGATCCAGGTGATCGCCATGATTGTGCTGGCAATTGCGGCAATTTTGGCCGTCATGCCGTCGGCCCTCGGTATGTTCATCGTTTCCAACCTCCTCATCTTCGGCCGCCTGGGTATCGGCTAAGGCGAGATGAGGCACTGGATGTCGGCGCTTCCCCTTCCCCCCGCGTCGACATTTCGGCGGCCGCCGCGCTTCCCCACCGCGGCGGCCGCTTTCCTTGCGATCCGGCAAAGATCTGAATGAGGACCGCGATGCGGCTTCCGGCCCCGCCATGGCGCCAGCTGACGCGGCTTGCCGCGGCTGCCCTGCTCCTGGCCATCCTGCTGTTCGCGGGACTCTACGCCTATGCCGGGAGTTTCGGCCTCAACGTCGTGCTCCAACGCAAGGTGATGGTGTGGCGGACGGTCACCCCGGATGATCCGCGCCTGTCGCCGGCGATGCGGCTCGCGCTGCGCGACCGGTCGGTCAGCACGACCGCGGGCGCGTTCGCATGGCGCACGCTTGCGCCCGGCTTCGAAGTCGCCGAGCTGCCGGTCATCGCCGCGGGCGCGGAGGTCGACCGCATCGCACTCGCCCGCGTCGCGCCCGACCGCTTCCGCTTCATCGTCCGCAACGAGCCCGCCGGCACCCGGACCGTGGACGGCTGGACGCGCGACCTCGGCGCCGTGCTGGTCGTCAATGGCAGCTACTACACGCATCAAGGGACGCCCGACACGCCGCTGGTGAGTGCCGGCAACCGGCTTGGGCCGCGCCACTACGTCGCCAACCATGGCGCGTTCGTCGCCGCGCCCGGCGCGGTGCGATTGCACGATCTTGCCGGCATCGATTGGCACCTTGCGCTGCAAGGCGCCGAGGACGCCATGGTGTCTTTTCCGCTGCTGGTCGGGGCGAACGCCGGCGACCGCATCCACGCCGACTGGCGGTGGCTCGCCAATCGGAATTTCGTCGGCCAGGACAGCGCCGGCCGGATCATCTTCGGCACCACGCAGGACGCGTTCTTCTCCCTCGACCGTTTCGCCGCGTTCCTGCGCGCCGCGCCGCTCGATCTCGCGGTCGCGCTCAATCTCGATGGCGGCCCGGTCGCCTCGCAGGGCATCGCGCTCGGCGGCTTTGCACGACACACCTGCGGCCAATGGGAGCTCGCCGTGCACGACGGCGCGCTCAAGCTGCTCACGCCCTTGCTGCGGCCGCGCGCGCGCTGCTGGGAGATGCCGATCGTGCTCGCGGTCGTGCCGAAATAGCCGCATGCGCATCCTGCTCATCAATCCGCCGCATCCCGCGATCGGCAGCCGCATCCCACGCGAGCAGCTGCCGCCGCTCGGCCTCCTCTCGATCGGTGGTCCGCTGATCGATGCCGGCCACGAGGTCGAGCTCATCGACGCCGAGTTCGGCCCGATGCCGATCGCAGACATCGTCGCGCACGCTTGCGCGCGGCGTCCCGATGCGGTGCTGCTCGGGCATTCGGGCTCGACCTCGGGCCATCCGGTCGTTTCGGCGCTCACCTGTGCGCTGCGTGAGGCAATGCCCGACGTCTGGATCATCTATGGCGGTGTTTTCCCGACCTATCATTGGCGCGATATCCTCGGTGAGGAGCCGCAGATCGACATCATCGTGCGCGGCGAAGGCGAGGAGACGGCACCGCGCCTGATCGCGGCGCTTGAAGCGGGCAGGCCGCTGCTCGCGGTGCGCGGCATCGCGTTCCGCGACAAGGGTGTCGTCATCGGCACGCCGCCGGCACCGATGATCGCCGATCTCGATTCCTGCCGCATCGGTTGGGAACTGATCGACCACGCCCGCTACAGCTACTGGGGCGGCAAGCGCGCCGTGGTGGTGCAGTTCTCGCGCGGCTGCCCGCATCCCTGCACCTATTGCGGCCAGCGCGGGTTCTGGACCCGCTTCCGCCATCGCGATCCGAAAAAGTTCGCGGCCGAGATCGCCCGGCTCAACCGCGAGCACGGCGTCGAGGTGATCAACTTCGCCGACGAGAACCCGAGCGCGTCGCGCAAGGCCTGGCGCGCCTTCCTCGAGGCGCTGATCTCCGAGAACCTCGAGCTGATCCTGGTCGGCTCGACCCGCGCGGACGACATCGTGCGCGACGTCGACATCTTGCATCTCTACAAGCAGGCCGGCTTCGAGCGCTTCCTCATGGGCATGGAGAACACCGACGAGGCGACGCTCAAGCTCATCCGCAAGGGCGGCGGCACCGCGAAGGACAGCGAGGCGATCCGCCTGCTGCGCCGGCACGATATCCTTTCGATGGCGACCTGGGTGGTCGGCTTCGAGGAGGAGACCGATCGCGATCTCTGGCGCGGTTTGCGCCAGCTCCTCTCCTACGATCCCGACCAGATCCAGACGCTCTACGTCACGCCGCACCGGTGGACGCCGTACTTCCGCGTCGCCGCCGAGCGCCAGGTCATCCAGACCGACCAGCGCCGCTGGGACTACAAGCATCAGGTGCTGGCGACGCGCCACGTGCCGCCGTGGCGGCTGATCGTCTGGGTGAAATTCATCGAGGCGGTCGTGCAGCTGCGTCCGCGCGCGCTCAAGCGCTACCTCGTGCATCGCGACCGCAAGCTTCGCCACGGCATCCGCTGGTATTACCGCATGGGCCGTCGCGTCTGGTTTCACGAAATCTGGAACTATTTGTTTCGCGACCGACACTTGCGCGACGGCCCGAGCCTCGCCGCGTTCTGGGGCGCGCCGCAGGACGCCGAGGAAGAGGCGCTGCAGCTGCCGGCGCGCGAGCGGGATCCTGCCGCAACGTCGGTGCGGCGAATTTCCGTGTGATGCCCCGTTGCGATTGCAATTTTGCCGTGGATTTTGCGGCAGGCGCGTGTATGTAACGGATGGGAGCCGCACCACGATGCCGATCGATATCCGACGCTACCGGCCGGGCGATCTCGCCGGCCTGATCGCGCTCTTTCGCGATACCGTGCGACGGATCAACGGGCGCGACTACTCGCAGCAGCAGGTCATGGCGTGGGCGCCGGACGAGATTGATGCGCGCCGGTGGACGCATCGCTTCGACAACAAGGTCGTCTGGGTGGCGGAGCTCGACGGTGTACCGGTCGGCTTCGTCGACGTCGCGCGCGACGGTCTGATCGACATGCTCTACGTGCACGCCGATCACCAGGGGAAGGGGATCGCAAGCCTGCTGCTGCGCACCGTCGAGGCCAGCGCGCGCACGCGCGGCCTCATGCGCCTCTTCACCGAAGCGAGCATCACGGCGCGGCCGTTCTTCGAGCACCGCGGCTTCCGCGTCATCGCGCCGCAGCGGGTGATGCGCTGGGCGCAGGAATTTCTCAATTATCGCATGGACAAGGCG
>Ga0126371_10002563_pt1 | contig 15673 bp, 13 predicted proteins | sample PanSoiMetaPlot_4_FD_110145 | JGI IMG/M metagenome (GOLD analysis project Ga0126371, IMG submission 110145) | Tropical forest soil microbial communities from Panama - MetaG Plot_4 | ecosystem: Environmental > Terrestrial > Soil > Tropical forest > Bulk soil | place: Panama | collected 2016-02-17 | reverse complement strand
TAGAGGATGCGGCTGTGCTCGAGGTAGCGGCCGACGATCGAGCGGACCCGGATGTTCTCGCTGGTCCCCGGGATGCCCGGCCGCAGGCAGCAGATGCCGCGGACGATCAGGTCGATCGGGACCCCGGCGCGGGACGCCCGGTAGAGGGCGCGGATGACATCGCTGTCGACCAGGGCGTTGAGCTTGGCGACGATGCGGGCGGGGCGGCCGGCCTGGGCGTGGGCGATCTCCTGGGCGATGTGGGCGAGGATGCGCTTCTTGAGATTGAGCGGCGAGACCGCGAGCTGGCCGAGCTGGTCGGGCTCGGCATAGCCGGTGATGAAGTTGAACACGCGGGCGACGTCGCGCCCGATCACCGGATCGCCGGTGAAGAAGGAGAGATCGGTGTACACCCGCGCCGTGACCGGATGGTAGTTGCCGGTGCCGACATGGACGTAGGAGGCGAGCGTGCCTCCCTCGCGGCGCACCACCAGCGAGAGCTTGGCGTGGGTCTTGAGCTCGATGAATCCGAACACCACCTGGGCGCCGGCGCGCTCGAGGTCGCGCGCCCAGCGGATGTTCGCCTCCTCGTCGAAGCGCGCCTTGAGCTCGACCACGGCGGTCACCGACTTGCCGGCTTCGGCCGCCTCGACCAGCGCGCGCACGATCGGGCTGTCGTTCGAGGTGCGGTAGAGCGTCTGCTTGATGGCGATGACGTCGGGGTCGCGCGCCGCCTGCTGCAGGAACTGCACGACGACGTCGAACGACTCGTAGGGATGATGGACGATCAGGTCCTTCTGCCGGATCGCCGCGAAGGCATCGCCGGCGTGATCGCGGATGCGCTCGGGGAAGCGCGGATTGTAAGGCACGAATTCGAGGTCGGGCCGGTCGACCGCCATCACCTGGTTGAGCTCGCTCAGCGCCAAGACGCCATCGACGAGAAACACCTCGTCGTCGCCGACCGCGAGCGCGCGCTGCACCTGGTGGCGCAGCTCTGCCGGCATCGCGGCTTCGATCTCGAGGCGGATCACCGATCCGCGGCGGCGGCGCTTGAGCACGCGCTCGAACTGGCGCACCAGATCCTCGGCCTCTTCCTCGATTTCCACCTCGGAGTCGCGGATGACGCGGAAGCCGCCCTGCCCCTTGACGGTGTAGCCGGGAAACAGGCGCGGGATGAACAGCCCGATCGCCTGCTCGAGCGTGATCAGCCGCGCCGCGCTCGTCTCCGCCTGCGCCGGCAGGCGGATGAAGCGCTCGACCTTCTGCGGCACGCGGATGAGCGCGTGCAGCGTCTTGCCGTCGTTCTGGCGGATGAGATGCAGCGCGATGGTGAAGCCGAGATTGGGGATGAAGGGAAACGGATGCGCCGGGTCGATCGCGAGCGGCGTGAGCACCGGAAAGATGTGGCGCAGGAAGTGGTCCTCGAGCCAGGCGCGGTCCGGCTTCTTGATCGCCTCGCCGTCGACCAGCAGGATATTCTGCTCGGCGAGCTCCTTGCGCAGCTCGCGCCAGCGCGACTGCTGGTCGCTCGCGAGAGTCGAGACCGCCGCGTGGATCTGCGCGAGCTGCTCGGAGGGGGTGAGCCCGTCCGGGCTCTTCTCGGTGATGCCGGCACGCACCTGCCCTTTCAGGCCGGCGACGCGCACCATGAAGAATTCGTCGAGGTTGTTGGCGCAGATCGACAGGAAGCGGACCCGCTCGAGCAGCGGGTGGTTGGCGTTCTGCGCCTCCTCCAGGACCCGGCGGTTGAAGTGCAGCCAGGACAACTCCCGATTGATGAAGCGGGACGGGTCATCGGCCGCGACGGCGCGCGGCAGGGGGCGCTCCGGCGCGACGTCGACGCCGGCTGGCTCGAGCTTGGATTCGAGCGGTAAAACAACGGCTTGCGCGCGGTCTGTCATGTGAATTATCCGCCCTGTTGGGGCATCCTTGCGGGCCAAAGCGACCGCTCTATGACGGTTCGCCGCAGCCGCCCCAGGATCATTATGGCATACGAATCTTAACAACCGGACCGCCGGATTCAACCGGTGGGGCCGGAGCGGCACCCTCCGACTTCACCGCTGTCATTGCCCGCGCAAGCGGACGATTCAGCACTCGGCAGCGCATCATTGGGGCACCTTCGACGCGGCCCTCACCGGTTGTGCGTACTGGATTGCCCGCTTGCGCGGGCAATGACGCAGTCAATCCTGGCCAAGGTCGTGCGATTGTCTCGCGTTCAAGTCGTCGCCGGCAGCGCTGCCTCCTGCGCCTGCAGCCAGTCCCGCGCCAAGGTCACGTCGGCCTGCGAGAGCGGGTGGCCGACCGGCAGAATCCGCTGATCGACCTCGGCGCCGGCGTGCTCCAACATCGTCTTGAGGCGGGCCGCATTGTCGGGCGGCGCGATCGGGTCGCGCGCGCCGGAGACGATCAGCGCGGCCTTGCCGGCGAGGCCGTCGTTGGGCGCGGGGCGCGCGAGCGGCACCATGGCGCGCAGCAAGATGCCGCCGGCGAGCGCCTCAGGCCGCAGCAGCATGACGGCAGCCGCGATGTTGGCGCCGTTCGAATAGCCGAGCGCGAGCGGCGCCGCGATGGCGTACTGCTCGCGCGCCGCCGCAATGAAGTCGGCGAGCTCGTGGGCGCGGGCGCGCACGTCGTCCTCGTCAAACACGCCCTCGGCGAGACGGCGGAAGAAGCGCGGCATGCCGTGCTCCAGCACTTTCCCGCGCACCGACAGCAGCGGCGCGTCGGGCGCGACCATGCGGCCGAGCGGCAACAGGTCGTTCTCGTCGCCGCCGGTGCCGTGCAGGAGGAGCAGCGGGCGGGCATTTGCCCGCGCGCCCGGCTCGAAGCGATGGACGAACGCGAGATCGCTCATCACGCCGCCCTTTCGGTCGTCTCGAGCGGCGGCAGCACCGCCTCGATCTCGCGGCGATGCGGCTCGAGAGAGGCGGGAAGCTTGAGCGCCTGGCCGAGGCTCGCCACCGGCTCGTCGACCGCGAAGCCGGGCTGATCGGTCGCGATCTCGAACAGGATGCCGCCCGGCTCGCGGAAGTAGACCGAGCGGAAATAGTTGCGGTCGCGCTGCTCGGTCGGCGCGAGGCGATGATCGGCGCGCACCTTCTTCGCCATCGCGGCCTGCGCGGCGTCATCCGCGGCGCGGAACGCGATGTGATGGACCGAGCCGCGGCCCATGCGGCCGGGCAGGAAGCCGCCGGTCTCGCGGAGGGTCACGACGCTCCCTGCCCCGCCCTCGCCGGCGGCGTAGCGCGTGAGCGGGCCTTCGCGTCCGGTCTCGCGGAAACCGAGCACATCGGTGAGGATCGCGGCGGTTGGCGCCGCCTTGGCGAGCATCAGGGTGACGCCATGGAAGCCGCGAATGGCGTGCTCGACCGGGACCGCGCCGTCGCTCCAGGCCGGCTCGTTCTCGGCGCCGGCGACGCCGACCAGAGCGAGGCTCATGCCGTCCGGATCGGTGAAGGCCAGGGTGGGCTCGCCGAAGCGCTTCTCCAGCGCCTGATGCGGCACGCCTTTCTCGATCAGGCGCTGCGTCCAGTAGCCGATCGAGGCCACAGGCACGCGGAACGCGGTTTCCTCGGCCTGGCCGTCGCCGTTGCGGCCCGGCGCCGTATGCTCCCACGGAAAGAAGGTCAGGATGGTGCCGGGCCGGCCCTGCTCGTCGCCGAAGTAGAGATGATAGGTGCCGGGATCGTCGAAGTTGACGGTCTTCTTCACCAGGCGCAGGCCGAGCGTGCGGGTATAGAAATCGAGATTGCGCGACGCGTTGCCCGCGATGGCAGTGACGTGATGGATGCCGGACATTGGGTTGGCTCCTGCAGTCGAGGACCGCTTCGGGGTTCAGCTCAATTTCACAAAATCTAGGCCGCGATGCCGTGACGGCAATGCGCGCCTTCTGGATCAGACTGTTGCCACGGCCGGGACAATCAGCCGAGCCGCGGCACGGCGCGGCGGGTCGGCGCGGCGAAATCGAGCCGCGGCCCGACCGGGACGATGCCGGTCGGATTGATCTTGCGGTGGCTGCCGTAATAGTGCGCCTTGATCTGGTCGATGCGCACCGTCTCGGCGACGCCGGGCACCTGGTAGAGCGTGCGGGTCAGATCCCAGAGCTCGGGAAAATCGACCAGGCGGTCGCGATTGCACTTGAAGTGGCCATAGTAGACGGAATCGAAGCGCACCAGCGTGGTGAACAGCCGCCAGTCCGCCTCGGTGACCTCCTCGCCGAGCAGGAACGATTGTCCGCGCAGCCGCGCCTCCAGCTTGTCGAGCATGGCGAAGAGCTCGCGAAACGCCTCCTCGTAGGCGGCCTGGGTGGTGGCGAATCCGGCGCGATAGACGCCGTTGTTGATGGCGCGATAGATCTCGGCGTTCAACGCATCGATCTCGGCGGCGCGCGCGGGCGGGTAGAACACCGGCCCCCGGGCGCCGGGCCAGACGTCGAGCATGCGGATGATCTCGGCCGACTCGTTGTTGACGATCGTGTCGCGCCGGCGGTCCCACAGGACCGGCACGGTGGCGCGCCCGACATAGTCGGGATCGGCCTTGGCGTAGATCTGCCAGAGGAATTTGGCGCCGTTGATCGGATCGGCGCCAGCCGGAATGGTCCAGCCGTCGGAGAGCATGAGCGGGTCGACGGCGGTCACGCCGATCGCGTCCTGCAAGCCCTTGAGCGCCCGGTAGATCAGGGTGCGGTGCGCCCACGGACAGGCCCACGACACATAGAGATGATAGCGGCCGGCCTCGGGCGCGAAATCGCCGCCCGCCGCGATCGTGTTGCGGAAGCGCGAGTCCTGGCGCACGAAGCGGCCGCCGCTCGACGCCGTGTCGTACCACTGGTCCACCCACTTGCCGCGCGCCAGATAGCCCATCGGCGTTGCTCCTTCTGTTGACGAAAAGATGGGGCCGAGGGGAGCGTGCAACAAGCGAGCGGCCCGGCAATTCACTGTTGCGCGGCTGGGAACGAGCCATCTCAACACCGGCGTCATTGCCCGCGCACGCGGGCAATCCAGGGCAGTGAAACAGAAGATCGCGGGTCGTCCCGGCGCATCACTGCCTTTCCGGGCGTACTGGATCGCCCGCTTTCGCGGGCGATGACGGCCTAGCGTTGCGAGACGCGTGTCATCAGGCGCGGTCCCAGTAGGGATCGGGTCCGAAGCGCTCGGCAAGGAAATCGACGAAGGCGCGCACTTTTGGCGACAAATGGCGGGCGTGCGGATAGACCGCGTAGAGCGCGCTGTCCTGCGGCATGTAGTCTTCGAGCACCGACACCAGGGCGCCCGACTGCACGTCGCGGCCGACCAGAAAGCTCGGCAGCACCGCGATGCCGAAGCCGCGCAGAGCCGCGGCGCGCAGCGCATCGCCGTTGTTGGCATGCAGACGGCCGCGCACCTCGACCGGCCAGGCGCGGCCGTCCGGGCGCACGAAGCGCCATTCCTGCGACGGGCCGAGATTGGTGTAGCAGAGGCACTCGTGCGCCGTGAGATCGTCCGGCGAGGCCGGGGTGCCGCGCTGTGCGAGATAGGCCGGCGCCGCACCCACGATGCGGCGCATCGGCGCGAGCTTGCGCGCGACCAGGCTCGAATCCTCGAGCTTGCCGATGCGCACCGCGACGTCGAAGCCCTCGTCGACGAGATCGACGAAGCGGTCGTTCATGGTCAATTCCACGGCGACGTCGGGATAGCGCGCGAGGAAGTCGGGCAGCGCCGGCGCGAGGTGCAGAAATCCGAAGCTCACCGGCGCGTTGACGCGCAAGCGGCCGCGTGGGGCGGCCTGCAGCTGGCCGACCGAGGCGTTCGCCTCGGCGAGATCGGCGAGGATGCGCGTCGCGCGCTCGAGATAGCTGCGCCCGGCCTCCGTCAGGGTGAGCGCGCGGGTGGTGCGGTGGAGGAGCCGCGCGCCGAGCTCGGCCTCAAGCGCGCCGACCTGGCGGCTGATCACCGATTTCGATGCGTGCAGCCGCTCGGCCGCCTGGGAGAACGATCCGCATTCGGCCACCGTCACGAAGGCCTCGATGGCGGCTAATCGGTCCATGCTGGTTGCGCCAATTGTTGTCGATCAAGCGACAGTGTTGTTCCAACAAACTAGATTGTTGCAGAAAGAGGCTCAAGGCAAATTCCTCCGCATCAGGGGCGAGCGGCGCCCCCACCCCCAAGGAGGTTCTCATGTCGATCGTCCATGTCTCTCGCCAAACCCCTGCCATCCCGGCGCTTTCGCCGATCACCGACGCCCTCTCGCCGTTCGCCGAGCCGCTGATCCGGATCACCGCCGGCCTGCTGCTCGTGCCGCATGGCGCACAGAAGCTGTTCGGCTGGTTCGGCGGCTACGGCATCGAGGCGACCGGGCAGTTCTTCGCCGCCAAGCTCGGCCTGCCCGCATCGCTCGCCCTGGTCGCGGGCGTGGTCGAGTTCTTCGGCGGACTGATGCTCGCCGCCGGTCTCGCGACGCGGATCGTCGCCGCGCTCGTGGTTGGCCTGATGACGGTCGCGGTTCTCCAGGTCCATCTCGGCGCCGGCTTCTTCTGGACCGGCGGCGGTTTCGAATATCCGCTCCTTTGGGGCATCGTCGCGCTCGCCTTCGTGCTCCGCGGCGGCGGCCGCTACTCGCTCGACGCGGTCATCGGCTACGAGGTCTGATCACCTCGACTGCCAATTGTTGGAGCATGATCTTTTCCGAAAACCGGTGCCCACCCCCGATCAAGGTCGGGGGCAGGCTCTTTCGGGATCATGCTCTAGGGACTGCGCAGGATCGCGGTGGCGGCGCCGACGGCGACCGGCACCGCGAGACACCAGAAGCCGAAAAAGTAATACAGGACTGCGGCGACGCCGCAGCCCGCCGCGAACCAGAAGATCCCAGCGAGCGTGCGCTGGAAGCGGGTGCGAACAGCGGTCACGTCGGTGCCGGGCGCTGGCCGCCACAAATCGACGATATCGAGCGCCGCCTGGGTGGTGTTGCCGGTCATGAGGGTGGTCGGCGGGATCGCCCCATAGTGGGTGCGTTGCACGCCGTTCTGGATCGCCATGCCGGCGACCCCCGCAAAGCCGGTGAGCAGCGCCGCCGGCGCATCGCTGTCGGGAAACGGTCCGAGCGCCACGCCAAGGACGAAGAAGGCCAGCAGAAAGATCACTTTCGCGACGAGCAGCACCCGCAGCGCGTCGATCTCGCGCCGGCGCAATTCGCTCGCGACCAGGCGCGCGAGCACAAGCACCAGCACGAACTCAGGCAACGCCAGCAGTTTTGCGAGGATGCCATGGGTGCCGAACACCAGGGCGGCGCCAAGGGTGACGAAGTTGCCGGTCACGTGCGCCGTGAACAGACCCTGCAGGCCCAAGAAGCCGGCCGTGTCGACGAAGCCGGCGTTGAAGCTCAAGAGTCCGGGCAGTGTCTGCTTTGCCATTCTCGATGCGCTCCGTCGCCTGCTCGCACCGCAACTCTAGAACGGGAAACACGAGCAGCCCAGCATGCCGCAAAACGTCCGCAAATCCGTCGCGGGTGCCGGGCTCGCCCGCGCGATCGCGTGCGCATGGCCGCGCACCGCGCAAGCTTGGCCGCGATCATCATCGCAGGTCATTGTTCGGACCCGCGACCCGCGAAATGCGCCTCCCGCAGATCGAGATCGCGCTCGATCCGTCGGCGGGCCTCGTCCTTCAGCTTGCCGTCTCGAAACATGTGGTTGATGTGTTCGCGTTCGGCCGCGATCAGCGTCAGCTCGATTTCATCATGCAGATCTTTGTATTTGAGGTCGGCGTCTTTCTCCCCGCTTGATCGGCGCACGTGCCTCAGCCGTTCCTGGTGGCGCGCACGCAGCGGCGCGACGATATCGTCGGAGAAATTGCGGTCGGCTTTCAGTTGCTCGAGACGTTCGATCACGGCTTTGATCGCCTGCTGACGGGCTGCGTGCTCTTGCGCCCTGTCGGCGCGGCGTTCACGATCTCCGGCCTGCGCGAGGCCGAGTGCGCGGATCACCGGCGGCAGCAGAAGTCCGAGTCCGACCAAAGTCACCAAGATGACCGAAAACGTCATGAGCAGGATCAAATCGCGCTCGGGGAACGGCTCACCGCTGAAGGTCGTCAGCGGGAGCGCAAGCGCGGCGGCGAGCGAGACGATACCGCGAACGCCGGTGAATGAGAGCGCAAACACCCACTGCCAGGGCGGCGACGGATCGCGCCGCCTCAGTCGCGCGGAGACCCAGCGGGGGATGTAGGTCGCCGGAAAAATCCAGACGAAGCGGGCAACAATGACGACGGCGCTGATCACGGCCGCGCAGACGAACAGCTGCGAGAGCGAGAATTGAGCGATGCGCTCGACGAGCGTGCGCGCCTGCAGGCCGGTGATGAGGAAGAGCATTCCCTCGATCAGATAGATGAGGAAATCCCAGAAGAAGACGCCCTGGAGCCGCGTCGCAGACCTGATCAGCCGCAGGCCGTTCCAGCTGACATAAAGGCCCGCCGCCAGGGTGGCGAGGACGCCGGATCCGCCAAGATGCTGGGGAGGCCAGTATGCAAGGAACGGCGTCAGCACCGCCAGGATGAGCTCGACGCGCGGCTCGTTCACCCAGTATCGCAGCCGCAGCGTCGCCCAGCCGACAGCGAACCCCCAGACGATCTCACCCACCACGATGACGGCAAACGTTGCAACTGCTCTGGAGGGCGAAAAGGCGTTGACGCTCACCGCGACAACCGCAAACCGATAGAGGATCAGCGCGGTCGCATCGTTTGCCAGCCCTTCGCCCTCGAGCACCACGAGGATTCTCCGGGGGATTCGCAGTCGGCGGGCGATCGACAGCGGCGCCACGGCGTCCGGCGGCGCGACGATCGCGCCGAGGACGAAGCCGACGCCCCAAGACAGATTCAACAGCCAATGCGCCGCCGCCGCGACCACGCCCGCCGTGAACAACACGGAGCCGACCGCCAGGAGCGCAATTGGACGCAGGTTGAATCGGAACTCGCGCCAACTCATCTGAAACGCCGACGAATAGATGACCGGCGGCAACACGATGAGCAACACGAGCTCGGGCGCGAGGTCGACGGTCGGCAGCCCAGGGATGAGAGCCAACAGGACGCCGGCGAGGACCAGAAGAATGGCCGGTGGCGTCTTGAGCCGCATGGCAAGGACGGCGACGGCGGCAACGACCACCAACAGCAGAACGACGATCTGGATTTGTGGCGTCATCTGTCTTCGGTCGCCGGCTCCGCATGCGCTGCCGGCAATTTCAGGTCACGCGATACCGCACGCCAGCGAGGCTGGGGAGGAAGCGCAGGTCACGCCGACAAAGATGCGAGGAGCAGCGTAAAGGACGCGGCGAGCAGCGCAATGTCCTTGATCAGAAACTGCTCCAGCAAGGTCGAGATGATCGGGAAACCAGTCGCGCTTCGCTGCGTGATGCCGGGCGTGCTGAACACGAACGAGGTGGTCAACAGGAACGTCCCGCAAGCCATCGCGGCGCCCAGCGCGGAGGCGAGCGGGATCACCGATCCGACGATCAGCGCCGCCGCGGTCGTCAGCTCGATCGTCCCGACGATCTTGGCTTCGCCCCTCACTCCGAACATGCCGAGCCAGCTCATGAACGGGCTGTTGGCGATCAAGGGCGCGATGGACTCGGCCGCATAGGGCGTGAATTTCTGGATCCCGAACCAGATGAAAATGGCCACCATGGACCATCGCACGAACGCGAGCTGCCAGAAGGAGCCGCTCGCCATCTCCGCCACTTGGAAATGAACCGTCATGGCCTCATCCTCGTTCACAGCAGTCTTTCCAAGGCGATCGGCATCCGCGTCCGCGCCGAAAGGCTGCCCGGCGAGGCGGCCGCTGTCTTGTCCGTCCTTGCGGTGAACTCCCGCCGTGACCGGCGAGGCTCTAACGCTCGCGCAGGATCTCGGCGGCGAGCGCGCGGTTGACCTCGCGCCGCTGCTGCAGCGCCGCGCGATCGAGCGCGTCGACCATGGCGCGCGCGGCCGCGAACGAGCGTTCGATGCGCGCCGTCAGATAGCCGATCAGCCCTGCGTCGACCGCGAGCTGGCGGTCGGCAAACAGCTTGACCAGAACGGCGCGCAGCAGAGCATCGTCGGGCGGCGCCAGCGTGACGACCGGCAGCGCGCGCAGCCGCGACGAGAGATCGCGCAGACGGGTGGCAAAACCGCTCGGCGGGGTGCGGGCGGTGATGAGCAGGAAAGCTTCCTGCTCGCGCGCGAGATTGAGCAGGTGAAACAGCGCCGCATCCTCGCAGGCGCCCTCGCGCAGATCCTCGACCACGAGGGCGCCGGTCGCGAGCGCGGTGGGCACGCTCGCAAGCGTGACCGCGTGCGCCGCGATCGCGCGGGCGCCGGCGGCCTCGGCCCAGATCGCGCCGAGGTGGCTCTTGCCCGCCCCTTCCGGCCCGACCAGCGCGACCGTTCGGGCGGGCCAGTCCGGCCAGCCTTCGATCAGCGCCAGCGCGGCCGCGTTGGGCGGTCCGGCGAGGAAATCCTCGCGGCCGAAGCGTTCGCGAAACCCGAGCGACAAGGGCAGCTGACGCGGCGGCTCGCGCATGCTCCGGAGCATCCCGGTTGCGATATCAGACGCGCGGCGCCGTCGCGTTCATGTGGCGCCACCATTCGCGCACGTAGAACCCGACCGAGAGCAGCGTCAAGGCGGCGACCGTCCACATGATCACGGCCTGGGCGGGCTCGGGATCGAAGCGGAAGGCGAGCGCGGCGAGCACCAGGCAGGCGAACACGATCTGCGCCGCCGTGTTGAGCTTGGAGACGAGCAGCGGCTTGACGGTCATCGGCCGGCCGAGGAACCAGGCCAGCATGACGCCGCCGATGATGAGGATGTCGCGCGAGACGACCAGGATCACGATCCAGCGCGGGATCGCCTCGGTGATCCCGAGCGACACGTAGATCGACACGATCAGCGTCTTGTCGGCCAGCGGATCGAGGTGGGCGCCGAGCTCGCTCGCCATGCCGAGGTTCTTGGCGAGGAACCCGTCGACGGCGTCGCTCACCCCGGCCGCCAAAAACAGCAGAAAGGCGATCTGCATCTCGCGCGAGGCGATCGCCCAGACCACCACCGGCACCATCAGGATGCGGGCAATCGTGATCAGATTGGGAAGGTTCAAGACAAGCGCCCCGGTTCGGCTCGCCCGGCGCTTGCTCCGGCGATGAAGGCCCCGACGTCAATCGGGGGGTGGCCGGTCCGCCAAAGAACAAGCGCCAAACCCAGGCGGACCGCCCTGCAAAATGTAGCTTGCGGCCCGCGCTTGCCAAGATACCGCGGCCGGGCATTGCGCCGCGGTCGATTCCGCCCTAACCCGGAACCCGAGCGATCCCGCCTTCGCGGGGCGGTCCCACCTCGAGGCAAGCGCGCATGCCGAAGCGCCGCGCCGCGATCCTGATTTCGGGGCGCGGCTCCAACATGGCGGCCCTCATCGCGGCCGCGCGGGCATCCGACTTTCCGGCCGAGATCGCCCTCGTGCTGGCGAACCGACCGCAGGCCGCGGGTCTCGCTGCCGCCGGCGCGGCCGGCATCCCGACCGCGGTGGTCGACCATGCCGGCTTCGGCCAGGATCGCGAAGGGTTCGAGCGCGCCCTGCAAGGCGAGCTCGACGCCCGGCGCATCGAGATCGTCTGCCTCGCCGGCTTCATGCGGCTGCTCACGACATGGTTCGTGGCGCGCTGGGAGGGGCGCATGATCAACATCCACCCGGCGCTGCTCCCGGCCTTCAAGGGGCTGGATACACATGCGCGCGCCATCGCGGCCGGCGTGAAGATTCACGGCGCCACGGTGCATTTCGTCATTCCCGAGATGGATTCAGGGCCGATCATCCTGCAAGGCGCCGTTGCGGTGCGCGAGGACGACACCGCCGACGCGCTCGCGGCACGCGTGCTCGCGGTCGAGCACAAGATCTATCCGGCGGCGCTGCGCCTGCTCGCGGAAGGCCGCGTGCACCTCGCGGATGGACGCTGCCGGATCGATGGCGCATGCCCCGACGACCGCATGCTGCTGGCGCCGGCGATCGGCGGGTGAGACAGCCGCGTAGCCCGCATGGAGCGAAGCGGAATGCGGGGATGCTGCCCCCGGATTTCGCTGCGCTCCATCCGGGCTACGAGCAGCTGCAGTCGGCAGCGCGGGCAATAAAAAACCCCCGGCGTACCGGGGGCTACGGGAACACACCCGTCGGTCCGGATAACCGGACCGTTGCCGCTTACGCGACCTTCAGGTTTTCCGCCGAGGTCTTGCCGCGGTTGGTGACCAGCTCGTACTCGACCACCTGCCCCTCATTCAAGGTGCTCAGTCCGGCCCGCTCAACCGCCGAGATATGGACGAACACGTCCTTCTCGCCGGTTGAAGGACGGATGAATCCGTAGCCCTTCGTTGGATTGAACCATTTGACGGTGCCCTTCTGCATCGTCTGTCTCCTGGTAAGTAAGTCAGAACGTCTTGTGAACGTGCGGACGCGTCCGCTGCGACCCGCGCGACAACCCGGCTTTTGGAGGGAGTCCGATTCGAGAGCGCCAGCTAGAAATCGACATGGACGCACAGCGGGCCGGAATGGCCAAAATCCGATTTGCGGGCTGCAACAAATACGAGAAATACGGCCGAAGCAAGGCCCACGCGTCATATCGGCACACGCACCCAGTTGCACCCAGCTGTTGCGCAATGATCACAGAGAGAGCGCGCCGACAGATTTTTAACCGCGCCAACATTGACCCGGCCGAGAAAAACAGAAGAATCACGGGGTCGGCGCAATGAATTTCGATGCGGGAGCGGCCGCCGAATGCGAATAATTCGGCCGCGGGGGATGACGGGATTTTTACCTTGCCAATCGAACGCGCTTTGCGCGCCGCAACGATCCCGCGCGACGGACCGTTTGGCCGGCGCTCGCGCGGCTCCCTGATCGCGCCGCGGGTCCGGATCTCGGGCGCATGGCGCAGCGCCGCCGTGGCCGCCGCCATGGTGGTCGCGACCACAACCACAGGGTGGTCGCAATGCGCTGCCCTCTGCCCGCCGAACAACCCGCCGCCCCCGCCGGTGTCGGCCACATCCAGCGCGATCGGCGCCTCGGCCAACTATGCGCTATTCGGCCTCGGCACTCAGTACCTGCACTTGCTTGGCGGAATGGGCGGGCCGTCGTGGCAGAGCAGCCTGTTCGGCACCGGCCCCAACCCCGGCGGTGGCGGCGCACCGGCGGCGCCGGCGACGCCCACTTGGCGGGCCTGGGGCGAGGTCTACGGGCAGGCGTCGAGCACCGGAGCGCAGCAGCAGGCCAATTTCCCCGGCGACTCGCGCCGCACCTATGGCGGCGTCGCCGGCATCGCCATGAACGTGACGCCGGCCGCAACGGTCGGGCTCTCGGTCGATCAGAGCAGGACCGCGATCGACATCGTCGGCCTGCCGCAACATGCCAGCCTCGACCTGACCCAGATCGGCATCAACGGCGCCTATGAGCTCGGCGCCTGGACGGTCTCGGCCGCCGGGGTCGGCGGCTTCGCGCGGGTCGATTCCAACCGAGACACCCTGTCGGGCCCGGCGACGGCCGCCTACGACGCCCACATCTGGGGCGCGATCGCCGAGGCCGCCTATTACGTGCCGCTCGGCTCGGCGCGCGTCGTGCCCAAGTTCGGCGTCGACTGGACGCAGAGCCATACGGACGCCTATGCGGAGATGGGCGGCATCGACGCGGTCTCGGTCCCCGCCGCGACCGCCGACCGCACCCGCATCTTCGGCGGCGCCGAGATCGGCAACACGTTCGTCACCAGCACCACGGTGGTCGACCTGTCGGGCTATGCGCGGGTGGTCGACATCCTGTCGCAGCATGTGCCCAACGTGACGGTCAGCGCGGTGAGCGGTCCCGCGACCCCGATCACGGTGTTCGGCGTGACCGAATCGAAATACGGCGTCGACACCGGGGCGAGTGTCTCGGTGCGGCTCTCGCCGATCGCGCGGCTCTACGCGATCTATGACGGCCGCTTCCGCGACGGCTTCGAGTCGCACACCGGCACGGTCGGAGTGGAGCTGCGCTGGTAGGGTGGGTTAGCGGCGAAGCCGCGTAACCCACCGACGGAGGTGCCACTCGCGATTCAGCCGGTGGGTTACGGCGCTTCGCGCCTAACCCACCCTACGCGTCCTCTTCGGGGAGAGAGCGCGCCCGCCGCACCCACACCTTGTTGTCGTGGAAGGCGGCGCCGCCGTAGGGCGCGATCGCATCGGCCCCGGTGAGCGTATTGATGCCGCGGCCGTCCGGATAGGCGGCGTTCGGCCAGATCGACTCGGCGATCAGCACGCCGCGGCGCACGCCGTCGAACAGATGCGCATGCAGGCGCACCTCGCCGCGCGTGTTGCCGAGGACGACCGCGTCGCCGTCGGCGATGCCGAGCGTGACGGCGTCGGCGGGGTGGATCATGACTTCGGGCCGACCGCCCTGCTTCGCGCGCGAGCTCGCGGTCTCGGTGAAGGTGGAGTTGAGGAAATTGCGCGCCGGCGAGGTGGCGAGGCGGAACGGATGCGCCGCGTCCGCCTCCTCGATGATGGTCCAGTGATCGGGCAGCACCGGCATGCGCGCGATCGGGCCGCCGTGGCACGGGCTGCGGAACGGCACGTTCGGCCAGTCGGGCTTGAAGCGAAACTTGCCGCCCGGCCAGTTGAAGCCGCGCACATAGTGCGCCGTCGCGAAATCGGGCTGGCAGTCGATCCAGCGCGCCGCCTCGAGCGCGGCGAGCGTGCCCCAGCCCGACTTCTGCAAGGTCCAGTCGATGAGCTCGCGCGCGCTCATCGCAAAGCCCGGATGGTGCGCGCCGACGCGCTGCGCCAGCCCGGCGAGGACCTCATGGTTGGAGCGGCATTCGCCCGGCGGGTCGATCAGCTTCGGCCCGAGCAGGATGTGCTGATTGCCGCCCGACTGATAGACGTCGTCGTGCTCGAGGAACATGGTCGCGGGGAGCACCACGTCGGCCATCCTGGCGGTCTCGGTCATGAACTGCTCATGCACGCAGACGAACAGATCCTCGCGGGCGAAGCCGCGCTTGACCAGGGTCTGGTCCGGCGCGACCGATACCGGATTGGTGTTCTGGATGAACAGCGCGGTGACCGGCGGGCCGCCGGCGAGCGCATCGGCATCGCCGGTGAGGATCGCGCCGATGCGCGACTGGTCGAGCATGCGCACCGACCGGTCGCGCACGTCGAGCCCCTCGATCAGGGTCTTGTTCCAGTGGTAGATGTCCGAGTTGTTGTGGAACGCCCCGCCGCCCTCGTACTGCCAGGCGCCCGTGACGGTCGCGATGCAGCTCGCCGCATGCATGTTGGCGGCGCCGTTGCGCGAGCGGGCAAAGCCGTAGCCGAGGCGGAAATAGGCGCGCTTAGTGTCCCCGCAGAGCCGGGCGAACGCTTCGATCGTCGCGACGTCGCAGCCGGTGATCCTTGCCGCCCACTCCGGCGAGCGCGGGCGCAGGTGCTCCTCCAGCTCGTGCGGCACGTCGCTGAAACGCTCGAGGAAATCGCGATCCGCCTTGCCGTCGCGAAACAGGCAATGCATCACGGCGCAGGCCAGCGCGCCGTCGGTGCCGGGCCGCACCAGCACGGGCAGATCCGCCTGCTCCATGGTGGCGTTCATGTAGACGTCGACGGCGACGATCTTGGCGCCGCGCGTCTTGCGCGCGCGGATCGCGTGGGTCATCACGTTGACCTGGGTGTTGACCGCGTTGGTGCCCCAGATCACGACCAGGTC
>Ga0126371_10002562_pt1 | contig 15675 bp, 19 predicted proteins | sample PanSoiMetaPlot_4_FD_110145 | JGI IMG/M metagenome (GOLD analysis project Ga0126371, IMG submission 110145) | Tropical forest soil microbial communities from Panama - MetaG Plot_4 | ecosystem: Environmental > Terrestrial > Soil > Tropical forest > Bulk soil | place: Panama | collected 2016-02-17 | reverse complement strand
GACCTGCGCCGCAAGCTGATGCGCTATATCCGCCAGTACAACAAGGCTCCCAAAACCATCAAATGGCGCTACTGCGACCCGACCCGTCGCATCACTATCGATTCAGCTGTGACAGTCCACTAGGTTAGCGATGTCAGCCGAACTAACGCGTGGGTTTCGCCGACATTCAAAAACGCCGGAAACCCTAAAGACCGAATCGCCCGCGTCTGGGACAAGGATGGACCGCTTACGCTGATAGTTGGGAGCCCACCAACTTACAGACCCCGTCCCTACCTGGCCGATTGTTATTGGAGCTTCAGTCGGTCAGCGGGCGCGCTGGTGCGCCCGTCAGGAGATCGTTACCCCACTGTCGACCGGCAGAACTTGGCCCGTGACCATTCGCGATTCGTCACTGGCGAGATATAGCGCCGTACTGGCGATATCGCCCGGCTCGATCAGGCCGAGCAGATGAGCGTCGGCAAGTCGCGTCAGCGCAGCGTTGCCAGCGATCAGCCTCTTGACCCGCTCGGTCATTGTCGCCGATGGCGCAATCGCATTGACGCGAACTTTTTTCGGCGCATAGGCGACAGCCAGTGAACGGGTGGTTGCGGCGATCCCTCCCTTTGCTGCGGTATAGCAATCCCGGCCGGCGACCCCCATCAATGCAACCCCCAAAGCATCAATGGGTTAATCTTAGGGGTGGCGGAACTTGGCGCTGTCCGAGCCGTCCGACACCAAAGGGTCGTAATCACGCGGGTTCGGCCTTGATGCGCTGCACCGCCGAGACGCCACAGCCGACGATCCGCGCGGTCTTGATCACGCCGGTGTCGGTGGCGAGGAGATCGCGGATGCGGTGTTCCTGACTGGCGGAGAGCCGGGGTCGGCCGAGGCGCTTGCCCTGGCTGCGAGCACGGGCGATACCGGATTTGACGCGCTCGACAATGATGCTGCGCTCGTATTGAGCGAAAACGCCCATCATCTGGAACATCGCCGTCCCGGCTGGCGTGCTGGTGTCGAGCCCCTGTTGATGCAAATAGAGGCCGATACCTTTGGCATGGAGCTCGGCGAGGAAAGCTACGAGGTCCTGCAGGCTTCTTCCAAGGCGATCAACACTCCAGGCGGCGACCATGTCGAATTCTTTGCGCGTCACGCCGCGGCAGAGCAGATCAAAACCGGGGCGCTTGTCGCGGCCCTTGGCGCCGCTGATCCCTTCATCTGTAAGGGCGGCGACAACGTTCCAGCTGTGGCGATCGGCGACTGCTTGTAGCTCGCGGCGTTGGTTCTCGATGGTCTGTTCGTCGGTCGATACCCGCAGATACAGCGCAACACGTTTCAAGTTACTGCTCCTCCATGCTATACCCGTACTGATAGCAGAACGGTATACCGCAGTATGTCTCGTCAGGCTACACGGCCGCCGCAGAAATGCTTGGCTCCGGGAGTGCAATCGAGAGAGGGATTTCAGTATGCCCCGGCCGAACCCGCCGTGGTCGGTGCGGTCTGCGCGCGCATCGGCTCGGCCGCCGGTTCTTCGGCCGCAGCCCGATTCGAGGGGGGTACCCCCGGTTTTCGCGCTGCAGCCGCACCCGCGCCCATGACGCGAGGCATTTTCCGCGCCCAAGGGGTTTTCGAGGTGGACTGTACGGTCGAGGGAATCGGGAGACGGAGGGGCGCCGGGGAGGCAAGCGCCATTGACGCTGCTGGGACGGGACGGCGGGCACAACCATCGCCGGCGCGGCTTAGGTCGGCCGCCGAAACACCCCCTTCGCCTGCTTGGAGTCGCCGCCCTTCAATCCTACGCAGGCATCAAAAGCAATCGCACCCAATGCACGACGATGCCCTGCCGGGCATCCGAGCAGATCGAGGAAGATCTCGGCGACACCAGCCAAGAGCAAGTGGGGCGGCGCCGAAGGGTGCGGGAGGCGGTGGCTGTCTCGGTTCTGCACTTCCATGGCTGCACCTTGCAGGACGCCTGCCGCCAGGTCGCCCGAGGCCTCGAACGGCGCGGTATCTCCCGCACCCCGAGCCAACTGCAAAGCTTTCGCGACGAGCTCGACTGCAAGAAACACAAGGCAACAGCCCGAGCAAACGGCGCCTCCGCGGGAGAGGCGGCGGCACAGAGGCTCGAAGCCTGGAGTTTCCAGCCACCGTTGAAACTCTCGCCGACGGGTTCGGCCGACACCACTAAACAACAAGACTACGACGCGCTGTGGCCGGTGGCCGAAGACTTGGTCGCTTCAGTGATCACGAAAGAGCGGCGAACGGAAATCGAGGCCGCCCAGCTCGTGACGCAGCGGGTGCTCGACACGATCGCACCGAAGCAAACTGCCGCGCGGCCCGGACCGGCCCAACAGAGCCCTTGGGCCAAGCCTCGCCCCGACAAATAGAGGTCGGCTCCGGTCGGAAAAATGCCAGGGGGCCGGGCCATTTGGCAGAGCCGATTTGCTGCCTATTCACCATGGATACCGATCAGGCCTTCTCGCTCGCAGACGGCGGCGTGCGCATGGATGCGCTGGCCGCACTACATGGCATCGCCGCGACACTGGCGGTGCAGGCGCGCGCTAAGCTCGCAGCGGGCGGCGGGCGACGGGTCGCGCGCCAAGCACGGGCGCTGGAGACCCTAGCGGTGGCTCTGGCCGATGCCTATAGCGATCGCGACCACGAGCCGGATCTTGCCCATGTCGTCGCAGCAATGACCAGAGCCGATCGCTGCGAGGCCGCCGGAATCCACTATGACGAATTGATCGAGTTGCCGCCGGATTTTCTGTTTCCGCGGCTGGCATTAAACTCAGCACAAATGGCGCTGGCCGCGATTCTGCCATTGCGTCACGGGCTGTCGCGCGAGCTGCTGGCGTGTAACGACCCCCTGCGCGGTCTGCAATTGCGCGTCGTGCGCGACTTCGAGCGTGGTCTGATGAAGACGGCGGCAGCGCTCGACCGGGGTGACATCTCTCCTCTCGCCGCGCTCGAATGGCTGGTCTCGCACCTCGCTCAGGCCGCGGGCGTGATCCAGCCGGCCGATCTGCATCGTCTGCTCGCCCATAAGTCCGCCGACATCACAGGCAGACTGACGGCGATAACGATCTTGCCTGGATGGCCTCATGCGCAAAGCTGATGCTACTACACCAGCGATCTCGTCAGACGATATCGCCGACCTCACCGACGCAGTACGAGTGGTGGCCAGAGCGGTCGCCACGATCGACATGGCGGCCGGCTGCCACGCCGAGGTCGAAGGGCTGATCACGGCCGTGTATGACATCGGAAATCAAATCGCCATCGCGCTCGCCGATCTTGCACAGGCGATAAAGCGGGTTCGCCTACATGACGTGCAGAAATGACCGTCGCGCTAGCGCACTAGACCAACGAGGCACCGCTGGCAAAGATCCTACAGTCGATGACGATCCGATCAATCTGGAGGTGCTAGAGCGTGATCCTGTTAGGCTGAAGCATAGCCGGCGTTGGCGAGGTAGTTGGCGCATTCGGCGGGGGTGAAGCGGTCGAGGAGGTCGCCGATGCCGCGCCAAGTGGCCGCGATCGTGCGCGGGTCGGTCTTGCGTAGCAGCGTCTTGAGCTTAGCGAAGACCTGCTCGATCGGATTGAGATCGGGCGAGTAGCGGGGCAGGAAGAACAGCTTGGCGCCGACGCTGCGGATCAGGCGGCGCACGGTCTTGCCCTTGTGACTGCCGAGATTGTCCATGATGACGACATCGCCAGCGCTGCGGGTCGGGATCAGGAACTGCTCGATATAGGCGCGAGAGCTGGTGCCTTTGATCGGCCCGTCGATGACGCAGGGCGCGGTGATGCGGTCGTGCCGTAGCGCTGCCAGATAAGTCAGCATGCGCCAGCGGCCCTGCGGCACCTTGGCGACCAGCCGGACGCCGCGGGCAGCGCGCCCGTGGCGGCGGGTCATGTTGGTCTTAGCCCAGGTCTCGTCGATGAACACCAGGCGTCTGGGGTCAAGCCGGCCCTGATGCGCCTTCCACCGGATCCGGCGGCGGGCGATGTCGGGGCGATCTTGCTCGCTGGCGTGCAGCGTTTTTTTAAAACGTGATCCCCTCATGCTTGAAGAAGCGCCACACCGCCCCGTAGCTTGCTGGCATGCCGCGCTCGGCCAGCTCGGCCACCACCGCCCGCAAGGTCAGATCGGGCTTTTCGGCGATCCGCACCAACAGCCACTCGCGCTCGCCGGTCAGCCGCAGCGGTCGCCGCCCACCCATCGGCTTGGCCGCAGCACTGCCGGTCGCGCGCCAGCGCTTCGACCACTTCACCACGCTGGCCACGCTGACCCCAAACAGCGCTGTCGTCGCCCGACAGGTGCGACCGCTCGCCACCGAAGCAACCACCCGACTGCGCAGATCCTATGAATAGGGTCTTGCCATTCGATGCTGGCCCCCAACCCCAGCCAGCATCTTGAATCACAAAATCGCTTACGAGAAAATAGCGCTTCGATTCAGACTCTTAGGATCATGCTCTAGTGCGCGAGTTGAGGCTGCTCGGCGTCGGCGCCGAAACCGCCTAGTATAGCAGCGAAACGCTGGCGGCGTGAAAACCGGGGCGCTATGCAATGGTGCTCGCCGATCTCCACATGCCTGGCGTGGACGGCTACAAGCTGAGGTGACGGCTGCGCGCGCGAGGTCGGAAGCGTTGAAAGAGACAGACAAGGCCGGCGCCAAGACCGCCGTCGCGACCGGCTCGGTCCGGCTGCGGTTGATTGCGCCACGGCGTAACTGAGATCCAGAGCTCAACAGCGGGAGCGCGGCAATATCGCTGTGGTCGAGCGTGCCCAGTTGGAACCACGCGCGGGCGCCGCGGCACCACGATCAGGGCCATACGGCCGGAGGCGGGATCATCCGTCACACCGTTTCGGTGTTTGTGTGCCAGAAGAACGCCGCATCTGCCTGTTCGGAGCGATTGCAAAGGGCATCAAGCATTGCGACGGCGAGGGGCAGATGCCCTGCGCGCGTCTCGCGGACGGCCTCCGTGCGGCCACTGGTCCCGGCGATTGATCCATCCGGCGCTCACAGCGATGGTGATGCGCTGGACCTGCCTTGCGCGATCGGTCTGATCGCGAGCCGAGGCCAATTAACCCCGCGAGCCCGCCGCTCGGCACGCACCAGCCGAATGCCTTCCGGAAGAACGGACAGGTCAAAGTATGTTGCATAATTTCCCCGGCATCGCCGCAGATTTGAGCTGGCATTGTTGAGAGGTGACACCGCAGAGGGTGAATTCTTCTATCTACGCCTCGTCTCAGTCTTCGGCAGCAATCGTTGCCGCTATCTGCGTCGCCGAAATCCTCGGCTTGGCCGGGTTCTCGATCGTTCCGGCGCTGCTGCCGCAGTTCATCGAGGCCTGGTCGCTGACCAACACGCAAGCCGGATGGCTGGCCGGGATCGTCTCGGCTGGCTATATGCTCGCCGTCATCCCCCTCGTCAGCCTCACCGATCGCCGGTCCGCGCGGCAGATCTATCTCGCCTCGAGCGCGCTCAGCGCCCTGTCCTGTTTCGGCGTCGCCCTATGCGACAGCTTGCTTCCGGCACTCGCATCACGCGCTTTGGCCGGCGTCGCCATGGCCGGCATGTATATGCCCGGACTGCGAGCGCTCACGCATGGCGTCGAAGGGGCAACCCGCGCCCGCATTGCGGCCTGGTACACCAGCTCCTTCACCATCGGCGCGTCGCTATCATTCCTATTCGGCCGCGTCGGAACGCTGCTCGGCTGGCGCAGCGCTTTTGTCATCGCCGGAATTCTCGGCGCCGCCGGCGTCTTGATTGCCTGGGCGAGGCTGCCGCGCGGAACTTCCGGACGCCAGGAACAGCAGCCGCTATTCGACTTTCGCCCGGTGCTCGCCAACCGGGACGTTCTCGCCCTGACGGTCGGCTACGCCGCGACCATCTGGGGCTGCGTCGGATTGCGGCAGTGGATTGTCGTGTTCCTCACCTTCTGCGCCGGCAATCAGGCCGCCGATCCCGCGCAAACCTGGATCATTCTGATAGTCGGAGCGGTGATCAGTTTTCTCGGCGTCCCCGCTGGCCTTATTGGCAACGAACTCTCGATCCGTTATGGCCTGCGCACCATCGCCACCCTGGTGTTCGTGCTTTCGGCAGTTGCCGGCGGTCTATTCGGCTTCACCGCGATGCTGCCCACCATTGCCGTGCTCGGTCTTTCCGTGGTTGCCGGCTTCATCGTGCAGGGCAATTTTTCCAATCTCACTTCGGGCGTGCTCGCTGTTGCCGCCCCGCGTTACCGAGGCGCAACGGTCGGGCTCTACTCCTGCATCGGCTTTGGTGCCAGCTTCCTTGGCACACTCCTGTTCGGCGTCACGCTCGACCAATTTGGCGGTACCTCTCAGATCATCGCATGGATACTGAGCTTCGGCACCTGCGGGCTCGCCTGCCTGATCGGGGCCGCCACCACCATTTTCCTGTCCCACAACATCTGGCAGCGCTGAATTTTCCAGGCCGAGCTCACAGCCACGGTTTGTATCGCGCTTCGCTTGGCTATGCCGCTATCGGCGCGGGCGCCGGTCGCGCCTTCAACAGCAGCAGCGCGACCAACGCGCTCAGGGCTGAGGCCGGTGGAAATCGCCAGCACGCCGATGCCCAAATGCTCACCGATGCGGCAAAGCATGTCAGCGAACCCCGGATTTCGCAGGGCATACAATACGCATGCGGGAGGCACCTTTCCCTGCCATATGGGGGATTCGCGCTTCGCTGACCCCGAGGAGCACCCGCATTATCCCGACCTGCACCACCGGCATGAGCACGCCTGAGCCGTCGGCCGTTCTCCCGCTGCAACAGCCCGCCCGGGCGCCGCTCGGCGCCATCGCCAAAGCGTTTTTGACCGTATCGGTTTTTGGCTTTGGCGGCGGGCTCGTCTGGGCCCGGCGCATCGCCGTTGAACAGCGGGGCTGGCTCAGCGACGCCGAATTCCTCGATATTGTCAGCCTGTGCCAGTTCCTGCCGGGACCGAATATCATTGGGATCGCGGTCTGCACCGGCACGAAACTGCGCGGCGCGCCAGGGGCGCTCGCCGCGATCGCGGGCTTTCTGGTGCTGCCCTGGAGCGTGGGTTTGGCGCTCGGCGTGCTTTGCCTTCGCTATGCGCAAGCGCCACTGCTTCGCCATGTCCTCGGCGGGGTTTCGGCGGCCGCGGCTGGTCTTCTGATTGCGACCGGGTTGCGACTTCTGCTGCCCCATCGCCGCCGGCCGTTCGTGATTGGCCTGGCTGTACTGGCTCTGGTACTAATGGCGTTCAGCCGCCTGCCGCTATCGATTGTGCTGCTCGCGCTGTTGCCGCTGAGCATCGCGCGTTCTGCGGCGCGCCGACCATGAAGCCGTCCCCCGGACTTCTGGCCCTGACGTTTCATCTCGCCATCGTTTCCTCAATCAGTTTTGGCGGCTTTCCAACCGTATTGCCGGATGTGCGTGCGTTTGTCGTCACCATCCACGGCTGGATCGCGGATCAGGACTTCACCAACATCTTCGCCATGGCGCAGGCGATCCCGGGCCCAAACATGATCCTGATGATGGGACTCATCGGATGGAAGGTGTGGGGGCTAGCCGGCGCGCTTGCTGCCTCCGCCGCGACCTTCGTGCCACCCTGCGCGATTTATTTTACTGCCTTTCGCTTGTTGCGCCGCTTTCAGGAAGCGCACTGGCAGCGCGTGCTGCGATCCGCGCTCGTTCCTGTGACCACCGGTTTGATCATTGCGAGCGGCATCGTGATGGCACAGGCTGCCGGTATCACCTGGGCGGCCATCGCGGTGACCGCCGCCGCCGCTGTTGTCATGCTGACGACCCGCCTCAACCCGATTTGGCTTCTGGCGGCCGGCGGCGCCTTGGGCGGCCTCGGTCTTCTGGTGTAGGGCATCTAATCCTAGTCCGGCCGCGACGTGACATGCGGTATCGGCTAAATAGCCTGCGCCGCCGCCAAACGATCGAGGCGAAGCCGGTGCCGCGCGTCAGTCAGGCGGTAGACGCCGCCGAGGACCGCGGCTGCCGCCCCGAAACCGGTACCCCCCGCAATCAGGAACATGACCAGGATCTGGTATTTGACCGCCTCGACGGGAGGTACTCCGCTGAGGATCTGCCCCGTCATCATTCCGGGGAGAGACACCAGACCAGTAGCGGACATGGAATTGATGGTCGGCATTAGCGCACTGCGCAGCGCATCGCGGGTTACCGGAGCCGCGGCGTCCCATCGCGTCGCGCCCAGCATCAATTGAGCTTCAACGCTTGCGCGGCGGAGAATGAGGCTTGTCGTCAGCGTGTTAAGCCCCAGGGCAATTCCGGTCATGCAGTTGCCGAGGATCATTCCGAGCAGCGGTATTGCGTAGCGAGGGTCGTACCAGGGGCTGGGCCGGATTGCGGTCAGAAGGGCAAAGGCGGTCACCAGAACCGAAGACATCATCATGCAGCCCGCGCCCAACCCAAAAGACCACCAGCCCGAAAGCCGCCGGTCCTGCCGCTGCATGACCTCCTGGCCGGCGAACAAAATCATCGCGAGTACCACGAAGCCGGTCCAAAGCGGTGAGACAAGCGAGAACAGAGCCGTCAGCACGAGGCCGATAAGCGCGAGCTGCACGGCCATGCGGATTGCGGCAACCAGCAGGCTGCGGTGGATTTTCAGTCCGAATATTATGGAGAGACCCGCATCGATAAGAACAAGGACACTTGCCAGGGCAAGGTCCAAATAGTTCAGCGTGATGTAATTGGCCATTGCTCGATCTCATCCCGGACGCTTCCGGCCTCGACCACCAGTTGGCGCCGCGCGATGCGCCTCGCCTGACCCGCGTCGTGCGTGACCCATAAAACAGCAAGACCTGTCCGTATCCGGGTCGCGATCAGGGACTCGACCGCTGCTACGGAAGCGGCATCGAGAGCCGCGGTCGGCTCATCGAGTAGCAGCACTTTCGGTCGTATGATCAGGGCACGGACGAGCGCAAGCCGCAGCCGCTCGCCAGTGGACAGACGCGCAATCGGCCAGCTCTTCGCTTCCTGAGGAAATCCCAGGTCTGTAAGAACAGCGGCGGCCGCGCTCCAATCGCCGAAGTGCCCGCAGACCGTTTCCGCCCACCACCCCGGCTCCGCCGGGACATAACCGACCAGCCGTCGCCACTCTGGGCCTGGGATGGTCGAACGGTCGCGGCCCTCCAGGCTCACCAGGCCTTGATTGGGATCGAGGTCGGCGATCGCGCGCAGCAGCAACGTCTTACCCGCGCCGGATGGTCCCTTCACGGCAATACACTCGCCCGCCGCCAAGCTAAACGACGCCGGTTTGAGAATCTTCGTTCGCAGATCACGAACCTGAAGAAGCGGTGCGTCGACTGGAAAAGAAGGCTCGGGGTCCTTTGGCACTTTGGGCCAGGCAGTTCGGCAGTTGACAGGCTTTCCAGTCTGCACGACGATAGTGGTTAGGTCACCGGCAACCACCCCTAAGCTGTAACAGGCCAAGCGTTGCCCTATCCCCGCCGCGCCTTTCGCGGCGGCAGTGATGGGGGCGAGCTTTCCGCCATCAACCTGATTCTGTTTGTTTCAGCCACTTTTGCCGCCTCGTTTGTCGCGGGGCTGGCGGGTTTTGCGTTTGCGATCGTCGCGGCGGCGGTATGGCTGCATTTCCTGCCGCCGGCACAGTCCACCGTTCTCATCGCGGCCTTCGGCCTGATCGTGCAGGGTTGGGCGGTCTGGAAATTGCGGCACGCAATCCGCCCGTTGCGGCTTGCGCCGTTCTTGATCGGCGCGGTGATCGGCGTGCCGCTCGGCGCCGAACTCCTGCGTTGGGCCTCACCGGACAGTTTGCGTTTCGGCATCGGCATCGTGCTCGTCGCTTTTACCCTCTACAGCCTGATCCGTCCGAGGCTGCCGAATGCGAGCGAGGCCGGGCGCTTCACCGATGGCATCGTCGGCACGCTGAACGGAGCGCTCGGCGGGGCGACCGGTTTCGCCGGCATTGTCCTCACGATCTGGTGCACATTGCGCGGATGGCCGCCGCCCGAGCAGCGCGCCGTGTTCCAGCCGGTCGGGGTATTTGTATTTCTGCTAACCGCGCTGTTCCTCGGCGGTACTGGAACTATTGCCTCTGGCACACTCAACCTCTTCCTGATTGGATTGCCCGCGGTGGCCTTAGGGACATGGACGGGCCTCAAGCTATTCGGCCGCCTAGACGAGACTGCTTTCCGCCGCGTGGTCCTGGTGTTGCTACTGGCTTCGGGCATCGCTCTCCTGCTCCATCTGCGCTAGGCCAGATCGCTTAGGCTCTCGCCATGCGTGACATTCATGACCTCGATCGTTGCGAGGCGCTGCGGCAACGGGCCAGCGTCAGTCTCGCGATCGCCGCCGGCGCCTCGTCCGGGATCGCGAAGCAAGAGCTGACATTGATCTCGCAAAGGACGTAGCTGTCGGCCCCCGTCGCATTGCGCGGCCCGTAAAGAAAATCCGCGTCCCAGATGATCGGCAGCGCCGCCGGATCGAGGCCGAGTATGTCGATCATCTGCGGCACCCATTCGGTTTCCATTTTCGCGCGCAGGGCCTGAAACGCTGCGGCATCGGGGCCGTGCATGATGCGCGGCCCGGGCTGCGCCGCGGGCGCATCCGGCCCTTCGGGCGGCGGCTCGATCAGGGCTTTTATGTATTGGTGCCCGAAACCAGCGACGCGGTCCGCGCCCATATAGCAGCGGATCATGCCGTCCGGCAGGCGCCGCTGGAATGGCTGGTCGATGATGCAGCCGCCCCAGCCGAAATAGCTTTCGCAACGGCTCATGAAGCGGTTTAGCGGCAGCTCTTCAACGACACTGCCACGCTGCGCATGCAGCACGCGTACAAGGGGGTCAGTGCCGCCCCCGCCGTCGACAAGCTCGACCTTCCACACGCCTTGCCCGCCATTGCCCCGGTTCTGCTTCACCACACGCGGGCCGGTCTGCAGTCGCACTGCGAACGCTCGACGAAACCCCCCCGGATCGCGATAGAGATACGTGTCCGTTCCCCAACCAAGACACTTGGTGCGGTAGAGGACCTCCTTCACGCCCATTTTGAGAATGACGTCGGGATGCGCGCTGACCCAAGGCCCGCGCGACGCGACCTCCCGCAACAGCGGGTCGAGAGCCTCGCGCGTCTTGCCCTGGTGGATCGGATCGACCCAGACGAGCACGCCATCGGCGCCGAGCAGCTGCTCCCGCACCTCATCCGCGAAGTCCTCGTCATAGACGGCCGGCTCGGCATGGATACCGATATCGGCGAGCTCTTCGAAGACGCGGTGAAAGCGATTATTCTGCGGCGTCGCCGCTTGCCGCGCCTCGAGATCGCCGCGCCAAAGAACTGCGATTTTAGAGCTTTTCTCAGGCATCATTGAATCCTTTAGAAAGGGCGTTGCAGATTGATTGGAACGGGCAGCTTGATCGGTCAGCCGCGCGGAACACCAGGCAGGCTGACGGTTCCCGCTTCAGTATTTCGGGCGGTGCGATGCCACCCATCGCCGCGCATGTTCGATCGGGCCGCGCGGTGGCTGGGCGGCGCGGAAGCGCTTCATTGTTGCCAAGCTTTCCATCCGTTCGCGCCAGGCGCAGATCGCTGGAAAATTCGGATACATCGCCTGCGCCTCGGGCGCGAAGCTAAACCCGTGGATAATCGGCAGCATGCAGAAATCCGCGAGGCTCAGCTGAGGCCCGAGCAGAAATCCCGTACCGCGTGACAGCTCACGCTCCAACACCTGAAGGCAGATTTCGACCTTGGGCATGGCATGCGCTACAACCGCCTCGTCCGACGGAATACCGAGCTGCGGGAAGACATTGCGCTCGTGCGAGACGTGGTAGATCAGATAGGGGTAGTAGTAGCCATTAACCGCGCTGATCCACTGGTTCATGCGCGCCCGAAGCTGCGGGTCGCCGGGTGTGAGCCGATAAGATCCGAACACCTCATCTACGTAACCAACGATCGCACTGGTCTCGTACAGTGTGAAATCGCCGTGCCGGAGGATCGGCACCCGCTCGAACGGGTGGAGCGCGACGTGCGCCGGCGTGTTCATCTCGGTTTCGAAGTCATAAAAGGCGTAGGCGACCTCGTGATGTGTCAGGACAATGCCCGCCATCTGGACATACACGCTGCGTGGAAAGCCGTACAAAGTAACCTCGGACATCGGTGTCTCCATGCCGCCGCCGAGCCCAGGGCGTGATTAGGAACGGGTTCCGCCACAAGCCCTCGGCCCGACAAGCGGGCGAAGTGCGGTGCTTGGGCGGAATGCCTTGGGTAACCGGGCGACTGCGGAGGCCCGGCATCGAAATCTCTGCTCAGGTTTTGCAGGCTGTCCCGAGCCGATCGCCTCGATCACGAGTGCATCGCTTCCTCCCGGGGTCGGTGACTCGCGTGGGCAGTCAGGCTACGGGCGCGAGTCTGGCATAGGCTGCGGCGACGCTCTGCCAGTTGATCGCCGCCATGAACGCATCGACATAGGCAGCCGCCCGGGCGCCGTAATCGATGTGATAGGAGTGCTCGTACATGTCGAGTGCGAGGATCGGCTGGCCGCCGGCGAGCGTCGTCGAGTGGTCCATCCCCCACTGGTTAACGAGCTTGCGGTCGCGCGGCGACCAGGTCAGCAGCACCCAGCCCGAGCCACCGCCCTGGGCTTTGCCCATGGCCGAGAATTCTGCCCACCAGCGATCGAGGCTTCCAAAATCGCGCGTGAGCGCGTCTTTTAACTCGCCGTCTGGCGCGCTCGCCTCACCAAGCGAGGCGAAGAACAGCTCATGCAGGATCATCGAGTTACTCGCGATCAGCTCCTCGCGTTTCAAGCCGTTGATCACAAAGACTGGTGCAGTGGCGAAATCGAGCTCGGCCAGCTGCGCCGTGATCGCATTGAGGCGATTGACCGCGCCGCCGTAGTTGTTTTCGTAATGACTGACGAGCAGCTTCTCAGACATTCCTTTGATCCGTGAAGGCTCGCACGCGAGCGGCTTCATCGTGTACGGCATGGTTCCTCCTTCCGCGATCAGCCCGAGGGCATGATCGCGCTCCGCTATTTGACATAGACCCAGCTCGGGTGCAGCAGCGGAAAGGCGATTACACCGATCACTGCGGCAGCCGCAACGAGCACCGGATTGCTGATCTTGAACCGGAACAGGACGGCTAGACTGACTAGTCCGACCAGGACGGTCAGCCAATCGCCGATTGCAATCTTGCCGAGCAGGATGCAGGCGCCGAGGATCGTGCCGATCGCGGCGGCGTAGGCGCCCTTGACAAACCCCTGAACGTTGGGGTTGTCGCGGTGACGGACCAGGATTGGGGCGACGATCAGGATCAACAGGAATGACGGCAGGAAGATGCCGATCGTCGAGACCAGCGAACCCCAGAAACCCGCGACGAGATAGCCGACGAAAGTGGCGGTGATGACTACCGGACCCGGGCTGATCATGCCAACCGCGACTGCGACAAGGAACTCGCGCCCGTTGAGCCAGCCGGTCTGCTGCACCAGTCCCTTCTCGAGGAAGGGTACGATGACCAGTCCGCTGCCGAATGTAAGGCTTCCAGCTTTGAGAAAGAAACCGAGCAGCCTACCGAGGATGTCGAAACTGGCGGTCTTTGTGCCGATACTGACCGGGGCGAGCGCCATCAGCGCCTCGGTCGGCGGCTTGCGGCCGCGCAATAGCGAGCCGTAATAGACGATCCCGATAACTCCGGAGAAGATGAAGAGGATCGCGACCTCGGCTTGCAGCCAGACGGTGACCACAAAGCACGCAGCGGCAATCACCCATTGCAACCAATCCTCCATGCCGAGCTTTGCCAGGCGATAACAGGAATGGAGAATTAGCGCGATCACTGCGGGGCTCACGCCGTAAAAGACCGCGGTCATCCAGGACAGCCCGCCGAAATGCACATAAAGCGCACCGAGCGCAGCGACGATCAGAAAATTCGGCAGGATGAAGGCCCAGCCGCCGGCCCATGCACCCCAGAAACCACCGCGCAGGTAGGCGATGAATATGCCGACCTGGATCGCCAGTGGGCCGGGCAATGACTGGCTGACGGCGACGGCGTTGCGCATCTCCTCCCTACTCAGCCATTGGCGCTCCTGGACAAGCTCCTTCTCCATAAGGCCGACAAGCGCCACGGGTCCGCCGAACCCCAGGGTGCCGAGACGGAGAAAATAGCCGACGACTTCGCGCAGCGGACGGCGTTGCGGCAGTGCGGGGGTGAGCGCGTCTGGGCTCGCTGGTTCGGGAGTGGTCATTTTTCTTCCTTAGGCCCGCGTCGCCATCGCCGCCGGGTTCCAATCGTGCCCCTGGTTGCGACAGTCGCGGCACCAGGCGTAGAGGGCGTCATAGACGGTCATCCCGTGCTCCAGCATCGCGTGATCGTCGGCGTAGATCGCCGAAAGGCCCAAAGACACGGCCAATAGACCCGAAGATTGCGGGGTCAGCTCGAGCCGCGCCGTGTCGGCGCCGCGGACGATCAGCGCAAGCGCGTCGAGCGCCGGATCTTCGATTCCGTATTCCTTAAGGAAGGCGTCGAAACTGCACAGCTCGCCATCATGGGAAAACGGCTCGGCACCCGGGATATCGTACGCCGTGGCCCCGGTCTCCGCGGCGACGGCGAAGACGCGCTCGGTGGGCACGAACAGGAACCGGGCCTCGGGGTTAATGAAGCGGCGGATCAGCCAGGGGCAGGCGATGCGATCAATTTTGGGCCGCTCGCGGGTCACCCACCCGTCCGATCCCGCGGCGAGCTTGCGGCGACGTGGCAGCCCGAGCTCGGCCCAACCAGTGATGCCATGTTCGAGGAAACAGGCGTCGGTCCCGGCTGCGCGTAGTGTCGTTGCAGCATTTTGGCTGACTTCCTGCCCGTGAGCACAATAGACGACGACGGCACGCCCCTCGGGCAGCTCGCGACGCCAATCATCGACCTCTCCAGGAAGCCGACGGAGCGCACTGATGATTACCGTGCCGTCGGCCTCGAAAGCCGGGCTTCTCCGGACATCGACTATGGTCGGTGCCAGCTCTGTACCGAGCCGGGAGTAGAGGGCTTGCGCCGAAATAGAAAAACGGCCCTGAGCATCCATGAGCGCGCACTCCTCGCAACGCGAGCGGCGCAGAACTTGGACGGAAGACCGTCTGACGGGGCGTCTGCCTTGCCCCGTAACTGACCTAACAATTAGGGTGTCCGGGCCGCGTTGGCAAGGCGGAAAATTCACACCGTTTCATGCGGCCTTTACGGCTCAAGACGAGGCGTAGCGAAACCTATTAGGTTGCGCGCCTGCGCAAGCTCGGCAAGAGGCGCACCCAATCGGCGAGAATGCCCCTACCTTTCCGCTGCAGCCAATTTTCACCCTTCTGAAGTGATCGTTAAAACTGCCTTAAAGAAGGCAGCGCAAAAGCCGGCAGCACGTAGCATATAAAGAGGACACCCTATGAACGCGAACCGGTTGCGTATTGGTTTTATCGTGGTGGCTTTACTTGCGATCAGCGGCGGTTTATCGGGGCTGGGTTACCACGGATGGCATGGTACCGAGGTCGCTTTAGCAGCATCGGCACAGGAAAAGGCGCAGGCGCGCAACTCGCTCAATCAGGTGACAGCTGCGCTGCGTTCCGTTGATACCGCTTACGCTTCGGGCAATGCGGCAGAGGCCCAAACCAAGTTCGAAGAAGCAAGGGCCAACTGGGACAAGATCGCTCCCGTGATCTCGGCGCGCGAGGCACGCGAACAGCAACTTCTGTTC
>Ga0126371_10002561_pt1 | contig 15675 bp, 13 predicted proteins | sample PanSoiMetaPlot_4_FD_110145 | JGI IMG/M metagenome (GOLD analysis project Ga0126371, IMG submission 110145) | Tropical forest soil microbial communities from Panama - MetaG Plot_4 | ecosystem: Environmental > Terrestrial > Soil > Tropical forest > Bulk soil | place: Panama | collected 2016-02-17 | reverse complement strand
TATCTCATCTCGGAGCTGTCAGCCCGACGGCCAGGTCATATCACCGCCCTGTGCGAGATCGCGCCGCCGCGAATTGGCGCGGTGCTGTGCGTCGGCCATGCGCACGCCGGCGAGTTCGGGAGCCTGGATCAGATCGCGCTCGCCAAGGGCGAGCTTCCGGCCGCGCTGCCAGCGGACGGGATCGCGGTCCTCAACGCCGACGACCGGCGGGTGGCCGCGATGGCAGCGCGCACCGCCGCGAGAATCGTGACGTTCGGACGGTCTACCGATGCCGATGTGCGCGCCGAGGCAATCCGCACCGACGGACTCGGCAGGCCTGGCTTCACGCTGATCACCAGATCAGGATCAGCGCCGGTTCAGCTCCAGCTCTACGGCGAGCATCACGTGACCAATGCCCTGGCCGCCGCCGCTCTGGCGCAGGAGCTCGGCATGCCTGCCGACGCGATCGCCGCCGGGCTCTCGGCCGCAGAGGCGAGGAGCCGCTGGCGGATGGAGGTAACCAGGCGGCCGGACGGCGTCACTGTCGTCAACGACGCTTACAACGCCAATCCCGATGCGGTGAGCGCAGCGATTGCGGCGCTGGCAAGTATCGCGCGGGATGGGCGCAGCCTTGCCGTCCTCGGTTACATGACCGAGCTCGGCAGCGAGGCTGCCGAGCTGCATGAGAAGGCTGGCGCGCAGGCGGCGCGCGCTGGTGTGGCCGTCCTGATCGTGGTTGGCGATGATGCGGCTCCGATGCTGGCCGGCGCCAAGTCGGTATCGGCATGGTCCGGCGAGCTAGTCCATGTGCCCGACGTTGCGACGGCAGTTCAGGCAGTGCGCAGCCGAACCCGTCCCGGCGACGTCGTACTAGTCAAGGCGTCGCACTCGATAGGTCTGGAACGAGTGGCACTGGCGCTCACCGGCGAGCGACCGCTGCGAGATGAGGAGGACACTGCCCGGTGAGAACGATCATCATCACCGGTGTCGTGTCACTGCTGCTCGCCCTGTTCGGCTCGCCGCTGGCCATCCGGCTGCTGCGGCGCCAGGGATACGGCCAGCTGATCCGGGTCGAAGGCCCAAAAGCACACGAGACGAAGCGCGGCACGCCGACCATGGGCGGCGCGGTTATCGTGCTCGCCTCGCTGATCGGATACCTCGTCGGCCACATCGTTACCCGCGATCCGATGACCGTGTCTGGCGGCCTGGTGCTGCTGCTGATGACAGGCCTCGGCTTGGTCGGCTTCATCGACGACTTCATCAAGATCTACCGGCAAACCAGCCTGGGTCTGCGGGCAGGAGCGAAGCTAGCCGGTCAGGCGGTCGTGGGCGCGATCTTCGCCATCGAGGTCCTGCAGCACGCAGATGGGTTTGACCTCACCCCGGCCGACGCGCACCTTTCGTTCCTGCGGGATTTCGGTCCGACGATCGGCGTGCTGCCGTTCGTCGTCTGGGTCGTCATCCTCATTGCCGGAGTCTCGAACGGGGTCAACCTCACCGACGGCCTCGACGGCCTGGCCACGGGCGCAATAGTGCAGGTGCTGGCGGCGTATGTGCTGATCGGCATCTGGCAGGAGCGAAACGACTGCACGAACGTCATCGCCAGGCAGTGCTACAGCGTTCGCGATCCGCTGGACCTCGCGGTGGTGGCAGCGGCCGTCCTCGGAGCGTGCCTGGGTTTCCTCTGGTGGAATGCACCGAAGGCCGAGATCTTCATGGGAGACACCGGCGCGCTGGCACTAGGCGGAGTGCTCGGCGGCCTGGCGATCTGCACCAAGACTCAGCTGCTCCTGCTCATCCTCGGCGGCCTGTTCGTGATCATCACGATGTCGGTGATCATCCAGGTCGCCTCGTTCAAGACGACCGGCAGACGGGTGTTCAAGATGAGCCCGCTCCATCATCACTTCGAGATGATCGGCTGGGCAGAGACGACGATCGTGATCAGGTTCTGGCTGATCTGCGGGCTGTGCATCGCATTTGGCCTCGGCCTGTTCTACGCCGAGTGGCTGCAAACATAGATCCATGGAAAGTCCCGATCCTCGCGACCAGCGGCCGGCATTGGCCGGCCGGCGGGTATGCGTCGTCGGCCTCGGCATCACCGGTCAGTCCGTCGCGAACCTGCTCGCAGACCGGGGCGCCGTAGTCACCGCTGTTGACTCGCGTGACGATGCGGAACGTCAGCAGATCGGGGCTGGGCTTGAGCATGCAGGCATCGAGGTGCGGCTCGGCCCGGAGCACGTCGGCCCTGGCTCGGCCGTCCCTGCTGGCGTCGAGCTAGTCGTTACCTCACCGGGGCTACGGCCGGACACGCCGCTGCTCGCCGGTGCGGTGGCGGCCGGGGTGGAGGTGATCAGCGATGTCGAGCTGGCCTGGCGGCTGCGCCCGGTTCTGCCAGGCGGCGGGCGCCAGCAATGGCTGGCCATCACCGGCACCAATGGCAAGACCACGACCATTCGGATGCTGGCCGCCATGCTCGCGGCCGGCGGGCACCGCAGCGTCGCGGCGGGCAACGTCGGCACGCCGATTCTGGCTGCGGTCACCGATCCCGAGCCGTATCCGGTTGTCGCGGTCGAGTTGTCGAGCTTCCAGCTGTACTGGAGCTCGACCATCGCGCCGCTGGCCGCCGTGGTGCTCAACATCGCCGCGCATCACCTGGACTGGCACGACGACATGGACTCCTATGTCGCCGCCAAAGCCCGGATCTATGCTCCTGGCACGATCGCCATCAGCAATGCCGACGATCAGCGCACGGTCGCGATGGCGGCAGCCTCGGACCGCGTCAGCCGCAGGGTGGCATTCAGGCTCGGCCCGCCCGGGCCCGGCGAGCTCGGGGTGGCCGATGACTTCCTGACTGACTGGGCTTTCGCGTCGCAGCCGACACCGCTGGCGGCGGTGAGCCTGGTGCGCCCTGCCGCTCCGCACAATGTCGCCGACGCACTCGCGGCCGCGGCGCTGGCCAGGACGTACGACGACGCGCCGGAGTCAATCGCCGCGGGGCTGGCCGCGTTCCAGCCGGAGCCGCATCGGATTGCGGACGTCGCCTGCATAGATGACGTGCGATACGTCGACGACTCCAAGGCCAGCAATCCGGCGGCGGCTGGCGCGTCGCTAGCCGCGTTCGGATCCATCGTCTGGATCGCAGGGGGACTGTGCCAGGGAACGGACGCCGACCTGGAAGCGCTGGTGGCCAGCGCCGGCCCACGGCTGCGCGGAGCGGTGCTACTAGGCGCGGACCGGGCGAGATTTGCTCGCGCTCTGGCGCGACACGCGCCCGATGTCCCAGTCAGAGAGGTATCAGCCATCGACACTGGAGTCATGGACCTCGTGGTAGCGCACGCCGCGCAGCTGGCGAAGCCAGGAGACACGGTACTGCTGGCACCCGCGGCTCAGTCCTTCGACCTGTTCCGCGACTATCCAGCCAGGGGAGATGCGTTCGCGGCGGCCGTCGCGCGGCTGGCGGCCTCGAGGTGAGCGTGACGCTGGGCCAGCAAGGCCGGAGGCGGACCAGCGACGATACGAAGAAGCCGGCCAGCGCGGCGAGCGCTGCAGGCGCCGGACTGCGCGGCGCAGGAACAGCACCCGACCTGCGGGAGCGCCTCGCCCGCTGGAAGTCACTGCTCGATCGGCCGCTGACTTCCTACTACCTCATACTCGGCTGCACGTTGCTGCTCCTGGCGCTCGGCCTGGTGACTGTGCTGTCGGCGTCGACTGCGTACCAGCTCGAGCAGGGGCTGCCGCCTTACGCCGTCTTCCAGAAGCAGGTCCTGGGCGCCGCTGCCGGGCTGGTGATCATGTGGCTCGCCGCGAAGCTGCCTCCCCGGCTGTTCCGAGCGTGCGCGTACCCGCTGCTGATCGCGTCGGTGCTCGGGCTTGTGCTCGTGCTGCTGGTAGGGCCCCGGATCTACGGCGCCGAGCGGTGGGTAAGCCTGGCGGGCATCCAGGTGCAGCCCTCGGAGTTCGCCAAGCTCGCGTTCGTGCTGTGGGGAGCCGACCTGCTGGCGCGCAAGCAGAAGCTGCGGCAGCTCACCGACTCCCGGCAGCTGCTCCTGCCGCTGCTGCCCGGCCTGGTGCTACTCGCCAGCCTGGTCATGCTCGGCGATGACCTGGGGACGACGTTCCTGCTGGTCGTCATCTTCCTGGCACTGCTATGGGTGATCGGCACGCCAGCCAGGCTGCTGGTCGGGATGCTCGGCCTGATGGCCTTCGTGATGCTGATGCTGATCGTGGTGCAGCCGTGGCGGCTGGCCCGAATTACCGGATTCCTCGGCCAGTCATCGGCCAACTGCACATCCTGCTATCAGCTCACCGAGGGCAAGTATGCGCTCGGCTCGGGTGGCTGGTTTGGTGTCGGCCTGGGCGCGAGCAAGGCCAAGTGGGGCTGGGTACCCAACAGCCCGACCGACTTCATCTTCGCGATCCTGGGCGAGGAGCTGGGGCTGCTCGGCACACTCTGCGTGATAACGCTGTACGGCGGAATCGCCTTCGCCGGGCTGCGGATCGCCCGCCGGGTACCAGACACGTTCAGCCGGCTCGCGGCCGGGGCTATCACCATGTGGATCATCGCCCAGGCGCTGGTGAACATCGGCGCAGTGCTCGGAGTGCTGCCGATCACCGGCGTGCCGCTGCCGCTCATCTCGGCCGGGCTATCGTCGCTGCTGGTGACCATGACAGCACTCGGAATCCTGATGGCGCTCGCCAGATCCGAACCAGGCGCGAAGGAGGCGCTGGCGGCGGCCGGACCCAGCACGCCGCGGCGCCTCATGCGCTGGCTCGGCCTCGAGCAGCGGCCAGACTAAGCCGGGCGCTACCTTCTGACTAGTACGCGCGGCAGGCGCGCAGCAGAGAAAGTGACAGGTCAATGGGGCTGAGCGTGGTGATCGCCGGCGGCGGCACCGGCGGCCACATCGAGCCTGCGCTCGCGCTCGCGGATGCGGTGAGGCGGGCTGAGCCCGCAGCCACGATCACCTGCCTGGGTACCGAGCGCGGGCTGGAGACCCGGCTCGTACCGATGCGCGGGTACGACCTGGCGCTGATCCCGCCTGTGCCGCTGCCGAGGTCAGTCACGCCGGAGCTGATGTCAGTTCCCGGCCGGCTCGCCGCCGCAGTCCGGGCGACCGCCGCGATTCTGGACGCCGCGCACGCCAGCGTCCTGGTCGGCTTCGGCGGCTACGTCGCCGCGCCCGGATACCTGGCAGCCCGGCGCCGAAGGGTGCCGATCATCGTGCACGAGGCGAATGCCAGGCCTGGCCTGGCCAACCGGCTCGGCGCCCTGCTGACCCGGCGCGTGTACACCGGCCAGCGCAGCACCAGGCTGCCGCACGCGCATTACCTGGGCATCCCGATCAGGCGGGAGATCGCCGGGCTTGACCGGCTCGCGCACGGCGACAAGGCCAGGGCGCACTTCGGCCTGCAGCCAGACCTCCCGGTCCTGCTTGTCACTGGCGGCTCGCAGGGAGCCGCCTCACTTAACCACGCGGTGCTCGGTGCGGCGGGGGCCATCAGGGATGGGGGCGTCCAGGTGCTGCACATCGCCGGACCGAGATCCGGCGATCTGCAGGTACAACCGGGAGCAGCGCCGTACGTCGTGCTGCCGTACCTGGACCGGATGGACCTTGGCTATGCGGCCGCCGACTTCGCCTTGTGCCGGGCCGGCGCGATGACGTGTGCGGAGCTCGCCGCGGTCGGCCTGCCCGCGGCCTACGTCCCGCTGCCGCACGGCAACGGCGAGCAGCGGCTCAACGCGGCGCCCATCGTCGAAGCCGGTGGCGGTCTGATCGTTTCCGATGCTGACCTGACGCCGGGCTGGATCACCCGCGAGCTGCTGCCGATCCTGCTCGATGACGGGCGCCTCCTGGCGATGTCGCGAGCTGCCGCCGCCACCGGCAATAAGAATGCAGACGCGGACCTGGCCGGCGCGGTACTGGCCGCCGCGTCGTCGCCGAATGCTGGAGGGTAGCGATGGGGCTCGTGACGCCGGTCGAGCCGGTGCCCGTGGAAGATCTGGGCAAGGTGCACTTCACCGCCATCGGTGGCGCCGGGATGTCGGGGATCGCTCGCATCCTGCTCGCTCGTGGTGTGCGGGTATCCGGCAGCGACTCGGCTGACTCGGCCCTGCTGGGCGAGCTCGCGGCGGCCGGCGCTCGGGTGCGCGTTGGACATGATGCAGCGAACCTGGGCGACGCCGACACGCTGGTGGTGTCAACCGCGATCAGGCCCGACAACCCTGAGCTCCTGGAGGCTCAGCGACGTGGCATCCGGATCCTGCACCGGGCCGCGGCACTGGCGAGCGTGATGCTAGGACGGCAGGGGATCGCGGTCGCCGGCACCCACGGCAAGACCACGACAACCTCGATGATCACCACCGTGCTGCGGCACGGCGGGGCCGACCCGTCCTATGTCATCGGCGGGATCCTGGCCGAGACCGGCCTCGGCGCGGACGAGGGGAGTGGTCGGGGCTTCGTCGTCGAGGCGGACGAGAGCGACGGCTCTTTCCTCATGCTGTCGCCAGCTACTGCCGTCGTCACCAGCGTGGAGGCCGACCACCTCGACAACTACGCCAGCCTCGAGCAGATCGAGCAGGCGTTCGCCGCATTCGTCGGCAAGGTGCCGGCCGGCGGGCTGCTCGTCGCCTGCGCCGACGACGCCGGCGCCCAGGCGCTCACCGGCCGGGTCGGACCTGCAGTGAGGGCCCTGACCTACGGGACGTCGCCCGATGCGGATTACCGCATCATCGGCATCGAGCCGCGGGGCATGAGGACCGGGCTTGCTGTCGTCGGATCGGGCCGTACCGCGCTCGCGAGCGCTGGCGAGGTTGAGGCAGAAATCGCAGTGCCCGGCCGGCACAACGCGCTGAACGCGGCGGCGGCGCTAGCTGTCGCGGTCGAGCTCGGCGTTCCCGTGGCCCGCGCCGTAGCCGGGCTGGCTGCCTACCGCGGCGCGCGCCGTCGGATGGAGCTGAAAGGCGAGGCCGACGCAGTGCAGGTCGTCGATAGCTACGCTCATCATCCGACCGAGCTGGCTGCCGATCTGGCGGCGGCCAGGGATCTAGTCGCCGGCGGGCGGCTGATCGCGATCTTCCAGCCACACCTGTTCAGCCGGACCAGGATCTTCGCCAGCCAGTTCGGAGCCGCGCTCGGTCATGCCGACGAGGTCCTGGTCATGGACGTGTACGCGGCGCGCGAGGATCCCGAGCCCGGCGTCACCGGGGCGCTGGTCGCCGACGCGGTACCCGGCGGACGCGCGATGTTCGTGCCGGACCGGGCCAGCGTCCCGTCGCTGGCCATCGGGCTCGCCAAGCCGGGCGACATCATCCTCACGATGGGTGCTGGCGATGTCACCGAGCTCGGGCCGCAGCTCGTTGCCGCCCTGCGGGACCGCGCCGGGGAAGCCTGACGTGGGCTCGCCGCGCACTGCGCGAGGCGGCGCGTCCGGACCTGCGCAGGCAATGGCCGCGCCGTCGGGCGGTCTGCCCGGCGGTCCCACGCCGGAGAAAACAACCGACGGGACCGGCAAGCGCGCCGACAAACCGCCGTCGTCGAAGAAGCGCCGCGAGCCGTGGCGCATTGCCTTCTTTGGCGTGCTGGTCCTGGCCATCCTCGTCGGCGCTGCCTGGGCGTTGCTGGGATCGAGCTTGCTGGTTGTCCGCCATGAGCGGGTGACCGGCAACCGGACAGTTCCGGCCGCGCGAATCCTCGCCGCCGCGGGCATCAAGCACGGCACCCCGCTGCAGTCGGTGAACACAGCCGCGGCGGCCAGGCGGGTGGAGCGGATCAACCAGGTCTTGTCCGCTACGGTCAGCCGGTCGTGGCCCGACGGCATCGTGATCTCGGTACGGGAGCGGACTCCAGTGCTGGCCGTGGCCAGTGGCAGGCGCTTCGCCCTCATCGATGGCTCCGGCGTGATCGTCAGCTGGTCGTCGAGCCAGCCTGCCGGCATGCCGCGGCTGACTGCGCCCGCACTGGCGCAGGTGCATGGCAGCAGCGCCGTGCTCTCGGCAGCAGCGGTCGTGCGCGAGCTGCCTGCGAGTCTGCGCGCGCTCGTGAAGTCGGTGGCCGCGACGGGCCCAGATGCCGTGAGCTTGCACCTGCGGAGCCGCGTCACGGTGCTATGGGGCGGTCCGGGCCAGGCCGCTGCCAAAGCGGCGGAGCTGACGGTGCTGCTGCGCACTGGCGCCAGGCACCTGGACGTCAGTGACCCGAGCACAGTAGCCACGCAAGGCTGACCAGGACACATTGTGCTGCGACACGCCGGCGGGGGATCGCTACCAGTGGTTGACCACTGGCAGGGCGCAACCCTACTGTCCCTATCAGTCGGCAGCTTGACATAACTCTAAATCTCAAGTTGAGGGTGAGAGTTTGACTAGCCGTGAATCCGCTGGACCTGCCCTGCCGGTAGTAACGGGGGCGTTCGCGGGCAGGAGCTACCGCCGGGGCTCAGTCAGCCCGGCCCGGTGCCTGGCCGTGACGGCGGCGTAGGGTCCGGAAGGATCGACGAGCGGAAAGGGTTCCTCCTCGTGGCAGCACCGCAGAACTACTTGGCGGTCATCAAGGTCGTCGGTATCGGCGGGGGCGGCGTCAACGCCGTGAACCGGATGATCGAAGAGGGACTCAGGGGCGTTGAGTTCATCGCGATCAACACAGACGCGCAAGCGCTGCTGATGAGCGACGCCGACGTCAAGCTCGATGTCGGGCGAGAACTCACCAGGGGTCTCGGGGCTGGAGCCAACCCGGACATCGGCACCAAGGCGGCGGAGGACCACCGCGAGGAGATCGAGGAAGTTCTCAAGGGCGCCGACATGGTCTTTGTCACCGCAGGCGAAGGCGGTGGCACCGGGACCGGCGGTGCGCCAGTCGTCGCATCGGTGGCCCGAGCGCTCGGTGCGCTCACTATCGGCGTCGTGACGAGGCCGTTCGGGTTCGAGGGCAAGCGCCGTGCAGCACAGGCCGACTCCGGAATCGAGCGCCTGCGGGCCGAGGTCGACACGCTGATCGTGATTCCGAACGACAGGCTGCTATCGATCTCCGACCGGCACGTCAGCGTCCTGGACGCATTCAAGGCCGCAGACCAGGTGCTGCTGTCCGGTGTGCAGGGCATCACGGACCTGATCACGACACCCGGCCTGATCAACCTCGACTTCGCGGACGTGAAGTCGGTGATGTCCGGGGCCGGATCGGCGCTAATGGGCATCGGCAGCGCCCGCGGCGATGACCGATCAGTCGCCGCGGCGGAGATGGCCATCTCCAGCCCGCTGCTTGAGGCCAGCATCGATGGCGCGCACGGTGTGCTGCTGTCCATTCAGGGCGGCTCTGATCTCGGCCTGTTCGAGATCAACGAGGCGGCGCAGCTCGTCGCCAACTCGGCCGCACCTGATGCCAACATCATCTTCGGTGCGGTCATCGACGACGCGCTCGGTGACGAGGTCAGGGTCACGGTCATCGCGGCTGGGTTCGATGAGCCGCAAGGATCGCGCACGAGGGCCCGTACCTCAGCCTATGGAGGTATGGCGCCGGCCGCTCAGGAAACGCAGTGGCGGCCCTTTTCGGCCGGGGACCATCAGCCGGGGCTCACGGCTCCGCCGGTCGCTGCATCCACGTCGGCGCGGCGGGACAGGGAGCGACTAGACGAGTCGGGGGTCAACGGCTCAAGTATTTCGGCCGGCGCCCGCGAAGAAGCAGTGAAGATCGACTCGGTGCCTGCACCCAGAGTGGCAGCCCAGGACGTCTTCGGACCTGGCGGCGAGAGCCAGCCAGCGCCACCTCGTCCGGCGCCAGTCAGGCCGGCTGACGCGGCGAGTACAAGGCGCAAGTCCGTGGTATTCGAGGAGGATGACGAACTCGACGTGCCCGACTTCCTTAAGTGAGTCAGCTGTGCGCTGGTGTCCGGTACCTGGTGACCGGGCGGGACGGGGGCGCGAGTAATGGGCCGTTCTCGTCCCTGAACCTCGGCCTGGCGGTGGGCGACAACCCGGCGACCGTCCTATCCAACCGGGCGCGGGTGGCTGCGAGCTGCGGTCTGACCTCGACGGATATCGCCTGGATGCGCCAGGTGCACGGGACAGTCGTCAGGTACGCCGATGCTGGCTGGCTCGAGCGGCCCGGTGAGTCGTGCGATGCGGTCTTCACTGATCAGGCCGGGCTCGCGCTCGCTGTCCAGGTCGCCGACTGCGTGCCGGTCCTCGTCGCCGATCCGGAGGCGCGGCTGGCCGGAGCGGCGCATGCCGGCCGCGAGGGCATGCGCGCCGGAGTAGTGCCTGCCTTGATCGCGGCGATGGTCGATGCGGGCGCGAAGGTCGACCGGATGCATGCGCTCATCGGGCCAGGGATCTGCGGTGGCTGTTACGAAGTGCCCGAGCAGATGCATGCGGCAGTCAGCGCCGTGGTCCCCGCCGCGAGCTGCGTGACCAGGTCGGGCACAGCCGGACTCGACATCGCCGCAGGGGTGCGTGACCAGCTAGCCCGTGCTGGCCTGGCGGCCGTCAGCCACGACGAGCGTTGCACCAGGGAATCGGCAGATCTGTTCTCCTTCCGGCGCGACGGCGAGACGGGCCGGTTCGCGGCCCTGGTCTGGCTTGAGCCGTAGCACCCGCCCCGCTGCAATGATGTGACCGTGATTCCACCACCCGAAGGCGGCGACTCGGGCCGTCTGGAGGAGCTGTCGAGCAACCTGGCGTCGGTCCGGGCAAGGATCGAGGCGGCCTGCGAGGCGGCGGGGCGTGAGCCGTCGCAAGTGCGGCTCATCGCGGTGACCAAGACCTTCCCGGCGAGCGACGTGATGCTCCTCAGCCAGCTCGGGGTCGGCGACTTCGGTGAGAACCGCGACCAGGAGGCCGCGCCGAAAGCTGCCGCGTGCGCGTCCGCGGGGGTGCGGCCGCGCTGGCACTTCGTCGGCCAGTTGCAGGTCAACAAGGCCGGGAGCGTCGTCACGTACGCCGACGTCGTGCACTCGGTGGACCGGGCCAGATTGGTCACCGCCCTCGGTCGCCGGGCTGTCGGCGCGGGCAGGCAAATCGGCTGCCTGGTACAGGTGAGCCTGGACGAGGCGGAGGGGCGCGGCGGAGCTCCGCCGGACCAGGTAGTAGACCTGGCAGGTGCGATCGCGGCGGAGCCGGGACTGTCTCTGGAGGGCGTGATGGCGATCGCTCCACTTGGTCGGCCTGCCCGGCCCGCGTATGCGCGGCTGAGGCAGATCGCTGACTCGGTGCGACTTGCATTCCCCGCCGCCGTTGTCATTTCCGCAGGCATGAGCGATGACCTGGGCGAAGCAATAGCAGAAGGCGCGACACACGTGCGCATCGGTACGGCGTTGCTCGGCGGCCGGCGGGCCTTCGTCAGGTAATGTCCGACGCGTGGCACCTGGCGTGAGCCGGGCCGCCTGGCATGCACACCGGAGGGCAGAAGATGGCCAGCGCGATGCGCAAGATGGCGGTCTATCTCGGCCTGGTAGAGGACGACCACCGTTACGAGGACCAGTACCAGGAAGAGTACGTCGAAGAGTATGACGAGTACGGCGCCGAGGTTGTGCAGGAAGACGACCCGCATCAGGTGCACGTCGGGCCTGGTCAGGCCATGAGCCGGAACGGCGACCGCGGGACTAGCAGTCTCGTGCACACGACTGATTTGACACGTATCACGACAGTGCATCCGCGGACGTACAATGAAGCCCGGACGATCGGAGAGTACTTCCGTGAGGGTACTCCGGTGATCATGAACCTGACCGAAATGGTCGACAGCGATGCCAAGCGTCTCGTCGACTTCTCGGCAGGCCTGATCTTCGGATTGCGGGGGAGCATCGAACGCGTTACGAACAAAGTGTTCCTGCTTTCCCCGGCCAACGTCGAGGTTGCGGCGGAGGACAAGGCCCGCATCGCGGAGCGAGGCTTTTTCAACCAGAGCTGAGCGTTACTCAGGCGATCGCGCCAAAGCTGTCGGCGGCCCATCAGCCGGCAGGTACCGATAGGCGGGCAGGCGAGTGAACCACATAGTCAGGGACGTTCTTTTTTACGCCCTCTCTGCTTACCTGGTGCTCCTCATCGGGCGCATGATCTTCGGGTGGATACAGGCATATGCACGGACCTGGTCTCCCACCGGGATCCTGCTCATCATTGCCGAGTGTGTTTACTCGGCCACAGATCCGCCACTGAGATTTCTAAGGCGCTACATTCGGCCGCTCCGGATCGGTAGTCTGGCTCTTGACCTCAGCTTCATGCTGCTGTTCCTGGTGGTCTATGTGCTCTGGCAAGTCGTCCAGTTCCAGTAAGAACATCGGGTAGCGTCCATAAAACGGACAAAGCTACAGGGAGAAGAGATGCCACTGACGCCCGCGGACGTGCGGAACAAGCAGTTCAGCACTACCAGGCTCAGGCCGGGCTATGACGAAGAGGAAGTCGATGCCTTCCTCGACGAGGTAGAAGCGGCACTGGACGAGCTCATCCAGGACAACGAAGAGCTCAGGGCCAAGCTGGCTGAGGTACTGCGGGGCAAGCCACCGGCGACGCTGTCCCCACAGGCCGACCTGCACGAAATGGCGCAGGAACCAGTGCGGCGTGAGCCAGAGCGCAGGCCAGAGCCTGTGATGATGAGCTCCCCCCGGCCAGCCGAGGACAACATGGATACCGTGGCCCGCGTGCTGGCGCTCGCCCAGCAGACGGCGGACCAGGCGATCGCCGATGCCAGGCGGGAGGCCGACGAGACGCTCGGTCGCGCTCGGCGGGAGGCGGATGACATCCTCACCAAGGCTCGTCGCCAGTCTGAGCAGATCACCAGCGATGCCCGCGCGCGCGCCGAGAGCCTCGAGCGCGATGCGCAGGAGCGGCACCGCCAGGCCATGGGATCGCTCGTTCAGTCCCGCGAGGAACTGGAGCGCCGGGTCGACGACCTGCGTGCGTTTGAGCGTGAGTACCGCAGTCGGCTCAAGGCTTACCTCGAGGGCCAGCTCCGCGACCTGGAGGCTGGCGCCGCGGACAGCGGGGTGTTCCCGGCAGTCGGCGGCCCGCAGTCAGGTGGCATGGGCCGCGCCGAGATGCGCAACGGCCAGAGCAGCGGCTACCCCGCGATCCCCGAGCCAGTGGCGCACAACAACGGCGGCTTCCACCCGTCAGACGTGGGCCAGCCCGACCGTCGCTAGCACGGCCGGGCATTGACCGCGCTCACAACTGACGGAGCCTGCCGGTGATCCGGTTCAGCACGATCGTTTCGGTCGTGGTGATAGCGCTCGGCATGCTTGTCGTGGGCGCAGTCTCCGCCAACCTGACGCTGGTGTATCTGGCCATCGGGATCGACGCGGTGGCGCTGGTGTTGTTCGTCGCGGCCGTAGTGATCTGGCGCGACCAGATCTTCGGCCACTCGGCGCAACAGAGGGGTGACCGGGAGCCGATCAGCTCGGCGCAGGAGGTACCGGCGGCCTCGCCCGCGGGCGGCGCTGACTTCGCGGATGTAGCCCGGCCGTCAATGCCTGCGTATGCCGGTGCGGGGCGGACTCGCGCCGCCGAGCGCCGACCGGATGTGCTCAGGCCGCTCGAGCCGGATGTTCGCCAGGACCGTAGCCCGCGCCCGGAGCCTCGTCCGGGCGATGAGCGCGGCCGAGGCGATGACCACGGCAAGCCGGAAAGACGCGGAGCGGTTCAGGAACGGGGAGATCGCCAGGACCGCGGAGGTCGTCAGGACCGCGACTGGCCGCGCGACGACCGCGGCTGGCCGAGCGACGACCGCGGCAGGCCAGAGGAGCGTGGCGCCCGCGAGCCCGTCGGCAATGGCCGACAGGATCAGAGCAGGCAGCGCCTCCAGTGGGAGCGTTCACCAGACGCTGCGGCAGGACCGCCGGGCGTGCAAACACCGAACTGGGACGAACCCCGGAACCGCCGGCCGGCCGGTCCGGCTGACGGGCCGCAGCGCGATGCCGGACCAGCCCGGCCCGCCGCCGAGGACGCGCCGCCATCCGGTACCTCGTCACCACCGAGGCCAGGCTTCTTCACGCCCTCCACGCGCAAGCAAGAGTCGCCCACTAAAACCGAACCGCCGACGGCGAGGTCGGCTAAGCCCCGGACGAGCGGCGATGGCGAGGCAGAGGCCGCTGCTCCCAGCAAACCGGACGCCAGTCGGCCGATGGCTAGCGGAGCGACGGCCAGCAAGCCAGCAGCCAGCAAGCCGACTGAGACTGCGCCCGCCTCCGGCCAGGAAGCTCCGACCACAGAGGCCCAAGCACAGAGGGCCAAGACTCCGGCGGACCAAGACTCACCTGGCCAAGCCGCGGCGGGCAAGTCCCGCGCTGCCAAGACCGGCGCCGGCGACTCGGCTAAGCCATCGGCCGGGGCAGGGCCAAAGGTCACTGTGGTGCCGGGCATTGCCAGGTACCACATGCCGGACTGCATCCTGATCAGGTTCCTCGGCGAGGAGGACCTGCAGGTCATGCCGCTCGGGGAGGCGGAGGAGAACGGCTGCGTCCCGTGCCGGGCCTGCCGCCCGGAGAAAGAGCTAGCCAAGACCTAGCGCTCGACGTGGTGCAACATCCATCATGATCAACTGGCCTCATTTGCCGTACACACCCACATGTGCGCGGGACGATCCGATGGTGCGGCAGGCGGACCAAGCTCAGACGATCGTGGTGCCGAGGCGCTGCAGCCAGAACGTCAGCCCGAGGTCTGGGTTGTCATGCCTGACGCCGCCCGCGTCCGCCGCCTCTGGCCGTAGCTCGCCGAAGTCGTTGGCCAGGACCTCGCCGCGGATCAGCTGACCGTGCTCGGACAGCGCCTCCGCTAGCTCCGGATCAGCGGCCGACCAGCGCAGCACGACACGGTCGGTGAGCGACAGCCCGTCCGACTTCCGCGCTTCCTGAACGAGCCTTATTACGTCCCGCGCCAGCCCTTCGCGGCGCAACTCCGGCGTGATCGTGACCTCGATCGCGACGGTCTCATTCCCGTCGGCTGCGACCGCCCAGCCGGATCTGGGTGTCTGAGTCACGATCACTTCCTCGGGCTGGATGTCAACCGCACTGCCATCGACGAGAACCTCGGCCCCACCGTGCTCCCGCAGTCGGCTCGCGAGCTCAGCCGGATCCGCTGCGGATATCGCGGCGGCAACCGGCTGGGTGCCGTTGCCGAAGCGCTTGCCGAGCGCACGGAAGTTCGGCCGGACGGTGTGGCTGACCAGCTCAGTGTCGGAGGAGTCGAGCAGCTCAACCACCCGGACATTGAGCTCATCGGCAATCTGCTCGACCAGGGCAGGCGGGAGATCGGCGAAGCCAGGCGCGCTGACCAGTGCGAGCTGCAGCGGCTGGCGTACTTTGACGACCGCGCTCGCGCGCGCAGATCTGCCGAGGTCGACCAGCCGTCGCACGAGCGTCATCTGGTCGCCGAGCTCGGTGTCGATCAGCGCTGGATCGACAGCAGGCCACGTGGCCAGATGAACCGACTCGACGACGTCCGGCGCGCGCAGCACGTCCCAGACGTAGTCGGTGAGGAAGGGCGTGATCGGCGCCATGAGCCTGGTCAAAACATCAAGCACGAACCGCAGCGTGCTAAAGGCTGCGGCTCCTTCTGGCGACCCCGTTCCCTCCCAGAAGCGCCGCCGTGACCGCCGTACGTACCAATTGGACAAGTCGTCGATGAACGCGGCTATCCGGCGCCCGGCCGTGGCCGAGTCGAGCGACTCCATCGCTGCCGTGACATCACGTACCAGGGTATTGAGTTCGCTCAGCAGCCAG
>Ga0126371_10002560_pt1 | contig 15679 bp, 17 predicted proteins | sample PanSoiMetaPlot_4_FD_110145 | JGI IMG/M metagenome (GOLD analysis project Ga0126371, IMG submission 110145) | Tropical forest soil microbial communities from Panama - MetaG Plot_4 | ecosystem: Environmental > Terrestrial > Soil > Tropical forest > Bulk soil | place: Panama | collected 2016-02-17 | reverse complement strand
GAGCGGATGCGCCGTGTCGACCGGCGCGAGGCCCATCAACGCGCGGATCGAATTCTGCCATTCCGCCGCGTGCCGGAGCGACACGATCGCGACGATGGCGCAGCCTGCCGCAGCAACGAGCGTCACACCGCGCATGAAGCGGCCGTCCGGCCGCATCAGCGCCATCCAGGTCCACAGCCAGCCGCCGAAGGCGCCGATGCCGTATCCGGCCCCGAGGCAGACCCCCGAAAGCAGGCCCTGCGTCACGAAAGTCCGCGGGAGCAGCGACGGCGTCAGGGAGGCGGCAAAGAAGAGCGTCCCGAGCAGAAGGCCGGCGATCGAGAACGAATGCCATAGCCGTTTCGCCATGACGCGGAATCGATTGGCAACCATCGTGCTGCGTGCAACGAGGGCGGCGGTTGAGGCGCCAAGATCTGGCATAAGTCAAAGATTATTATCGTTGACAACCAGGGCTTCAACTCACGTCAACTCGCGGGTATTCTGGAGTTCGTGACGCGGAATCGGCATTTCATTCTGACGGCATGCATGAGCACGTCACCAGCCGCAGTTCGCTTTGACGAGCACACCATATGGGTCGACCTGAGCGATGGTCGAACGCTCGGCGTGCCGTTGGCATGGTTTCCGCGTCTACTGCATGCCACGCCAGCCCAGCGCGATAAGGTTGAACTGAGCCGCATCGGTCTTCATTGGCAAGAGCTTGACGAAGATATCTCGGTCGCCGGTCTGCTTTCCGGTGACGACGACCTCGTCCGCTGGAGCACCGAGGCCGCTTGGGTTTCACACCTGACGTAGCGCCTGACGCTTACCGCGATCACACAGCAGTACGATTACCCTTAGCCCACCACGGAACTCGATGGCGGCCGCGACATCGCCATTCGTTGGTGCAATGTTCGATGCACGACATCAGACAATTTGCCCCAACGGCCGCATGACCGAGCAACACAGCACCGCCGACGCGCCGCCATCCGACGCGCAAGCCGGCGCACCCGCCCAATCCGTCCGCGTCATCTTCGCGGCGCTGATGCTGGTGATGCTGCTCGCGTCGCTCGACCAGACCATCGTGTCGACGGCGCTGCCGACCATCGTGGGCGAACTCGGCGGGCTCGCGCACCTCTCCTGGATCGTCACCGCCTACCTGCTGGCGACGACGATCGTCACGCCGCTCTACGGCAAGCTCGGCGACCTCGTCGGCCGCAAGGTCGTGCTGCAGTCCGCGATCCTGCTCTTTCTCGTCGGCTCGGCGCTGTGCGGCATGAGCCGCTCGATGCTCGAGCTGATCCTGTTTCGCGCCATCCAGGGACTGGGCGGCGGCGGCCTGATGGTGACGACCATGGCGGCGGTCGGCGATGTCGTCTCGCCGCGCGAGCGCGGACGCTATCAGGGCCTGTTCGGCGCGGTGTTCGGCGTCTCGACCGTGATCGGGCCTTTGATCGGCGGCTATTTCGTCCAGCACCTGAGCTGGCGCTGGATCTTCTACATCAACCTGCCGCTCGGGCTCCTCTCCGTCGCGGTGATCGGCTGGACGTTTCGCACGCCGCCGCGCCGCCGGCGCCCGGCGATCGACTTCGCGGGCGCCGGCCTGCTCGCCGTGCTGCTCACCGCCGTGATGCTGCTGACGACCCTGGGCGGACAATCGATCGGATGGCTCTCGCCCGCGAGCGGCGCGCTCGTCGCGGCTGCGCTGCTCGGACTCGTCGGCTTCGTCGTCGCCGAGCGGCGCGCGACCGAGCCGATCCTGCCGCTCGCGCTCTTTCGCAACCGCATCTTCGTCGTCTGCTGCGCGGTCGGCTTCATCGTCGGCCTCGCGCTGTTCGGATCCGTGACCTACATGCCGCTCTATCTTCAAGTCGTCCGCGGCCTGAGCCCGGCCCGCGCCGGGCTCGAGCTGACCCCGATGATGGCCGGCCTGCTCGTCACCTCGGTCGGCAGCGGGCGCCTCATCACCGCGATCGGGCGCTACCGCCTGTTTCCGATCATCGGAACCGCGGTGATGACGCTCGGGCTTCTGCTGCTCGCGACGCTGGGCGTCGCTTCGTCGGCGTGGCAGGCCCCGGTCTACATGCTCGTGCTCGGTCTCGGGCTCGGCATGGTGATGCAGGTGCTGATCCTCGCGGTGCAGAACGCGGTCGACTATCGCGATCTCGGCGTCGCGACGTCCGGGGCGACCCTGTTTCGCTCGATCGGCGGCTCGGTCGGCGTCGCCGCCTTCGGCGCGCTGTTCGCCGCGACGCTCGCCCGCGGGCTCGCGGCGCTCGTGCCGCCCGGCGCGCACCTGCCCGCCGCCGCGACGCCGGGCGCGATCGCGGCGCTGCCGCCCGCGCTCAAGGCGGACTACCTCGCGGCGTTCACGGCGGCGCTGCACCCGGTGTTCCTGGCAGCGGCGACGATCGCGGCGATCGGGTTTGCGCTCACCTGGCTGCTCGAGGACCTGCCGCTGCGCGGGCCCGTGCGCGCCGAAACCGTCGGCGAAAGCTTCGCCATGCCGCACGACGCGACTTCGCTCGAGGAGCTGGAGACCATCGTCACGCGGCTGCAGGCGCGCGAGACGCACTGGGAGTTCTACAACCGCGTGGCGCGCTCGCTCGATCTCGCGCTCCCGCCCGACCAGATCTGGCTGCTGGTGCAGGTGTGCCGTTCGGGACCGACCTCCCTGTCGCAGCTGGCAGTGCATTTCGGCGTCCCACTCACCCGCCTCGACGCGATCGCGGCAGAACTCGTCGCCGGCGGGATGATCGCGCGCGCGGCGGATCAATTGTCCTCGACCGAACGCGGCAGGGTTCTGTTCGACCGCCTGGTCGAAGCGCATCGCGATGTGCTGCACCGGCTGGCGGCGCGCTGGTCGCCGGAGCAGCACGAGGAAGCCAAGGCCATGCTGGACGGGCTTGCGCGCAATCTCATCGCCGAGCTTCCGATCGCGCCGGCCGGGCAGCGCGCGGAATTGCGATAAGCGGGGATAACGCGGTTCACGCTTGCGCTTTTCCGGCTATTCGGCGAAGGCATAAATCCTAGTCTGCCTTTCTCGCGCCCGGAGCCTTGCTGCCGGGCGCTTTGCGTTTCGGAGGAGCGCGCCGTCATGCGCATGGACGCCGTCCGCATCACCTTCGCGGCATCACAACCGGACGTAGGCACGCGCCCCCGATTCCCGACTGTTTCCATTGTTCTTCGCATTGTTCTTCGCATTGTTTTTCTATTGTTACCGCATTGTTCGCCATTGTTGTTGCGCCGGTGGATTTTCTCTCGCTCTCGCAAGGCCTTGCATTGTAATTGGCGGCGAATCCCGCATTGTAAATCGCCTGTTATTTTGCCGAGGGCCCCCGGGCAAACCGTTGCGATCCGCAACCAATCCTTGGTCCCGGCCTCACCTGAGGGGGCAGCCCAGGCAGGCCTCCCTGTATTTTCCCTGTTCTTTACAGGCGCGCGTTCTTGGCGGGCTGGGACGTTCTGAGGCCGCGCGTCAACCGGTAACCGTGGCGGCGCGTGTGCGTTGCACCAAAGGGGCAAAACGACTATGTAGGGGCATCGACATTTGGCCGGATCTTCGGGCCGTATCGCCTTCGCTGCAAGCTGGGCAGACGTTCAGAATCTCTCCAAACATCGACCCACGAACGACAGGGCCGCGCCTCACGCGCGGCGCTGAGCCCAAGCACAACCAGACACAACCACGACAGCGAAAGGAATATTTCCATGATGACGGGCACCGTGAAGTTCTACAACAGCCAGAAGGGCTACGGCTTCATTGCGCCGGACGGCGGCGGCAAGGACGTGTTCGTCCACGCGACCGCGCTCGAGCGCGCCGGAATTCACACCCTGAACGAGGGCCAGAAGGTCTCCTTCGACACCCAGGAAGATCGCCGGACCGGCAAGATCGCGGTCGGCACCATCCAGGCCGCGTGACCGCGCAACAAGCCATACGGTCCGCGCTCGCGCGGGCCGCGGAGGTCGCCCCCACGGGGGCGGCCTCACGTCCGTCGGCGCCGACACCGATCGAGCGCATCGAGCGGCAGGGTGCGTTCGACTGCCGGACCTGCGGCGCCTGCTGTTCCTATTCGGCCGAGTGGCCGCGGCTGTCGCTCGAAAGCGAAGCGCACATCGCCCGCATTCCGCGCGAGTTCATCGACGAGGGCGGGCGCGGCATGCGCTGCACCGGCAACCGCTGTGCGGCGCTGGTCGGCGTCGTCGGCAAAGCGACGCAGTGCGCGGTCTACGCGGTGCGGCCCGATGTCTGCCGCACGTGCTCGCGGGGAGATCCCGAGTGCCTGGAGGCGCGCCGCCATTTCGGACTGTGACGTGCCGCACGCCGCGACAGCCGCGGCGGTTTTGTCGATCTGCTGGGGGTGCCAAAAAAAGGAGTTCGGACAAATGTCCAACCTGTTTCAATCCGGCCAGACCGTGCGCCTCGTGCGCAATCTGTCGCTGCGCGCCGCCGCCGACGGCGAGTTCAAGATCGTCCGGGCGCTGCCGAACGAAGGCGGCGAGACGCAATATCGCGTCAAGAGCGTGCGCGAGCCGCACGATCGCGTGGTGAAGGAAAGCGACCTGCAGCCGGCGTAAGGGCGCTGGCGAAGCCACATGGGCAAGTGCCCTGGTTTCTCGGCAGCCGGCAGAATTCCGTAAAACTTTAGCTGCCTTGATCGGCGCTTTGCAGCAATTCGTGCCTATAGATTTCAGGCATGTCCGTGAGTGCTGCCCCGCAACCGCGCTGGAACGAGCGCAAGTTCCATTTCGATCCGACCAAGCCGCGCTGGATCCAGATCCTCAAGATCGCGGCGCAGATGGGCGCGTTCTTCGGCGGCCTGCTGCTGTCCCTCGTGTCGATGTTCGTCTACCCGATGCTGCTGACCGACCGGGGCTTTGCGGCCGTCTATCTGGGCGGCCCCCTGCTCGCCTTCGGCGTCACGTTCTTCCTTGTTCACCGGAGCTGGTTTCCGGCCGACATGCCGCCGTCCGCACGGCTGCAGGTCCGCCTCGGCATCGGCATGTGCGCGGCGTTCGCCTGTGCGGGCCTGTTCGGCATCGTGAACGGGTACCGCACGCCGCTGGTCATCCAGGATTCGCCGATGGTCTATCGGCGCACCTCGACCCCGTCCGATTCGAAGCAGATGGGCTACTATGTCGGCACACGCGTCTGGCCGTCCTCGCGCGACGTGTACGAGGTCATCGTTCCTCGGTCCGTCTACGCGAACCTCGATGACGTGCCCGTGCTGACGCAGGGACGCATCACGCGCCGGCAGATCGAGGCGATCCCGGACCACGGAATGCTGCGCCTCCTGGTTGGCCGCGGACGCCTCGGCGTGAATTGGCTGGATCGCGTCGTCGGCACCAATCCACACAAGCGGCAAACCGAGCACCGCGGCGCCGCGCAGGCCGACCCGACCGGGAGAGGCTGAAGCCGCGCAGAAGCGGCTCAGCTCCGCAAGCCCGGCGCCTCATGCCCGGTGCGCGCAACGTACTCGGTGTATCCGCCGCCGTAACGATGGATGCCCTCCGGCGTCAGTTCGAGCACGCGGTTGGAGAGCGCCGCCAGGAACCGGCGATCATGCGAGACGAACAGCATGGCGCCTTCGTAGCTCGCCAGCGCCGTGATCAGCATCTCCTTGGTCGCCATGTCGAGGTGGTTCGTCGGCTCGTCGAGCACCAGAAAGTTCGGCGGGTCGAACAGCATCTTCGCCATGACGAGGCGCGCCTTCTCGCCGCCCGACAGCACCCGGCATTTCTTTTCGACGTCGTCGCCCGAGAAGCCGAAGCAGCCCGCGAGCGCGCGCAGCGACCCCTGCCCGGCCTGCGGGAACGCGTCCTCGAGCGACTGGAAGACGGTGCGGTCGCCGTCGAGGAGATCCATGGCATGCTGCGCGAAATAGCCCATCTTGACGCTGGCGCCGACGTTCACGCTGCCGTCGTCCGGGTCGGTCGCACCGGCCACCAGCTTGAGCAGCGTCGACTTGCCGGCGCCGTTGACGCCCATGACGCACCAGCGCTCCTTGCGGCGCACCTCGAAGTCGAGGCCCTCGTAGATGCTGCGGCTGCCGTAGCGCTTGTCCACCTTCTTGAGGCTCGCGACGTCCTCGCCCGAGCGCGGCGCCGGCGGGAAGTCGAACGTGATGGTCTGGCGGCGGCGCGGCGCCTCGACCCGCTCGATCTTGTCGAGCTTCTTCACTCTGCTTTGCACCTGCGCCGCATGCGAGGCGCGCGCCTTGAAGCGCTCGATGAACTTGATCTCCTTCGCCAGCATCGCCTGCTGGCGCTCGAACTGCGCCTGCTGCTGCGCCTCGCCGAGCGCGCGCTGCTGCTCGTAGAACTCGTAGTTGCCCGAATAGGACGTGAGCGTGCCGCCGTCGATCTCGATCACCTTGCCGACGACGCGGTTCATGAACTCGCGGTCGTGCGAGGTCATCAGCAGCGCGCCCTCGTAGCCCTTGAGGAAGGCCTCGAGCCAGATCAGGCTCTCGATGTCGAGGTGGTTGCTCGGCTCGTCGAGCAGCATGGCATCGGGACGCATCAGCAGGATGCGGGCGAGCGCGACGCGCATCTTCCAGCCGCCCGAGAGCGCACCGACGTCGCCGTCCATCATCTCCTGGGTGAAGCTCAGACCGGCGAGCACCTCGCGCGCCCGCCCGTCGAGCGCATAGCCGTCGAGCTCCTCGAAGCGCGCCTGCACCTCCCCGTAGCGCACGATGATGTCGTCCATCTCGTCGGCGCGGTCCGGGTCGGCCATCGCGGCCTCCAGCTCGCGCAGCTCGGCCGCCACTTCGCTGACCGGACCGGCGCCGTCCATCACCTCGGCGACCGCGCTGCGGCCCGCCATCTCGCCGACGTCCTGGCTGAAGTAGCCGATGGTGACGCCGCGATCGACCGCGACCTGGCCCTCGTCGGGCTCCTCGTCGCCGGTGATCATGCGAAACAGCGTCGTCTTGCCGGCGCCGTTCGGACCGACGAGCCCGACCTTCTCGCCGCGCTGGATCGCGGCCGAGGCCTCGACGAACAGAAGATGATGGCCGTTCTGCTTGCTGACGGAATCGATGCGGATCATGCGGGCACGCGGCTGGACGACATGGAGCCGCCCATTAGCGCAACGGGCCCGCGATGCCAAATCAGGCGCATACCTCCCTGCCCCCGTCACCCTGAGGCGCGCCGAAGGCGCCTCGAAGGGCGACGGCCGCTGCGCCGCAGCTTGTTGCTTGTGGCGCCGCCCCGGCCGATCATCCTTCGAGGCTCGCTTCGCTCGCGCCTCAGGATGACGGGTCTAAGGGCTCGCGCGCCGAGTCACCGCGTAGACTTCATCGCCTCGAACACCGCGACATCGATCTCGAAGCTGCCGTCCGGCTCGGTGGCGAAATAGCGCGTCACGCTTTCCGAGACGCCGGCCTGCAGCGCGCGGATGGCGTCGACCTGCAGCGTCGGCGTCGCCATCCGCTCGACCCAGGTCTTGAATCCGAGGCGCACGCGCATCCGCCTGGTCGTCGCGACCGTGAAGCCTGCGCGCGCGAGTGCGTCCTGCCACTCGGCGGCCGAGTAGCTGCGCACATGCGAGCGGTCGCGCAGCAGTTCGATCGCCTGGTAGAAGGTGTCGAGCAGCGGCGTGCCGGGCGAGATCGAGTCGGCGAAGCCCGCGACGCCGCCCGGCTTGAGGACGCGCGCGGCCTCGCGCAAACCGGCGTCGTGATCGCGCCAGTGGTGCGCGCTGTAGCGGGTGAGCACCATGTCGAAGCTCGCGTCGGCGAACGGCAGGCTCTCGACCACGCCCTGCCGCGTCGACACATTGGCGAGCCCGCGCTCCTGTGCGGCGCGCGCGACGGTCGCGAGCATGTCGGCGGAGAGATCGTAGGCCACCACCTCGCGCGCGTGCGGCGCCGCCGCGAAGGTGACGTGGCCGCCGCCGCAGCCGAGGTCGAGCACGCGCGCGGCGGGCCGCGCCTGCACCAGCGCGGTCAGCGCGTCGAGATCCTCGCCGCGCGCATGCACGGCGCTCGCGAGATACGCGGCGGCGCGCGACCCGAACTGGTCGCCCACCAGGGTTTCGTGGCTCTTGGCGTCGGCCATCGCGGCTTCTCCGGCTCGAATTCGCTCGCGGCTTCGTAGCGGGCGATTTACACTGGTGTCAGGCCCAAATTCATACTGGTATGATTTGCACCATGACGACGCCATCGCACGACCGGCAGCGCGAGCTCGGCGAGTTCGTCCGCGCCCAGCGCGAAAAGCTCAGCCCCGCCGCCTTCGGCCTCGCGACCGCGCGGCGCCGGCGCACGCCCGGCCTGCGCCGCGAGGAGGCGGCGCAGCTCTGCGGGCTGAGCGTCACCTGGTACACCTGGCTCGAGCAAGGGCGCGACATGTCGCTCTCGTCGGCGGCTCTCGCGCGCCTCGCCACGGCGCTGCGGCTCGGCCGCGCCGAGCGCGCCTACCTGTTCGGGCTCGCGCAAAAGCGCGATCCGGACGCGGGCGGCGGCGAGAGCGACATCGTCCCGCCTGCCCTCCTCGCCTGCGTCGCCACCATCGCGGCGCCCGCCTACGTCCTCGATCGCGCCTGGACGGCGCGCGGCTGGAACGCCAAGGCGGCGCGGCTGTTCGCCGGATGGCTCGACGGCGGGCACGACCGCAACCTGCTCCGCTACATCTTTCTCGGCGCCGCGGCCCGCGCGCTGATCCACGACTACGACGAGCGCGCCCGCCGCGTCGTCGCGGAATTCCGCGCCGACGTCAGCACGCACCTCACGGATCCGGCGATCCGCGATCTGCTCGAGGGCTTGCGCCGGCAGAGCCCCGGCTTCGCACGGCTGTGGGACCAGCATGGCGTGCTCGGCCGCGAGGGCGGCGCGCGCACCTTCACGCATCCGCGCGACGGCTTGCTGCGCTTCGAGCAGGTCACGTTCAATCTCGCGAGCCAGCCCGATCTCAAATTGACCGTCCTGGTCCCGGCCGCGGACACGCCGCGCCGGGCCGCGCGACGAAACCAGCGCTGACGGATTATAAGAGACAGGACTCCGACGGCCCGGCAGCGCGGCCGCGGCCCAACAACCCGGGAGAAGCAGCATGAACGAGGACGCCTTCAACGCCAGCATCCGCAAGTTCCTCAAGACGCTCGGCGTCTCGGCGCAGCGCGAGATCGAGAAGGCGGCGCGCCAGGCGATCGCCGACGGACGCATCAAGGGCAGCGAGACATGGCCCGCCAAGGCGACGGTCTCGATCCCGGGCCTCGGGTTGAACTGGCAGGTCGATGGCGAGATCGAGCTGGGCTAAGCCGACGGTCCGCGCCGCGCCAGCCAGGGCGGCACGACGACGGCTCAATTCTCGCTATCGCAGAACGACTGGTTGACCTTGCAGAACTCCTTGCGGTTCGGGCCCGCCGTCACCTGGCAGTTCTTCAGCGCCCGGTCCTCGGCGGTCTCCTTGTCGCCCGCGATCGCCCAGCCGACGCCGGGCGTGCCGGCATCCGGGTCGAAGCTCAGCGCGTAGCACTCGTGCGAGAAGTTGAAGACGACCTTGCAGATCGCCGCCATCTTGGGCGCGCCCTCGTATTTCTTGCAGGTCGCCAGCGCCGCCTCGTTCGCTTCGTCGGCGCTGGACTTGTTGATGGCGGCGCCGAACGCAAAACCGTCCTTGGCGAAGTCGCCCGACGCGCCGATCGCGATCGCTCCCTCGGCGAGCGCCGCCGAGGTCGGTCCCAAACCCGTCACGGCGGCGGCGACCGACAGAGCCGCGCCCGTCACCAGGCCGCGTACAAGCTTGCTCATTCCGGGGCTCCCCATGCTTGCGTGAGCGTCCGCGCAGGATCGCGTCTCGCGCCCATGGTGCACGTTTCGCGCGCGCGCGACAAGCGCGCGCGGAGCTGCGCTCAGGCGCGGACCGGGACGGCCGCGGCGGCGAGGCGCGCGCCGACGGCGTCGAGCACCAGGCGGTAGGCGCGGTCGACGATGTCGTCGAGCGAGGGCGTGCGCGCGAGCGTCGCGGTCGCCTTGGCAAAGATCTCCTCGCGCGTCGGCAGCTCCGGCAGATGCAGGCCTCCGAGCACCTCGGTCGCACGCTCTCGCGCCGCCGCGAGGGTCTCCTGCAGGGCGGCGAGCTGCGGACGCTCGAGCGCCGCCGCGACCGCGCCGGCGATCCAGTCCGAGTTGAAGTGTGCCGCGAGCTGGGCCGCGGCGCGGTTGATCACCCGGGCGGCGAGCCGCTGCTCGTTGCGCAGCACCTCGCGCGGCGGCAGCTTCAGGTTCCAGACGAGTCGCGCCCAGGACAGCGCCTTGAGCAGGTAATAGGTCGGGTCGTACTCCCACCAGCGAAAACCCTGTCGCACGCTGCTCTGACAGGCGTGGTGGTTGTTGTGCCAGCCCTCGCCCATCGTGAAGAACGCAAGCAGCCAGTTGTTGCGCGAGTCGTCGCCCGTCACGTAGCGCCGCCGGCCGCGCACATGCGCGAGCGAGTTGATGCAGAAGGTCGCGTGATAGACCAGCACCGTGCTCCAGAAGAAGCCGACCACGAGGCCCGACCAGCCGCCAATGGCAAGACAGATCAGCGCCAGCACGAACGCAGGCGCGAGCTCGTAGCGGTGCAGCCAGCGCAGCTCCGGATAGCGCGCGAAGTCCTCGACCTTGACGAGATCGGTCGCGTCGTTGCGGCGCGCGAAGATCCAGCCGACGTGGCTGTAGAGGAAGCCGCGCTGGCGCGGCGAATGCACGTCCGCCGGCGTATCGGAATGGAGGTGATGGTGGCGGTGCTTGGCGGCCCACCACAGCACGCTCTTCTGCGCGGTCGATTGCGACAGCAGCGCCAGCACGAACTGGAACGCGCGGCTGGTCGCGAAGGCGCGATGCGAGAAGTAGCGGTGATAGCCCGCGCCGATGCAGAAGATGCGCAGCCAGTAGAGCCCGACGCACAGCGCCAGCGCGGTCCAGCTCACACCGGTCCAGATCGCCGCTACGCAGACGAGATGCACGATCACGAACGGGATCGCGCCCGGATAGACGATGTCGTCGTGGTCATCGCCCGCAGGCGGGGCAGCGGACTCATTGGCGGACGGGAGCATGTGAGCGGAATTCGAGTCGTGGTCGGTCAAGGTCGCGGACGCCTCCGGCGCGTGGTCGAGATCAGCGGGGACATTGCGAGGTCTCTCGGGCGAACAAGGCATCAGACGACAGAGCCGTTCCTCGCGAAGGCATAACTAGGGATCCACACGTGCCACAGCAAGCTTTGTCGATGAGTCGCGGCCCGGAACCAAGCTTATTGCCGCAGCGGCCCGCATTGGGCCGCGCGGCCGTTGCGGAGAGCCTCCCCAGCGGATTACCATCCCGCCCTAAGCCGGGCATCAACCCGGTGACTTCAGATCGGAGGGGAATGGCCATGCGCGGATACGTGCTTGCGACGGCGAGCGTTTTTGTCCTGACCATCGCGGGTACCTCGCCGACGTGGGCGGCGTGGGGATGCCAAGCTCGCGGCGCGAACAATTCCTGGGGCGACAGCTATGGGGCTCAAAACGAGGATCAGGCCCGTCTGGCCGCCTTGAACACCTGCCAAAGGGCAGCCAATCAGGTCTGCCACGTTACGGAATGCCACACCGGCATCGACACACCCGACCAGGCGCTGGCGCGGTGGCCCGCGCCGACCAAGATCACGGTCGGATGTGGCCCCCATAGCGGGTTCAACCGGAAGTGTGACGAGTAACGCGGGCCGGTGCCTCGGGAGAATTCGCTAGAGCGAGTATCCGCCGTCGACCACCAGCGTCTGCGCCGTGATCATGCTGTTGTCGGCGCACAGGAACACGATCGCGCCCGCGATGTCCTGGGCGGTGCAATGGCGGCGCAGCAGCGTGCGCTCGATCGCGCCGGCCTTGCGCTCGGCCGGCCAGGCGCGCGTCCACTCGGTGTCGACATGCCCGGGCGCGACCGCATTGACCCGCGCCTGCGGCGCGAGCGCACGGGCGAGATTCTTGGTGAGGTTGATCAGCGCCGCCTTGCTCGCCCCATAGGCCATGCTGGAGCCCGCCATGTTGCGGCCCGCGACCGAGGCGGTGTTGCATACCGCCCCCTGCGCGGCGCGCAACGCGTCGGCCGCCGCATGGGTGCAGCGGAACGGCCCGAGCAGATTGGTCGACAGGATTTTCGACCAGAACTCCTCGCTCAGCCGGTCGAGATCGCGCGGCGCGATCGGCTCGGTGGTCGCCGGCGTGCCGGCATTGTTGGCGAGAAAGTCGAGGCGGCCGAGCTTCTCGATCGCGTCGCGCACCATCGCCTCGGCCGCGCCCGCCTTGGCGACATCGCCCGGCGCCGCGACCACGTCGAGGCCCTCGGCACGCAGGCGCGCGACCGCCTCCTTGCCGCGCGGATCATCGGGCAGGTGATTGAGCGCGACCTTGGCGCCGCGCCGGGCGAACAGCTCGACCGTGGCGTAGCCGATGCCGGAGGCGCCGCCGGTGACAAGCGCAGTCTTGCGGCTGAGATCGTTCATGCGAAATCCGGCTCGGGTGATGCGACGGCCGGGCCCGCGGCCCGGCCAATGCGCCGACAGGATCAGCGATGCGCCTCGCTGAAGAGCACGCCGCCCTTCATCTTGTCCTGCTTCTCGGACTCGACGAGCGTGATCACCACCGCGCCCGGCTCCACCTTGAAATTCTTCACCACCGCGTCGGTGATGTCCTTCATCAGCCCGCGCTTCTGGTCGAGCGAGCGCCCGCCGAGGGCATAGACGACGACTTCAGGCATGGTGTTCTCTCCCTGGGTGCAGGTTGGGGCGCGCAGTACCGCATGCCGCAGGCCTTTGTTCAAGGCCACTGCGGGTCGCGCGCGCTCGGCTCGCTCCGCCCGCCGAGCGATGAGCCGCAGCCGTGTTCCCGCAGCGGTATGGGTCAGCGTCGCTGCTTGATGTGTCACCAGCGACGGGTAGCATCGTGGGCGGCCGGGGGGGCCAAAGAAAAAAATCCGGGAGGCTTTCCAATGGAGCTGCGCCCTCACCGCTACCTCGCAACTGTCCCCGCCAAGCCGCTGATCGGCTGCGCCCAGTGCGGCAAGATGATCTATGTCGCGGAATGGTCGGAGGAGGTTGACGAGCACCGCGTGCGCCACCTGTGGGAATGCGCCGACTGCGGCTACACCTTCGAGACCCTGGCACGCTTTCCATAGAGCGCCGGCGCGCGCGCTATGACGCGCGCCCTCGGCGGGTCGACGTTTTTCGTCAGGAGAACGGGCGCGACGGCGGAGGCGGCGGACTGACGCCAATGGCGCGGCCGCCGGCCGAGATCGCCTTGCCGGGCAGATCGATCACCCAGTTGACGGTGTGGCCGGTGGCATTCGCCGCATGGCCTACGAAATTCGAAAACGTCGAGAGCACCACGCCGACCGGGCCTTGACGATCGGGCGGCGACGGCGCGGCCGCCGGCGGCGTTTCGGCAGGCGGCGTATTCGGCGCGACCGCGGGCGGGGCAGCGGCGGGCGCCGGCGGGGCGGCGCTCGCGACCGACGGCACGATCACGGTCGGCGCGTCCATCCCGCGCGGCGGCGCGGACGGCAGCCCAGGCGGCGGCGCTGGCACGTAGACCTCGGATTCGGCATCCGGACGCGGTGCGGCGGCTGGCGTTGGGGTCGCGGGCGTAGCAGCCGGACGGCTCGGCGCCGGCCGTGCGACCGGCTCATGCGGCGAGATCGAGTCCATGCCGACCGGAATCGATGCGGTCGCGGCCGGCCGTGCGGGCGACGCTGCGGCCACACTCGTCGGCGCGGGTGTCGCGGCGGCCCGCATCTCGGCTTTCACTTGGGCGGGCTGTTCGGGCTTCTCGCGGCGCTGCTTGAGCACCTCGCTCATGGCGGCGCGATCCTCGCCGACGGTGGGCTCCTGACCCGGCTCCTGGGTCGACGCGGTGGCGGCGGCGGGCTGAGCAGACGGCGGTGTGCTGTGGCCGAAATGGAGCTGCGTGAGCAGGTATCCGCCGATCACCGTTGCGGCGACCGAAGGCAGGATTTCCAGCACCAGCTTCGAGCCAACTCGGAAAAGTCTCGGCAAGGGACCCATGCCCGCACCACCCGCCATCATCCCGTTGCGCAATAGGCCACCGGTTTTCGGCAACTTCGTGCTCATCCTGGGGCATTGCGGCGGAACTTTTGCCGCAAACATTGCCGGATCGTGACCCCCTCTGATGCCGGGGCTGCCTCTACCCGGGGCCCTCCACCAATCCGCGGGTGGATGCAATAATGGCCGCGGCGGGGTGTTCTATTCGGCGGCAAGCCGCTCGCTCAAGGGAGGAACTGATGACCGTGCAACCCAAAATGACCGATCTGACGGCCGATGCCGTCGGACTCATGAAGGCACCCGACGTGTCGCGACGCGGGTTCATGACTGCCTCGGCGGCCGTGGCCGCCGGCTACACGCTCGCGGCGGGCCCGGTGCGCGCCGAGGCGATCAAGACCGATACCACCGGCCTCAAGGCCGGCGACGCCAAGGTGGCGGTCGCGGGCGGCGAGATGCCCGTCTATTACGCGCGCCCCGCCAATGCGGCGAACCCGCCCGTGATCCTGGTCGCGATGGAAATCTTCGGCCTGCACGAATGGGTCAAGGACATCACGCGGCGCGTGGCGAAACTCGGCGCCCTGGCGGTCGCGCCCGACTACTACTTCCGCATGGGCGTCAATCTTCTCGAGATCACCGACGTCCCCAAGCTCCTGCCGATCGTCAACAAGAAGCCGGACGCCGAGCTCTTTGCCGATCTCGACGCGGCGGCCGCGTGGGCGAAGCAGCAGGGCGGCGATACCAACCGGCTCGGCATCATGGGCTTCTGCCGCGGCGGACGCACCGTGTGGGAGTACAGCTCGCACAACCCGAACCTGAAGGCGGGGGTCGCGTTCTACGGCACGCTCACCGACCCGCCCAATCCGGTGTGGCCGAAGTCGCCGATGCAGCTGGTCCCCGAGATGAAGGCGCCCGTCCTCGGCCTCTATGGCGCCGAGGATACCGGCATCCCGGTCGCGCAGGTCGAGCAGATGAAGACCGCCATGGCGGCCGCCAACAAGCCCGCCGAATTCCACGTCTACCCGGGCGCTCCGCACGGGTTCGAGGCCGACTATCGGGCGAGCTATCGCAAGGAAGCGGCCGAGGACGCCTGGAAGCAGATGCAGGCGTGGTTCAAGAAATACAAAGTGCTTTCTTAAGGATCGCACGCAGCGCGCATGCGAACGGCCCGACGCGATGCGTCGGGCCGTTTCGTTTTCACGACATCAGATGATCAGAACAGGCCGCCGAAGAAGCCGCCCGACTGTCGCGGCGGCGGCTCGCTGCGCCGTCGCGCCGAGCGCTGCTCGCCGTAGGCCAGCGCCTGATGGCGGTTGAAGTCGAACTGATCGGGCCGATCGAAACGCTGGAACATGCCGTACGCGTCGGCGCGTCGCCGATCCGCCGTGCCGGCATTGTTGCGCGCCACATGGACTCTCGGCTTCGGCTTGACCGCCCCGCGGCCGAGTTGGCCCTGCGCGGCGACGAGGACTTTGCCGTGGCGCATGACGGCCCCATTCGCGACGGCGCGCCGGAGCGCATAGCCCTTGGCGAAGGTGAGCTCACTCTCGGCGATCGGTGCTGGCGCCGGCTGCGCGACGGCGGCCACCGACGCCGTACTGGCAGGCGCGGCGACGGGCGGCGCCGCGTGCGGGGCTGCCGGGGTTGACGGGGCCGCCGCGACCGTCGCGGGCGGCGCGACATGGTTACGCGCGATGGG
>Ga0126371_10002559_pt1 | contig 15691 bp, 17 predicted proteins | sample PanSoiMetaPlot_4_FD_110145 | JGI IMG/M metagenome (GOLD analysis project Ga0126371, IMG submission 110145) | Tropical forest soil microbial communities from Panama - MetaG Plot_4 | ecosystem: Environmental > Terrestrial > Soil > Tropical forest > Bulk soil | place: Panama | collected 2016-02-17 | reverse complement strand
GCGTACATGCTGCCTCCGAATGCGATTGGGAAACCTCAATTATACGGACCGTTGCTAATTGCGTCAACGAAGACTAGCGGCTTTTTTAGCGTTGGTGTGGGCTGGGGCGCGACGAAGCGTCACTGCCGTACGGTGGTGTCTGGAGCTGAAGACTGGACGGCCGGGGGTGGCTCCTGGCGTGCGCCAATACCGATCTCCATGGCTGTGTTCTTCGGGAAGATCACATCGCGGCCGCGTGCCAGGAAATGAACGTAGATAGACCGACTCGCGCCCAGCGCTCCCATCGCCATACCAAGCGGCTGTGAGCGAACGGCTGCTCCGAGCACCATTCCCACGAGTTTGAAGCCCCCTGCGCCGCCTTCCACGCGATTCAGGCCGTCGTCTCCGGATGAAGCCGCCGCGAGGCTGACCGCGATAGCTGTTTGCAGGTAGCGAATCTTCGGCGTCTGAGCTTCGGCGCCGCCTTCCGAATCGAGCTTCAAATCCTGCCCTTTGCCCGATTGCACGCCTTCGAGACTCGCTTCAATTTTCTGTTCGAGCCCGTCCGGCGGCACAAGCTCGTGAAAAACCACGCGAAGCTGCCCATTGCGGCTAAGGTGCCGCGCGGGCTGCACTTGCACGACGGAGCCTTTCATAAGGCTTCCCTGCGGCAGGATCAGGCGGTCTCCATCGAACAAAGGCTGGGAGAGAACCGCATCCACTTCCTCGCCCTTCGTGGCGGTTGCGGAACTGAGCGGCGTGACAAGCCGCGTGCGGACCGAGCTTCCTTCCCGTGGCGGGCTGCCGATGGACTTGGCCATCTCCGGGGTGAGCGGCTCGATACCAAATTCGAGGGGATTCTGCAATTCAGCGAAATAGACTGTTCCAGCCTCGATGTATTGTGGATGGACGGGCAACTGCGCAATTGCGTAGCGCTTGATGCGGTGAACCTTGCCTGGTGTTTCGACCTGAGCCATTGCGTTGTCCCATTCGCGCTTGGCTTCGGCTTTGGCTTCTTTGGTTTTTTCGGACGCAACGTCTTTGGCCGATTTTTTTTGGTCTCGGTCGGCGGCGGTGACGAATTCGATCACTTGACCCGAGCCGGGAGTTACCACGGTTTGAATCGAGACGCGCTTTCCATCGGGCCGCAGAATGGTGTCGAACTCGATGCCTATTTTTCGCGCGGGCGTGAAATCGGCATCGAGCGCTTCGAGGGTGCGCTTGCCGTTCGAAACACCGTGGATTTCCGTGATTTTTCCGGTAACCTCGCAGCCGACGGGAACGACCAGCTTGTCAAAGGCATACACCGGTTCAGCGGTGCGGCCATGAATCGGCTGGCCCACTTTTCCGATCTTCACCTCTTTATCGAGAACCACCTGCAGAGGAGTGCCTTTGGGGACTGTGAGTGAGATAGTTTGCGGCGGTGGCGCTTTGGGCTGAGCGTCGGATCTGTGGGACAAGACAGGATCGGGTTCAGCTGGTGATGGAGGGACTGTTGCAGGTTGCTGCGCTTGCGCCGAGCCGGCATGGGCACACCAGAGACAGGCTGCCAGAACGACCGTAAAAAAGATTCGCCCCTTGAACATCGTACTGTTCCTGCTGCTGAACCCGAGAGACGTTACCCTTCTTTTCCGATGCCTGCAATTCTACTTTAGTCGCCTCGTCCTCGTTCCATTTTAGAAATATTCGCTTCCCGCAACGCCAACACCGGTCACTTAATCTCAGGGATGGCGATCTACGATTTTGCTTCGAGTACCGGCCAAATTGGCTACAATACGCGCCGTTCTTAGCCAGACATCACGTGCGATGCCTGGCGCGGCAGACCGCGTCATAGGCGAGGATAGCCGCTGAAATGTCCGAAATGCTAGCGACGAAGCCACTCGAAGCACTGATGAGTGAGGCAGGCGACGAACGCGAAGGCGGCCTTCGACGCATTCTCGGACCCCGTGAATCTGGTGACGCTCGGCATCGGCACCATCATCGGTGCCGGCGTTTCGATCCACTGAGCCTCCCGCATGCGCGTGGAATCCATAGATTTACCGCCTATCTGGTGATTGCAATTATCTTTTGGGCCATCCGTCCACTGCTGCGTCTAATTGGCATCCCTTCATCCCGCCCAACCAAGGGCAATTCGGGGCGTTCGGCTGGTCGGGTGTTGCGCGCGGCGCCGGGGTGATTTTCTTCGCCGGATTTGACGCTGTTTCGACGGCGGCACAGGAAGCAAGAAATCCCGAACGCGACCTGCCGATCGGGATTCTGGGCTCGCTCGTGATCTGCACGATTCTGTACATCGGCCTGGGCGCAATGCTTACCGGCGTTGTGAACTACAAGCTGTTGAACACAGCCGCGGCGGTCGCGGTAGGAATTGAAGCTACTGGCGTGCGCTGGGGCAGCATCGTGGTGATGCTGGGCACCTTTGCCAGCCTGACGACCACAATGCTCGTGATGCTATTGGGCCAGTCGCGTGTTTTTTATTCCATGGCGCGCGACGGCTTGCTGCCCGAGTGGGATGGCCGAATTCATCCAAGGTTTCGAACACCGTGGATTTCATCCATTGTCGTGGGCTTCTGTGTCTGCTCTTTTCGCGAGCCTTCTGCTGAGCAATTCGATCGGGACTCTGTTGGCGTTCGTGATTGTCAGTGCCGGCGTTTGGATTCTGCGGGTGCGGCGTCCGGATTTGCCACGGCTGTTCAAAGCTCCCTTCGTGCCGCTGACGCCGATGCTTGGAATGGGAATTTCCTTCGCCTTGATCGTGTGGCTGATTCTCGGGGTGGGAATCTATTTTGGTTACAGACGAAAGCATAGCATGCTGGCTCGTGCCCGAGGAGCCGCGAAATAAATGGCGAACGGCTGGTCCAATCTATGAATAGGCTTGGCGGCAGGTTTCGTGCTCGCGGCAACTGCGCGGGTCGTTCGTGTGGTCGATCAAAATGTAATTGTGGCATGCGGAGCAAACGACGCCGTATACTGTCTCGCTAAACTGCTCGTGTCCTGTTATGGCGGTATGTTCCTTGCGGGCCTGCTCCCGGCTGATTGCCATTCGCTTTCCCCTCTGTTCAATTCAACGCTGGAATCTCGGAAATTCGGTAATTTTCATCTGAACCACAGTATCCCACATTGCGTCGCCACCACCCAGATTGGCTCTTGTTGCAAGGCTGCCGAAGGCCTAGCCTCTTGGGATGAGCAACTTTACTCCTACCGAACGCACGAAGGTGCGCCGCCTGCCGGACCGCGGAAAATACGACGCGGAAAGCGTGTATGGAATTCTCGACGAGGGCTTCGTCTGCCACGTCGGCTTCGTGGTCGAAGGCCAGCCTTACGTAATTCCCACGGGCTTTGCGCGCGTCAACGACACGCTCTACATTCACGGCTCGGCCGCTAGCCGCATGTTGCGCACGCTGGCCGATGGAGTGCAAGTCTGCGTTACCGTCACGCTGATCGACGGGATTGTGATGGCGCGTTCCGGGTTTCACAGCTCGATGAATTATCGTTCCGTGGTGATCCTGGGCCGCGCGATGCCTGTGGAAAAGCGCGACGAAAAGCTGGCCGCGCTCGCGGCGTTCAGCGAGCAGGTGATGCCCGGGCGGTGGAAAGATTTGCGCGAGACCACGGATGCAGAATTAAAGGGAACCCTCGTCCTTACTCTACCGCTGAAGGAAGTCTCCGCTAAAGTCCGCACCGGACCGCCAAAAGATGACGAAGAGGATTACGCGTTGCCGCTCTGGGCCGGCGTGGTTCCGTTGAAACTGACTGCAAGCACCCCGATCGACGATCCGCGGCTTCCGAAGGGAATCGACCCTCCCGATTATGCGCGGAACTACAAGCGCTGAAAGTCCAATGTCCACGGGCCACGAATGAATTCTCAACGCCTCCTGCTTCTCGCTCTCCTTTTTTTGTTGTCCAGCGTGAGCCTCTGCGCGCAAACCCAGCAGCCTAACCCGGCGGACGGATTTCTCGCGCGCAGCTATCGCAGCGCCGGCGGCGAGACCATGCAATACCGTCTTTTCGTCCCGGCGCGCTACAGCGCGACGCGGAAATATCCGATCGTACTTTGGCTGCACGGCGCGAACGGGCGGGGCTCAGATAATCTCCGGCAAATTTCAGGTGGAAATTTTACAGGCACGCACGTTTGGATCGCGGTGGCAATCCAAGACAAAGATCCGGTGTTCGTCCTTGCGCCACAGGTGGAAGAAACGAAAGCCTGGTCACGCCCCCATGTGAATACCGGAGCTCCCGTCTCTCTGCGCCTGGCATTCGAAATTCTCGACGCAATTGAAAAAGAATATTCGATCGATCGCGATCGCGAATACATCGCGGGGCAGTCGATGGGTGGCGAAGGTGTGTGGGCGGCCCTGGCGCTGGCGCGCGGCCGCTTTGCGGCGGCAATAGTGTTGTGCTCAGACGGTTTCGACAATGAGGTTGCCCCTGATGCAAGAGTTCCGGTCTGGATTTTTCAAGGCGATGTCGATCCCATTGTTTCTGTCGAACGCGCGCGCAAATGGGTCGCGGCTTTACTTCAAGCTGGGGGATCGCCGAAATACACGGAAGTGCCAGGCGTCGGCCACAATGTTTGGGACACGGCGTTCGCTAATCCCGACGCCGCGCTCTGGCTCTTGGCGCAGCGGCGCGCGAAGTGAATGCCGGCTATCCTTCTTTTGAAACTGTCAGCCTCACCGTGCTCGTGATGTCGCGATGCAGCTTGATCGGAATCTGATATTCACCGATCACTTTGATTGGATCGGTGAGGACGATCTTGCGCTTTTCGATCTGGTAACCCTGAAGCGCAAGCGCGTCGGCAATGTCGCCCGTGGTGACCGAGCCGAATAGCTGATCGTTTTCTCCAGCCTTCCGCGTGAGCGAGAGCGAAACCGTGGACAGGAGCTCGGCGAGCTTCTGTGCAGCTTCCTTCTCCGTGGCTTCCTTTTTCGCAAAGGTAGCGCGCATTTTTTCGAGCCGCTTCAAATTGCCGGGCGTGGCCTCTATTCCGAGATTTCGCGGCAGAAGAAAATTGCGCGCGTAGCCGTTTGCCACATCCACCACCTGCCCGCGAGTGCCCAGTTTTTCGACGTCTTCCTGAAGAATGATTTGCATGATCGTGTCCTCTAAATTCGGTTCATTGCTTTAAGTTGACACCACGGCGTGTTGTGCCCCAAAGCCGGAACCAAATCCCGGCTGTTTACAGTTCCGCGGCAAACGGCAGCAGCGCGATATTCTGTGCGCGCTTGATTGCCACCGTAAGCCACCGCTGGTGACGCGAGCAGGTGCCGGTCATTCGCCGCGGAAGAATCTTGCCGCGCTCCTGAATGAAGGGCGCCAGAATTTCGGCTTTCTTATAGTCGATAAAATCCACACGGTCGACGCAAAAACGGCAAACCTTCTTCTTGCGAACGAAACTGCGCTTGCCGCGCTTGGCCGGCCCGCCGGCACGGCTGCCGCCACCTTGCGGGCGAGGTCCCGATGGTCCGCCGCCGGGTCCCGACCCAGGCGGTGCTTGCTGCGGTACATGTCCTTCTGACATTCGCTTTCTCCGTGATAATTACGCTCGAACGTTACGGCAATAAATTTTGTGCTGCGAGCATTACGTTCCAGCTCAGCGACAATCCCGAACGCTGCTAGACGGCCGTCGCCGTCTGCTCGCCACCCGCAGGCGCGGGCGAAGCCGGAGCCGGCGCGACCTTGCGCGGCCGGCGCGCAGCGCGGCGTTCGCGATGGCGCTTGAACTTCTCTTGCCGCTTCAGTTCCTCATCCACGCGAACGGTGAGATATTTCATCACCGGGTCGGAAACCTTCAGCCTGCGCTCGAGTTCCTTGATTACTTCGCCGTGGGTGGACTTCAGAACCATGTAAACATAGTAGCCCTCGCGCAACTTTTGCACGCGATAAGCCATGCGCTTCCGGCCCCACTTATTCACCGATTCGATCTTGCCGCCTTTATCGGCAGCAGCGTGCTCCACGGTGGCGATAATTTTGTCGATATCCGGCTCCAGTGTATCCGGCCGGCAGATGAAAATCAGGTCGTACTGTCGTTCTTCCATGTGTCCTCGGTTTCTGGCTTCTCTATTTCGTCACACCTTGCAAAAATTCGAACTTGCAAAAAATTTCATCCCGGCAAGCCGGGGATACGCTATGCATCTCCTTCAGCCGGCGGCAGACGGCGGTTGAATTTCGTCATCGCCTTATTGACGCCCCCGGCGATGATCAACTCGACCGCGTCAGTCGCGTCCGTCACCATCTGCGCCGCAATTTCCCGGTCCGCCCGGCTCAACTTGCTCAGGACGTAATCCCTGAGCTCGCCCCAAATCTTCTCGGGCTGGATGCCTAATCGCACCCGGATAAATTCGCCGCTGCCCACCGCAGAGACAATCGACTTCAAGCCGTTATGCGTTCCGCCGCTGCCCCGTTCCCGAATCCGCAACATGCCCCATGGCAGATCCACTTCATCGGTGAGCACGATCATTTCCGCCGGATCGCATTCGTATTTCTCGAGCAGCATGCGAACCGCAACGCCGCTCAGATTCATCATCGTCTGCGGCTTCGCGAGAATCACTTCTTCACCCGCGAACTTGCCGCGTCCGACGTACGACTTCGCTTCCGGCCGCGTAATTCGAATCCCCGCGCGCTCGGCGATCCCGTCTACCGCCAGGAACCCCATATTGTGCGGCGTCCACTCGTATTCGGTGCCCGGGTTGCCGAGACCGACGATCAGTCGCATGTCTTATGCGGTGCGCCCGGCTACTTCTTCTTCTCTTGCTTCTCGGCCTTGGGCGCGGGAGCGTCCGCGGCTCCCTCGGCTTCGCCCTCTTCTTCCTTCTTGCCCTTCTTGATCACTTCCGGCTCCGCCGGCGCCGTTTCCGCAGCCACCGCCGCTTCCGGCGTGGGCTCTTCTTCCTTCTTCAGCACCACCACGTGCGCGATCACACGCTGAGGATCGGTTATCAGCTTTACCTTGTTCGGATCAAACGGCAAATCAGCGGCGCGCAACTGTTTGCCGATAAGCATTTCACTCACGTCCACCTTGAATTCTTCCGGGATGTCACCGGGCAAGCATTCCAACTCCACTTCGCGCGTCACCATTTCGAACACGCCGCCCTGCATCTTAACGCCCTGCGGCTCGCCAAACGTGTGCACCGGCACTTTCACGCGCATGCGCACGTCCATGGCAATTCGCAGCAGATCCACGTGCAGCAACCTGCCGCTTACCGGATCCACCTGCCAATCCTTCATCATCGCGCGCTCTTGAGCGCTATCCATCTGCACGGAAAAAATCGTGTTGTGGCCGGTCTCCGAGCGCAGAATCTTCGCCACCTGCTTCGCATTCACGGCAAGCGAGATCGCTTCCTTCTTGCCGCCATACAGAGTGGCGGGCACCATGCCGGTCGTGCGCAAGCGCCGCGCCGGACCCTTGCCGCGCCCTTCGCGCGGTTTTCCCTCCAGAGTAAATGTTTCCATGATCGCCTTCTCCCGTCCGAGTTCTAGATAAACAATTCGCTGATCGAAGTCTCTTCGTGAATCGACTGAATGCCGCGCGCCAAAAGCGGCGCCACGCTCAGCACTTTGATCTTCGATACTTTCTTTGCCGCCTCGTTCAACGGCACCGAATCCGTCACTACCACCTCTTCGATCTTCGATTTCGTGATGCGTTCCACTGCCGGGCCGGAGAGCACTGCGTGAGTGCTCGCCGCGAATACTTTCGTCGCCCCGTTCTCCAGCAGCGCCTCCGCCGTCTTCACCAGCGTTCCGGCGGTATCAATAATGTCGTCCACAACGAGCGCTGGCCGTCCAGCCACGTCTCCGATCAGGTGCATCACTTCGCTCACGTTCACGTCTATACGCCGCTTGTCGACGATTGCCAGCGGCGCATCAATCTTCTTCGCGAAGTAGCGCGAGCGCTCCACGCCACCTGCATCGGGCGAAACCACCGTCATCGGTCCCAGCTTCTTTTTCTGGAAGTACTCCACCAGCACCGGCGCCGCAAACAGATGGTCCACCGGGATATTGAAATATCCCTGAATCTGCGGCGCATGCAGATCGAGCGAAAGCACGCGGCTCGATCCCGCCGTTTCCAGCAAATCCGCCACGAGCTTCGCTGAAATTGCCACGCGCGGCCGGTCCTTCCGGTCCTGCCGCGCGTACGGGTAGTACGGGATCACCGGCGTAATCCGCCAGGCCGATGCCCGCTTGAACGCGTCAATCATCAGCAGCAGCTGCATCAGGTTGAAATCCACCGGATGGCTGCAAGGCTGCACCACGAAGACGTCCGCGCCGCGCACATTTTCCAGAATCTGGTAGCGCGTTTCGCCGTCGCTGAACTGCCCATGTTCCGCGCGTCCTCGCGTCACGCCCAAATAGCTGCAGATGGCGTCGCAGAGCGCCGGGTTCGCTGTGCCGCAAAAAATCTTGAACTTTTCGTCGGCCAAAGCCAAAGTCAGTCCCTCAACCGGTCACACGCCAGCCGAGTGCCCGGGCATAATTTTCCCTGGAAACACTTTCGACGACGAAAACCGAATCTTCCGGAAACGCACGAGCGGCTCGGCGCGCACGCGCTGGGTTTCGGAAGATTCCGAACACCGCCGACCCGCTACCCGCCAGCGCGGCATCTGCGGCTCCTCGCTCGAGCAATCCGTCCCGAATTTCCTTCAGGCGCGGATGACGGCTGAAAACGGGCTGCTCGAAATCGTTCGCAACCCTCTCCTGCCGGCTCCAGCACAGAGCGCAGAACCCCCAAATTTTAGGGGGTTCCATGCGATTTGTCAATTCCGCAGAAATCCACTGGTAAGCGTCCTTCGTGCTCACGCCGATATCTCGCGGCGACACGACAACGATCGACTCTTTGCGCGTATCGGGAAGGGGGTAGATTTCGTCGCCACGATTCACGGCCAGCGCCCGGCCGCCGAAAAGAAAAAACGGCACGTCTGCTCCAAGGCTTGCAGCAATTTCCATTAGGCGTTCCAGCGGCACTTTCTTTTTCGTCAGGCGCAGCATGCCGACCAGCGCTGCCGCTGCGTCGCTCGATCCGCCACCCAGGCCGCGCGCTACCGGTATCCGCTTTTCAAGCAGTGCGTGAACGCCAAAGCTGAGCTTCAATTCATTCCGCATCGCATCGATGGCGCGCCACACCAGATTCTCCGGACCCGTCGGCAGCGCGGCATTGCTCACCTCCAGAGAAATGCCTTTGGGCACGAGAGAAAGCGTTAGCGTGTCGTGCAGCGAAATCGTCTGGAAGATCGTGCGCAGCTCGTGGTAATTGTCCGGGCGTCGGCCCAGGATACGGAGGCATAGATTTATCTTCGCGAACGCGCGCAGCTGCAGCGATCGCTTTTTCGGCAAGGTCATGCGGGGAGCTTACTGCGGTTTGGCCGAATCTGGTGGCGATTTTTGAGCGAGAGCCCGCTTCAGCGTCTTGAGCTGCGAGTCGAGCTCCGTCACTTTCTCGGCTTCGTAATCGGCGGGTAGCGCGCGCTGCCATTCCGTTAGAGCGCGCTCCATCAAAGCGGCAGCCCGCTCGGTCTGGCCCATCTTCATGTAGACCTCGGCGAGATGCCCGAGAACGGTCGGATCATGCGATGATCGCGACACGGCCTTTTGCAAATTCTCTTCCGCTTCGGCCAGCTTGCCCTGCTTGAAGTAGGCCCAGCCCAGGCTGTCGAGGTAAGCGCCGTTGTTGGGCTCCTGTTTCACGGCGCGCTGAATCAGCGCAAGCGCCTCATCGAGGCGAACGCTGCGATCAGCGAGCATGTAACCGTAGTAGTTCAGAACCGCGGCGTTATTCGGATTCACTTCCAGGACTTTGCGAAATTCCTGTTCTGACCGGTCGAATTCCTTCTGCCGCTCGTAAATTGCTCCGAGCATGAACCAGATCGTTTCTTTCTCCGAGGAATCCTTCGCAAGTTCCTCGGCTTTCTGTGCGGACCGTTCGGCATCCGCATATTTGCGGCTGCGCTCCTGCACCTGCGCCAAATCGAGATAAACCTCCTGGTCGCCGTCATTGCCCTTCAGCAGGCCGGTAAGCAGTTTCGTGGCTGACGCCGAATCCGCTTTTTCGCCGTAAAGCATAGCCAGGGTGACGATCAGGCTCTGGTCCTTGGGCGTATCCGTCAGGGCTTTTTTAGTTTCGGCAATTGCGCGATCGATGTCGTGGCTCTCGCGGTAGGTGTCAATCAACAGCATTTGAGCGCGCTTGTGCGACTCAGGGTTCAGTTTCCCCATTTCTTCGAAGGTCTGCACTGCCGCCGTATAGTTTTCCTGCTCCCGGTAGGTGCGCCCCAGCTGCTCGTAAAGAATCGCCAGGGCGCTTGGGTTCCCCTCTGCGCCGGATTGATTCTTCATCGCGGCAATGGCGTCGGTAAGAACTTTTACGGCGTCAGCGTAGCGGCCTTGATCTTCGTAGAGTAGAGCTTCGTTATAGAGAACTTCGAGACTGCCCGGAGAGAGCTGCTTCGCGCGCAAGAGGCTTGATTCGGACTCGTCGTACTTGCCCAGCCGCCTGTACAACTGCGCCATCCGCAGATAATTTTCCGAAGTGCCCGGTTCGAGTTCCGAAAGCCGCTTGTATTCATCCAGAGCCGGAGCGTACTTGTCCTGCGATAACAGCGCCTGCGCGAGCCCGTGATGATGGCCCGGGTCGTCCGGGTCAAGCTCGATGGCGTGGCGGTAAGCTTCTTCCGCTTTCGCGAAATCTTTGTTCTGCGCGTACGCGTCACCGAGAAGGTCGTAGATGTCGGGAGATGACGAGCTTCTTGCCGCCTGGCTCAGCAGTTCCACTGCCTCCTGTGGACGCCCTGCATCCATCAGGAGCTGGCTCAACTGTTCGAGCGCTGGTCCGTTATCCGGGTCGCGTTCCAAGATACTTCGCAGGATCTTTTCTGCCTCGGCGTGTTCATTCTCAAAACGGTAAAGACGGGCGAGCCACAGTGCAGAGCTCGTATCCTTGGGATCCAGCTTTAGAATTGCATTGAATTGCTCGACGGCTTTCGCGAGATTTTCCTTCTGCAGCTCTCCGGCATTCGCGTCGCCGAGCGTGCGAACGTAAATCCGTGCAAGCAGCCGGTGAGCCGCGAGATTAATCGGGTCAATCTTCAGAACTTCCTGCGCTTGCGCCACAGCGTCGCGAATTCGCTGCGACTTGGCATAGGTCTCCGCCAGGCGCTCCATGATTACTGGCGACCCGGGCCGAAGCGCCAGCGCTTTCTTGTAAAAGTCGATTGCCTCGGCGGCCTGTTCGGACCGGCCCGTGAGCTCGTACTGCTGCTCGTTCAGGTGGCCCATCGCAAAGTAGTAGTAAAGGTCCGCGCGCGCGGTTTGATCGGTGGTATCAGACGCGGTTTTAGTAGATAAGGGGGAAGCCTGGGCCGCTTTGCTGCCGCAAGCCTGGTTAGCCTTGGTGTTGGAATTCTGCGACGCTTGCGCCTGGTTTGCCGGCGCTCCCAAGAGGGCTAAGATTGCTATGCCAAGAGTTGTTTTCATGCGCTCGTTCCAAAACTCCATTATGGTCTAGCCGCAGGAAGGGCGTCAAAGTATTCCCAGGCGAGTGTTCCTGGCCGAATGCCCATTTTTTCCAGCAACCCCGAGTATGACGCGTGCCGAACGGTTCTGGATACCCCTAAGAAGGAAAATTAGTTGTGTTTCGCACATAGTTGAGGGAGCATCGGCTTTGTCTACACGAATTTCGGTATCGAAATTATCGGAGGCAGATTGAAAGGTTTTGGATTCAGTAGGTTGCAGATACTCGGTGCCGCCACGCTTACCTGTTTTCTTATAGCTTCTGGTGTAGCTCGCGCACAAGATGCGTCGGGCGGCGCAGCTGACCATACGGAGAAGCCCGCCAGCACCTCCCCTCCCGCAGCTGCCGGCCGGGGCGAAGGAAACCCTAAGGCTGAGTCTGCGCCAGTAGCCGAACAGATCCATACGGCCGCAGTTCAGCAACCGAAGCTCGGCCAGTTAGGCTGGCTCGCAGGGGAGTGGCGCGGAGAATGGGGTTCGCGTATAGCCGAACAGACTTGGCTCGAACCGAAAGCTGGAGAAATCGCTGGCCTGTTCCGGGTTATCGAACGCGAAAAGACGCTCGTGTTGGAATTATTTTCGTTCGTCGAGAAGCAGGAAGGAATTCAATTCTACCTCCGCCACCTCACGCCCGAGTTGGTGCCCTGGGAAAAATCAGATGCCACTGTGTTGAAACTCGAAAGCGTGGACGGAACGAAAGCGACTTTCGTAAATACGGTAAATGGTGAACCGAAACGCCTGACCTTCACGCGACAGGATGCCGACACGTACACCCAGCGCTCCGAGATCGAACCCGCAGAGGGCGAACCGCAGGTGACCGAAATTACCTTTCACCGCCAGAAGCCACCAGCCGTAACCCCTAGTGCCGGAAATGCCGCACACCGGAAAAAACCATAGCCATTCCGAGCTGATTCGCGGCTGCAATCACGTCCGCATCGCGCATGGACCCGCCCGGCTGAATCACAGCCGCCGCGCCGGCTTTACCTGCTTCTTCCACGCCATCGGGAAAAGGAAAGAACGCATCGGACGCCACCACGCTCCCTTTCAATGACAGACCGGCATTCGCCGCTTTGATCACCGCAATCTTCACCGAATCCACGCGGCTCATCTGCCCGGCGCCAATGCCCACCGTCTGCCCTTCGCGCGCGAATACGATGGCGTTCGATTTCACGTGCTTGCAGATTTTCCATCCGAACAGCAGCGCCCGCACTTCAGAATCGCTCGGCGCGCGTTCGCTCACCACTTTCAAACCCGCCGCCTTCAGCTCGTGGCGGTCCGCCTGCTGCACCAGCACTCCCCCGGAAATACGCTTTATCTCCAGTTCGTCCGCAACATCTTTCGGCGGCATTTCCAGCAGCCGCAGATTTTTTTTCGCCGCGAATTTCTCGAGCGCCCCAGCCTCGAATCCAGGCGCCACAATGCATTCCACAAACAACTTCGCCACTTCTTCCGCCGTCGCCGCATCGATCGCGCGGTTGAAAGCCATCACGCCGCCAAACGCCGAGACCGGATCGCACTCCAGCGCTTTCAGGTAGGCGTCGCGCAAGGAATCCTGCTCCGCCGCTCCGCACGGATTGTTGTGCTTTACGATGGCCACGCCCGCCCGGTCGAGTTCCCGCGCCAGCGCCCACGCCGAATCCAGGTCCACCAGGTTGTTGTAGGAAAGCTCTTTGCCTCGCAGTTGCCGCGAGCCCGCCAGCCCTGCCGCCGGCCTCCCCGCTGGAATATAAAGCGAAGCCGACTGGTGTGGGTTCTCGCCATAACGCATCGCCTGCCGCCGCTCGAGCGCGATGTGAATCCGCTCAGGAAGCGTCTCGCGCCCGCCGATCCGGACTTCGCCATTTTCCACCGACAGTCGCTCGAGTTCCGTCGCGATCTCGCCGTCATAACGCGCCGTCCGCGCGTAAGCCTTGCGCGCAAGCGAAAGGCGCGTCGCCAAACTCAACTCGCGCCTCTCTCGAAGCTCCGCCGCCACCGCACTGTAATCCGCAGGATCGGTCACCACACCGGCGCTCTCGAAATTTTTCGCCGCGGATCGCACCATCGCCGGCCCACCAATATCAATGTTCTCGATCAAGTCCGCCGCCGTCACGCCGGGCTTCGCCGCCGTCGCCGAAAACGGATACAAATTCACCACCACCAGATCGATCGCCTGAATTCCATGTTCTTCCGCTTGCTTCCGGTCTTCCGCCTTCCCGCGCTGGTACAGAATTCCGCCGTGAACTTTCGGGTGCAGCGTCTTCACGCGCCCGCCCAGCATTTCCGGCCAGCCCGTCAACTCCGTCACATCACGCACCGCAATGCCGGTATCGCGCAGCATTTTTGCGGTACCGCCGGTCGAAACAATTTCAATTCCCAAAGCCGAAAGCTCGCGCGCGAATTCGACGATTCCAGTTTTATCGAACACGCTGATCAATGCGCGCTTCACAGGTGAATCAACAGTCACGACGAACCTCCCATCCGCAGACGGCCGTCCAGTGTAAGCGCACAGAAGAAATTACGGAAGAGATGCCCTGTACAGAAAACATCCAGGTTGAAGAGTTGAAAGGAAGTTGAAAAGAGGAGCGCTACCCCAAACGCGCAATCAACTCGAAATCCTCGCCTTCAATTTCACGCGCCCTGCTTCCACAGTCACCGTGTATTCGATTTCGTGCCCGCCCTTATTCTTAAGATCCGTCGTCTTTTGCAAAACGAACCGCTCGAAATCTTTCAGGCTCGGTACACTCGCCGTGTCGCCTGCGGCAGACCGCGCCTCAATCAGCTTCCTGTAGAGCTGCTGTACCTTGGGTTTTTCGTGCTCGGGATCGGAAAACGATAGCGCAAACGCCGCCGCTTCGCGCGCCTCTTTTGCTTGCGGCAGCGCGTCCGCCACGGCTGTATCGGCAGGATGCGGCGTGGCGTGATGCGCGGGACCCGCCGCGATCGCGACCGCTTCCGCATCGGCCGCTTTTTGCCGGTGGGCATTTCCTCGCGACCGCTGCGCCTCGATTGCCCTGGCCGCCGCACCGAAATGTCGTAAACTCACGCCTCCTTCTTTCTGCAGCAGCTTCTTGCGCCACAAGTCCTGATACTTCGCATAGGTTTGCGTCAGGTTGTTATAACGGAATCGCTGCCCGGAGCTCAGCTCAGCCACCCGTTCCGCATACCGCCGTACCAGCGTATCCACGCGCCATTGCGTATCCGTGGGCGGCCGTGAACGCCCGCCGCCGAAGAACTGTTCGTACTCGATCTTCAGCGTCCGCACGTCGCGTTCTATCTGATTAAGGTCTTCGTCGATGGTGGCCATAGCGAATAATGGGGTAACTCCAGCCTAGAAGGCCTCGCCCGGAGCGTCAACTTTCTCGTGCCCTAGCTTGTCGCAAAGGGAAATCCCCCGCGCGCAAAGCAAATAGCGCCGGCAATTGCCAGCCGTATCACACTGTGCTCAAATACCTTAGCCATGGCGCCTCCGGTCGATCCCGCCGCGAAACTGCAACCTAATCCATCCGCCCGCCTGCGCGAAATCCCCTCCGTCGACGAGCTTCTCACTCTCCCGCATCTCGCCGCGCTCGTCGAAAAGGCCGGTCGCAACGTCGTCACCCAATCAGCCCGCACAGTCCTCGCCGAACTGCGCCACGAGCTTAAGCAGGATGTCGCCTCCGCCACGGCCGCAGCACCAAGCGCTGCCGCGATCGAATCGCGCATCATCCAACACGTCGACGCCCTCCTCGCACCGTCGCTCATCTCTGTCGTCAACGCCACTGGCGTCATCCTGCACACAAATCTCGGCCGCGCTCCTCTCCCTGCCGCTGCAGCCGCCGAAATTGCCTCCACCGCTGCACGCTACTCGAACCTCGAATACGACGTCGAAAGTGGCGAGCGCGGCAAGCGCGACGTTCACACCGCCCGCCTGTTGGCGCAGCTCGTCGGGGCCGAAGCAGCGATTGTTGTCAACAACAACGCCGCCGGCGTTTTTCTAGTCCTCAATACGCTCGCGAAAAATGCCGAAGTCATTGTCTCGCGCGGCGAGCTGATCGAAATTGGCGACGGCTTCCGCATTCCAGACATCATGTCCGAAAGCGGCGCCGTCCTCCGCGAAGTGGGCACCACAAACCGCACGCGCATCCGCGATTACGAACGCGCCCATGGCGAGCGCACCCGCCTGCTCCTTCGCGTCCACCCTTCAAATTTCCGCATCACCGGTTTCACCGAGCGGCCCACTCTCGACGAAATC